>Ga0335078_10004114_pt1 | contig 21581 bp, 17 predicted proteins | sample Lox_Sample_32_FD_206711 | JGI IMG/M metagenome (GOLD analysis project Ga0335078, IMG submission 206711) | Soil microbial communities from Loxahatchee National Wildlife Refuge, Florida, United States - Lox_Sample_3.2 | ecosystem: Environmental > Terrestrial > Soil > Wetlands | place: USA...
TGGACAAGTTCGGCATCGAGTTCGCGCCGTTCGGCGAGCCCGAGCCGTTCCCTGGCACGGCGATGCAGGCGCGGTTCGCCAACCTGGTCGAGTTCGAGGCAAGCAGGGCCCGCGAGTGGTACGGCAGTGGCCTGCGGCTGCTCGCCACGATCGACCGCCGCAGCGCGGCCTGCACGGGTGCGATGGCCGGCATCTACCGCCGCCTGCTCGAGCGCATCGCGCGCAACCCGCACGCGGTGCTCGAGGGCCGCATGTCCCTGCCGGGCAGCGAGAAGGCCCTGGTCGCCGCGCAAGCGCTGGCCGGCTTCGACCGGTGGAGGTACCGCAAGGGCGCCGAGGCGCGGGGGGCACGGCCGTGAGGGCCGTGGTGATCGGCGGCGGCCTGGCGGGCATCACCGCCGCGGTCGCGCTCGGCAAGGCGGGCCACGAGGTCACGCTGCTCGAGGCCAAGCCGCGCCTCGGCGGCGCCACCATGTCCTTCAGCAGGGACGGCCTGGTCGTTGACACCGGCCAGCACGTCTTCCTGCGCTGCTGCACCGCCTACCGCGGCCTGCTCGACCGCCTCGGCATGGCCGCGCACGCCCCGCTGCAGCCCCGCTTCGACGTGACGGTGCTCGCCCCGGGCAAGCAGGCGGCGCTGCGGCGGCGCCGCGTACCCGCGCCGCTGCACATGCTGCCGGCTCTCCTTGGCTATCCGTTCTTGAACTGGTCGCAGCGGTTGCGGCTTACCCGTGCCGCGCTCGCCTTCCGCCGCCTCGACGAGAACGACCCCAAGACGGACGAGCTCCGCCTCGGCGACTGGCTCGCGGCGCACGGCCAGGACGAGCGGACCAGGCGCGTGCTCTGGGACCTGTTCTCCGTCTCCTCGCTGAACGTGCCTGGCGATGACGCGAGCCTCGCCCTCGCCGCCGTCGTGGTGAAGACCGGCCTGCTCGGCGACGCCGACGCGGCGGACATCGGCGTCCCCGCGCTCTCGCTCGGCGAACTGCACGGCGCAGCCGCCGCGCGGCTGCTCGGCAAGCTCGGCGCGACCGTACGGACGCAGGCGAAGGTCACCGCGATCGAGCCCGCGGAGGCCGGCGGGTTCCTTGTCCGGGCGGCGGACGCCGAGGGCGGCGCCGCGGGCGGCGACCTTGAGACCGACGCTGTCGTGCTCGCGGTGCCGCACGAGCAGGCGGCCAGGCTGATGCCGCCAGGGGCGCTCCCGGCGGAGACGGTCGACGGCTGGGCCGGCCTGGGCGCGGCCCCGATCGTGAACGTGCACGTGATCTACGACCGCAAGGTGATGGACGTGCCGTTCGCGGCGGCAGTGGACTCCCCGGTGCAGTGGGTGTTCGACCGGACGCGGATCTCCGGGATGCACGAGCGCGCCCGTGCCGGCCAGCGCGGTATCGGCCAACATGGTGCCGACCAGCAGGGTATCGGCCAGCACGGTGCCGGCCAGCACGGTGCCGGCCAGCACGGTGGCGGCCAGTACCTGGCGATCTCACTGTCGGCGGCCGACGAGTACGCGGGCAAGCCGGTCACCGAGCTGCGCGAGCAGTTCGTCCCTGCGCTCGCCGAGCTGTTCCCCGCGGCCAAGGCGGCGACGGTGACCGAGTTCTTCGTCACCCGCGAGAAGCGGGCGACGTTCCGCCAGGTGCCCGGCACCGCGAAGCTCCGCCCGAAGGCCGCGACGGACCTGCCTGGCCTGGTGCTCGCGGGCGCGTGGACCGACACCGGCTGGCCGGACACGATGGAGGGCGCGGTGCGCAGCGGCCTCAACGCGGTCATCGCCTTGCAGCTGTCTTCCGGGGGGATGCCCCCCCGTACCTCGCAGTCATCTCCCGGGGGGACGACCCCCCGTACCCTCCGCTGTCCGCCCGAGCCGGGCCTGACCGCAAAGGACGCGATCGTATCGGGCCTGCCCCGGGCGGATGAAGAGCACGGGGTTCCCGGAACGGACGAGGCCCGCGTGATCTCTGAACCGGGCGCGGAGGCTCCGAAAGAGGGAACAAACCGGGATACGACGGAACTTGCTGAGAGTGCCGCAAGTGACGTGAATGAAGCAGACGTGACCGAAACCGAAGTGAACATGGATGCGAATGAGAGAGAGGTGCGCTCGTGACGGTCGTGATGCCCGCTGGCGTCGCCGTGGCGCGTGACCTGGTCGGACCGGCCACGGAGGCCGCGATCAGCCGGCTGAGCCCCCGCGTCCGCCGGGTGGCTGCCTACCACTACGGCCTCGCCGACGCCGAGGGGAACCCGGTGCGCAACGGGAGCGGCAAGGCGCTGCGCCCCGCGCTCGCCCTGCTGTCCGCCCGCGCCGCGGGCGTGGCACCCGAGCGCGGCGTCAGCGCCGCGGTCGCGGTCGAGCTTGTGCACAACTTCTCGCTGCTGCACGACGACATCATGGACGGGGACACCGAGCGGCGGCACCGCCCGACCGCGTGGACCGTGTTCGGCGTCGGCGCGGCGATCCTGGCCGGCGACGCGATGCTCGCCCTGGCGAACGACCTGCTGCTCGAGGACACCGCGCCCGGCGGCCTGTGGGCGGCGCGCTGCCTGTCCACCGCGGTGCAGCGGCTGATCTCCGGGCAGGGCGAGGACCTGGCGTTCGAGGAGCGCGGCGACGTCACCCTGCCCGAGTGCATCGAGATGGCAGGCGACAAGACCGCAGCGCTGATGGCCTGCGCCTGTACCATCGGCGCGGTGCACGTGGGCGCCGCGCCCGAGCTCGCCATGGGCCTGGCCGAGTTCGGCGGGCACGTCGGCCTCGCCTTCCAGCTCACAGACGACCTGCTCGGCATCTGGGGCGCGACCGAGGTGACCGGCAAGCCGGTTCGCGCCGACCTGCGCGCCCGCAAGAAGTCGCTGCCCGTGGTGGCCGCGCTGACCAGCGGCGCGCCGGAGGCCGCAGAGCTCAAGGCGCTGCTCGCGGCCGACGACGAGCTGTCCGAGGACGAGCTGCTGCACGCCGCCGACCTCATCGTCGCGGCAGGCGGCAAGGCCTGGGCGGAGAAGGAGGCCGACGGCCGGCTGGCGGCCGCGGCCGCGTCGCTCGATGGCATCGGCGTCCCCGCCGACGTCCGCGCGGAATTCATCGCCATCGCCGAGTTCATCACCGCCCGCCAGTGGTAACGATGACCCCCGAGCGCCGTTCCCCGTGTGGCGTTGGGCCGGCTATAGCCGGCCCAACGCCACACGGCCGGGTGCATGCCCCGAGGCCGGTGACGCACCAATGACTACAACAGTTCGCAGGGCTCCCACGCGCGGCACCGAGGCGGAGGGCGCGCGGCGTGCCGCCGCCGTGAGCCCAGGCCCGGGGAGCCCAGGCCCGGGGAATACGGCCCTGGGGAGCACGGCCCTGGGGAGCACGGTCCCGGGCGCCGCGGGCCCCGGTCTGGGCGAACTCGCCGCCGGCACGCTTGACCGCGCCCGCGAGCACCTGCTCGGCCTGCAGGACCCGCGTGGCTGGTGGATCGGCGAGCTTGAGACCAACGTGACGATGGACGCCGAGGACCTGCTGCTGCGGCACTTCCTCGGCATCCTCGCCGAGACCGACCTCAAGGAGACCGCGGCCTGGATCCGCTCACAGCAGCGGGAGGACGGGACCTGGGCCAACTTCTACGGCGGCCCCGGCGACCTCAGTACGACGGTCGAGGCGTACGTCGCGCTGCGGCTGGCCGGCGACACCGTGGACGCGGAGCATATGAAGACCGCCGCCGGCTGGATCACCGGCAAGGGCGGGCTCACCGCGACCCGCGTCTTCACCAGGATGTGGCTCGCCCTGTCCGGCCTGTGGGACTGGAACGCGCTGCCCGTCATCCCGCCCGAGGTTATCTACCTGCCGTCCTGGTTCCCGCTCAACATCTACGACTGGGGCTGCTGGGCCAGGCAGACGATCGTCGCGCTCGCGGTGGTGTCCAGCTTCAAGCCGAGCAACCCGGTGCCGTTCACCGTCGAGGAGCTGTACGCCGCGGTGCCCGGCCTGCCGCCCAAGGGCGATAAGAAGGACCCGTGGTCCCTGGCCTTCAACGCCCTGGACAAGGCGCTGCACAAGATCGAGCCGCGGATCCCGGCCCGCGCCAGGCGGGCCGCGCTGCGCCGCTGCACCGACTGGATCGTCGCCCGCCAGGAGGCCGACGGCTGCTGGGGCGGCATCCAGCCGCCATGGGTGTACTCGATCATGGCCCTTTACCTGATGGGCTATGGCCTGGACAATCCCAAAATACAGAAGGCGCTCGACGGGCTCGAGGGCTTCACGATCCGCGAGGACGGCATACGCCGCCTCGAGGCGTGCCAGTCCCCGGTATGGGACACCGTGCTCACCATGATCGCCCTGGCGGACGCGGGGCTCGAGCCCACAAGCAAGGCGCTACTGAACGCCGCCAGCTGGGTACTCGACGAGGAGATCCGCCAGCCGGGCGACTGGCAGGTGCGCCGCCCGCACACCGCGCCAGGCGGCTGGGCGTTCGAGTTCGAGAACGACAACTACGCCGACACCGACGACACCGCCGAGGTCGTGCTCGCGCTGCGCCGGGTGGACCTGGGGGAGCGGACCGGGGAGAACCGCGCCGCGATCCGCCGCGGACTGCGCTGGCTCGAGGGCATGCAGTGCAAGGACGGCGGCTGGGGCGCGTTCGACGCGGACAACACCAGGGAGCTGGTCAACAAGCTGCCGTTCTGCGACTTCGGAGCGGTCATCGACCCGCCGAGCGCGGACGTCACCGCGCACATCGTGGAGGCGTTCGCCGCCGAGGGCCTGGCCGCGGAGACCGCGTGCAGGCGCGGGGTGATCTGGCTGCTGCGGAACCAGGAACCTGACGGCTCGTGGTTCGGCCGGTGGGGCGCGAACTACCTGTACGGCACCGGTGCGGTCGTCCCCGCGCTGATCGCCGCCGGGGTCAAGCCGCACAAGCCGCAGATCCGCCGGGCCGTCGGCTGGCTCGAGTCGGTGCAGAACACCGACGGCGGCTGGGGCGAGGACCTGCGCTCCTACGACGATCCAAGAAACTGGTCGGCAAAGGGCGCCTCCACCGCATCGCAGACCGCGTGGGCGCTGCTCGCGCTGCTCGCGGCCGGCGAGCGGGACGGCGCGTCCGTCGAGCGCGGCATCCGCTGGCTGGCGGGCACCCAGCGCGCGGACGGCACCTGGGACGAGCCCTACTACACGGGGACTGGCTTCCCGCGCGACTTCTACCTGAACTACCACCTGTACCGGCTGGCGTTCCCCGTCTCCGCGCTCGGCAGATACGTGAGGGGTACTTAGCATGACAGAGACCATCCCGCAGCCACGGACAGAAGTGGCCGCGGACCAGGTCGAGGAAAGCGCGCCCGAGTCTGCAAAACCGGGCCTGCTCGTCCTCGCTCCGCTCCGCATCGAGGCCAACGCGGTCCGCCGCGGGCTTACCCAGGCAAACAGCCGGGTGCTGCGCACCGGCATGGGCGCCACCCGGGCGAAGAAGTCGGCGGCGAGGAGTAACCCGCCCTCGTTCGGCGCTCTGGTTGTCATGGGCACGGCGGCGGGGCTTTCCGCCGACCTCAGCCCGGGTGACCTGGTCGTCGCGACCGAGGTGAGCGACGGCGAGACCACTCATCCGCTGCCAGGCGCCGACCTGCTCGCGGCCGCGCTGCGCCGGGCCGGGCTCAGCGCCAGGGCGGGGCGGATGATCACCGTCGGCAAGCTGGTGAAGGCGGACTCGCGGGCACGGCTCGCCGCGGACGGCTACCTGGCCGCGGACATGGAGACGGCCGCGCTGCTCGGCAGCGCCGGCGGGCGCCCGGTCGCCGTGATACGGGCGGTCTCCGACGGCGGGTTCGGGCCGGGGATGGTCAGCGGCGGGATGGCGGCGCTGCGGTCGCTGCGCCGGGCGGTGCCGGTCGCCGAGAAGTGGGCCGCCGCCTGCCGGGAGCGGACCGTGCTGCTCGCCGGCCCGCGGTCGTTCTGCGCCGGGGTGGAGCGGGCCATCGAGATCGTGGAACGGGCACTCGAGCTGCGCGGCGCCCCGGTCTACGTGCGCAAGCAGATCGTGCACAACACCCGGGTCGTCTCCGACCTGGAGCAGCGAGGCGCGGTGTTCGTGGACGAGCTCGACGAGGTGCCCGACGGCGCGACCGTGGTGTTCTCCGCGCATGGCGTGTCGCCCGCGGTGCGGTCCGACGCCGGCGACCGCGGGCTGTCCGTCATCGACGCGACCTGCCCGCTGGTGTCGAAGGTGCACGCCGAGGCGCGGCGCTTCGCCCGCGAGGGCTACACGGTCGCGCTGATCGGGCACGCGGGGCACGAGGAGGTGGAGGGCACGCTCGGCGAGGCACCGTCCTCGACGGTCCTCGTCCAGACCGCCGCCGACGTGGCCGCGCTCGACGTGGCGGACCACTCCAAGGTCGCCTACCTGATGCAGACGACGCTGGCGATCGATGAGGCGGCCGACGTGGCGGGCGCGCTGCGCGACAAGTTCCCGCAGATGCGCGCCCCGGGCAGCGACGACATCTGCTACGCCACGACCAACAGGCAGGTCGCCGTGCGGGCCGTCGCCGCCGAGGCGGACCTGGTGCTGGTGGCCGGCTCGAAGAACTCGTCCAACTCGGTGCGGCTCGTCGAGCGGTCCGAGCGGGCGGGCACGCCCGCGCACCTCATCGACGGCGCGACGGACATCGACCTGTCCTGGCTGCCCGGGGTGTCGGTGGTCGGCCTGACGGCCGGCGCGTCTGCGCCGCCCGCGGTCGTCAGGGAGATCATCGACGCCCTGTCGGGTCTCGGCGCCGTGACGGTGACCGAGCGGGTCACCACCACCGAATCGGTCCAGTTTGGCCTGCCCAGGGAGGTACGCCGGTAAATAGACGCCTGTGAGTTATGTTCCTTCACAGGCTGGGCTCAGGGACTCTTCAGGAACCGTCGCCAGGATGTTTGCTGGCGCGGACGTCGTGCCGGCAGCGACCTCGCTCCCCCGGTGCGGCGCCTCGCGCCGCCAATTTCTTTCATCCCGGACTGAGTCCCGTTGAGGAGTCCGATGTTCTTTACGTACCTATGGCGCGAGCTGCGGCGGCGCGCTCGCCAGGCCATCTTCATAGCGGTGGGCCTGGCGCTTGGGATCGGGCTGGTGATCACCGTGACCGCGGCGTCCGCCGGGGTCAAGAACGCCCAGTCCACGGTCCTGCACTCGCTTTACGGCGTCGGCACCGACATCACGGTGACCAAGACCCCGACCGCGGGCGCTGCGGGCAGCGGCGGGTTCGGGTTCAGCTTCCGGCAGAACGCCGGCACGGCCAAGCGGCCCGCGGCCGGAAGCAAGATCAACGACAACACGCTGACCTCGGACTTCACGCTCGCCTCGCTCAGCGGCGCGGACGTGACCACGATCGCCAAGCTGGACAACGTGGCGGCCGCGGCGGGCGGGCTCACGCTTACCGACCGCACGGTGAGCGGCACGGTCCCTGCCTTCAACACCGGCGGCGGCGGGTTCGGCGGCTCCGGCTCTGGCGGCTCCGGCTCTGGCGGCTCCGGCGGCGGGTTCACCGGCGGCGGCACGTCCACCTTCTCCACCAACAGCTTCTCCGTCACCGGCGTCGACATCGGCAACGGCGAGCTCGGCCCGCTGTCCACCGGCACGATCAGCTCAGGGCGCACCTTCACCACGGCCGACAACAGCAAGGACGTCGCACTCGTCGAGGCGAGCTACGCCACGTCGGAAAAGCTCAAGGTGGGTTCCACCATCGCGGTCGGCAACTCCAAGGGCACCGCGGCGAACTTCACCGTGGTCGGCATCGTGACCGAGCCGTCGGGTGACAGCCCCTCGGACGTCTACGTCCCGCTCGGCGTCGCCCAGTCACTCGCCAACCTGAAGAACGACGTCAACACCATCTACGTGTCGGCGACGAGCAACAACGACATCACCACGCTGGCAGCCGCGATCGGCAAGACGGTCCCAGGCTCGACCGTGACCGACCAGGACAGCCTGGCCAGCGAGGTCACCGGCTCGCTGTCAAGCGCCGCGTCGCTGGCCAACAGCCTCGGCAAGTGGCTGGCGATCGCGGTCCTCATCGCGGCGTTCCTGCTCGCCAGCCTGCTCACCATGTCGGCGGTGTCGCGGCGCATCCGTGAGTTCGGCACGCTGAAGGCGCTCGGCTGGCGGTCCCGCCGGGTGGTCGGCCAGGTCCTCGGCGAGTCGATTGCCATCGGCGTCGTCGGCGGCGTCGTCGGCGTCGGGCTCGGCTTCCTCGGCGCCGCGCTCGTCAACCACTTCTCCGGGTCGCTCAGCGCCTCGCTCGGCTCGACGACAGGCAGCGCGACGCCCGGCGGCGCGCAGCGCTTCGGCGGCTTCGGCGGCGGCGCGGGCGGCGGCGGTTTCGGCGGGGCCGGCGGCGGGGCGGGCGGCACCGGCGGCACCGGCGGCACCAACCCGTTCCGCGGCGCCTTCGGCAACGCCGCGCACACCGCGTCCACCGTGGCGGTGCACCTGGACGCGCCGGTCACCATCTCGGCGATCGTACTCGCGGTCGTACTCGCCATCCTCGGCGGCCTGATCGCCGGCGGGTTCGGCGGCTGGCGGGCGGCGCGGCTGCGCCCGGCCGCGGCACTGTCCAAGGTCGCTTGAGCCCGCAGCTGGGCAGGAAAGAGAGCAGGGTTCATGTACACGCTTGCGAACGTCACCAAGGACTACCCCAAGGGCAGGGGCGTCGTGCACGCGCTGCGCGGCGTTAACCTGTCGATCGCCGACGGGGAGTGGCTGTCCATCCAGGGGCCGACCGGCCACGGGAAGTCCACGCTGCTGCAGCTGCTCGGCGGCCTCGACCGGCCCACCTCGGGCTCGCTCGAGCTGGACGGGCGGGAACTGTCGCGGCTCGGCGAGGGCGCGATGACCAGGGTGCGCGCCAACTCGGTCGGGTTCATCTTCCAGACGTTCAACCTGATCCCGACCCTGTCGGCGCAGGAGAACGTCGAGACGGCGCTGGTACCGCTCAGGGTCGGCAACGCCTCGCGGAAGTCGCGCGCGGCCGAGGCGCTCGCCTCGGTCGGGCTCGCCGACCGGGCCCGCCACCTGCCAGGGGAACTGTCCGGCGGGCAGCAGCAGCGCGTCGCGATCGCCCGCGCGCTGGTGAAGGAGCCCAAGGTGCTGCTCGCCGACGAGCCGACGGGCAACCTCGACGAGGACACCAGGGACGAGATCATCGGGCTGCTCGAGAAGCTCTGGCAGGACAACGGGCTGACCATGGTCATGGTCACCCACGACAGCAGCGTCGCCCGCCGCGCCCAGCGGCTCGGCACGATGCGCAACGGCCAGCTCACCGTCAAGCAGACGGTCAAGTAGCCTAGGCCACCAGTTTCCCTGTCGCCTTTACGTGTCGCTTTACCCATCGCTTTACCCCATCGCTTTACCTGTCGCTTTCCCGGCGCCCGTGACTCCCCATGCGCGGGCGGCCAGGGGAGCGGAGCGCCGGCCGCGTCCTCCTGTGCGGTTTCTTGCGCTCCGGTGAACGAGCCGCCCGGCACCTGGACCGCCGGGCGGCTCGTCCGTGTCCGGGGCGGCCCATTTCCTGCGTGGGCAGCCGTTCGAGCGGCAACGCATCGAGCTCGGTAAAGATAGTGGATGTTTGGGCACACTGGGATGTACCTGAACATCCACTATGAAGCCGCACACGGGGTCAACCGCGCCCGCGCGGGTCAGGCGGAGTGCATCGCCGCGTCGGCGCGGGCCCGGCGGGCCGCGCGCCAGGACACCGTCGTCGCGGCCAGCGCCACGGCGGTGGCGGCGAGCATCGCGGCGCGGTCGCCGGAGACGCCGCGCACCGCGTCGGCGACTGCGGGCAGCAGCGCGGCGCCCACCGCCGCGCCCACCTGGCGGCTGGTGTTGATCACTCCGCCGGCTAGGCCCTGGTCGTCGTCGGCGAGCTCGCGGCTGGCCAGCAAGATGGAGCCGAACGCGGTGCCCGCGCCGCCGGCGCCGACCAGCACCACCACGATGAGCAGCGGGCTGTACCCCGCGGCGGGCAGCCGGGTGAGCACGGCGAAGCCGATCGTCGCGGCCGCGCCCGCGAGCATGAGCACCCGGCGCACGCCAAGCCGGCCGGCCAGCCGCGGGCCGAGGAAGCCCATGGTGAAGCCCGCCAGGCCCTGCGGCGCGATGATCAGCCCGGTGGCCAGCGGAGAGAAGCCAAGGCGCTGCTGCAGGTAAAGAGAGAGCACGAGGAGCTCGCCGCCGTTCCACACGCCAAGAAGGAAGGCGAGCACGGCACCGTCGCGCAGCCCGGGGCGCAGCAGCAGCCGCGGCCTGACCAGCGGCGCCGGGTGGCGCGTCTCGGCCGCCACGAAGCACGCGGCCGCGCAGGCCGCGGCCACCGCCGCCCCGAGCACAAGCGGCGACGTCCAGCCAAGCACGTTGCCCTGAGAGATGCAGAACACCGCGAGCGCGACCGCCGCGGTGATGAGCACCGCGCCGCGCACGTCAAGCCGCCTGTGCCCGGCGTTAGCCGTGTTTACCGTGTTAGCCGCGTTCGCGGCAGGCGCCGTCGCGGCGTTTGCCGTCGCGGCGGGCACGGCGATGACCCGGGGCGCGAGCAGCGCGGCGGCCAGCCCGACAGGGACGTTGACAAGGAGCACCGCCCGCCAGCTCGTCCACTCCACAAGCACGCCGCCGAGCACCTGGCCAGAGACGAAGCCGACGGACGCCATCGACCCGTAGAGCCCGATCGCCCGGATGCGCCGCGGCCCGGGCGGGAAGCTCGTGGTGATCAGCGACAGCGCGGCCGGGGCCACCAGGGCCGCGCCCGCCCCCTGTACCACCCGGGCGGCGACGAGCAGCACCGGGTCGCCGGCTAGTCCGCCGGCCAGCGAGGCGAGCGAGAAGACGACGAGGCCCGCGACGAACGTGCGGCGCCTGCCGAGCATGTCGGCGGCTCGGCCGCCGAGGATGAGCAGCCCGCTGAAGGTGATCGCGTACCCGGTGACCACCCACTGCACCGCCGAGGTCCGCAGTCCGAAGTCCTGCTCGATCGACGGGAGCGCGATGTTCACTATCGTGAAATCGAGCACCACCATAAAAGACGCCACCAGGATGACCGCGAGCCGCAGGCCCCCTCGCCCGGCGCCCGGCTGCCCGGCGCCAGCCCGAAGGGTGGCGGAATCGGCGGCATCCAGGGGGATATCGCCCCGCTTGTGGGTAGGGATACCGGAGGAACAGGGCACCGGCGCGCGTTCTGCGGGCATGACACCATTCGAGTACGAGGCGGACGGATGCAAGAAATCAATTGCTTCCAACACTGACGATCAACGAGGGCATGGCTTCGCGCAATGTTCCGCTGGTCACACTCGCGTCTTCGGCCGCCCACCGATTGGACGAAGACTAAGACGCGACATATCTTGTTACATGTGCTTACATGTGCGGAATGGCCCCACCCGGCCGTTCCGCCTTGGGGGAGCCAGTCATCGGAGGTAGACATGAGCGACATCGACCGCCGGCTCAGGGAGTTCGCCGCACGGCTGACCCAGTGGTGGAACTCGAGCGCCAGGTCCGCCAGGCGGCGCGCCGACGGCGCCGCGGGCATGCGCCGCGGCGCGGCGGAGCACGTGCACCGCGCGGCGAGCCGGATGCAGGACTTCCGCCAGAGCGAGCGCGGCCAGCGCGCCGCGAGCAAGCTGAACGACCTGCGCGCCAGCGACGCGGCCAAGAAGGCCGAGGCGGCCCTGCATGACCTGCGCGCCAGCGACGCCGGCAAGAAGGCGGAGAACGCCCTGGCGGACCTGCGCCAGCGCGAGCCCGTCAAGAAGGCCGAGGAAAGCGCGCGCAAGGTCGTGCACGACCTGTTCAGCGGCAACTCCGGCAGCTCGGACACCACCAGCACCAAGAGCTGACCCGCCGGGACCGGGCCTGCCTGCCCCGCACCCCAGCGCGCCAGGGCCGGCGGCAGGCAGGCTCTCCGGCTGCGTAAACCCAGCCCGCGAGCCACGAGCCTCGACTTGGGTCCGGACCGCACTAGCCTCAGTCGCCCCGCCCTGCACGTCGTCCACCACCCTGCACTCCTGCCCGGCCCGGTCGCCTCGCCCTGCGGGCGTCCAGCTCATGATCATGAATACTTTTTCGCGTGATAACACCCAAAAGCCTTCTCAACCACAAAAGTCTTCATAATTATTTCTCAGTCTGGTCATACTTGGATCATCATGCACCACGCGGGACTCGTTGCCCCCTTCAGCCAAGCGGCATGGCATGACCGGGGCGCCACCCTGGGGCCTGGAGCGCGGCTGCCGCGAAAGGGCTTGGAGCGCGGCTGCCGCGAGGGTCTTGGACGCGGCCACGGCACGCGGCTTGAATGCCGGACCTGGCGCCCGCGATGCCGTACGGTGAACTGCATGAGCGCGCAGCCAACCGACAGCACCGGGCCGTACGAGGTCATCCACCTCGGCGGCGAGGCCGCCGCGATCGTTCCCCTCGCCGACCTGCGCCGCCTGCGCGCCGTGGAGCAGCTCGCACCCGCCGAGGTCCGCGAGGACGCCGAGGTCGAGGCCACGCTGGCCGGCCATGACGAGTGGCTGCGCGCCGGCCGCCCGGGCGCCCGCCCGCACGCCGAGGTCATGGCCGAGTTCCTCGGCCACTGAGGAGCGGACTGCCCAGCCGGTGAACATCGAGTGGACGCCCGCCGCGGTGGCGTCCGCCCGCCGGTACATCCACGACCAGCGCGGCATCCGCGCCGTCGGCGCCGCCATCGCGGCCCTGGCCGACAACCCTTATCCCAGCCCTCCGGCTGGATTCCACCGCGGCCGTTACCATCGGCTGCGCGCCGGCGACTACCGCATCATGTACGTGGTCGACGAGGACGTCGTCACGATCGAACGCGTCGACCGCCTCGTAGCCCAATTGGGTGTACATAGGGATTTAGTTATGGCGTAATAAGGTAATCATGCTGCGTGATGGCGCCTGGTCCGCCGCCCGGATCGAGGCGGCATCGGCATCGCGTTTGTCAGCGCCCCGGCATCGCTGGCCCTCAGCGGGCTGGTGGCCGTCTACTACATCTTCGAGTAGACACCGGTCCGTGCGCCGCTTCCGCCAGACCAAAGCGGCCCCGCCACAGCGGCTGCCGCCGGCGCGGTCCAGTCCGAACGAGGCGGTGAAGGGCCGGGCACAAGCGCGCCGTGACCGTGCAACAGCCCGTCCGGGCCGAAGGTCGGCCCCGCATCGTGATCGTGCAGCGCCGTGCGTCCGCATGCTGTGCCTGGCGCGCCAATATTCGGTTGCCCGCGGCAGTCACCCGATGGGATAGTGCGGGTCGAATCAGGTTCGGTGCCGACCCTGGCGGACCACCTCCGCCCGAAGTCGGCCTGTGGAAGGGAGGCGTCTGTGATGCGTACGCCCGTTGCGGGCTTTCTCGGCCCTGCCCTGACAACAGACCACCTGAGGAGCACCACCCATGCGCGACAGCGCGGATTCCTACGAATACGGAGTCACCAGCCGCGGTAGGAGCGGTAAGAGCGGTAAGAAACGCGGCAGGTTCTACGACGACGCGCCGGCCTACGCCAAGCGCGACCGGCACCTGCCCCGCCTCAAAGCCGAAGACGCCCACGACGCCACCGACGGCCTGCAGGAAGGCGACCGCTGGTCCACCTGGGACCAGTCAACGCCGACCGAACGCGGTCCGAAGCCGCACCCGAAATGGCTGGTCACCGACCTGGCCGCGGTCGACTACGAGCTCGGCGTGCTCAAGACGGGCAAGGAAGCCGACGTGTTCCTCCTCCGCCGCGGCGTGCCGGGGACGAGCCGGTCCTGCCTGCTCGCCGCCAAGCGCTACCGGGACGCGGCGCACCGGCAGTTCCACCGGGACGCCGGCTACCTGGAAGGCCGCCGGGTACGCGAGAGCCGGGTCAACCGGGCGGTCGCCAGCCGCAGCGAGTACGGCAAGCAGGCGATCGCCGGCCAGTGGGCGTACGCGGAGTTCAACGCCCTCGTGCGGCTCCACAGCATAAGCGTGCCCGTGCCCTACCCGGTGCAGATCCTGGGGACGGAGGTGCTACTTGAGTTCATCGGCGACGCGGACGGCACCGCCGCGCCCCGCCTCGCCGAGACCCGCCCCGGGCATGAAGAGCTCGCCAGCCTCTGGGACCAGCTGGTCGAGGCCATGGTGACGCTGGCAGGAAACGGGTTCGCGCACGGCGACCTGTCCGCCTACAACCTGCTCGTCCACCGCGGGCGGCTGGTGCTGATCGACCTGCCGCAGGTGGTCGACGTCATCGCCAACCCGAACGGCCGCGGCTTCCTCCACCGCGACGCGAAGAACGTCGCCACCTGGTTCGCCAAGGCCGGCCATCCAGACGCGGATGCCGAGGTGCTGTCCCGGCTGCTTGTCGCGGAGGCCCGCCTGAGGTGAGCCGAACGGAGGCGTGGTTCCCCCGATGCCTCAGCCGCGGGATGTCCGCGACCGTGGGCCCGTCCCATCCCGCTACCTGCCGGGTGCCGCCGTCGGGCATGCCTGGATGACGACCGAGTGCGCGGCGGTCTGCGGTGTCGCGGCGTGGGCGGCCACGCCGCCGGACGCGACGAACGCCGCGGCGAACGCGGCCGCCGCCGCGATCCCGCCGCAGACGAGCACCCACAGGTCCGCGTGCGGTGCCGTGACGGGCGGCGCGCCCTCCCACGGCTGCTCCGCGCACGGCTCGGCATTCGGCGGCACGCCGCCGAATGCGTACCTGATGCGGCCGCCCCCGCCCGCCGGCCCGCGGTACGACGGCATCACCCGGCCGAGGTCCCGCAACTGCTCGTCCAGTTCGTCCGCGTACCGCATGCCGGCTCCTCGCTAGCTTCCCGATGCCTTCGAAACGTGACCAGAGAGTCACGGAACGTCTTACTAAGGATTCACGTACGGTGCCCGGCTTCGGCTCAACTGCGACGCGAGGCAATTCGTGACGCGTGCCGGCCCCGCCGCCGCGGGCCGCCGCCGCGGGCCGCCGGGCCGTCTGTCCGCGAGGGTGCCGTGGGGGTACGGTGCGGTCGTGGACCTCGGTACGCGGCTGACGGTGCTTGGCAGCCTCAACATGGACATCTCGGTCACGGTGCCTGCCCTGCCCGGGCCCGGCGCGACCGTGCTCGGCGGCACGGCGGCCTTCGCTCCCGGTGGGAAGGGCGGCAACCAGGCCGTGGCCGCCGCCCGGCTGGGCGCGGCGTCCGGCATAGCCGTGCGGATGGTCGGCTGCGTCGGCGACGATGAATTCGGCCGGGCGCTGCGGGCGGCGCTGGTCGCGGAGGGCGTGGACGACGCCTCCGTCCGCACCGTGCCAGGCGTGCCGAGCGGGATCGCCATGATCACCGTCGACTCCGATGGCGAGAACATGATCACCGTCGCGCCTGGCGCGAACCGCGAGGTCGGCGCGGCCGAGGTCGCGGCGGTCGGGGAGGGCGCCGGGGTGCCGGGAAAGCGCGGCGCGGCGGTCGGGGAGGGCGCCGGGGTGCCGGGAAAGCGCGACGCGGCGGTCGGGGAGGGCGCCGCGCAGACCCGGGACGGCGCGGCGGCGGCGCACGTGCTGGTGATCAGCGCCGAGGTCCCGGTGGCCGCGATCGCCGCGGCGCTCGGCGCGTGCGCCGGCCGGGAGCCGCGGACGCTGACCGTGCTCAACCTGGCGCCCGCGCCGCCGGAGGCGGCCGACCTCGTGGCGGCGCGCCCTGACTGGCTGGTGGTGAACGAGCCGGAGGCCGCCGCCATCCTCGGCAGGCCGGTCAGCGGCCTGTCGGCCGCCGCGAACGCGGCGGCGGACCTGGTCACGGCCGGCGCCGCGAACGCCGTGGTCACCGCGGGCGCGGCCGGCGCGGCTTACCACGGGGGAAACGACCGACAGGGACGAACGGTAGCGGCCTTCCCGGTCAACGCCGTCGACACCGTGGGGGCGGGCGACACGTTCGTCGGCGCGCTCGCCGTGGCGCTCGCCGCGGGAATCCCGCCGGGAGAAGCGGCCGCCGCGGCGGCGGCGGCCGCCGCGACCGCGGCGACCCGGCCGGGCACCCAGGCCGGAATGCCCCGCCCCGCCGACGTGCACGCCGCAACCGGTTACGAATGGCCACTCGTGGTTACCGCATTGTCGGCAAACCCATTAGGCTACCCAATAGGGTTAACAAAAGGTTAATAGCAGATGAACACAATTATATATTTTCGGGAGATATGTGGTTAAATCTACTCCGGAGTGAGCGACGCTGGGAAAGAAGGAGTTGCCCTGTGACCCCTGGCCTGGCAGGCTTCACGACCGACGGTGACGATATGCAGTCGTGGGACGACATCTCGGCCGGCGTGCTCGCGGCGCTTGCGACAGAATTCGACGTGCAGCCAGAACGCCACGGCGCCGGGCCCCCCGGCGTCGGCCGGCGCACGACGTGGCTGGATACCTTCGACTGGCGGCTTTACAAGGCCGGCCTCACCCTGGAGTACGTCCCCGGGCACGGCGGCGGCGAACTGCGGCTGTCCGGCACAGGGACGGGCGCGGCGTTCACTCACGAGACGCAGCTGGTGACCGGCTGGCAGGCATCCCGCCCGCACCTGGCCGCGGGCCTGGCGGCGGGCCCGGTCAGCGCTCGCATCGTCGGCCTTGTCGCGCCCCGCGCCCTGCTCCCCGTCGTCACCGCGAGCACCGCGACGCTCGTCTACCGGCTGCTTAACTCCGACGGCAAGACGGTCGCCAGGCTGCTCATCACCCGCCCGGCCCTGGCCGGGCGGGAGCCGCTGCCGCCGCGGCTCGCGGTCACCGAGGTCCGCGGCTACCTGGGCCAGGCGCGCCGCGCCGCGCGCCTGATCGCCGCCGTGCCGGGCGTCAGGGCCGCCGCGGAGCCGCTGTTCGCCGACGCGCTGCGCGCCCTTGGCAGGCGCCCAGGCGACTACTCGAACAAGGTCGACGCGGCCATCACCGCCGCCATGCCCGCCGGAGCGGCGGCGGCCGCCATCCTGCTGCGCCTGCTCGACACCATCGACGCGAACGTGACGGGCGTGCTCGCCGACACGGACACCGAGTTCCTGCACGACCTGCGGGTCAGCGTGCGGCGGACCAGGAGCGCGGTCAAGCTGTTCGGCGACTCCCTCACCGGGCTTGGTGACGGCGAGATCGCGTTCTTCGCCGCGGAGTTCAAGTGGGTCGGCGACCTCACGACGCCGACCAGGGACCTGGACGTGCACCTGCTCGACTTCGAGGAGACGGCGCGCGGCCTGGCCGCGGCCAAGCCTGACGACCTTGAGCCGTTCCGCGCCTACCTAGAGCAGCGGCGGCGCAAGGAGTTCCGCGCGCTGGCCCGCGGGCTGCGCTCGGCCAGGTTCACCGGGCTGACCAGCCAGTGGCGCGCCAGGCTGGTCGCGGCCGGCCAGGAAGCCGCCGCGCCGGCCAGGGGAGCCCGCTCCCGTTCCGCTCGATCCCATGAGACGGCGGGGCTGCTCGCCATGGAGCGCACCAGGGCGACCTTCGCACGGGTCGCCAAGCGGGGCGCGGCGATCACCCCGGACTCGCCCGCCGAGAGCCTGCACGACCTGCGCAAGCGCTGCAAGGAACTGCGGTACGCGCTTGAGTTCTTCGCGCCGTTGCACGACCCGGCCGGGTACGGGAAGGTGGTCGCGGACCTCAAGCGGCTGCAGGACTGCTTGGGCGAGTTCCAGGACACCGAGGTGCAGATCGGCGAGATCAGGGCGCTCGCCGCCGCGATGCTCGCGGCGGGTGAGGCGCCTGCCGTGACGCTGCTCGCGATGGGAGAGGTTACGGCGGGCCTCGCGGCGCGCCAGCGCGCGGCGCGAGCCAACTTCGAGCGGCGGTTCGCCGCGTTCGCCGACACCGACGGGCAGCGCCGGATGTCCGCGCTGCTCAGGGGGAGGTACCGGACCAGTGCGGATATACGCGACTTATAACATCAAGGGCGGCGTCGGGAAGACGACGACGGCCGTCAACCTGGCGTACCTGGCGGCGGACGGCGGCCTGCGCACCGTGCTGTGGGACCTGGACCCGCAGGGCGCGGCCAGCTTCATGTTCCGGGTCAAGCCTAAGGTCAAGGGCGGCGGCCGGGCGCTCATCAGCGGCAGGCGCACGCTCGACGACGCGATCAAGGGCACAGATTTCGACAACCTCGACCTGATCCCCGCGGACTTCACCTACCGGAATATGGACCTGCTGCTCGGTACTGGCAACGGGGGGGCCGGCGACTTGATGGCGATCGACGCGCGGGGCGACGACGTGCCGGGCGGCAAGCCCGCGCGCAAGCTGGCCAAGCTGCTCGCCCCGCTGGCGGCCGAGTACGACGCCGTGTTCCTCGACTGCCCGCCGTCGGTCTCGCTGGTATCCGAGAACGTGCTGCACGCCGCCGACGTCATCGTGGTGCCGCTGATCCCGACGACCCTGTCTGTGCGCACCCTCGACCAGCTCAAAGACTTCGTCGACGAGTTCAAGGGCCACAAACCAGAGATCCTCGCCTTCTTCTCGATGGTTGACCGGCGCAAGAAGCTGCACAGGGAGATCACCGAGCGGCTGTCCGCCGAGCGCCCCGAGGTGGCGCAGACCACGATCCCCGCGCTGTCCGTCATCGAGACGATGTCGGTGGAGCGTGCCCCGGTCGCGGTCTTCGCCCCGGCGAGCGCGGCGGCGAAGGCCTACCGGTTCCTCTGGGCGGAACTCGGCTCCCGCGTCGGCTGAGCGCACGGGGGCTTATCGGCGCTTGGCACCGGTAGCTGCCACCTGGCTGCCGCGCCGGCCTGGTCACGCCACGCCGGCTCGGCGCAACTCTCGGACATCACCCTCGGCAGGTATTAGTGTCTGCACCGGGGGAAGGGTCGAGCACTTTGACGACGCACGGGGAAGCACTGCCCGCGGAGACCTCACGGTTCTTCGGGCGGTCACGAGAGGCTGCCGCCATCAAGGACGCGCTTGGCAGGTCGCGGCTGCTTACGCTCACCGGTCCGGGCGGCGTCGGCAAGACACGGCTCGCCGTCAAGGTGGCGGGTGAGCTGGCGTCCGCGTTTCCCGACGGGGTGTACCTCGCTGACCTTTCTAAAGCGCGGGACGCCGGCGGCGTGGCGCGGGCGACGGTGGCCGCGCTCGGGCCGCACGGCCGCACTGACCGGCCAGGGGCGGGCCGGCCATCCCCGGGGCAGGGCGAGCCAGGGGAGGGCGAGCCGGGACAGGGCCAGCCAGGGGAGGGCGAGCCAGGGGAGGGCCGGCAGGCCGACCAGGGGGCCGGCTGGCTGGCGGGCAGGCTGCGTGACAGGCGGCTGCTGCTGATCCTGGACACCGCCGAGCACGTGCTCGACGCATGCGCCGCGCTCGCCGACGCGATCCTGCGCGCCGGGAGTGGCCCGGTGCTGCTCGTGACCAGCCGCCAGCCGCTTGACCTGCCCGGCGAGGTGGTCTTCCGCATCCCGCCGCTTGAGGTCGCCGGTGCTGAGGCCGGTGCCGAGGCCGGTGCCGAGGCCGGTGCCGAGGCCAGCGCCGGCGGCGGCGACGCGGTCCGGCTGTTCGCCGACCGTGCCGCGGCGGCCGTCCCCGGCTTCCAGGTGACCGCCGACACACTGCCGAAGCTGATGCGGTTGTGCCAGCTGCTCGACGGCATGCCGCTGGCGATCGAGCTCGCCGCGCTGCGGCTGCGGGCCGTCAGCCTCGACGAGCTGCTCGCCAGGCTCCCCGGCCACCTACGGCTGCTCGCCAGCGGCCGCCGGGAGGCGGCCGGCGACCGCCAGCAGTCGCTGCGCGCGTCCATCGCCTGGAGCTACGACCTGTGCTCGCCGGCCGAGCGGCTGCTGTGGGCCCGCCTGTCGGTCTTCGCCGGTGACTTCGACCTCGCTGCCGCGGAGGCGGTAGGCTCCGGCGCGGAGCTCGACCAGGCCGAGGCCCTCGAGACCCTGGTCGGCCTGGTGGACCGGTCGATCGTGCTGCGCGTTGCCGACGTCGGCGGCACGGCGCGGTACCGGCTGCCCGCGATCGTCAGGGAGCACGGCGCCGAGCACGCACCCCCGCCGGACCGTCAGGCGCCGGACCGTCAGGCGCCGGACCGTCAGGCGCCGGCCGGGCCCATGCCGGGTGAGCGCGCGCCGTCACGGCAGATCCCGGCCCAGCCGGCCCAGCCGGCCCCGCCCGCCGTGCCGCAGGCCGGCGACCCAGGCCCCGCGGCGGACACCCCCGTGCCGGTGGGCCGCTGGGAGCTGCTGACCGCGCGCGAGCGCGAGGTCGCGGGCCTGGTCGCCAAGGGCCTGACCAACCGGGACATCGCGGCGCGCCTCGTCGTGTCCAAGCGGACCGTCGACGCCCACCTCGAGCACATCCTGAGCAAGCTCGGCTACAGCTCCCGGGTCCAGGTGGCCGCGCTCGCGTCGCGAGCGGCCAGCGAGGGTGAAACCTAGCTCTATGCCCGCTATGTGCCCTCTACAGCTGAGGCGAATGAGACTGTAGTTGCCGTCCGTTAAGTACCGTTATGACGGTGCTGCCCGTTGGCCGGTCGCATACTCGCCCCTTCGCTGGGTAGCACATGTCGGACAGAGGCGGAGATCCCAGCCACGTGCAACTTGTGCTTCGGCGCAACTTAACGGAGCAGGATGTCGTTATATGAGCATGACAGTCTGGGAATGGTTTGAGCAGCGCTCGTACCACCACAGGGACTTCGCAAGTCTCGGGGGGCCGGGCGGCAAATGGGCGGGGCAACCCTCCACGACCCTGATCTTCCCGGCCCGCAACGTCGCAGGCACCATCGGTTCCATCCTTTCCGTCGTCGAGGGCCTCAGGCGCCGCACCAGGCTCATCGATCAGGTCATCGTCGTCGACGCGGACTCACCAGACGGCACTGCGGACATCGCCCGTGCGCACGGCGCCGAGGTCTACTCGGAGAACGAGTTGATGCGGGACCTCGGCCCCGCCCAGGGCAAGGGCGACGCGATGTGGCGTGCCCTCTCCATGGCACGCGGCGACATCGTGATGTTCGCCGACGCCGATACCGCCGACTTCAAGGAGCACTTCGTCTACGGAACGCTCGGCCCGCTGCTCGCGGATCCCCAGCTGCAGTTCGTCAAGGCCGCCTTCCGGCGGCCTTTCAAGCAAGGGGAGGAAAAGATACTCGACGGCGGCGGCCGGGTCACCGAATTGATGGCCAAGCCGCTGATCAACCTCTTCCACCCGGAGCTCGCCGGGTTCGTGCAGCCGCTTGCAGGCGAGTTCGCCGCCAGGCGCGACGTGCTGAGCAAGGTGCCCTTCTTCACCGGCTACGGCGTGGAGATCGGCATGCTGATCGACGTCTTCGAGCAGGTGGGCCTGGGTGCCATGGCCCAGGTGGACCTCGGCACCAGGCAGAACAGGCACCAGTCGCTCGCCAGCCTGAGCCGGATGTCCTCGGTTGTGCTGCGCACCATGGCCGCACGCGAGGGGCTGCCCCAGGGCCTGGACGGTGGCCTTGAGCAGACCGTGCAGGGCCTGTGGGAGCTGCACCAGCCGGACACCTACCTGCACGCGGTGGCGACGGAGACCGGCCTGCACCTGGATGAGTACCTGAACGAGCTCGTCGAGCGCCCGCCGCTCGCCAGCCTCACCGACGGCACCGCGCTCACCGCCACGGCCTAGTCAGGTCAACACGGCCTACTCAGGTCAACACGGCCTACTCAGGTCAACCAGCGGCGTCTCC
>Ga0335078_10004115_pt1 | contig 21581 bp, 18 predicted proteins | sample Lox_Sample_32_FD_206711 | JGI IMG/M metagenome (GOLD analysis project Ga0335078, IMG submission 206711) | Soil microbial communities from Loxahatchee National Wildlife Refuge, Florida, United States - Lox_Sample_3.2 | ecosystem: Environmental > Terrestrial > Soil > Wetlands | place: USA...
TTCGCGGCCGCAAGATGGTCGCCTTCCTTTGTGTAGATCACATAGCCGTACCGTCCCTCGCCGTCCGTGACCCCGCTCGAGGCGTAAATCCTGACCCCAGTGTCCCGAAGCTTCCGGTGAATCTCCGCGAGCTCACCCAATCGATCGTCGCCCTGAATGAGGATTGCGTGTTGCGGACCCGTGACCGTCCAGCCAGACCGCTCAGCGAACTCCTGAAAGTTCGGGGTGTTCCCAGGGAAGATGGTCAGCTCAACGTGATTGGGCCCGAAGGGGACAGCGCCGAAGGCAAGCAAATTGATGTTTTCTGAGGCCAACTGAGCTAGAAGATCATACGCCGTGCCCAGTTCGTTTTCGACCCTGGTGTAGAAATATTCGACAGCTCGGACACTGATCGCCATGCCTGGTCTAAAGCACGTCGTACTCCACTGACGTCCGCGCGACTGTGGACCAGATTGAATCGACATGACTCATCCCGCCGCCTGGCGCTGCGCCAAAATATCGTGCCGCCCATGGGTGCTTTGACCCGTCCCCTGCGGGATCAGCTTAAATCGCTCGGCCAACTCACAGACCGCGAAGGTTTGCCGGCCGGTTACACAAGTGCACGCCGGACGGGTGAGGGACACTCTTATGGCAAAACTCGCCTCGATCGGTGCGATCAGTATGGCAGCAATCGGATTCCTGCTTGCGCAAGGGCGGGCGCGCCCGGGACAAGCGGGCATGATGGACAACGGAATGGGAAAGATGGACATGATGGGCGATCCCATCCACCAATCCGTTGTCATCGCCTTCGCACTTCCGGAAATGCAGGCTGAACTTGGGCTGTCGGAGATCCAAACGTCGCAGTTGAAGCAGGACAAACAAGAGCTGCTGGCCAAAGGCCAGGAGTTGTCGGCCCAAGCCGCGGCGAAACATAAGGAACTTGAGAGCCTGATCTCGGCTGGTGACTCAAAGAACGATCGGGTGAAGAGCCTCTTCGGAGAGGTAGCGAATCTAAGAGCGCAGCAGGAATTCGCGGCTTTTGAGGCGGCGGGAACAATGAAGGCGAGGCTGACCGATCAACAGCGAGCACGGCTGGCATCGATGATGCCCGGCGAGCTTCATCAAGTCGCGATGTCCCATATAACCGTGCATGAGCGCTCGTTGCTACTTCTCTTGCAGCGTTTCGAGATACCGCGCTAGATTATCGACGCGCACGTTCCCGCGATCCACGTCGGCTTCGACTTCGGAAAAAACCGGCCCCCAGACCGGCATCTCGCGCGTGCCGTGACTTCCCTTAAGCGTTGCTTCCCCGGAGATGATCTGGTCTATCCACATCCTTGGAAACTTGCCGCCATTGCGTCCCGCGAGTTGCGTCAGGTCGGGAACCTGCGACGTCAGCAACATGGCCATCGGCCCGTTGCCCTTCGCGTTAGTTCCGTGGCACACGGCACAGTGCTGCCGGTAGAGTGTGGCTCCGTCAACGGTAGTGTTCCGCCGAGGGACCTGCTGTTGAGCAAAGACCCACGCTACCGACAAACCGGCACCCAAAAGGATAGAGATCTTCGCGAGTTTCATTGGAGTCTCCCAATCTAACTCGGGCATTTCTGGGGCCAGGGAATATCCTCCAATTTTCAGGAACTTCGTGCGGCTCAAGGAGTTGAGCTGTGTGAATTGGCGCAGGCCGGAAGTAGCCACCGTGCGCGGTGGCACGGTTCGCGGACCGATCTCCCGTTTTTTCAAGCTCGTCGCCTTGGAGACGCGCGTGCCCTCTTCGGAAACGGAGGCAGCGCGATGTTCGCAATCAAACAGATTTTGTTCCCGGTGGATTTTTCCGAACGAAGCCGGGCAGCGGCGCCCTTTGTCGCGGAGTTCGCGAAGCGTTTCGGAGCGCAGGTGACGCTTATGAGCGTCGCGCCTCCTCTGTGGTACGCCGCCATGGGCGACGTCGGCACGCCGATTTACGTCGATCCGGAGGAGTTGCGATCCGATCTCAAAGCTAGGCTCGACAATCTCGTGCTGAAGGAGTTCGCCGGATTAAACGTTGAGCGAATCGCCGAAATAGGAGAGCCTGGCGAAGAAATCACGCGTTACGCGCACACGCAAGGCGCGGATCTCATCATGATGCCGACTCACGGGTATGGCCCGTTCCGCAGTCTTTTGCTCGGCTCAGTCACCGCCAAGGTCTTGCACGATTCGCAGTGCCCCGTTTGGACCGGAGCTCACATGGAGAAATTGCCTGAGAGCGCGCACATCGAGGCGCACAGCGTTCTATGCGCCATCGACGGAACGCCCAAAAGCACGCCGTTAATGAATTGGGCGGCCGAGTTCTCAAAAAGATCCGGAGCTTCACTCAGGATGGTTACCGTGGTGCCAGGTCTCGAAGGATGGCCGGAAGGCGCGCTCGACCGGGAGTTTGAAGCGGAGCAGGCCCGCGAGGCTCGTGACCGTGTCCTGAAGCTCGAAAGAGAAGCCGGAACCGAAGCGCCGCTGTGCGTGGTCACGGGCAGCGTGGCGGCATCGATTCGCGACGAGGCTCAGCGGCATGCGGCGGACTTGGTGGTGATCGGCCGCGGGTTGCTGCACGAAACCCTCGGCCGGCTGCGAACCCATTCCTACGGCATCATCCGGCAAGCGCCTTGCCCGGTAGTTAGTGTCTAGCCGGCAGAGGGTGCGGCGGCGCCCTCACGGCAAAGAGACTCTGCCGCCGCACTCCGTTTTGCCGGCGAGTCCTTGAGTAGTGATCTGCCTCTCAGTGTATTCGCGTCTCCATACAAATAGCGCGGTGCTCATCGCACCGCGCTTTTTTTAACCCCTTAAGGCTCAACCACCCCACATCTAGACACTCAAGACGGGACAGGGTGACTCACGAATGATGTGATACAGATGAGACACAAGCGAGGTAAAAGCTCCCTGGGAATGCCCTCTGCCGGCGACCACCAGATCGGCCTTGATTTGCCGCGCCTCGTCCCGCACACCGTCCGCGATCCGGCCCTCGATCACGCTGTGCGGAACATCGACGCCCACCGCGGCCTGTAATTCCCGCAGGCCGGCTTTAGCCGCTTCGATCCGGTCGCGCTGATACGCGGACATGTCGTACTCGGTCGGCGGCATCGGCTCAACCACCCGCAACAGCTCGAGAGATGCGCCATACATGCACTTGAGCGTCGCGGCCGCCCTAAGGACACACTCCGACTCCGGCGTTCCATCGACCGCGCAGAGTATCGATTTGTACGGCAGGTGCGGAGCATGCCCTGTAATCGCCAGAGGCGCGCCAGTCCATACTGCCGCGCTGACGTCATGCAGCACCTTGGCCGTAACCGAACCCAGCAGGAACCGGCGTACCGGCCCGCGTCCATGGGTCGGCATCATCACCAGATCCGCGCTCTGGTGTTCCACCGTATCGTCGATGACGCTTCCGGCTTCGCCGCATCCTACTAAGCAATCAGCGTGTTGGCCCGGAAACATCTCCGCTGCAAACTGGCGCAGCTTCTCTTCTTGGATTGCTCGTGTTTCGGCGGGCAGATCCGGATCGGCGATCGCCAGCTCGCTGTAAGCGAGCGCCTCCGCTCCGTAGGCGTGTACTAAAGAAAACTCGGCCGGGAAGCGGCTCAGCATCTCCTTGACGTACGGAACGATCGCCTTGCAAGGTTCCGAATAGTCGACTGGAAAGAGAATCCGACGGAAGGGCAACATAAGCGCCTACCTGTGCTGCGGTTTCGCGGGAGTGAAGATCTGCTTCAGCAGCCGCGGGACTTTATGGTCTTCGAGTTGGAAGCCGAGTAGCGTCTCGCCTGCCAAAAGCAGCACCGCGAATGGCGCGATCGGAACGGAAAAATAGCGCGCTGTCCCGGCGACCAGAAGAAACACCAGTACAGACAGCGGAAAATAGTGTTTTAGCGACATAGCCTCTCCTCCATGCCCGGCTGGTGCACGCTCGGAGCCAATGCCAAGCTGCTCCGTTTTCTTGAGGTTGCATCCGAAGCCGCCACGCCCGCGCGGGAAATCGCGAAGCTTGGCTGGGTGAAATGGCGTCGCGCCCACAGGTCTCACTTGGTTGAAGGAAACTATGGGCACAATAGAGGTAATGGCTTCTGGACCGGCGCAGTCCGAGACGCAGACCGGCGAGCGAATCTCCCCTCTGGCAGGAAAACCGGCTCCGAAGGAACTCCTGGCGGACCTCGGACGCCTCGATCGCGACTACTACGCGCGCGGGCCCGACATGGACGATCCCAGTCAAAGGGTCGCGTTCGGCACAAGCGGGCATCGCGGCACCTCTCTAAACGGAACGTTCACCGAAGCGCATATACTGGCGATCACCCAGGCCATCTGCGAATACCGGCGCTCTGCCGGCACGGATGGTCCGCTGTTTCTCGGTAAAGACACGCATGCCCTATCCGACCCGGCACAGCGGACCGCCCTCGAAGTCTTGGCGGCGAACGGCGTTGACGCCGTGATGCAGCGCGACAACGGCGTGACCCCGACGCCCGTCATCTCCCGTGCGATTCTTGCTTACAATCACGGCCGCAAGAGCGGTTTGGCGGATGGCATTGTCATCACGCCGTCGCATAATCCCCCGGAAGACGGCGGCTTCAAGTACAACCCTCCCAACGGCGGACCCGCCGATACTGACGTCACTCGCTGGGTCGAGAATCGGGCGAATGACCTTCTGCGCAAAGGCAATTCGAGCGTCAAACGAGTGCCGTTTGACGCCGCGATCAGAGACGCGCACATCCGCCAGGACGATTTCATCGTTCCCTACGTTCGCGATTTGCGGAATGTGGTCGATATGGACGCGGTTCACGATGCGCGTCTCAAGCTCGGCGTCGACCCGCTCGGAGGTTCTTCTCGGCCTTACTGGGAACCGATCAACGCCGAATATAATCTCGATGTCGCCATCGTCAATCCGGCCATCGATCCTAAGTTCTCCTTCATGACCGTCGATCACGACGGCAAGATTCGCATGGATTGCTCCAGCCCTTACGCCATGGCGCGGCTGGTGAAACTCAAGGACAAGTTCCAGGTCGCCTTCGCCAACGATCCGGACTCCGACCGCCACGGTATCGTGACTCCCTCGGCCGGGTTAATGAACCCGAACCATTATCTGGCAGTGGCGATTCGTTATCTCCTGCAGCATCGGCCGCAATGGCCCTCGGGCGCGTCAATCGGCAAGACGCTGGTTAGCAGCAGCATGATCGATAAGGTGGTGGCGAGCCTCGGTCGCCGCTTGTCGGAAGTACCGGTCGGATTCAAGTGGTTCGTCGACGGCCTGTTCAATGGGACCTATTGCTTCGGCGGCGAAGAGAGTGCGGGCGCCAGTTTCGTGAGACTGGATGGATCGGCCTGGAGCACGGACAAGGACGGTCTGATCATGGATCTGCTAGCCGCGGAAATCTTGGCGCGCACGGGCAAAGATCCAGGCGAGCACTACCGCGATCTCACCTCTGAATTCGGTACGCCCTACTACACGCGAATCGATGCTCCCGCCACGCTTGAACAGAAGGCCCGCTTGAATAAGTTATCGCCCGAGGCAGTTACGGCGTCGCAGCTCGCGGGTGAGCCTATCGTCGCGAAGCTCACCAAGGCGCCGGGGAACGATAGCCCCATAGGTGGGCTGAAAGTGATCGCGAAAAACGGCTGGTTTGCCGCCCGGCCCTCCGGCACTGAGAACATTTACAAGATATACGCCGAAAGCTTCAAGGATCAGGCTCACCTGAATGCGATCCTGGAAGAAGCGGAGAGTATCGTTACTAACGCATTGAGCTAGACGAAAGGAAGGGCATGAGATGAAGGCAACGCAGAAGCTCCACGATCTGGGCCAGAGCCTGTGGCTCGACAACCTGACGCGCGACATGCTGGACACGGGCACGCTCGCGGGATACATCAAAGACCTATCTGTCACCGGGCTTACTTCAAATCCCACCATCTTCGATCACGCCATCGGCAAGAGCTCGACCTACGATGCCGCGATTCGAAAAAGCGCCAAGGACGACAAACCCACTGAAGACTTGTTCTTCGAGTTAGCGCTGGAGGACATCAAGCGCGCGGCACAGCTCTTTCGCCCCGAGTTCGACCGAACCGACGGCGTGGATGGCTGGGTTTCGCTCGAAGTCTCTCCATTGCTCGCGTACGATACGAAGAAAACGCTCGAGGCGGCGAAGCATCTGCATGCTCGCGCGGGACAGCCCAACGTCTTCATCAAAATTCCAGGCACGAAGGAAGGTCTGCCGGCCATTGAAGAGGCAATCTTCTCGGGCGTGCCCGTCAACGTAACCTTGCTATTTTCGCGCGAGCAGTATCTGGCGGCCGCTGAGGCGTATTTGCGCGGCATCGAACGCCGCATCGAGGCGGGACTAAAGCCCGTAGTGGGATCGGTAGCGTCGATTTTTATCAGCCGATGGGACGGCAAAGTTGCGAGCACTGTACCCGACAATCTGCGAAACAAGCTCGGCATTGCGATCGCAATGCGGGCGTACAAAGCGTATCGCGAGCTGCTCCGAAGCCCGCGATGGCTGCGCGCCCTGAATAACGGGATGCGCTCGCAAAGATTGCTATGGGCAAGCACCGGGGCCAAAGATCCCAAGGCTCCGGACACGCTCTATATCAAGGGGCTGGCGTCGCCATTCACGGTAAACACCATGCCCGACGCAACGCTGAAGGCGATGGCCGATCACGGTGAGGTCGAGAATATGCTGCCGTTCGACGGCGGCGATTGCGAAGAAATATTGGCGCAGTTCTCGAAAGCCGGCTTCGACGTGAATCAGTTGGCCGCACAGCTCCAGGATGAAGGCGCGAAGTCCTTCGTCAAATCCTGGAACGAGCTGATGGAAGTAATCGCCTCCAAGAGCGCCGCGTTGGTGGCGCAGTAGCGCGTGGCCCGCTAGAGGATCCAAATGACAAATCCCGCCATCCAGAGCGCCGGTGCGCTCACGAAGAAGACCGCCTGGAAATCGCTTCAATCGCACTTTGAGCGGATTCGCGATCAGCATCTCCGCGATCTTTTCGCGAGCGATCCCAGACGCGGCGAGCGTATGACGGCCGAAGGAGCCGGCCTCTTCCTCGACTACTCAAAGAACCGCGTTACCGACGAAACCCTCAAGCTATTGATTGAGCTTGCCAACGAATGCGGCCTCCGCTCCCGAATCGATTCGATGTTTAACGGCGAAAAGATCAACATTACTGAGAATCGCGCGGTGCTGCATGTGGCTCTGCGCGCGCCCGCCGGAGCTTCCATTCTGGTGGACGGCGAAAACGTGGTGCCTCAAGTTCACGCCGTGCTCGACAAGATGGCGAGCTTTTCCCAGCGCGTACGTTCCGGCGAATGGAAGGGAAGCACGGGCAAGCGCATCCGCAACGTCATCAATATCGGTATCGGCGGATCCGACCTGGGGCCGGTGATGGCTTATGAAGCGCTGAGGCATTACAGCGATCGCGCCATGACCTTCCGCTTCGTGTCCAACGTCGACGGCACGGACCTCGCCGAAGCGGTTCGCGATATAGATCCCGCGGAGACGCTGTTCATCGTATCCTCGAAAACCTTTACCACGCTGGAGACCATGACCAACGCCCATTCGGCTCGCGAATGGCTTCTCTCTGGCCTCGGCGGAAAGGAACAGGCTATAGCCAGCCACTTTGTCGCGGTGTCGACCAACGCGAAAGAGGTGTCGAAATTCGGCATCGATACTGCGAATATGTTCGGCTTCTGGGATTGGGTCGGCGGACGTTATTCGATGGATTCCGCGATCGGGCTTTCGACGATGCTTGCCGTTGGTCCGGACGGATTCCGCCAAATGCTCGACGGCTTCCATCAAATGGACGAACATTTCCACACCGCTCCATTCGATCGCAATCTGCCGGTGTTGATGGGACTGCTGGGCATCTGGTACGCGGATTTCTTCGGCGCACAGACCGTCGCCGTGCTGCCGTACGAGCAATACTTGAAGCGTTTCCCTGCGTACCTTCAGCAACTGACGATGGAAAGCAACGGCAAGCACGTGACCTTGAGCGGAACCGCCGTCGACTATGCAACCGGTCCGGTCTACTGGGGCGAGCCCGGCACCAACGGCCAGCACTCCTTCTATCAACTGATCCACCAGGGAACTCGTCTCATCCCCTGCGACTTCATTGCCTTCATGAAAACGTTGAATCCGCTTGGCCGGCATCATGACATGTTGATGGCCAACGTCTTCGCGCAGACCGAGGCGCTGGCTTTCGGAAAGACGCCGGAGCAGGTTCGCGCGGAGGGCACGCCGGATTGGCTCGCGCCTCACCGCGTCTTCGAAGGCAATCGCCCTTCGAACACCGTCCTTGCGGACGAGCTCACGCCGCAGGCGCTTGGGAAGCTCGTCGCGCTATACGAGCACAGCGTGTTCACTCAGGGCGTCATCTGGCAGATCAATTCGTTCGACCAGTGGGGCGTGGAGCTTGGCAAAGTTCTGGCTCAGCGCATCATTCCGGAGCTCGAAAGCGCAGCGGAGCCCGCGCTCAGCCATGACAGCTCGACCAACAACCTCATCCGCCGGTATCGGAAGAGCTCAAGGGGTTAGAGCTGCGCTAGGTGCCGTGACTGCATAAAGAGTTTGCATTAGCACCTCTACATTAAGATTCTGACGTTTTCCGGCAGGAAAACGAAGTCACTGAGCGGGGCTCAAGGCGAGCTGACGAATGATCACAAGTTCCCGGAGCTTGAGAGCGGTGGCAACGACTTGTTTGCCGAAGGCGGTGACGTTGGGGGGGGAGCCGAATCCCGTTCCGTAAATACTGACCAGTGAACTCGGCGCCACGGGTGCGGTATCGCTGGCGGCGGAAAGCATGACGGGCGCGGTCGAGAATGTGTTGAGTGAAACGGTCACGGTTCCGTCGTTATAACCGTCAGCGTTCAAGTACCGATCCTTGGCATTCGATGGTTCTACGTTCGCGACTTTTCCATCCCTTTGCCCGAATACGTGGCGACTGAAAAACGTATGGGAGCACAACCGTGAACCTCCATTTGACATCGTTATTCTCGGTGCGTTCGCGCCATGCCGCTCTCTTCCGCAAGCCTCATTCTCCGCGACCGACGCTATATCCGATTCCGAAGGAGAACTCGGGTACCCAACTGGAGCCAAACTCGTAGAGGTTGTCAACGTGATGGACATCGATCGCCGGACGCAAAAAGAAGTGATCCGCGAAATACCACCGCGCGGCAGCCGCGAGATGTTGCTGAAAATGATCGGACGCCGGGCAGCCCGGCGCCTGCGCACAAGACAGGTCGTCAAACGGGAAGAAGTGAATGCGCGCGCCTCCGATTCCCGCGCGGAGCTCTGGCTCCCAACGGCCCTTTCTGTACGCAGGGCGATAGATGAAATCGGCAGAATAAAATGTCGGCCGGTATGGAATGCCGGCGTAGTCTCCTTGGTCCAGCCTCCAGGAGATCTCTCCGCCCACGGCAATCCGCTTGCTCAAGAAAACGTCGCCTCCGATGTGACCGAAAGCTCCGCTCAAGGCGGGCGTCTTATAAAGGGTCCCGTCACTGTACGTGTCGATCCGAGCGCCGGTTGAAGTTGCAAAGGCGCTTCCAACGTTCAGGTACGCGCCCACTTCCTGCGCGAACGCGGATTGCATGGATGCGCAGAACAGTGCGCACATCGTTAGGAAAGTTGTTCTCAAGCTGATTACCTCCCGCTCGTGTCATAAAGAGCCGCGGGCTCGGATTCCGGCAGGATTGGCTTCAATGTGATGCCTCCGAAGCCCATCCGCAAATAGAGATGGTGCGCCGCGGTCGAATCCACGCCCTTGAACTGCTGGCCTACCAGAAACCGGGCGATTGATGTTCCCGCGAAATCCGACGAGACTTTCCCCAGCTTGTTCTTGGCGTCAATCGAGTAAGTCCCGGAGTCCTGGAGAAAAAGGACAATGTCGCCGCGGTGGCAGATCGCTTCGACATCGGAAGAAACGTCGCTTACCGAAACCATGCCGACATCGTGATGAATCACCAGCTTGGTATCGTGCGGCACATGAATGTGGTATTCGATCCGCACGTGATTGGTCTTGGATGTCAGCGCGAGATGCGCAATAAGCCCCTTGCGCGGAGGAAGCGTGGTGGTGATCGCCATCTCTGTTGGAGACTTACGCTCCAGAACCGCCCCGACAGTTTCCAGGTTCCTAGCCGCGTGTTGGGGATTCGCAAGATCGTATTCATACGGCATGAACCTGGTCACCAGCACCTCAATGCGCGACCGGTCCCATCCTTCGATGTACAAGTCATCATAAGAGCCATCGACGCGGAGCGTGCCTCCTGGCGCGAATTCGGAGCTCTGTACGCTCATCGAACCCGCCGGAGGCTTCAGGTTTTCGTCCGCCCGCAAACGCAGCGCCGCTGCCATCGCAAACAGCGCCAGAGCCAATGCCATTTTCTTCATCATGCCGCCGCTTCTCTCATTTCCGCGCGTGCGTGTTTCACCATGCTCACGTAGCGCCTGGCCAGCTCCAGGATCCAGCCTCGCTCCCGGCGCTTGATCGCGTCGCGATGAATCAAGTCAGTGCCGATGCCCAAGGCCGATGCGCCGGCCCAGATGTAATCCGACGCCGTCAACTGCGTCACACCTCCCGATGCAATGAAACGCAAATCGGGAAATGGCGATTTCAAAGTCCGGATATAAGCCGGGCCCCCGAGTTGGCCACAGGGGAAGATCTTGATGAAATCCGCGCCGGCTTTCGCGGCATTCATCACCTCGGTAGGGGTTAGGGCGCCGGGCATCGAAAGAACACCCTCGTGGGCCGCAAACTCGACGATCTTGGGATCGAATCCGGGGCTTGTCAAGAACTGCGCCCCGGCATCCAGGCACCGGCGAGCCCAGCCCAGGTCCAGGACCGTGCCCGCACCCTGGATGATTGCCGGGTTCTGCGCCAAGCGCTCCAGCACCTCCAGTGCCCCCGGCACAGTGACCGTGACCTCCACAATGGAGATACCTCCGGCGTCGACAGCCTCGGCCGCGAACAGCGCATCTTCAGCAGAATGCACCCTCAACGCGGGGATGATGCCGATCTCCTCGATCCTCGCGCGAATTTCTTGTTTCGTCACAGGGCGCTCCTGCTGCCCACCGCCTCGCGGAGCTGTTCCAGGGCCATCTCGTAAGCGGCAACAGCCTGCCGATAGCCGAGTTCCACGGCGCGGTAGTTGCGCTCGGCATTCAGCAGATCGAGCAGCGCGATCGCCCCGCGGCGATACGCGTATTCGCTGATATCGCGGCTCTTGAGCGCGTCCTCGCGGGCGCTTCCGGTAAAGATCCGGACTACGCGTTCGTTCGATGTCAGAGCTTCGTAGGCATCGCGAACGTCGGTGAAAACCTGGCCATTTGTGCCCTTTTGTTGCTCCTGCGCTTGAGTAATCGCGGCGTGCGTTTGGGCAATGTTGCCCTGATTGCGATCGAAGATTGGCAGGGGCACGCTGACCGAAAACGTAAACGCGCTGATGCTGTTCACGTGTGAATAGTTACCGGAGAGCGTGACGTCCTGCTTGCCGTTCGCCTTGGCCAGTTCGTACTGGCTCTGCGCCGCCGTGACGGTCTTCACCGCTGCCTTCAAATCCGGGCGGTTGTCGATCGCCATCTGCTGAAGGCCGTCGAGCTTGAGCTGGATCGGCCGGTATTCCAGAGGCTCGGCAATATCGTAGTCGGCAGGTACGGACTCATAACCCAACTGCTGCCGCAGATCGGAGAGCGATTGAGCTTTTGACAGTATCGCCGCTTCGACGTCCTGCTGGAACTGGACCAATTGCAGCTTGATCTGCAGATAGTCGTTTTCCGACATCCCGCCCACCTGGTATTGGTGCTGGCTGATCTCGACGGTTTGCTGGAAGCTCTTCAAATCCTGCTCCGCGAGATCGAGCGCCGATTCGGCCAACTGTGCGTTTACGTAAAGTTGAGCGATCTGGAAAGTCGTGGTGCGCTCATTATCCCTGACCGTCGAGCGAGAGACGTCGGTCAGGTCCTTGGCGGCCTGAAGACGGTGCTGCCGTTTCTGGCCGCGCTCGAAGGTATAGCTCAAGCCCAGGTCGCCCTCGGTCGAATCGTGGAGGTAACTTCCCAGCCCGCTCTGCACGGGCACCAGGGGAAGGTATTCCCAGTCCGTGAAGAGTGTCGGGTTGGGCCGCACATTGGCCTGGACCTCCAGCGCCTGATTCTGGGCGATCGTGGTCCGAGCCGCGAGCAGCATGTGGTTGTGCTGGATCGCCAATTGAATCGCTTGATCGAGCGTGATTTTGACCGGTCCAGACGCCGCTTGGCCAAAACCGAGCGTTGCAACCGACGCCCCGCAAAACCCGAGCAGAAGAATTCTCGACGTATGTAACATAGTGCCTCTAGAGTTCAACGTTGGCCTCCGGCCTGGGAAGAACATCCCCGTCCTTTGCGAACCACACATAGAATGTCGGCAGCAGGACGATGCTCAGAAGAAGATCCGAAATCAGCCCGCCGACGATGACAATCGCGAAAGGCCTTTGGGAGTCGGACCCGATTTCATGCGACATGGCAGCCGGCAGAAGGCCGAGCGTCGCCACCAGCATGGTCATCAGGATGGGACGCAGCCTCAAAACCGCCCCTTCCACCGCGGCGTCTTCGATCGAGTGGCCTCGCGCACGGAGCTGGTTGATGTACTCGAGCATGATGACGCCGGTCTGCACGGACACTCCGAATAGCGCCAGCATGCCGACGCTCGAGGACACGCTCAAGTAGGTATGCGTAAGCAGCAGCGCCAAGAAGCCTCCCACGCGAGCCAGCACCACGTTCAACATAATCAGCAATGACCATTTGTAGGATCGGAACATGGTGTACAGGATGATAAAGATGACCAGGATAGTCAGCGGGACGATAATCTTCAGGCGGGCCTCGGCACGCTGCTCGCTCTCGTACTCGCCCGACAAATCCACTCGGTAGCCCGGAGGCATCTTCACTTGTGCATTGATCGCCTTCTTTGCCTCTTCGACGGTCGTGCCCAGGTCGCGGCCTCGCACGTTGAAAGTGATGGCTGCAAAACGAGTGTTGTTTTCGCGGTAGATATCGTAGGCTCCGTCCTTTACCTCAACATGAGTCAACTGCGCCAGAGACACGCGCTCCCCGGTCGGCGAAAGCAAACGAATCTTCTCGATGGCTTCCTGGGTATTTCGATACGGCTGCTGATAGCGAACCACCACGTCGTACCGCTCCTCGTTGTGAAGGACCTGACTCACGGCATTGCCGCCGATAGCGGTCTGGACGGCGTCCTGAATGTCCGTTACGTTGATGCCGAAGCGGGCTGCCGCTTTGCGGTCGATGGTCAAGTCAAGATTCGGTTGGCCGAAATCGCGTAGCAGCTTGACGTCGTGCATACCGGGGACGGCCGCCATGGCCACCGTGGCTCTCTCGCCAAGGTCCTCCAGGGTCTTCAAGTCCTCACCGAAGATCTTGAGAGCCATGGCGCCCTTGGTGCCGGTCATCGTCTCGCCGACGTTGTCCTCGATCGGCTGCGAGAAGTTCCAGACTGCACCAGGATACTTCTGCACAGCCAGGTTCATGGCGGCAATAAGTTCTTCTTTATTCTTGTGAAAAATCGGACGCCATTCGTCATGCGGCTTCAGATCGACGAAATACTCCGTGTTGCCAAACCCGCCGGTGTCGGTTCCATCATCAGGGCGCCCGACCTCGGATACGACGGTTTTCACCTCCGGGAACGAGGCGAACACATAGCGCTCGTTGGTAGTAAATTGCTCGCCCTCTGGAAGGCTGGTGCTGTTCGCCAGAGTTCCGCGAGCCCAGATCGCACCTTCATCCAGGTGCGGGAGGAACTCCGCGCCGATGACGCCGCTGAAGCCCAGGTAGATGGTCGCAGCCAGAGACGCCATTGCCACCACCAGGACCACGAACCGGTGACGCACAGCCCAGCGCAGCCGGTGGCGATACTGGTCCGCCAGGAACTCCATCACGTAGTTGCGCCGCTCGCGAACTCCCTTTGGGAAAAACGCGGAAGCAAGCACCGGAGCGATCAGAATCGAAAACGTCATCGCGCCGAGCAGGGCAAAAGCGACTGTCCAAGCCATCGGCCGGAACAGCCGGCCTTCCACGCGCTGTAGGGTAAAGATCGGGAGGTACGCCGTAATGATGATCGTGATGGCATAAAACACCGGCCGCTGGACCTCATGACAAGCCTCTCGAATCTTCTGCGCCGTGGTTTTTGGCGGACCGGAAAGAGTTTCGCTATGGTGGCTCAAGTGCCGCATGATGTTCTCCACCATCACGACAGCGCCATCGACAACCATTCCAAAGTCCAAAGCGCCCAAGGAAAGAAGGTTCGCTGGGATGTCGCTTAGATTCAGAAAGATCGACGCAAACAGCAGCGAGAACGGAATCGTGAGCGCCACGATGATGGCAGACCGGACATTAAGGAGAAAGAGAAACAAGATGATGCTGACGAGGATCATTCCCTCGGTCAGATTATGCATGACGGTGTTCAGTGTGAAGTGCAGCAAATCGCTGCGGTCCAGCATGGGAACGACCTTCACCCCCGGTGGTAGGATGCCATTGTTGAGCTCGTCGACCTTCTTGTGAATCGCATCGAGCGTCGGCTGCTCCTGCGCGCCCTTGCGCATCAGGGCCATACCCTGGATAATGTCCGGCTCGTCAACAATGCGCCCATCCTCCATGTGGTTCGCGCGCGCCATGTGTCCCAGGCGAATCTTCGGGCCCTGGGCCACCTCAGCGATATCTTTAACCCGCAGGGGAGTCCCGCTCTTGGTTGTGAGCACGGTCTGCTCGATGTCCTGGACGCTGGTGAAGAGTCCCAGCGCGCGAACGTTCATCTGCTGCATGCCGACTTCAACGAAGCTGCCGCCGGCATTGATGTTGTTGTTGGAGAGCTGCTGCTCCACCTGCCCGATGCTCAATCCGTAAGAGACCAGTTTGGCCGGGTCGACGCGCACTTGGTACTCGCGGACGGTACCGCCAAAATCGGAGACGTCGACCACATCGGGGACGGACTTGAACTGCTTCAGTAGGACCCAGTCTTCCAGCTTTCTCAGCTCCATCAGGTCATAGCGGGGATTCTCGCTGCGGAGCGTGTACCAGTAAATCTGGCCGGTAGTGCTCCAGTCCGTGCCGATTTGAGGCGAGAGGCCTTGCCCCTCGGGAAGATCGACCTGCGTCAATCTTTCCAGAACCTTCTGCCGGTTCCAGTCGTTGACGGAGCTATCGTCGAAGATCATGATGATGAACGACAGGCCGAAAATGGACTCAGAGCGCAGAAAGCTCATGTGCGGCATTCCCGCCATCTGGATTTCGATCGGAATGGTGACCTGCTGTTCCACCTCTTCCGCGGAGCGGCCCGGCCACTGCGTGATCACCGTCACATAGTTGTCGGCGATATCGGGATAGGCTTCCACCGGCAGGATATGGAACGAGTAGATCCCCCATCCGATGAGTAGGACGGCAAGGGCAAAGACGACGAACTTATTGTTGAGCGCAAAATCTACAAGTGCGCGGATCATTTCATTTTTCCTATGTAAGTGGGACCTACTGGGCCAGCACGTGATCCAGCACCAGAGCATTGGTGACCACTTGGTCGCCCGGCTTCAGTCCAGATTTGATTTCCCGCAGATCCGTGTGGTCCTGGAGCAGATCTCCGGCTGCCACTTCCTGGCGCCGGAACTTATTGCCTGGCGCGGGAAGGTAGACAAAAGTGCGATCATGCATGTCCATGACGGCAGTGGCTGGCACGATGGTGTGCATTTCCGTGGTCTGGCCGTGGAACGTTGCCGTCACGAACATTCCCAGCCGCATGATGCCCGGATTTTCAACCTCAATCCGAACCTTGCCGGTGCGGATATTAGGATCAAGGATCGGAAGAATGTTGCTCACCTTGCCGCGGAAAATGCGGTCCGGATAAGCATTCAACTTGATTGACGCCGGATCGCCGATCCTGACCGTCGCTAGATCGTTCTCATAGACGTCGCAGACCGCCCAGACGCTGGACAGATCGGAAATCGTGAACGGGGCGGGGTTGCTGTACGACTGCACCAAGGATCCGACCGTGATTTCCTGATCCGTGATCACCCCGGAAGCCGGAGCGAAAATGTCCACCATGCCGGCGGGTTTGGCCGGATCGTTGCCGAGAAGCCGCAAGTGCTCCTCCGCGGCTTCCACCGCGACCTTGGCTTTGTCCTCGGTATCCTGTGCCACCTGGACATCGTTTAGCGCCATGGCGCCGTGCTCGTATAGATCCTTGGTGCGCTCGAGCTGCGCCTTAGCGAGAATCTCGTCGGCCATGGCCATCCTGTAAGTGGCGTAGCCTCCAGCGACATCGTCGCTTCGAACTGTCATCAGGAGCTGCCCTTTCTGCACCGTATCCCCGAGCCGCGTGTGAACGGCCATCACGCGGCCGGATGCCAGCGAAACAACAGGAACATTCTTAGAAACGTCGGGGGTCACCGAGCCCGTCACCACCAGCTCCGAAGTGCTCGGACGCGAAGTCGCGGATGCCAAGGGGAATTGTTCCGGATGATCGACGCTGAACAGCGCCGCGTCAGGCGCGAGGACCACATTCGCAGCCGGTGGAGCGCCTGCAGTCGCAGGGTCGGTGTCGGCCGCGTGGGCTCCGCCGCAGCCAGTGAGCGCCAGCGGCAGAGCGATAATGCTCAAAACCAGCCCGTTTTCTAAGGATTTTCTCATGACTTTTGTCAACCTCGGGATGCCTCAGTGTAGAGGCGGAGGTTTAACGAAGTCATAAGGAAAACGTCAGGACCCAACGCATTCTTGATTCGAGTTCATAAGCGATTTTGATCGCTAACCCGCAATCATATGAACTGCCCGGAGAGATTGTGTTTGAAGCCGCGGCGTACGGTTGTGCGCCTTACGCTCGCATCCCAAAATCATCAGAAAGTTTGATGAGGCTGATAACTCGAACCGTCATACTTTCTTCACAACTTGTTTAGGATCTGTACAAAGCGCATCGGTCGCCGCCAGAAAGGACCGCAGAAGCCCGTTGCAGGCGCTGAGTTTCCCGGGGAACGTCGAGACAACCAGGCTGCTCCCAGTTAGATTCCCTAATAGGCTGCATTACGGAATTCTTTCGGAAGTGTACGCCTTTTCCATGTAACTTTCATGCTTTTTTTTATGACCGAACCGCATACTGATCTTCAATGAGGTGCCGCACATACCGATAGGATCGCCTGTCTCGATCCTTCTTTCCGGTTGTTCACCGCCGATGCCCTGAAGAGGCCGTTTACCAGGCCGCTCAGGGATTCACACAAAGGGAGGGTAGCAAAAGTGACGTGTAAGAACGTTCGCAGGTCAAGTGTCTTCGCTCTGGGCGCTCTGGCCGCGTTGTTCGGATTTCAAGGAGCGCGCATCGCTTCCGCGCAGTCGTTAGTCGTTGCCAGCATCGCGGGAGTGGTGCAGGACCCGTCGGGTACCGGCGTCAGCGCCGCCGAGGTAACCGTCAAGAATCTCACCAGCGATAAAACGCAGACCACGAAATCGGATGTTTCGGGTGGGTATAGCGTCGAAAACTTGGACCCGGGATCGTACGAGATCACGGTCAAGAAATATGGGTTTAGCGACCTGAAAGCGCGAGTCGTGCTGGAGTCTCGGCGGCAACTGCGAACTGATTTGCAGTTGAAATTGGCCGCCGTGGATGAAAGCGCTTCGGCCCCCGACGCAGCGAAGCTGGCCGCTTTGGAGGCTCGTGTTCAACAGCTCGAGGCCGAGTTGACCACCGCAAAGCCTGAGGAGATCCCTCAGTCAGTTTCGCCTGCGACAGCTCCGATGGTCGCCACGGCATCGAAGGACGCGAGTCAGTTGCCGCAAGTGGCGGAGGCGCAGCCGAAACCGAGCACAGGATCGAGGATCAAGGAACTCCTGCTAGCCGCGGCGCTTCCCGCGGCGGCCGCCCCCGCGCCGGCCCCAGCTCCCGCACCTTCTCCGGCGCCGCAGGCTGCAGCGCCAGCGCCGCCCCCCGCCCCAACGGTTCCCGAAGCATTGCAAGCGCCTGAGCCTGGCCCTCCCGGAGTGGATACGCAGACTCCCTTCGCTTATGGCGATTTCACTTGGCTGAACGGTACGCCGCGTAACAAGGACACCGTGATCGATACGAAATTCTTTACGCCCGAAATTCGCTTCGACACGCATTACATGGAGGACTTCAACCAGCCGATCGACCACACCATCGTCGGCGCAACCGAGTCGTTCCGCTCCGGCGAGGTTCAGATCGAACAGGCCAGCGTCGGCGGCGATTTCCATTGGCAAAATGTGCGCGGCAGAATCCTGTTCATGGACGGACTGTTCGCCACCACCACTCCGCGCAACGACGCTAGCTCCGCGACAGGCCAATATCCGGGAAACACCGGTGGAGTCGGCCAGTGGGACCTTCAGAATGCGTACAAGTACGTGTCTGAAGCCTTTGGCGGGTACCACTTCAACGTGCAGCACGGGCTGAACGTCGATGCTGGAATTTTTGTCTCCTACATCGGCCTGTTCAGCTACTACAACTTCGACAACTGGACTTACCAGCCATCGTATGTGTCTTCGAACACTCCGTGGTTCTTCAACGGTGTTCGCGTCCAGTGGTTCCCGACCAACAAGCTGAAGATCGAGCCATGGTTCATCAACGGCTGGCAGTCTTACGCGAAGTACAACGGCCATCCCGGACTCGGCGGCCAGCTCCTGTGGGAGCCGACGGAATGGTTCAAGCTGGTTGCCAATCAGTACGGCTACGGCCAGGACAACCTGGGCCTTCCGCACACCGAACGCCTCCACACCGACGACAGCATCGAGATCCGCTTCTACAACAATCCGAATAGCACCGGCCTGTCGAAGATCGCCATGTCTTTGACGGCCGATGCCGGAAGCCAGTACGGTGGCGGTCTTTGCGGCACCTGCGCGCCGAGCCAGGGCAAGGATTCGTTCGTGGGTTGGATGGCATACAACCGTTACTGGTTCAAGAAGGACCTGTGGGCGCTCACGCTCGGCGGCGGCGAGATGAGCAACTGGGGCCGCTATCTCACTCTGCTTCCTCCGATCGATGGCGCGTGGGCCTCGACCGGATCGGTCTACTTCCCCGAGCTTCCCGGACAAAGAGCCCATATGTGGGATAGCACGGTGACGCTACAGTACATGCCCAAGCAGTACATCACATGGTGGTTTGAAGCCGGCTACCGTCACTCCGACATCCCGTACTTTGCAGGGCGGGGAGGCGTAACGCCTCCCGGCGGGAACAACGGACTCCCGCAATACTACACCTGTCTGTCGGGCGCAAGCTCCGGGACCGGGACCTTGTCGGCCGCGCAAGCCGCTTGCGGCGGCCCCGGCAGTGTGTGGTTCCCCGATCTCCGGCGCAGCGAGCCGAAGATATCCGCGGGCGTTATGGTCAAGTTCTAAGGGTCGGCCATGCAGTACTCAACAACGCGGCTCGGAGTCAACCCCTCCGGGCCGCGTGTCTTTTTCCGATGGGGAACGCTTTTACTGTTGCCGGTGGCTGCCGTGCTGTTGTTCGCCGCGGAGCCGGCGTGGCGAACCAAACCATCCTCGCAATGGAACCAGGAAGACGTCCAGCAGGTGCTCTCGGTTTCTCCTTGGGCGAAAGAAATCCGAGCCGACATTGCCAGGCGGCAAACCGAGGACGAACTCCGCGAGGGCGGCCAAATGGGACAGCCTCGCGGTTTAGGCTACGACCACGTGGACGATGGCGTGCCAGGATACAAGCCCTCGTACGCTTGGCTGAACATATTCACGGGAGGAGGCGGCGAGGACCGGAGCCCGCGCTCCCGGCCGCGCCCGCAAAGCTTTCCGCTAGGTTTGCGATGGGAAAGCGCGCTGCCCGTGAAGCTCGCGAAACTGCGAGCGAGTAACTCCGACTCATTGCCGCTTGCCTTGGATGATCAAGGCTACCAGATCGCCGTTTACGGCATCCCTGATTCAGACGCAGCCAAGGGCGATCCAAGAAAGATCGGAGAGTCTCTCAAGAACAACGCGGCGTTGAAGCGCGAAGGCAAGAAGGACGTTCGGCCCACACGGGTGGAGGTCTTCCGGCGCGAAGACGGCCCCGTAATCATCTATCTGTTCCCCCTGTCGGCGGAAATCACCAAAAAAGACGGCGCTGTGCGATTCGAAGCGCACATCGGCCGGATTGAAATTCTCGAGGCGTTCGACCTCGCGCAGATGGAATTCATGGGCAAGTTGGAGCTTTGACACGTCACCGCACAGTCGCAAGTGGCGGCTACATGCCCCTGAAGCGCCGCAATTACCCGCCCGAAGACGTGGGCCGCATCATTGTGGCGAGCAGTATTCCCGAAAAACGCAAGGAACTGGTGCAAACTCTCGAGTTCGAGGGGCATGACGTAACCGAGGCCGTAACCGCCGCTCAAACGATCCAGGAAGGGTGCTCCGATCTTCACGACCTGCTGCTGATGGAATCCTCGGTGGACGGCGTACCCGCGCACAGCCTGTGCCGCGCCATCCGGCCCGAAACAAGAGTCGGCATTATTGTACTCGGGGGCGGTTCCGCCACCACCGCCGTGGATTCGTTGAACGCGGGAGCCGACGACTATGTTCCTGCTCCGTTTGGCATGCCTGAAGTGGCCGCGCGCGTACGCGCCATATTACGGCGCATTTCCGGACGGCGCGGTCCCAAGCAGATTGTGTTGCAGGATCGCGTCATCGATTTGGAAGCTCGCAGGATCCGCGGGCCGGGCGACCGCGTCAGCCGCCTTACGCCGAAAGAGTTCATGGTTCTGCACTCCTTGATCACCCACCCCAACCAGCCGAGAACCCATCAGACCCTCGCACAGACCGTATGGCGCAACGTTGGACGCGGAGAATTGGAATGCATGCGCACGATCGTTAACCGGCTGCGCAGAAAGCTGGAGCCGGATCCCCAGCACCCTCGCTATATCCTGACTGAGCACTCGGTGGGGTATCAGTTCCGCCTGCAGTCTCCCGCCGCGGAGCCGCCCGCGACACCGAACGTTTGAAGCCGGTCTCGTATAAGAGATCAGTTCATGGCGAAGCGATAGCCCAGCCAGGGTTCGGTCACAATGTAGCGTGGCCGTGCGGGATCGGGCTCGATCTTCTTCCGCAACTGATTCACGAACACCCGCAGGTACTCGACTTCGTCGCCGTAGTCGGGACCCCAGATGGCCTGCAGAATCTTATCGTGCGGCAAGGCCGTGTTCGCATGGGTCACGAAGAAGTAGAGCAGATCGAGCTCCGTCGGCGTGAGACGCACGATTCGGCCATCGACGTTCACACGGCGTTCCCGAAATTGAATTTCCAGGTGATCCAGCCGCAGAACTTGTGCCTCGCCGAGCGTAGCGGAAGCTGAACGTCGCAACGCGGCGCGAATGCGGGCCAGCAACTCGTTCACGTCGAACGGCTTGGTGAGGTACCCGTCGGCTCCCGCATCCAAGGCTTGAATCTTGTCCTCCGCGCGGTCGCGAACCGTGAGCATCAGCACGCTGATATCGGACCGGTTTTTGACTGCCCGGCAAGTTTCGACACCGCTGATCCCGGGCATATTGACGTCCAGCAACATCAAGTCGAACCGCTCTTTGCGCAGCATCTCCAGAGCGCTCTCGCCTGTCTCCGCATCGGCAACGATGAAGC
>Ga0335078_10004116_pt1 | contig 21578 bp, 17 predicted proteins | sample Lox_Sample_32_FD_206711 | JGI IMG/M metagenome (GOLD analysis project Ga0335078, IMG submission 206711) | Soil microbial communities from Loxahatchee National Wildlife Refuge, Florida, United States - Lox_Sample_3.2 | ecosystem: Environmental > Terrestrial > Soil > Wetlands | place: USA...
CGGAGAATCGTGCGGATTTCGACGACGTTGTCGTGGGCCCCGAACTCCTGCGCGATCGGAGAATTGGGGCCCCGATTGGGTTTGGTGGCGTTCATCGTCCGTGCGATCGCCGCGGCCAATTCCGCCGGGGTGGCCGAAGGCGGGATTTCCTGCGCGCCGACCCGAGTCTCGTTCTCCATAGCCGCGCAAAAAATCAGGATCGCGCCCAGCAGGATTTTACGTAGGAGACGACCATTGGCGTGAATCTTGAGCGTCATGGCGTTTCAGCTTTCATCGGTAGATATCGCGCTGGCTTCGCCGCTTCATCTGGTCGGTTGCGCGCTGTGAATGAGCTTCAACCATCCTGAGCAAGGGCTTCGCTGTAGCACATGGCGGACATTCAAATCGACCCACGACCGCCTTTGAGCCGTCTAGACGCCCATTCAACGTCCCGAGCCCGACCGTGCTGGCGCCGCACTTTCCCGCGCGGTAGGATCGTGGCCTGCCATGGTCGCGAACTCAGCGTCGTCAAAAGCCCGGTCGCGTCATAGCTCGCGGCGTTCGCCGCTGCGCGGCGTCTTCCTGCGCATCCATCAGATCATCGGGCTTTTCGCGGGCGCGATCTTCGTTCTGATCGCGCTTAGCGGCGGCGTTCTCGCCTTTCGCGAGGACATCGACGAAGCGCTGAACGCTTCGATCATGCGCGTCGAGGAGCCTGCACAGGCTTCGCTCAAACCCTTGGATGAAATCCTCGCGGCGGCGGTCGCCGCCATGCCGCCGGACGCCAAATTGGAGCGGCTCACCTTGCCGCGCCACGCGAAAGCGGCTGTGGCGATCACTTACATGGTCGATACGGACGATCTCGAGAGCGACTTCTACGAGATGTTCCTCGATCCCTACACGGCGAAGGTCCAAGGGCGTCGGCTGCTTTTGCATGGGGATAAGACATTCTCGCAGCCCTTCATCCAGATCCTCCTGGCCTTTCATTCGACGCTGCTCTTGGGCGCGAACAACGCCTATATCGTCGGGTTTCTCGGCATTTTGCTGTTCTTCTCCGTCCTCGTCGGCCTTTACCTCTGGCTGCCCCGCAATGGCGACTGGCGCCTGGGCCTCAAGGTCAAATGGGGCGTGAGCTTCGAGAGGGTCGTCTACGACCTGCACCGGAGCGTCGGAGCTTACTGCGCCGTGATCCTGTTGGTGATGTTGTTCACAGGCGTCGCGATGATCTTCAAGCCGGCGACGCGCAGCGTGACGAGCCTCTTTTCCCTGGTGCGCGCCGACCCTGATTTTGGGCGCTCGAAGCCCATTCCCGGTCGGTCCCCGATCGGCGTCGACGCGGCCGTCGCCGCCGCAAGCCAGGTCTTTCCGGAGGGACGGCTTCACTGGGTGCTCCTGCCGAGCACTCCGACCGGCGTCTATGTCGTCGGCAAGCAGTCGAAGGACGAGCCCAATCGAACCAAGACCTACAGAAACGTCGGCGTGAATCAGTATAGCGGGCGGGTCGTCCAGGTGCAGGACCGCAAAAGCTTCACAGCGGGCGAGCGCTTCCTCGAGTGGATTTTCCCGCTCCATAGCGGCGAGGCCTTCGGCGACATAGGCCCGCCCCTCACGTTGCTCATCGGGCTCATTCCCCTCGCGCTCTATGTCACCGGTTTTCTGAGGTGGCGGCAAAGGCGCCGCGGGCGCGGGCCGCCGTCGTTCTGATTCACGGCCCTGCGACGATCGGCATCTCGATGATGTCCTCCTTCTCCTTGGCTTCTCCGTATCCGATCTTGAGCAGATATTTTCCCTTATGGGCGACCGTCGACTCCATCGTCAGCATGCCGCTGGGGTAGACGCGGGAAGGCAGCGAATTGATCTCCTTGAGGCCGCCTTTCGGGTCGGTTTGATAGAAGGAGATCGCGATGGGGAGGCTGCGCGCCTCCTTCTCCATGAGCGTGACCGCGAGGATGACCTTCCCCGTTCCCGGAACGTGGTCGCAATATTCGTCATATTTGCGCAGATCGTCCACCGCGCCTCCGGCGCTCTGCTCCGAGTCCGCGAGGAAATAAGTCGTGAGATGCGCCGAATAATAGTCGCTGACCCCGAGACACTCGGCGATCGTGCGGTCGCCGGCCTTGACGGCGGGCTTCACGGTCTTCGGCGCCCAATGCTCCGTCCAATAGAGCTCGAAGGCCGGGCCCCAAAACTTATAGGAAAAGGCTGCGCCGCTCGCGCCGGCGAGCGCGATGATGCCGATGAACAGGAAGAGGTTCAGGCGGGCGGTGGGACTCATGCTTCGCTCTTTCTTTCCCCAAACTTTCGACCGCGGCTCTACTGGGGCACCTCGAAGTCCCAGGCGCCGCTCACGAGATGGCCGTCGGCCGACAGCGCGCGGTAGCGCACCGTGTATTTGCCGGGCGTCAAGGGATTGACGCTGACCGAGACATGGGCCGCGTCGGCGCTGTCGATCGCGGCGTCGCGCTTGTCGACGCGCTCGCCGCCGGCGCTGATGACGGCCAGCGCGGCCAGCGAGTCGCGGATGCCGGCGTCGTACCAGACGTCGACCTTCCCGATGTTCCCCGCCGCCGTCCCGCCTTGCGGCGGGGATGTGCGGACGACGATCGCATGCGCCAGGATGATCGGTCGCTCGAGCTTTGGCGCTGAGCGCATGGACGCGCCGAGCGCGAGCGGCGGAAGCGGGTCGCGCGCTTGCGCGCGTTCGACGGCGACGACGTCCAGGCCGTTTCCGTGCGCCGCGGCACCGTAAGGCGGGCCTCCCGCTATCAGAGCCGCGCCGATGAGGAAGGGAGCGGTCGCTCGCAGGCTCGCGGGGCTCCGGAAAGCGGTCAAAGCGCGTGAAGATTTCATGCCCCTTTGCTTCATGACGCGTTCTTTTAGAATTGCTCCGTTCTGCACAAGCCCTATTCGGCGACCGCCCCGATCTCATCGTAATTTCTGGCTCGATAGACGCCATAGGAAACGACCCAGGTGAGGATGAAAATCCCCACGATGAAGACGCCGAGAGCGCCGAAATTGTCGTTCATGGCCGCAATTAGAGCGAAGAAGCCGCCGCGCTCCACCAGGCCGAGTTGAGCGCCGATCAGATTGAGCGCCTGCAGGCCGCCCACGATGACCGCGACCAGAACGGACAGGCCGGTGATCGTGAGGTTATAATACAATTTTCGGACGGGCTTCACGGAGGCCCAACCATAGACGCCGAGCATGAGCAGATTGTCCGTCGTGTCGAGGAGCGTCATTCCGGCGGTGAACAGAGCCGGAAAAAGCAGAATTTGCCAAACGGGCAGGCCGACGGAGGCTTGTGTCGCGGAAACGCCCAGAAGGCCGACTTCGGTCGCCGTGTCGAAACCAAGGCCGAAGAGCAGCCCGAGCGGATACATTTGCCAGCTCCGCTCGATCAGATGGAAGAAGCGGCGGAAGAGCCGCCCCAACACTCCTTGGTTCGCCAGGGCCAGATCGAGGTCTTCTTGGACGAAGCGTCCGCCGTTTTTCACGGCGCGAAAGGTCCCGTAGAGGGAGCACAGCGCCAGCGCGTTGGCCAAAGCGATGGCGAAGAGGAACAGCGAGGAGACGACAGCGCCGATGACCACGCCCATCGTCTTGAGGCTCGCGAATTCGCCGTGAAGCGCCGTCGTCGTAAGCGCAATCGCGATCGTCAGGCCGACGACGATCGTGGAATGGCCCAGCGAGAAGTAGAAGCCGACGCCGATGGGGCGCTCGCCCTTTTGAATGAATCTGCGCGTGACGTTGTCGATGGCGGCGATGTGATCCGCGTCGAAGGCGTGCCGCAGCCCGAGACTGTAAGCGATAGCCGCAATCCCCAGCATCACCGGGTACTGGCGCGAGCAGCATATCGCCCAGATCCAGACCGCGACATTCGCCGCGATGAGCAGGGCGTAGACGCCGACGACCTTCGTTCGCAGCGCGCCGTTGTCATCGCTGAAGAGGAACGTCCAGCTCGGACTCATAGAGTTCCCCAAACTCAGGGTTTTTAGGCCCGCGAAACGGCTGACGTAAGCTTGTCTCTGCGCCCAGTATGCACTAGTGATATTTTATGCATACGCCACGGACTCGCGTGGCGTCAAGGGAGCCGCCGCATGAAAAGCCTCTGGCGCTCGATCCGCTTTGCGCTGGCGATCATTGGTTTCGCGTCCGCGGCGAGCGCCCATACGGCGAATATTTCCAGCAGCCGCATCGTGCCGGAAGGGAACCGTCATTACCGCGTCGACGTGGGCTTTCTGGGCAGCGATGTCGAGCGGATGCTCGCCGAGAACAAGGAGGCGCTGAAGGGCGTCGATCTCACCGAGCCGGGCCTCATCGAAGGCTTGCTCGGCAAATTCATCCAGAAGCGCGTCGCTATGGAGAATGCGGAAGGCCAGACCTGCCCGAGCGCGGTCGTTTCGGTCGGCGAGGACCCGACGAACCCCACCGACTCGAAGGCAGTCCTGCAGTTCGACTGCAGCGGCGTCGCGGGCCCGATTTTATACAATCCCTTCGAGCTCCTCAAAGCGCAGGGCTCTCGCGCGAAACATCTGGTCAGCATTGGCGAGAAGGGCGACGAGTCCAATCTGACCGAGGCGCAGCGTGTCGGAAAGGAGCCCGCGCCTGGTCAGGTCATGATCTTTCCCGGCGACGCGCCGATCGACGTTTCCAAGCCCTTGCTGACTCCTTGGCAGCTTGCGCCGAAATTTTTCGCCGCCGGCGTCGAGCACATCATGACCGGCTACGATCACCTCTGCTTTCTTTTGGCCGTGGTGCTCTGGGCGTCGCGCGCCTGGCCGGTCATCAAGATCGTGACGGCCTTCACGGTCTCGCACTCCATCACGCTGACGCTCGCGGCGCTGCAGGTCGTCAATCTGCCGAGCGCCTGGACGGAAGTCGCGATCGCGCTCTCCATCATCTATGTCGCCGTGGAAAATTTTTTCACGCGCAAGGTCGAGGGGAGATGGCGCGACACTTTCATTTTTGGCTTCATCCACGGCTTCGGCTTCGCGAGCGGGCTCATCGAGCTCGGCGTGCCGCAGCGCGCCATCGTTCCGGCGCTGGCGAGCTTCAACATCGGCGTCGAGGTCGGCCAGATCGGCGTCGTGATGGTCGTCATCCCGCTGCTCGTCCTCATCGACAAGCAATTTTTCAATGGCGAGCGCAGTCCGCGCGTGGTCTACCCCTGCTCGACGATCATCGCCGGCTTCGGCGCCTATTGGCTGCTCGTGCGCCTCGGCGTGTTGAGCGAATAGAGAGACGAGAACGCGAAAACGCGCCCGCGAGAGCGCGTTCAGCAGGCGTCGGGCCTCGATCCGGCGAGGCGGGCTTCGACCTCACTTCGTCTTGCAGTGGGACATTTGGGCCTTGCAATGGACCTTGGCCTTGCAATGGGATTTATGAGTCATGCAGTGGTTCTTCGCCTTGCCCGCCTTGTAGTGGGCGGCGGCCGGAGTGGGCGTCGCCGCGCTGGCGAGGGCGAGCGCTACAGCGGCGGCGGCGATCGTGGCGCCGGATAGAATCTTGCTCTGCATGTGTTTCTCCCTCAATTGGTCAAACACGACGTTCCCGGACGGGCGCCGTCACGTTCAAGCATTTGTAGCAATTTGTCGGAATTTCAACCGGCGCTATCACGACTTCGCAAGCCGACGCGCGCTGTCGCGTTCGCATTGAGGCTTCCGCGGATTTCGCTCCAATCTGCGCGAATCCAATCCGCGCGGCGCCGACAGACTCCGCAGACGATCAAGGCGCCAGCTGTGACATTAATGCAACGTCGCTTGAGAATCGTGCCGGCGCGCGCGTTGATTCATTGACGGCGAAGCCTGAGCAAGGAATTATGCCGGCGAGTATGACGTGTCGGGATATTCGTCATACGTCAAACGGAGCGAGAATGAGCCGTCGCCGGCGACGCATCGAAACGTCTTTGCTGGCTCTGGCCGCCGCCTGCCTGGCGGGGGGCGCCTCGGCGCAAACCAAGCTCCCCGACATTACGATCGCCAAGCCGAAGCCGCAAATCGTCCATCACGCGCCGCAGCCCACGGCGAAACCCGTCCCGCCGCGGGTGGCCGCGCAACCCGCTCCCGCTCCCGCTCTGCGGCCGGCGCCGACCCACGCTCCCACGCCGTCGGCAGCCCCGACGCGCGCTGCGGCCTCGACGCGCCCTTCCGTCACGGAGCGCGCTCCGACGCCGGCGCCCGAGTCCGCTCCGGCTGCGCCGGCGTCTCCCGATCAAACACGGGTCGAGCAGGCCGAGCAGCACTTCAACGCGACGCAGCAGGCTTCGAGCGAGCTCTTCACGACCGGCAAGCAGATCAACGCCGTCCCTTTCAGCCGGCCGGGCGAAGCGCTCGAGACCGCCGTTCCCGGGCTCGTCGTCACGCAGCACAGCGGCGAGGGCAAGGCCAATCAGTATCAGCTGCGCGGCTTCCAGCTCGATCACGGCACCGATTTCGCGATCACGCTCGACGGCATGCCGCTCAACATGCCGACCCACGGCCATGGCCAGGGCTACGCCGACGCCAATTTCCTGATCCCGGAGCTCATCTCCTATGTCGACGGTCGCAAGGGACCGTATTTTGCGGATGAGGGCGATTTCTCCTCCGCCGGAGCCGTGTACATCTATTACAAGAATGAAGTGCCGAAGGGCCTGTTCTCGGCGACGACCGGCAGCTTCGACTATGGCCGACTGCTCGGGATCGACACGAACAAGGTCAACGGCGGCAATCTGCTCTCGGCGGTCGAGCTTGGCATCTATAACGGTCCCTGGACCGTTCCCGATGCGGCGCACAAGATCAACGGCGTCTTGCGCTGGTCCACGGGCACGCCCGAGAACGGCCTCGCGATCGACGCGATGGCCTACGCCAACCGCTGGCACGCGTCGAACCAGATTCCTCAACGCGCCGTGTCGGAAGGCTTCATTTCGCGCTGGGGCAACATCGATCCCTCCGATCGCGGCAACACGACGCGTTTCAGCCTCTCCGGACGCTGGACCGAGACGGACGCGCAGAGCCACTCGATCGTCGAGGCCTTCGCGATCCATTCGACGCTCAATCTCTTCAACGACTTCGACTATTTCCTCACCCAGCCGCAGATCGGCGATCAATTTCGTCAGTTTGACCGCCGCTATATCCTGGGGCTGAAGGCCGAGCACGGCCAGAAATACGAGATCGCCGGGATCCCCGTCGAGACGCGGATCGGCTTACAGTCGCGCTACGACAATATCCGCCTCGGCATCCAGGACACCTATCGGACCGTGCCCTATGACACCGTAACCAATGACCAGGTCCCGGAGGGCAATGTCGGCCTCTGGACCGACACGACCATCAGATGGACCCCTTGGCTGAGGACCGTGGCCGGCATGCGCGGCGATTTCTTCGCGGCGAGCATCGGCAATTATCAGGACCCCCGCTTCGCGCCGACGGGCGATGTCTTCTGGAATTGGCCTGCGCCGCCTCTCTTTCCCACGGGGCCGATCTGGACCGGGCCGTGGAACTCCGGCCACAAGGCCGCGGTCATCGAGAGCCCCAAGGCGAGCATCATCTTCGGCCCCTGGCAGAGGACCGAGTTCTACCTCAACTACGGCGAGGGCTTCCACTCCAACGACGCGCGCGGCACGGTCTCGACGCTCGGTCCGACCGACGGCTCCCAGGTCGCGCCCGTGCCTTTCCTCACCAAGTCGCGCGGCGCCGAAGGCGGCATTCGCACCAAATTCATCGACGGGCTCGACTCGACGATCAGCCTCTGGTGGCTCAATTTCGATTCGGAGAGCGTGTTCGAGGGCGACACCGGCAACACCGTGTTCGGGCGCCCGAGCCGCCGCTATGGCATCGAGCTCACCAATCGCTACACTTACTCCGAGTGGCTGCGCTTCGACGCCAATCTCGCCGTGACCCATACCCGCTACCGCGGCTGGGACGTGGAGCAAACCCTAAACTACGCCTCGCTGCTGACGCCGGACGCCATCGGCTATTTCACCTATCTCGGCAATGCGCCGGGCAACTACATCCCGGAGGGGCCGCCGATCATCGCCTCGGCCGACATCGAGCTCGGCAGGCAGACCGGCTGGTTCGGCGCGCTGAAATACCGCTTCAAGGGCGCCTATCCCTTGACCGAGGACGGCTATTTCAAAGCCCCCGCGACAGGCGTGCTCGATCTGCGCGCCGGCTATCGCTGGGAGAACGGGCTGAAGCTGCAGCTCGACGTCTTCAATGCGTTAGGCTCGCGGTCCGACCAGATCACTTATGCGTACGGCTCGCTCCTGCAAACCGATCCGCTTTACTGGGCCTGCCAGGCGGGCGCTGCGCCTGATGCGGTCTGCGCCATCGGCCAGATGGATCGTCACTACCACCCGCTCGAGCCGACCGCGGCGCGCGTGACGCTGAGCGGTCCGCTGACGCTCGGCGCGTTCGATCCGATCTTCGCGCCGGAGCCCGGCGCGCATACGCCTGGGGGAGATTTCCTGGCGCTCGTCGACGCCGTTACCGAGCCGCCGGCACCGGAGACGAGCGCAGGATCGGCCCTGCCGAGCCATAAGGCGCCGCTCGTCGTCGCGCCGGTGCCGCGCTGGACCGGCTTCTATCTCGGGGCGACGACCGGCGCCGCTTGGAGCGCCAACAACAACATCTATTACGCCAACACTCCGATTGGGCCCACCTCGGATCCCGGCGTGGCTTTGCTCGGAAGCGGGAATCTCGGCGAGAGCAACGTGGGCTTCATCGGCGGCGGCGGCGCCGGCTACAATCTGCAGGTCAGCCCGCGCGCGCTCGTCGGCTTCGAGGCGGACTTGCAGGGCGTCCTTGGCGGCACGGGCGCCTCGAACGAGGTGGGCGCGCGGCCGAGCTATGCGCTGCCCGGCGGCGCCCTGCTCGGCAATGTCGCCGCGAGCCAGACGCTCGACTATCTCGGCACGGCGCGCCTGCGAATGGGCTATCTGCTGCGCCCGAGCCTGCTGGTCTATGGGACGGGCGGCCTCGCCTACGGGCGCACGAATTTCGCGGCCAACGCGCAAGTCCTGACCATCGACGGCACGGGGAATATCGTCGCGCTCGGCGGAGGTCAGGCGAACACTTCGCGCACGCGGGCGGGCTTCGCGGCGGGCGGCGGCTTCGAGTGGATGTTCATGCCGGGCTTAAGCGCTAAGGCCGAATATCTCTATTACGACCTCGGCTCCTACAGCGCCGCCTTGCCGCAATATGCGGTCAACCTGACAAATGGGGCGGCGCTCGCCGAGGTGTCGACCTCGTACCACGGTCGCGCCAACGGCCAGCTCGTGCGCGCCGGCCTGAACTACCACTTCGACTGGGGCGCGCCGGCCGCGATCATCGCCAAATATTGAACCTAAAAGCCGCAGTTGAGATTTTGCGGCTGGGCTGGGATCGCGCATTCTGTGGGGCATGACGGGCGATTCCTCCCCTCTGTCCGCTCACCCGTCGGGTGAGCAACCGCCGGTTGTCGAAGGCGAGCCGCCGGCTTTCGTCGATCTTGACAGTTTCTTCGGTCCGGTCCGTGTCGAATGGGACCGGGAGGCGGCGATGACGCCGCTCGGGCAGCTGCCGTTCTTCATCGATTTCCTCAAGGCGAGCGGGCTGTTCGACGCCTTCGTCGCCGATTGTCCGCTGCGCTACGTCAGCCCCAACGCGCCGGGGAAGCGCGACGTGCTGGGCACAACGATGCTCTCCATGCTCGCTGGGCATAAGCGCTACGCGCACATTGCCGCTTTGCGCTGCGACGGCGTGCTCCCCGAGCTGCTCGGGATGAAGAAGGTGGTGAGCGAGGACGCGGTCCGCCGCGCCTTCAAGGCGATCGACGAGGAAGAAGGCGCGGTCTGGCTGCGCGGCCATTTGCAACATTGCGTGGAGCCGCTGCTGGCCGAGCCCTGGATTCTCGACGTCGACACCACGATCAAGCCGCTCTACGGCTATCAGGAAGGCGCTGCGCTGGGCTACAATCCCAAGAAGCCCGGGCGTCCGAGCCATTGCTATCACACCTACTCCATGGCGCTGACGCGTCTCGTGCTCGACGTCGACGTCTCACCCGGCGACGAGCACACGTCCAAACATAGCGCGCCGGGCCTGTGGGCGCTTCTCGACCGCCTGCCGCGCCACCATTGGCCGGCGTTGCTGCGCGGCGACTGCGGCTTTGGCAACGAAGGGATCATGCGCGAGGCCGAGGCGCGCGCTCTGCCCTATCTCTTCAAGCTGCGGCTGACCAAGAACGTCGTGCGCATGATCGAGAAGCTCGGCGCGCGCGACTGGGTCTACGCCGGACAAGGCTTTCAGGCGAAAGAAAGCGCGGTTCGCTTGATGGGCTGGAGCCGCGAGCGGCGCGTGATCGTGCTGCGGCGGCGCCTCAAAGACGCGGTCGGGCTTTCCTACGCCGACGAGAAGGGCGCGCCGCAGCTTTCCTTCGCCGAGATCGGCGCCAAGGGCGACCTCTACGAATATTCGGTTCTGGTCACCTCGCTCGACGAGGAAACGCAAGCCTTCGGCCAGCTCTATCGCGATCGCGGCGACGGGGAAAACATCTTCGACGAGTTGAAGAACCATTGGGGTTGGGGCGGCTTCACCACGCATGATCTCGCGCGTTGCCGCCTGGCGGCGCGGCTCGTCGCGCTGTTCTACAACTGGTGGAACGTTTTCGTGCGTCTCGCGGAGCCCGATTGGCATCGCGAGGCGATGACGAGCCGCCCGCTGTTTCTCACGGCGATCGCGACGCGCACGCGGCACGCGCGGCAAACGACGATCCGCGTGACCAGCTCCCATGCCGAGGCGAAGCCCGCCGCCAGGGCGCTGGCCGCCGTCGCGGCCTTTCTGCGGGGCCTCGCCGAAACTGCGGAGCAGTTGACGAGGCTGCAGAAATGGCGGGCAATCCTGTCGCGCGCCTTCCAAACGTTCCTCAAAGGCCGCCTGCTGCGGGCGCCGCCCCGCCTCGCCGCGTACTGACACAGCTACAAGATGCAAATCCAATCCGCGAAGCCCACCCGCAGCGACCAACTGCGGTATTTAGGTTGAAACGCTGGCGAGGCGAGCTTGGCTTTCGCTCATCAAATCGAGGATCACTCGCCCGAAGCGTGAGACGGCAAGTGCCTGAACAAGGCGGCGAGGCGGCGCCGTTGGAGAGACTGCTTGCTCCGGTGGCGCTGGACGCGTTCTTAGCCAGATACTGAGAACGCGAGGCTCGACTCTTTGCTAACCCTGTGCCTGAACGCGTGGTCGCTATGGGAGGATCGCGCGATCCGCCGTTGCAGCTCTCGAAGGACACACGCCTTGATGGTTCGGCGATCTGGCGATGGCCAATCCTGCTGTGCAAAACGCATGTGAACTTGTTCGACTAGGTACGTCAACGTCGGGCGTTGCGGCTCAGATAAACCTCGCGGATCATCTTCCGGATCGTTTCGTGGCGCGGCTTGTCGAGAAACTGCGCTCCCTTACGGCGTCCTCTCTGTCTCGGCTCAAGCGCCTCGACAGTAGGCGTGTGACGATAGATCGTAATGAGCCGGTAAAGCGTCGCCGGGCTGACCCCGAGCTCCAATGCGACCTCCTCGACATCGCTCATCTTGAGTCGTGCGCCAGTGGATCGACTGAGGAGCTCACGGATCGCAAGCTCATCCACGCATGCTCGGGGCCGAGCGTACGTGGAGGATCTCGAGAGCCTCGTTGACCGTCTGCTGCGCCGCGGCGAGGCTGTCAACATCACCGCGCGCCCGAAGAATCTCGGATAGAGCCAGCAAATCCAGCGCCGCCTGCGGCTGATCCTTTCCAAAGTTCTGAAGATCGAGGCGCAGCGCTTCCCTTTGGCAATGCTCCGCTCGCTTCAGCCGTTCGTCCCCGCCGAGCTGCAAGAGGATCGCCGCCAAATTCGAGAGGTGCTTGGCGTGCTCCGGGTCCGCCTCTCCGATCGTGCGCGCGTCGATGACGAGCGCGCGCTCGAGACACATCGCCGCAAGATCGAGATTATCGGCCTCGCCGATATTCTTCAGCACGAGCGCAAGATTCGACAGCCGGATCGCGACGTGAGGATGATCGGCGCCGTTCGCCGCTTCCTCGATCTTCAGCGCGCGTACCAGGCAAGCGGCGGCGAGACCGAGATTCTCAGCCCCGCCCAGCCGCTTGAGCGTCCAGGCGAGGCTGGAGAGGCGAAGGGCGACATACTGATGTTCTTTTCCAAAAGCCGCTTCTTCGATGCGCAACGCGCGCTCCAGCAGCGCCCGACACTGGATGAGGTTGTCGCGACCGCCGATGTCTTCTAGCGCGGCGGCGAGGTTGGCGAGCCTGATCGCGACGATGGGCGCGTTGGCGCCTTGCCGGGCTTCCTCGATCTCCAGCGCCCGGCCATAGAGCTCCAGGGCTCGTTCGAGGTTTTCTCGCCCTCCGAGCCGCCGCAGGGCGAGGGCGAGGTCGGAAAGCCGCAAGGGCAAGGCGGGATCATCGGCGCCGCGCGCCGCCTCGTCGATCGTCAAGGCTCTTGCAAAGAGTGCAACGGCGCGAGCATTTTCGGCGTCACCGCCTTTCTCCGCATATAGCGCGGCGGTCTCGGCGATCATCGACGCATCCGTCTCGCTTTCGGCGCCGAAGCGAGGCTTGCCGAGAGCGATCGCCTTTTCGAAAAGCCGGATCGACACGTCCGGCGCACTTCCTGCGCGGCGAAGACTGCGCGCCAATTCGGCGAGCAGCGACATGAGCTCGGGCCCGCCTGTCGCCGCCGATACATCAAGCAGCGCCGTCGCCATCGTCATCAGGCTTCGCGCTCTTTTGGATGAGGGATCGCCGGATTGCGCTTCCTTCGAGAGCAGCCTTTGCAGCGCTTCCACGAGCGGGGATTGGACCGTCGCGAAATCCGCGGTTGCGAGGATGATCTTTCGCAACAGCGGATGGATTTCAAAGGCGCTCCTTCGGGCCGCCGCCGCGTCGCTGGCTGCGCTCGCGTCCGAATTGACGAGCCCCAAGGACTCCAAGGTCGCGACCGCCTCATTGAGCTCGTCTTTCGAGAGAGGCCTCCGCGCGGTCTGCCGGAGCGCGCCAGAGTCTTTGGCAGGGCGATCGGCCCGGCTCCCGGCTGAGCCTGCAAGAGCGGCGGCCAGGGAGCGCAGAGTCGCTCTCCCGGCTCGCGGCATGAGCGGCAGATAGCTCTCATAAAAAAAAGCCAGCGGCAGAGGCCCTGGTCCTAGAAGCGCGGCGCTCTCCATCAGCATTCCCGCCGCGGGATGGCGTTCCTTTGCGGCGTCGATGCTCAGCGCATAGGCGCGCGCGACGACGTCTTCCTGTTCGCCCGCGTCGGCGGTCCCCGCTTCGAGACGATTGCGATATTGCGCGAAGCCCATTCCCGTCTGCGCGCAATAGGCGGCCGCGAGCCCAAGCGCCAGGGGAAGGCCTCTCAGAGCTTCGCTGAGCGCCTCGGCTTCACGCCGTTCCTTGAGGGAGCCAGTATAGGCCAGGAGAAAATCGGCGCCGGCGTCGCTTTGCCAAGGCGGAACCTCGATGAGCTCTCCACGTCGGGGTCCACTGTCGAGCGATGTGATCGCCAGGACTCGCGCCGCGCCCGATTGAGGCCAATAGCGCTCGATGACGTCGCTCTTGTCGGCATCATCGAAAATGAAGAGGTGGTCGGCTCCCGCATTACTGATGAAACGCAGCGCCGACTCGACCATGCGTTCTTCTGGCGCTCCTGGCGCGAGCCCGCCCATTTCCAAGGCGAAGTCCACGAGGTCGGCGCGCAGGCTGCTTTCACTCTCTGCGCAGAGGCTCCAGATCGCGCGATAATCGGCGCGAGCGCGTTCCGCATAGGCCGACGCCAGAGAGCTCTTGCCGTAGCCAGGAGGACCGCGCAGCACCGCGACGACAACACGATCTTCGTCTCGCCGAAGCGCCCGCTCCATCTGAGCGATTTCATCGCGGCGCTCGACGTGGAATTTTTCCTTCGATCGCAGGAGATTGGTTCGAGCGTAGCGCGAAGGCTCTGCACGGTCTGACGAAGGGCTGCTCTCCGGCGTAGAACGACGATCCCATCCCATGCGAGCTCTGTGACGCTTCCTTATCGCACGCGATGACCTGTCGCCCGCATCGCCGAAGCCAAGTGTGGCGAATATGTCACACTCACTGTGGCAAAGATGCAACATATCATCGATCTGTTGAAGCAAAACCGCGTTGTTTAAAATTAGAAGAGTTTCAAAGTGTGGTCTCGTTTCCTCGTGTCGATCTTTGAGTCGTCCGGATCTCCTGGGATTCGCGAAGGATTGAAAGTCTTCCAGCCTAGCCCTGCATCAATTGAACTTGCGCAGGCCAAAACTTAGCATTCGCTCAATCCACGAACGCATCGCGTTCCGCTCTCGTCAAACGAGGAATTCCGATGTCCGCCGTCAAGCGTCCCTTGTCCTTGCGCAGCTTTACGAGGAACGAGCTGAGGGGGCTTCGAGCGCCCTTCGAGAGGCCTAAGCAGGTCGTGGGCGTCGCCGCCGTTCTCGCTACCGGCGTCGGCGCGGCGGCCGTCGCGCAAAACGCCACCACGACGCTTCCGCCGGTGAAGGTCGATGCGCCGAGCGACAAGCCGCGCCCGCTGGCCGCTCCCAAGCCGAAGCCGGTCGCCATAGCGGCTGCGAAGCCGCGCCGGACGCACGCCGCGCCAAACCAGCAACCGACGCTTGTCGCGCGTGGCGGCGCGTCGGGACCCGCGACCGCTTCGACGTCGACGCTCGCCGGCGCCGCGGGCGAGGGGAGCGGACCCGCCGCCACGGGACCGGTCGGGCCGGCCGACGGCGACCCTTACGCCGACCCCGCCGCGCCCTATAAGGCGAACCGCGTCGCTTCGCTCAAGTTCACCGAGCCAATCCTCAACACGCCGCGCACGATCACCGTGCTGACCCAGGAGGTGCTCCAGGACAAGAACGCGACGTCATTGCGCGAGATCGCGCGCAGCACCGCCGGCGTGACGCTTGGCACCGGCGAGGGCGGAAACGCCTTTGGCGACCGCTTCTTCATTCGCGGCTTCGACGCCCGCAACGACGTCTTCGTCGACGGCATCCGCGACCCCGCCGTCAGCGTGCGCGAAACCTTTTACGCCGAGCAGGTCGAAATTCTGCGCGGTCCCGGTTCGACCTTCGCCGGCCGCGGCACGGCGGGCGGCGCCGTGAACATCGTCACCAAGCAGGCGACCGATCGGGGAGACTTCTACGATGCGGTCACGCAGGGCTCGCCGTCCGACCAAACCAAGCGCGTCACGCTCGACGTCAACAAGGTGATCAATCCCGGCCTCGCGGTGCGGCTCAACGGACTGTTTCAGGACGCCGATGTCGCCGGACGCGGCTATGTCGTGGACGACCGCAACGGCGTCGCGGGCTCGGTCGTCTTCAAGCCCTTCGACAACTTCAAGCTCTCGGCTGAATACACCCACGTGCGGCTGTACGGCCTCCCCGACTTCGGCGTGCCCTACAACCGCATCGCCAATCGGCCCTTCACCGAAGGGGTCATTCCGCGCGCCACCTATTTCGGGCTCGTGAACCGCGACTTCCAAAGAGCGGGGCAGGACTTTGGAACGCTGGCCGCCGAGTATCGCGTCAACGATGCCGTCCTGCTCACCAATAAGACCCGGCAGGAGCGCGCCGTCCTGAATTATGTCGGAACGATTGCCGAGTCGCCGACGATCACGCCAAACATCGTCGGCTCGACCGTCAGGCTCAACCCGCAGAGCCGCTATCAGGTGGCGAATGTGACGGCCAACCAGACCGAGGGCTTGTTCAAATTCGACACCGGCCCCATCAAGCACGCCGTGGTGCCGGGCGTCGAGATCTCGCGCGAGTTCGTCACCCGCGACACCTATTCGGGGCTGAACTCCGAGGGCTCGGCCGGAGGCTTCAGCGGCTCGGGCAGCCTCACCTCCAGCCTCTTCCTGCCGCCCAACGAGATCCCGGCGCTCATCCAACCCTATCGCTCTCTCAACCCGACCTATATCGGCGTCGATACGAAATCCGGCTATCTCATCGAGACCGCCAATTACCAGGACGTCGTGCTGGTCAACGGCGGCGTGCGTTACGACGACTACCACATCACGTCGCGCGCCGTGGGGGCCTGGGCCGAGAACAATTCGGGTCTCATCAACTACAATGGCGGCCTCGTCCTCAAGCCCGTTCCCTATGCGAGCCTTTACGCCGCCTATGCGACCTCCTCCAATCCGGTCGGCGCCGAGCTCGACGGAAGCGCCGCGAATTACGGAGGCCTCAACGCCGCAGATCAGATCTTCCCGCCCCAATATAATCGGGCTTCCGAGATCGGAACCAAATGGGAGCTCTTCGACCGGCGCCTGCTGGCGACGGCGGCGCTCTTCAAGACGACGGTCAGCGCCGCGCGCGAGGTGATCGGCGGCGTGACCACGGCCGAAGCGGCCTATCGCATTCAGGGCATCGATCTCGAAGCGGCCGGAAAGGTCACGGACAAATGGAGCCTCATCGGCGGTCTGGTGCTCATGGACTCTCGCATAACGAATTCCTACGCCCCAACCAACATCGGCCTGCAGCTCGCCAACATCGCGCATCAATCCTTCAGCCTGCTCTCGAAATACGAGATCACGGACATGATCGAGCTCGGCGGCCAGGCGGTCTATGCATCGAGGATCTACGGGGGCTCCAATCTCGCGGCCAATGGCGCGACGGCGCTGAACGCGTACGGACTGCCGGCGCCCACGAAGGCCAATCCCTTCATCAATGTGCCGACAGAGCTGCCGTCGCACTGGCGCTTCGACGTCTTCGCCGAAGCCAAGGTCGGGCCGAACATCACCCTGAAGCTCTTCGTCGCGAACCTCTTCGATCGCACCTACTACGACGCCTTCTATCAGTCCGCCGCGCCCTTCGTCCTCATCGCGCCGGGGCGCAGCGTGACGATGGAAGCGCGCATGCGCTTCTAAAGGGGGCGGCCATTCTCATCCTCGTCCCCCAGGCGCTCGGGCGCGAAGACTTGGCGACCTTCCGTGGCGTCCTTGACGCCGCGGAATGGGAGGATGGCGCTTCGACCGCCGGCGCGAATTCGGCGCAAGTGAAAAGCAGCCGTCAGCTTCCGCCGGATGAAGAGACGTCCCGCACGCTCGGAGCGCGTCTCGTCTCCGCGCTTCTCGCCAATTCCGCCTTCGTTTCGGCGGCCATCCCGCTGCGCATCTTCCCGCCCCTCTTCAACCGTTACGACGAGGGCGATCATTTCGATCCGCATGTCGACAACGCCGTCCGGGGCGACGCCATGACCGGCGCGCGCCTTCGCGCCGATCTCGCGGCGACGCTGTTTCTCTCGGAGCCCGAGGAATATCAGGGCGGCGAGCTCATCGTCGAGGACATCTACGGCTCTCGCCAGTTCAAGCCGGCGGCGGGCGATCTCGCGCTTTTTTCGGCCGGCAGCCTGCACATGGTGGCGCCGATCACGCGCGGCGCGCGCTTCGCCGCCTTCCTCTGGCTGCAGAGCATGATTCGCGGCGACGAGGCGCGGGGGCTCGTCCGCGATCTCGATCTCTCGATTCAGGAATTGGCGCCGCGTCTGGGCAGAGACGATCCCGACATGCGGCGGCTTGCGACCGTTTATCACAATCTCATTCGCACCTGGGGAGACGCGTGATCATGCGCCGGCGACGCTTGAACGCCAAAGAGAGGCTCGCATGCTGATCTGCATCCCCGATGTGCTCGGCAAAGAGCAAGTCGCCGCTTTTCGAGAAATCATGGCGAGCACCGATTGGGAGGATGGTCGAACGACGGCCGGCTCGCAGTCGATGCTTGTCAAGAACAATTCGCAGCTGCCGCAAGTCAGCGCGGCGGCGACGAGGTTAGGCGAGGGCGTCTTGCATGCGCTCGCCAACTCGCCGGCTTTCATCTCGGCCGCCCTGCCCAAACGCATCTTTCCGCCGCTCTTCAATCGTTACGGCGTCGGGCAGGGCTTCGGCCTGCATGTCGACAACGCCATACGCGCCACGCCGAACGGCGATATTCGGATCCGCACCGATCTCTCGGCGACGCTGTTTCTCTCGGAGCCGGAGGAATACGACGGTGGAGAATTGGTGATCGAGGATCGCGTGGGTCAGCAGGAGGTGAAGCTTCCCGCGGGCGACCTCGTTCTCTATCCGTCGACAAGCCTGCACTTCGTTCGCGAGGTGACGCGAGGCGAGCGCGTTGCGTCGTTCTTCTGGTTGCAAAGCATGATCCGCGACAATGTGGCGCGTGCTTTGCTTTTCGATCTCGACCGCACAATCCAGTCTTTGACGCAACGACTCGGCGGCGGAGACTCCGCCTGCGTCAAACTCACCGCAATTTACCACAACCTCATCCGGACATGGGCTGAAATATGAAACATCTTGCCGCCTTCCGCACGCTCGCCGCCGCGAGCGCCGTTCTTCTCCCGCAGGTCGCGCTGGCGCAGGCGCCGGCGCGCGCGCTCGACGCGGCGATCGCGTCCGGCAAGCCGCATGATCTGTCTCTGCTGACGATGTTCGTCAACGCCGATATCGTCGTGAAGCTCGTGATCCTGGCCTTGCTGGTGGCGTCGATCGTCACTTGGACCGTTCTGATCGCCAAGACGATCGAGCTCCGACGCGCGCGCAGGAGCGCGCTCGAAGCCATCAACGCGCTTTCCACGGCGCGCGGGCTGCCTGAAGCGCGTCTTGCGTTGGGCGCCGGCGACAAGCTCCCCAAGGCCTTGCTCGGCGAGGCGACCCGCGAGCTGAAACTCTCGTCGGATATTCTTTCGGGGCCGGGCGTCAAAGATCGCGTCGCATCGTGCTTTGCGGAGATCGAGCGCGCCGAGGCCTTGTCGATCAAGCGGGGCACGGGGCTTCTGGCCTCGGTCGGCTCGACGGGGCCGTTTGTCGGGCTCTTTGGCACCGTGTGGGGCATCATGGACAGTTTCATCGGCATTTCCAAATCGCAGACGACCAATCTCGCCGTCGTCGCGCCGGGCATCGCTGAAGCTTTGTTGGCGACGGCGATCGGCCTCTTCGCCGCCATTCCCGCCGTGCTCATCTACAATCATCTTGCGCGCGAGATCGGCGGCTATCTGGAGCTCATGTCCAATCTCTCCGGCGAGCTGCTGCGCATCGTCTCGCGCGATCTCGATCGCAACGAGGCTCGCGCCTCCGCGCAAATCCAGGCAGCGGAGTAAGCCCGTGGCCGCGCATCTCTCGAAGAACGATCTTCAGGAAACGCACGAGATCAACGTCACGCCTTTCATCGACGTCATGCTCGTGCTGCTCATCATTTTCATGGTCGCGGCGCCGCTTGCGACCGTGGATCTTCCCGTGGACCTGCCGGCCTCCAACGCCGCGCCGCACGAGAAGCCGGACAAGCCGCTCTATGTCACGATCCAGTCGGATCTCGCGCTCGCGCTCGGCGAGACCCCCGTCAAGCGCAGCGATCTGATCACGGCGCTTGAGGCGCTCGGCGGCGACAAGAGCCGGCGTATTTATCTGCGCGCCGACACCGCCGTTCCCTACGGCGAGATGATGGCTGTTCTCGAGCGTCTGCGCGCCGGCGGCTATCTCAAGGTGGCCTTGGTGGCGCTCGACGCCGGCGGCGCAAAGGGGCAGTGATGAGCGCTGCGCCCCGTTTTCTCGACGCGCATCAGCCGAGCGGCCGCTTGTGGAGCCTTGCGGCGGCGACCGCATTTGCGCTGCATTTGACGGCGCTGGCGGCCATGACCGTCACCCTGCGCGGAGACCTCGACGAAGAGGGCGGCGCGCCCGCCATCGAGCTCTCGCTGGCGCCATCGGCGCCGCGCGACCAGGAGATCCCCGACGCTCCGCCAGGACCGGTGACGGACGAGTCCGTCGCCGCGACCTCGTCCGTCGCCTCCTCCGAAGCGAAGGAGACCAAGGAAGAGAAGATCACGCACACCCAAGCGGACGACGCGGAGCTCACGCGCGAGGAGAAGACGTTCAAGCCCAATGAGAACGAGAAGGCGCAGCGCGCGCAGCAGGTCGTCTCCAACGAGTCGCAGGCCTCCGAAGCCACCGCGCCGCCGAAGTCGGATGCGCAGGCCGTCTCCGAAAGGCCGGCCGCGCCTTTGCAAGGCGTTGACGCGACGGCGCGCGCGGCGATCGTGAAATGGCAGAAGCGGCTGCTGGCGCATCTCAACCGGGCAAAGAAATATCCCGTTGAAGGCGCGCGACGGTCGGCAGAGGTGGTGATATTTTTCATCCTCGACCGCCTCGGGCATGTCCTCAGCTATTCGGTAAAGCGGTCGTCTGGCGAACCGATATTCGACGAAGCGGCGCTGGCCATGATGAAACGCGCAGACCCGGTTCCTGCCCCTCCGCCTGAGATTGCCGACGACGGACTTACCTTCGAGGTCCCAGTGCAATTTCGAGCCAAGAAGCCTTGAGCGATTACGTTCGGGTTGCGCGCGCGACGCCGGACCTTCTTCCGGAACGGTTTTGTCGACAGGTTTTCCGCTTACATGCCGAATCTATTTGCCGTTTCGTAACGAAACGAACATCCTACCGTGAGATTTGAGATATATTATCCGGCATGAAGAAGGAAGGCCGGCGGAGGGGAAACCCAGGGGAATCGCATTTGAAAGTGTTTGACATTGCAGATTTTGGTTGCGGAGCCGCGACGAATCGATTCTAGCCGCGAGCGTCCTGAACGCAGCGGCTGGAGACGCAAATGCAAGGTTTGGCGGCATGTTTTGCGGATTTGGAGGACCCTCGAACCGGCAACGCCGGCAAGCACGATCTCATCGAAATCCTCGTCATCGCCCTCTGCGCCGTGATGTGCGGCGGGGAGACCGCATGCGATATGGCCATGTTCGCCCGCGAAAAGCAGCCGTTCCTGCGCGAGTTCCTCAAGCTCGAGAACGGGCCGCCCAGCCACGACACCTTCTCACGCGTGTTCCGGCTGCTCGACCCCGGACAGTTCCGACTGTGCTTCGAGACGTTCATGTCCAAGTTCGCCCAGCTCTGCGACGGAGTCATCGCCATTGACGGCAAGGTGTTGCGCCGCTCTTTCGACAAGGCCAGCTCGCTGTCGCCGTTGCACATGGTCTCGGCCTGGGGTTGCGAACAGCAGATGGTGCTGGCGCAGATCGCGACCGAAACCAAGTCGAACGAGATCACCGCTGTTCCCAACCTGCTCAAGCTTCTGACGCTCACGGGCGTCATCGTCACCGTCGACGCCTTGAACTGCCAGCGCGCGATCGCGCAGCAGATCATGGATCAGGGCGGCAATTACGCCTTCGCGCTCAAGGGCAATCAGGGGACGCTATATGGAGACGTGAAGCTTCACCTCGACGATCCCAAGACCAAGCCTGCGACGCAGGATACGACCGTGGACGCCGACCACGGCCGCATCGAGACGCGGACCGTCTCGATTTCGACCGACATCGGCTTCCTGCAGGAGCAACATCAGTGGCCGGGGCTGCAAGCGGTCGGCAAGGTGGTGCGGACGCGGGAAACCGACGGCAAAACATCAACGGAAACAGCCTATTACCTCTTCAGCTGGCCCGTCGAGGCGTCGCGCGCCAACGAGGTGGTGCGCCAGCATTGGGGAATTGAGAATCGTTTGCACTGACGTCTCGACGTGATCATGAACGAGGACGCGGCGCGCAACCGCAAGGACTACGGCCCGCATAATCTGGCGATCCTTCGCCACATGGCGCTGAACG
>Ga0335078_10004117_pt1 | contig 21573 bp, 15 predicted proteins | sample Lox_Sample_32_FD_206711 | JGI IMG/M metagenome (GOLD analysis project Ga0335078, IMG submission 206711) | Soil microbial communities from Loxahatchee National Wildlife Refuge, Florida, United States - Lox_Sample_3.2 | ecosystem: Environmental > Terrestrial > Soil > Wetlands | place: USA...
AACGTCGGGCTGGTCGCGGCGATCGGGACGCTGGAGATTCCGCTGACGAGTGCACTGATCGAGACCGAGATGCTGCGACGTCGCACCTCGGTACTGGTCGACGGCACGGTGGCCGCCCGGCACACCTTCAGCGTGCTCGGGGCACTGTCTCGCTCGCGCGCCTACGTCGCCGCGCCGATCGTGATCGCCGATCGCGTCGCCGGGTTCTTCCACGCGGACGCCTATTCCTCGGCACGGATGCTCACGGCCGCGGACCGGGTCGCGCTGCAGACCTTCGCCGACCTGTTCGGGCTGCTGTACGAGCGTGCCGCCATGGCCGAGCGGCTGCTTCAGCAGCAGCAGGCCATTCGAGCGGCGCTGTCGTCCGCGGCGAGCCGCGTCGCCGAGCTGGGCCCGCAAGTCGGACAGCTCGTGCGCGCCGAGGCGCACGCAGCCGAGGACTGCTCGCACACCCAGGCCCGCCGAACGGGGGACCCGCGCGGGGCCGGCACGTTGACCCTGCGGGAGCGGGAGATCCTGGGAATGCTCGCCACCGGCGCCACGAACGGCCAGATCGCCGCGGTGCTGTTCGTTTCGGAGAGCACCGTCAAATCGCACGTCAAGCGGATCCTGCACAAGCTGCCGGCCGCCAACCGGGCCGAGGCGGTCTACCGCTACACGCAGGTGAGCGGTGAACGGAGCCGGGTGTCGTGAAGCTCTCGGCCCGGGGTGGGGCGATCGCCGCGGTGGTGCCGGGGCCGACGGCGTGGCGGCGCCATGAGGACGCCCTAGCCGAGCGCGTGACCACCTTGCACGGCGCCGCGTCGCACGCCCTGGGGGGCGAACGGAACGCCGGGGTGCTCAGCTGTGTTGCCGTGGGCGATCTCACCGCAGCGGTGGCTGCCCTGACGGCATGGTGCGTTGATTACCTCACCACCTTCGTCACGAGCAGCGAGGATGCCACCCAGGAGCTGCGCGCGATCCTGCGGGAGCTGCGCACGCTGGGCTCTGAGGTAGCCGAGCACGATTTCGGCCTGTATGCCCGGCGGCTGGGCGACGCCAGCGCCGCAGTGCGCAGACTCGGCGCGACGGCCACGTCCGCGCAGCTGATCGATCAGGCTTGTGAACAGCTGGTCCACCGGTGCGGTTTCGGGCGCGCCGTGCTGTCCCGCGTCGACTCGCAGGCATGGAGGCCGTGGATGGCGTATTTCACCGGCACTGCGGTCGACGGGTCGTGGTTCGCGGAGTGGGTCGACAGGCCGATACCGCTGGATGATCTCGTGCTGGAGACCCAGGTGTTCGCCGAGCATCGGCCCGCGGCGGTGCTCGATACCTGTGACCCGCGGGTGTATCGCCCCATCATCGTGGATGCCGGCCGCTCCATGTCCTATGTCGTCGCGCCGGTGGTCCTGGCCGACGAGGTGGTCGGCTTCTTCCACGCCGACCACGCCCCCGGACAGCGCCGCAGCGGCCCCGTCGACCGTAACGTGCTCTGGACCTTTGCCCAGGGTTTCAGCCTGGCTTACGAACGGCTGGTGTTCGCCGAGCGAATCCAGGCCCAGCGCGAGCGGCTGCACGCGGCCCTCGGCTCGGCTGAGGCACTGATCGCCACGCCGGGCCTGGCACTGGACCTGGCCTGGATGTCCGGTGCGGACGGGCATCTGCGCACTGAGGAGCACATCGGTGAGCGCGCTGCGGCGCCGGGCCGGCCGCCGGACGAGGAACTCACTGACCGCGAAGGCGAGGTCCTCCGGCTGCTCGCCGTCGGCGCGACGAATGCCCAGATCGCCGATCAGCTAGTGGTCTCGGAGAGCACGGTGAAAACGCACGTGCGCCACATCCTGCGCAAACTCCGGGCAGTCAATCGGGCCCAGGCGATCTCGCGTTACCTCGGCGTCGCGCCGCTGGCGCCCAGCTGAGCCGGCAGGCCTAGCCCGAAGTTACGGCTGATTCGGTAGGCGGTTCCGGGCCTGAGCTGGTGTTTTGCTGGGGTGGCCGGGTGGCGTTCTGGCTACTTCAGTATGAGCGGGATCGGGACGCCGATCAGGCGGAAGGCTTCCCGCTGGGCGCTGGTCGGCTCGGCGAGCATCGGCACCGTGGCGCGGGTGCCGGCGAACCGGACCTGGTTGCGGGTCAAGGTGGCCAGGTGCTCGAGCAGGCCGCGGAAGCTGCGGTAGGGCTGCCCGGCCGGGTCGTACTGGCAGGAGGCCTTGGCCTGCGCCGCCGCGGAGCGGCGGGCCGGGGTGACCGGGTTGCCGTGTCCGGGCGGCAGCTCGTCGGTGAAGGTCAGCGGCGCCCACGCGCGGCGCAGGTGCCAGGTGAGGTAGCAGGCGAGCATGCAGATCAGCACGTGGGCCTTGACGCGTCCTTCGAGGTAGTGGAAGACGGGCCGCAGGTCCAGGTCGTCGGATTTGATGTGCCGGAAGTCCCGTTCCACGTATTTGAGGTTCTTGTAGGCGGTGACCACGGCGGCCGCGTCGAGCTGGCCGGCGGGGACGGGGGTGCGCAGCACGTAGAACCCGTCGAGCATGGCTTCGGCGTCGATCCGGTCCTGCCGCCGTTCGATGGCCAGGGTGGTATCGGTGATGGTGACGGCGAAGTGCTTGCCGGTCTTGTACGTGCTGATCACCTTGCCCACCTCGACCCCGATCTGGCCGGCGCCCCGCAGGCGGCCGGAGCGGACCCGGGCGATGAGGGGGCCCAGCAGCTTCTCGGTGGCGGCGAGCAGGTCCTCGCGGGTGCGGGCCCGGTCGGCGGCCAGCACCGGGTTGCGGCAGGCGATCAGCCGCTCGCCGGGGAAGTCCCCGGAGGTGATCTCGGCCAGGTCCTGCTGATCGAAGAGGCTGAGCTGGAGCGGGCCGTCGTCGGCCATGAGCTTCTTGATGGCGGGGGCGCGCAGCGCGGTGATCCACTCGTAGGTGTCCGCGTCCGGCAGCCGGGTCCCGTCCTGCAGCTGGTTCAGGGCAGCGATCCGGGCGCTGGTGATCATGCCGCGGTCCCCGACCATGACCATCTGGGCCAGCCCGAACTTGTCCCGCACCACCTTGACGATGGCGGTGAACGCGCCGGGGTCGCCGGTGTTGCCGGGGAACACCCGGACCGCGACCGGGCGGCCCTCAGGGTCGGTCAGCAGCCCGTACTCGATCTGCAGTTTCCCTTTCTTGCCGTCCCGGGAGTACCCGCGGGCCGACAGCGGGCAGTGCCGTCCCTCCATCCACGAGCTGGACAGGTCGAACAGCGCCTGCCGCGACGGGTTGGCCTGCGGGCTCAGGTGCCGGGCCGCCAGCCCGGCCTCGATGCTGTCCTGCTGGCCGCCCAGCCAGTCCATCGCCGCGTAGATGTCATCGGTGGACGCGTCCGCGACGCCGAGGTCGGCGCCCAGGGTCGCGTCGGCCCACCAGGTCAGGGTGGACAGCTTGGAGCCGGGCCGGATCACCCGGGAGATGATCAGGGCCATCGCCAGGTCCCGGTGCGGGCCGGCCGGGCCGAGCAGGGCGGGCAGCCCCAGCTTGGCGGCCATGGCGTGCACGGCGGCGGCGTGCCCGTGCGGCAGCGACCCGGTGATCGTCACCGCCTCGCTGGCCGGGACAAGCCGCTGGCCTTTCAGCCCGGCGTCGATCAGGTCGATGACGTGGTCCGGCAGCGCGGACAGGTTGGCGACGGTCTCGTTCTTGACCTTGCCGCCGTCGCGGTAGGTGCGGCGCAGGTACGCCGAGGAGTAGTCCCGGCGGCGGCCCTGCTTGTCGACGTACCCGGTCTTGCTGACTCTGACTACGTGGACTTTCCCGCTTCCTCCAGCCATAGCCAGATCATAGCGCCGTGTCCCCGCGATACCCGTGAAGACACGCCGGATATTCTGACTACACTCTGTGCCCAGATATGACCGAAACCGCAGCTCAAGGTGCAACGCCTACGGAGAGCCACGGCAACTTCGGCCTAGCGAGCGATTGCCTGCTGCCGAGGCGTTCGGATCTCATTTCTGGTCCGGCCACCAGGTGCGCCTGATGCGGTCAAGCACCGGCGGTGCGTCATCCTCTTCCCGGGCCGTGGCCGTGGCTTTAACTCGGATGCGTATCCGCTTGCTCATGAACCGACGCTAAGGGAGCGCGCCGCGCCCGCGGATCATCCCTGGGGAGTCCTTGTGTCCCTCCACGGATTGACACCATCGCCCGCCGCCCGGCGGGCGCCCTGACATGTCATCCCAACGGGCAGCGGGTTTCCTCCCCTGGGGTGAGGCCAGGAACGCGAGGGTGTCGTTGACTTGCTCGTGCCGGTCTTCCACCCACCGGGCGCAGCGGCCGGCGACCCAGCGGCCTCACGGTCACTCGAGGCCATACGTTCACGGAAGGTAGGCGAGGATCACATGTCGTATCGCTTCGCGGTCCTGTGGTTGAAGGCGTTCCGGGACAGCCCGGAGAAGGTGTGCGACCTGTACGCCGACGACTTCCTCTTCGAGGACCTGATGCTCGGCCAGTCGATCACCGACAAGGCTGACCTGTACCGCGCATTCGCGCCCTACGCCAACAAGGACATCACCAACGGCATCGGCGTGCACCAGTTCCGGATCGACGAGTACATCGGCGACCAGAACCGCGGTCTCATCCGGTGGTCCTGGGAAGCGCATGGCGCCGCGGCGTTCCTGGGCGTCCCGACGAACGGGAAGGTGGTTGGCACCAGCGGCCACACGATGCACATCTACCAAGGCGGCAAGATCAAGCGCGAGTCCACCTACTGGGACGCCACCTCGGTCCTGCACGACCTCGGCCTGCCGGTCTCCACCCGAGGCGTCACCGCCCCCCGCATCGGCGCCCCCGTAGGCGTCTGAGACAGACCCGCACCTATCACAAGGACCCATGATCATGAGTGAGAACTCCGACCACGCGCGCCGCTGGGCGTCCCTGATCACCAGCGACACCGACGCTGTTCTCGGCCTGTTCGCCGACGACGTGCTGTATGACGACCGCCGTAACGTCGACCATGTCTTCGACACGGCGACCAGCAAAGCGGAACTGCGCGAGCGGCTCGCCCCGTTCGCCAACACCGACCCGGGCAACGGCCTGGGCGTTCACCGGTTCGAGGTGCTCGACGTGATCGACGCCACCGGGGCCGACGGCAGCCGCGCGGCCGCGATCTTGTGGACGTGGACGGGCGAGCACCTGGAGAGCTTCCGCGGCGTGCCGGCCGGCAGCAGGACGCTGTCCGCCCGAGGGCAGACCTGGCACCAGTTCGACGCGGCGGGAAAGGTCAGCCGCGAGTCCACGTTCTGGAACGACGTGCCGGTGTACCAGGAACTGGGCCTGCCGGTGCTCACGCCGGCGTACTGGGAAGCCGACTTCGACTTCAGCTCGCTCGCCCCGTCCTCGTAAGACGAACCGACTAGTAGGTGAGCACCGGTGCTTCCCACCCAGTGGCGCGAACGCCTGCGCCTGCCGGCCATGGCCGCGCCGATGACCGATGTCTCCGGCCCCGAGCTGGTGGCCGCGGCCTGCGCGGCGGGGGTGATCGGCACCTTTCCGGCTCACAACGCCGCGGACAGCGGCGAGCTCGGGCGGTGGCTGCACCGGATCGGCGAGCAGGTGGCCGTCCGCACCCCGCCCGGCCGCCGCGCGGCGCCGGTCGGGGTGAACCTGGTCGTGCACCGGAGCAACGCACGGCTGGCCGATGACCTGCGTACGGTCATCCGCGGCGGCGCCGAGGTGGTCGTGGCCAGCGTAGGCACGCCGCGCGACATCGTCGGCCCGCTGCACGACGCGGGCATCATCGTGCTGGCCGACGTGGCCAGCCTGCGGCACCTGCAGCGGGCGGCGGCCAGCGGCGTCGACGGCGTCGTGCTGCTCACTGCCGGCGCCGGGGGGCAGACCGGCTGGGCGAACCCGTTCGCGTTCCTGCGGGCGGCGCGCCAGCGCTACGACGGCATCGTGGCGATCGCCGGGGGAATAAGCGACGGCGCGGGCATCCTCGCCGCCCGGGTCCTCGGCGCCGACCTGGCCTACCTGGGCACCCGGTTCATCGCGACGACCGAGAGCCTGGCCTCAGCGGCCTACCGGGATGCCGTCGTGGCGGCCACGCTGGACGACGTTACCGCGTCCAGGCAGGTCACGGGCCTGCCTGCCAACGTGCTGACCGACTGGCTGCGGGGACTCGACCCCGCCACGCCCCGCGCCGCTTCGGACGGACAGGCCTCGCGCGGGCCAGCGCCGGACGGTTTCTCCGTGGACCGGCTGCTCGCTCGCCGTGGGGTGTGGGCGGCCGGACATTCGGTATCCGGCACCAACGCGGTGCTCGGGGTTGCCGAGCTGGTGACCCGTCTGGAACGCGAACTGGAGCTGGCGCGGCAACGGCTGCTGGCGGCCGACATGCCGGCCGCTGGATGCCGCTGACTTTCTGGAGGTCATGACGATGTGGGGAACTCTGCCTGAGGTCTTCGACCGGGTGTGCCTTTATTACGCCGAACGGACGGCGATCCGCGACGGTGACCGCGCCATCAGCTACTTGCAGATGCGGCACTGGGCCAATCGGGTCGCCAACGGGCTCGGCGCGCTGGGCGTGGCGCCGGGCGAGCGGGTCGGTCTTCTGTTGCCGAACGTGCTGGAGTTCATCCCGACCCAGCACGGCGTCTGGAAGGCCGGTGCCGTTCTGGTCCAGATGCCGACCCGCGCATCGGCCGCGACGCACCGCACCAACCTGGCGCAGACCGCGGCCACCACGCTGATCTACCACGCCCAGTTCGACGATCCGGCCCGCGAGATCGTGGCCGGCCTGCCCAACCTGAAGACCGTGATCAGGCTGGCGGGCGGGATGCCCGCCGACGGCGGCATGACGGATTCAGTGGACTACCGGGCGCACTTCGAGGCGCAGCCGGACACCCCGCCGGCCGTGACGATCAGTGAGCATGACGAGGCGTACGTGCTGTTCACCTCCGGCAGCACCGGTGAGCCGAAAGGCGTGGTCAACTCGCACTTCACCTGGGCGCACTACAGCATCACCGCCGGCCTGGAGATCGCCGACACCCGTCCGGGCGAGGTGTTCGCGCACGGTGCCCCGCTGACCCATTTCACCCAGATCTTCGTGATGCCCACGTTCCTGCGCGGCGGCACCAACGTCATGCTGCCGGGACTGGACGCCGGCGGGTTGCTCACGGCGATCGAACGCTACCGCGTCACCGCCACGGCCGTTGTCCCGACGATCATCTACCTGCTGCTGGACCACCCGCGGCGTTCGGTGGCCGACCTGTCCTCGCTGCAGACGATGATCTACGCCGGTTCCCCGATCGCGCCGGAGCGGCTGCGCGAGGCCCTGGCCGCCTTCGGCCCGATCTTCGTGCAGACCTATGCCGGCAGCGAGCCCGGGTACGTCTCCTGCCTGCGCAAGGAGGACCACAAGGCCGGCACCGACGCCGACCTCAAACGGCTCGCCTCCGCCGGGCGCCCTATCCCGTATGTGCAGGTCAGCATCCAAGACGAGCATGATCGCCCGCTTCCGGTGGGAGAGATCGGCGAGATCTGCTCCAGGCAGCTGGGACAGATGCTCGGCTACGTTGACCCCGCGCGCACCGCCGAGGCCCTGCGGGACGGGTGGGTGCACACCGGCGACGTCGGCTATCTCGACGAGCACGGCTTTCTCTACATCGTCGACCGCAAGCGCGACATGGTGGTGAGCGGCGGGTTCAACGTCTTCCCCCGGCAGGTGGAGGACGTGCTGCTGGGCCACGCCGCGGTGGCGCAGGCGGCGGTGATCGGCGTGCCGCACCCCAAGTGGGGCGAGGCGGTGCACGCGGTGGTGGTCCTCCGGCCGGGCGCGGAGGCGAGTGCGGACGAGCTGATCGCCGCGGTCAAGCAGGAACTGGGGAGCGTCTCGGCGCCGAAGACGGTCGCGTTCGCCGGCGAACTGCCGGTGAACCCGGCAGGCAAGCTCGACAAGAAGGCCCTGCGCGTTCCGTTCTGGGCCCACCAAGAAAGGCAGGTCAGCTGATGGACGCGCACACCACCGTCGATCCCGGCCACTTCCGGCGTGTGCTCTCGCATTTCGCCAGTGGCGTGGTGATCGTGACCGGCGTCGTCGACGGCGACCCGACCGGGCTGACGTGCCAGTCGTTCACCTCGCTGTCGCTGAGCCCGCCGATGGTGCTGTTCTGCCCGTCGAAGACCTCGACGTCCTGGCCGCTGCTGGCCACGGTGCCGTACCTGTGCGTCAACGTGCTCAGCGCGGAGCAGTACGAGCTCAGCGATGCGTTCGCGCGCAGCGGCAGCGACAAGTTCGCCGGGGTCGCCTGGTCGCCGACCCCGCACGGGGCGCCCGCTCTGGACGGCGCGGCCGCACACATCGAGGCACGTATCGCCGCGCGCCATGACGGAGGGGACCACCACATCGTCACCTGCGTCGTCGCGGCGCTGTCGGCCGAGGCGGACCCCGACCCGCTGCTGTACTACCGCAGCAGCTACCGCGCCCTGGACCACTCGAACCACTCAGGCCGGCAGCGGCAGTTCGCCTGAACCACCGCGGCCACTAACTCACACCTAGCAGATCGCCACGAGGCAAGGAGAAACCGATGTCCGTCCCGCATTACCGTCTGTTCATCGACGGCGAATGGGTTGACTCGCCGGAGCGCTATGAAATCCGCAGCCCCGCCAACGGCGAGCTGGTGGCCACCGTGGCCAAGGGCGGCACTGAGCACATCGACCAGGCCGTCGCTGCCGCCAAGGCCGCTCACGCCTCCGGCGTGTGGAGCGCCAAGGCACCCGAAGAGCGCGCCGACCTGCTCAACGCCGTGGCCGCCCGGCTCGCCGCGCGCACCGATGAGCTCGCGGTACTGCAGACCAGGGAGAACGGCGCCACCATCCGGGTCACCAGCATCCTGCACCTCGGGCTTTCCATCGGCCAGCTGCAGTACCTCGCCGAGCTGGCCAAGAGCTACGAGTTCGAGAAGCCCGGCCCCGCGATCGGGCCGCTGCCCGCCGAGGGCATCCTGCGCCGGGAGCCGCTCGGCGTGGTCGCCGCCATCGTGCCGTGGAACATCCCGTTGCTGGTGATCGTCTGGAAGATCGCCCCGGCTCTCGCGGCCGGCAACACCGTGGTGCTCAAGCCCGACGAGCACGCCCCGCTGCTGGCGCTGGAGGTGGCCAGGGAGTTCGAGGCAGCCGGCCTGCCCAAGGGCGTCCTCAACGTCGTCGTCGGCGACGGCGATCCGGTCGGTTCGTACCTGAGCGGGCACCCGGACGTGCGCAAGGTGGCGTTCACCGGGTCGACCGCCGTCGGCAAGAGCATCCTGTCTCAGGCCGCGGACACCATCAAGCGGGTCACCCTCGAGCTCGGCGGCAAGGGGCCGAACATCATCCTGGAGGACGCCGACCTGTCGGTGGCCGTGGACGGGTCGTTGTTCGCGGCGATGGCCAACAACGGCCAGGCCTGCGAGGCGGGCACCCGGCTGCTGGTCCCCAACAGCATCGCCGGCGAGTTCCTGGCCAGGCTGATCGAGCGGGCCAGGACCCTCAAGCTCGGCGACCCGCTGGACCCGGCCACCGACGTCGGCCCGGTCATCACCAAGGAGCAGCAGCAGCGGATCCTGGCCTACCTGGAAGGCGCGAAGGCGCAGGGCGCGACGGCAGCCGTCGGCGGGGGTGCCCCCGAGGGTCCGGAGTTCGAGACCGGCAACTGGATCGAGCCGACGATCTTCACCGGCGTGACCAACGACATGACCATCGCCCGGGATGAGGTCTTCGGGCCGGTGCTGGCGGTCTTGACCTACGACACGATCGACGAGGCCGTGGCGGTCGCCAACGACACCAGCTACGGGCTGTCGGCCGGCGTCTGGGGCCGCGACGAGCAGCGGGCCCTCGACGTGGCCCGCCGCCTGGAGGCCGGGATGGTCTACGTCAACGACTGGCACGTGATCAACCCGAACTACCCGTTCGGCGGTTACAAGCAGAGCGGGCTCGGTCGCGAGGGCGGGCCGGACGCGCTGGATGAGTACACCGAGCAGAAGTACATCACCATAGACCGATCCGGTCCTATCGAGAACCGTGCCTTCGCCCTCGTGGTCGGCACTCCGCCGCAGCAGGCACGGTGAACGCAAGGCAGCCCCTGCAGAGCCAGCAGGAACCGAGGCGGGTCACGGTGACGGGCATAGGCCCACACACGGCATCTAGCAATGTTAATCTCAATTCACTAATCTGGATGGCGACGGCAGGTGCGCGGACAGGACGGCGCGCACGCTCGCGAGCCTTGGGAAGGCGACGATGCCCGTTCTGAAGTCCACGCTCGACACCACGGACGAGACGTACCGGGACAACCGCCGGGTCCACCTGGAGGCGCTGGCGGCACTGGAGCAGCAGCTCGACCTGGTCCGGGCGGGAGGCGGCGAGAGGTACGCGCGGCGGCACCACGAGCGCGGCCGGCTGCTGGTGCGCGAGCGGCTGGAACTGCTGCTCGACCGCGATACCCCCTTCCTGGAACTGTCCTCGCTCGCGGCCTGGGGCAGCCAGTTCACCGTCGGGGCCAGCATCCTCACCGGGATCGGCGTGGTCAGCGGGGTGGAGTGCATGATCATCGCGCACGACCCGACCGTGCGCGGCGGTGCGATGAACCCGTTCACCCTGAAGAAGAACCTGCGGGCCCTGGACATCGCCCGGGTCAACCGGCTGCCCGTGATCTACCTGGTCGAATCCGGCGGAGCCGACCTGCCCACCCAGTCCGAGCTGTTCGTCGACGCCGGCAAGATCTTCCAGAAGCTCACCCAGCTTTCGGCCGCCCGCATCCCGACCATCGCGCTGGTGTTCGGCAACTCCACCGCGGGAGGCGCCTACGTGCCCGGCATGTGCGACTACGCGGTGCTGGTCGACGGGCAGGCCAAAGTGTTCCTCGGCGGGCCGCCGTTGGTGAAGATGGCCACCGGCGAGGACGCCGACGACGAGCAGCTCGGCGGCGCGCGGATGCACTCCGAGGTGTCCGGCCTCAGCGACCAGTTCGCCGTCGACGAACGTGACTGCCTGCGCATCGGCCGCCAGATCGTGGCCGACCTCGGGTGGCGCAAGCTCGGGCCCGGGCCGGGCCGCCCGCCCGATGAGCCGCTCTACGACCCCGAGGAACTGCTCGGCCTCACCCCGGCCGACTTCCGGATCCCGGTCGATCCCCGCGAGATCCTGGCGCGGATCGTGGACGGCTCCCGGTTCAGCGAATACAAGCCGCGATACGGCACCAGCCTGGTCACCGGCTGGGCGTCGATACACGGGTTCGGAGTCGGCGTGCTGGCCAACCACCGTGGCGTGCTGTTCAGCGAAGAGGCGAAGAAGGCCACGGAGTTCATCCTGCTGGCCAACCAGACCGATACCCCGCTCGTCTTCCTGCAGAACACCACCGGCTACATGGTCGGCACCGCCTACGAGCAGGGCGGCATCATCAAAGACGGCGCCAAGATGATCAACGCCGTGGCCAACAGCGACGTCCCGCACTTCACCGTCAACATCGGCGCCTCGTTCGGCGCCGGCAACTACGGCATGTCCGGCCGCGCCTACGACCCGCGGCTGATGTTCGCCTGGGTCAACGCCCGGCTCGCCGTGATGGGCGCCCAGCAGCTGGCCGGGGTGCTGTCCATCGTCGGCCGGCAGGCCGCCGACGCCGCCGGCCGCGAGTTCGACGCCGACGCCGACACCGAACGCCGCCGGGACATCGAGGCGCAGATCGAGCGCGAGTCGCACGCGTTCTTTACCACCGCCCGGCTCTACGACGACGGCGTCATCGACCCGCGCGACACCCGCACCGTGCTGGCCATCGGCCTGTCGGCCGCCCATTCCCAGGTGATCGAGGGGCGCCGCGGCTTCGGTGTCTTCCGGATGTAGGCGGGCGGGATCGCAGATGACGCGCATCAGGAAACTGCTCATCGCCAACCGCGGCGAGATCGCCTGCCGGGTGATCCGCTCCGCACGGGCCCTGGACATCGCGACCGTCGCGGTGTTCTCTGACGCCGATGCCCGGGCGCCGTTCGTGGCCGAGGCCGACGAGTCGGTCGCCCTGCCGGGCAGCACGGCTGCGGAAACCTACCTGCGTCCGGAGCTGATCATCGACGCGGCCGGGCGTACCGGCGCCGACGCGGTGCACCCCGGCTACGGGTTCCTGTCGGAGAACGCGGACTTCGCCGAGGCCTGCGCCGCCGCAGGACTGACCTTCGTCGGCCCGCCGCCGGCGGCGATCCGGTCCATGGGCTCCAAGACCTCGGCCAAGCAGCTGATGGCTGGGGCCGGGGTGCCGGTGCTGCCCGGCATCGCGATCGGGGACGGGGAACAGCTGCCGGCCGGGCTCGCCGATCGTGCCGAGACCGAGATCGGGTTCCCGGTGCTGGTCAAGGCCGCCTTCGGCGGGGGCGGTCGTGGCATGCGGGTCGTCACCGCGCCCGGCGAGCTGACCGAGGCGATCGCCGCGGCGCGGCGGGAGGCGGTCGGCGCGTTCGGCAACGGCACGGTCTTCCTCGAACGGCTGGTCGAGCGCCCCCGGCACATCGAAGTACAGGTCTTCGCCGACAGCCACGGGCAGGTCGTGCACCTGTTCGAGCGGGAGTGCTCGATCCAGCGGCGGTACCAGAAGATCCTGGAAGAGTCGCCGTCGCCGGTCGTCGACGACACGCTGCGCGCCGAATTGGGGTCGGCGGCGATCGCGGCGGCAAAGGCGATCGGCTACGTCGGCGCCGGCACGGTCGAGTTCATCCTCGAGGCCTCCGGCGGGTTCTTCTTCCTCGAGGTCAACACCCGCCTGCAGGTCGAGCACCCGGTCACCGAGCTCGTCACTGGCCTGGACCTGGTAGCCCTGCAGCTCATGGTGGCCGAGGGCAAGCCGCTGCCCGACGAAGCCGTACAGGCCAGCCTAAGCGGCCATGCGATCGAGGCGAGGCTCTACGCCGAGGACGTGGCCGCCGGCTACCTGCCGGCCACCGGCTCGCTGCTGCTGTTCGACGTGCCGTCCCTGCCCGGCGTGCGCGTAGACACCGGGGTGCGGACCGGCGGGCAGGTCAGCGTGCACTACGACCCGATGCTGGCCAAGGTGATCGCGCACGCCCGGACCCGCGAGCAGGCCGCGCGGCTGCTGGCCCGCGCGCTGGCCGAGACGCGCGTGCTCGGGGTGGTCACCAACCGCGACCTGCTGGTCGGTATCCTCCGCGAGCAGGAGTTCCTCGACGGCCACATCGACACTGGCTACCTGACCCGGCACCCCCCGGCGACACTGATGGCCGGCGACGAGCGGCGGCTCCCGGTGCACGCGCTGGCCACCGCGCTGGCCGACCAGGCCCTGCGCCGTGCCGAGACGTCCGTGCTCCCCGGCGTCCCGTCCGGCTGGCGTAACGTGCCCAACGCCCGGCAGCAGGCCGGCTACCGGGTGGCCGAGCGCGAGCTGCAGGTCGAGTACGGCGTCCGTGGCCCGTTCATCGACGCGGCCGTCGACGGTGTCGAGCTCGGACCGGTCCTGCTGCACGGCTGCACCGCAGCCGAGGTCGACCTCCAGATCGACGGGGTGCGCCGCCTGGTTACCGTCGCCCGCGCCGGTGATGTCCGGTACGCCGCCTCCGCGCTGGGCGCCACCGCCCTAGTCGAGCAGCCGAGGTTCCCCGAAACGCAGCAGCAGGCCACGGCCGGCTCCCTGCTCGCACCGATGCCCGGCACCGTCGTGCGCGTCGAGGCGCAGCTCGGCGATTCCGTTCACGCCGGGCAGGTGCTGGTGGTGCTGGAGGCTATGAAGATGGAGCACTCGGTACGCACCCCGCACGAGGGCACGCTGGCCCGGCTGAACGTCTCAGCCGGACAGAGCGTCGAGGAGGGCACTGTGCTCGCCGTCGTCGAGAACGCCACCGGCAGTCCGGCTGACGGCGCGAGTGGCAGGGATGGTGCCCGTGACTGAGAAGGGATGCTGAGTGGAAGAGATGCTGATGAGCGCAACCAGTCGGCGGGCAGGCCGCACCGGAGTCGGCCCTGTGGCCGCGCCGCGCGACACGGCGAAGGCAGCGGTACTGCAGACTGTCGTGGCCGACCTGGCCGCCGAGACCGACTCGCTCGTCACGATCCTGGCCGGGCTGGCGACGGCGGACTGGGATGCGCCCACCCCCGCCGAAGGCTGGACGATCCGGGACCAGGTCACCCACCTGGCCTTCTTCGACGACGCCACCCTGCTCGCCGTGAACGACCCGGCCGCGTTCGCCGCGCAGCGGGCCGAACTGCTCGCCCTCGGCGCCGGGTTCCCCGATGTGGTCGCCGCACGGTGCCGGCACCTGGCCGGCGAGCAATGCCTAGCCTGGCTTTCCAGGTCGCGGGCGGCACTGCTGGCCGCCTACCGCGGCGTCGATCCGGATGCGCGACTGCCCTGGTACGGCCCGGACATGGGCCCGGCGTCCTCGGCGACCGGCCGGCTGATGGAGACCTGGGCGCACGCCCAGGATGTCGCCGACACAACCGGTGAGCGACGGGAGCCTACCAAGCGCCTGCGGCACGTCGCCGATCTCGGGGTGCGGACCTTCGCGTTCTGCTTCCGGCTGCGCGGCCGGCCGGCACCGGCCGTACCGGTCCGGGTGGAGCTCGACGCCCCCGGCGGCGAGCACTGGACGTGGGGAGCCGCCGCCGCCGAGGATCGGGTCACCGGCACGGCACTGGACTTCTGCCTGGTCGTCACCCAGCGACGCAACCTGGCCGACACGGGCCTGCAGGTGACCGGGCCGGCCGCGGCCGAGTGGATCACGATCGCGCAGGCCTTCGCCGGCGCCCCGACCGCCGGCCGCCCGCCGGGCCTGTTCGCGCCGCAGCCCACTGGAGGCCGGCCGTGACCGCGCTGCGGATCGCGAACGCGTCGGGCTTCTACGGCGACCGGCTCGCGGCGATGCGCGACATCGTGGAGGGCGGTCCCGTGGACGTCGTCACCGGTGACTATCTTGCCGAACTGACGATGCTGATCTTGTGGAAGGCCAAACGGAAAGACCCGTCGGCCGGCTACGCGCGTACCTTTCTCACCCAGCTGGAGCAGGTGCTGGGCACCGTGCTGGACCGGGGGATCCGGATCGTCACGAACGCGGGCGGACTCAACCCGGCCGGGCTCGCCGGCCAGATCGCCGAGCTCGCCGATCGTCTCGGCCTGGCGCCCAAGGTGGCCTGGCTCGACGGTGACGACCTGGCCTGCCGGCTGGACGACCTGCTCGCGGCCGGCCATGACCTGGTCCACCTGGACACCGGGCGATCGCTGCGCGAGGCCGGGATCGCCCCGGCGACCGCGAACGCCTACCTCGGCGGCTGGGGCATTGCCGCGGCCCTGGCCGAGGGCGCCGACATCGTCGTCTGCCCGCGCGTCACCGACGCCTCGCTCGCGGTCGGCCCCGCGGCCTGGTGGCACGGCTGGTCACGCACCGACTACGACGCGCTGGCCGGCGCGGTCGCCGCCGGGCACGTCATCGAATGCGGCCCGCAGGCTACCGGCGGCAACTACCCGTGGCCGGAGGAGATCCGCGACCACCGCCGGCCCGGCTACCCGATCGCCGAGATCGAGACCGACGGGTCCAGCGTGATCACCAAGCACCCCGGCACCGGCGGGCTGGTCTCGGTCGGCACGGTCACCGCGCAGCTGCTGTATGAGATCGCCGGGCCCGGCTATGCCAACCCGGACGTGGTGGCGCACTTCGACACCATCCGGCTATCTCAGCAGGACACCGACCGGGTGCGGATCAGCGGGACCCGCGGCAGCCCGCCGACCGGACAGCTCAAGGTGGCGATCGACTACATCGGCGGCTACCGCAACACCATGACCCTCGTGCTCACCGGCCTGGACATCGAGGCCAAAGCCGCCGCCGCCGAGGCGCAGCTGTTCGACGTGCTCGGCGGGAAGGACGCCTACGACGACGTCGACGTCCGGCTGCTGCGCTTCGACCGCCCAGACGCGCCGACCAGCGCCCAGGCCACCGCTCACCTGCAGATCACCGTGAAAGACCGCGACCGCGACCGCGTGGGCCGGCGCTTCTCCAACGCCACTATGGAACTGTTCCTGGCCGGCTACGCCGGTTTCCACACCACCACCCCGCCGACCGACGCCACCGACTTCGGCGTGTACTGGCCCGCCCTGATACCCGCCTTCCTGGTCACCCAGCGGCTCGTCCTGCCAGACGGCAGCGCGCGAGTCATCGAGCACACCGCCCCCGCGGACACGGCCGGCACCGGATCGGGCAGGGCTGACTCACCCGCAGCCGGGCCGCCCTGCCCCGCCCCGCACGCGTCTTCGGGTCCGGCCGCCATGAGCACCGGCACTGCCCGGGGACCGCTGGGCCTGGTCTGCGGCGCCCGGTCCGGCGACAAGGGCGGCAACGCCAACGTCGGGCTGTGGGTCCGGACCCCGGCCGAGTATCAGTGGCTGCGCGACTACCTCACCGTCGAGCGGTTCCGGGAACTGCTCACCGACTCCGCCGGACTTCCGGTGCGCCGGTACGAGCTGCCCAACCTGCTCGCGGTCAACTTCGTGATCGTCGGGTTGCTCGGCAACGGCGTCGCCGACTCTACCCGGCCCGACCCGCAGGCCAAAGGTCTCGGCGAATACGTGCGCTCTCGCCACGTCGACCTGCCGGCCGCCTGGCTCGCCGGAGCGGGATCGTGACCGGCGCCCGGCCCACGGGTGCCGCGGCCGGCATCGGCCGCCGTGACCCTAATCTGTACAGCGTGCCAAGTCCCGACCAGCAGGCGGCGGGGGTCCGGCCGGTCCGCACCCGCGACCCGGCACGCAAACAGCGGATCCTGGATGCCGCCGCGGACCTGTTCGCCCGCAAAGGGTTTCACTCGGTCTCGATGGAAGACATCGGCGAGGCGGTCGGGATCACCGCCTCGGCCATCTACCGGCACTACGACAGCAAGATCGCGGTGCTGGTGGCGATGTTCGACCGGGTGATCGATCAGCTGCTCAGCGAAGGGCAGCGGCTGGCCGCGGACCGGCAGGCCGACCCGCTCGACGCGCTGACCCAGCTGATCGAGGGCCAGATCGGCTTCGTCGTCGATGACCGCGACGTCGCCCAGGTGTACTTCCGGGAGATCGCGAACCTGCCCGAGGCCGATCGGCGCAGCCTGCGCCGCAAGCAGCGGCTGTACCTGGAGGAGTGGGTGCACCTGCTCACGGAGCTGCGCGGCGACCTGGACGACACCGCCGCCCGCACGGTGGTTCACTCCGCGATCGGCGCGATCCAGTCCACCCTGCAGCACTCGGCCGGGCTGCCCGAGGACCGGCTGCGGGAGCTGCTGCGCCGCTCGGCGCTCGCGGTCCTCACCGCCGAGCCGACTGACGCATACCGCGGAACGTGAGGAGACAGCTCGTCATGAGCGATGAGGCCTACATTTACGAAGCGATCCGCACGCCACGCGGCCGCGGGAAGAAGGGGTCGCTGTACGCGACCAAGCCGGTCGACCTCGTCGTCGGGCTGATCGACGAACTGCGGTCCCGGCTGCCGGGCCTTGACCCGGGATACGTCGACGATCTGGTCCTCGGCGTGGTTACCGCGGTCGGCGACCAGGGCGGTGACATCGCCAAGGCCGCGGCGCTGGTCGCCGGGCTGCCCGACACGGTCGGCGGGGTGCAGATCAACCGGTTCTGCGCGTCCGGGTTGGAGGCAACCAACCTGGCCGCGCAGAAGGTCCGCTCCGGCTGGGACCGGCTGGTGCTGGCCGGCGGGGTGGAGTCGATGTCGCGGGTGCCGATGATGTCCGACGGCGGGGCGCTGTTCACCGACCCGACCACGACCTATGACCACTATTTCGTGCCCCAGGGCATCGGCGCGGACCTGATCGCCACCATCGAGGGCTTCAGCCGGGAGGACGTCGACGGCTACGCCGTCCGCTCCCAGCAGCGCGCCGACACCGCCTGGCGCGAGGGCAGGTTCAAGCGCTCGATCGTGCCGGTCACCGACGGCAACGGGGTGACGATCCTCGACCAGGACGAGCATCGCCGGCCCGATTCCACCGTGGAGTCGCTCGGCACCCTTCCCCCGTCCTTCGCCGACGCCGGCCGCAAGCTCGGCTTCGACGCCGTCGCCCTGCAGAAGTACCACTACCTGGAACGCATCGACCACGTGCATACCGGCGCGAATTCCTCAGGGATCGTCGACGGCGCCGCGCTGGTCCTGGTCGGCAGCGAACAGGCCGGGCTCGACCTCGGGCTGCAGCCGCGGGCCCGGGTGGTCGCCACCGCGATCACCGGATCCGACCCGACGATCATGCTCACCGGCCCGACCCCCGCCACCGGCAAGGTGCTGGCCGCCGCCGGCCTGGAGCTCGACGACATCGACCTGTTCGAACTCAACGAGGCCTTCGCCTCCGTCGTCCTGAAGTGGATCAGGGACCTGCACCTGCCCGAGGAGAACGTGAACGTCAACGGCGGCGCCATCGCCATGGGCCACCCGCTCGGCGCCACCGGCGCGATGCTCGTCTCCACTGTGATCGACGAACTGGAGCGCCGTGTCGCGAAACGGGCCCTGGTGACGCTGTGCGTCGGCGGCGGCATGGGCGTCGCCACGATCATCGAACGCCTCTGAGCCCGGCCAGCACAGCCCGCCCTGAACTTGCCCCGATCTGACTACCCGAGGAGCCCGTTCCGCCATGACCGACACCGAGATCATCCGCTGGCAGACCGAGCCGGACGGCGTCGTCGTCCTCACCATAGACGACCCGGCCCAATCCGCCAACACGCTGTCCGAGCGGTTCGTGACCGCGCTGGGCGAGGTCGTCGCGCGGCTGAAGCAGGAACGCGAGCACATCGCCGGGGTCGTGCTCACCTCGGCCAAGAGGACGTTCTTCGCAGGCGGTGACCTCCATGAGCTGCTGGGCCTGCAGGCCGCCGACGCGTCCCGGTTCACCGCACACCTGAACGGCATCAAGGCGCAGCTGCGCGCGCTGGAGACCCTGGGCAGGCCGGTGGTAGCGGCGATCAATGGGGCCGCGCTCGGCGGCGGCCTGGAGCTGGCGCTGGCCTGCCACCACAGCATCGTCGCGGACGAGCCGGGCAGTGAGCTCGGCCTGCCCGAGGTCGGGCTGGGGCTGCTGCCGGCCTGCGGCGGAGTGGTGCGCGTGGTGCGCCGCCTCGGGGTCATGACCGGGTTGGAGAAGGTGCTGCTGTCCGGGAAGCGGTTCAGCCCGGCCGAGGCGCTCGAGCTGGGGCTGGTCGACGAGCTTGTCCCGGGCATCGACCAGCTCCTGCTGCGCGCGAAGCAGTGGATCGCCGAGAACCCCGAGCCGAGCCAGCCCTGGGACCAGCCCGGGTTCGCGATACCCGGCGGCACCCCCGCCCGCGGGCCGCTGGCCGCCCAGCTGCCCTATCTCGCCGCCAACCTGCGCCGCCAGAACACAGGAGCGCCGGCGCCCGAGGCCCGGGCCATCCTGGCCGCGGCCGTGGAGGGTACGCAGGTCGACCTGGAGGCGGCGTCGCTGATCGAGACCCGCTACTTCATCTCCCTGGTCACCGGGCAGGTCGCGAAGAACCGGATCAGGGCGAACTTCTTCGACTTGCAGCAGATAAAGTCCGGCGCCAGCCGCCCGCCCGGGCAGCCCGCGTTCCGGTCCGCGCGGCTGGCCGTGGTCGGCGCCGGGATGATGGGGGCCGGGATCGCCTACGTCGCCGCCCGAGCCGGGATCGACGTCATCCTCACCGACGTGAACCTGGCCGCGGCCCGCAAGGGCAAGAGCTACGCGCAGCGGCTGGAGGCAAAGGCGGTCCAGGCCGGCCGCACCACCCAGGACGCCAGCGACGCGCTGCTGGCCCGCATCTATCCCGCCGAGGGCCTGGCCGGCCTGGCCGGCGTCGACTTCGTGGTCGAGGCCGTCTTCGAGAACGCCGAGCTGAAGGCGAACGTGTTCGGCGAGCTCGATCCGGTGGTCGGCCCCGAGGCGGTGCTCGGGTCGAACACCTCCACGCTGCCGATCAGTACCCTGGCGCGCAGCGTCTCCAGGCCGGGAGACTTCGTCGGCGTGCACTTCTTCTCCCCGGTCGAGCGGATGCCGCTGGTGGAGCTCATCAAGGGCGAGCAGACCTCGCCTGCCACCCTGGCCAGGGCGTTCGACTTCGTCCGGCAACTCGGCAAGACCCCGATCGTGGTCAACGACAGCCGCGGATTCTTCACCAGCCGGGTCATCATCGCCCGCCTGAACGAGGCCGTGACCTTGCTCGGGGAGGGGGTCGACCCGGCCAGCATCGAGCAGGCCGCGCTGCAGGCCGGCTACCCGGCCGGGCCGTTGCAGCTGCTCGACGAGCTCACCCTGACCCTGCCGCGCGCGGTGCGGGAGGAGGCCCGCGCGGCTGCCGAGGCGGCCGGCCAGGCGTGGACGCCGCGCCACTGTGACGCGGTCCTGGACCGGCTTATCGATGAGTTCGGCCGGACCGGCCGCGCAGGCGGGGCCGGGTTCTACGACTACGACGCCTCCGGGCGCCGGGCCGGACTATGGCCGGGCCTGCGGCAGCACTTCCCTCCCGACGGTCCTCCGATCCCGTTCACCGACGTGAAAGAGCGCCTGCTGTTCGCCGAGGCGCTGGAGGCGCTGCACGCCTACGACTCCGGCGTCATCGAATCCACGGCGGACGCCAACGTCGGGTCGCTGCTGGGCATCGGGTTCCCGTCCTGGACCGGGGGAGCGCTACGCTACATCGACCAGTACGACGGCGGGCCGGCCGGCTTCGCGCGCCGCGCGGCCGAGCTGGCCGGCCGCTACGGTCGGCGGTTCATCCCGCCTGCCTCGCTGCGTGCCGCGGCCGACCAGCACGTGGCCGCCTGAGCACACCGGAGGCCGGGCCAATGCGAGTGGACGGCAACATCGGCGGCGGGATCGACGGCACCAGCGGCGGCGACCTGGCCGGCATCGCCGAGCAGGTGGCCGCCGCTGAACGGGTCGGCTACGGCGGGGTCTGGACCACCGAGGTCAGCCGCGACCCTTTCCTGCCGCTGCTGCTGGCCGCCGGCCAGTCCCGCACATTGACGCTGGGCACCGCGGTAGCGGTGGCGTTCGCCCGCAACCCGATGACCCTGGCCATGGTGGCGAACGACCTCCAGTCGTTCAGCTCAGGCCGTTTCGTCCTCGGCCTCGGCTCCCAGATCAAGGCCCACATCCAGCGCCGGTTCAGCATGCCCTGGTCCGAGTCGGCCGTCCGGATGCGAGAATTCGTGCTGGCACTCCGGGCCATCTGGGCCAGCTGGCAGGACGGCAGCCGGCTCGACTTTCGCGGCGAGTTCTACCAGCACACCCTGATGACGCCGATGTTCTCCCCGCCACCCAACCCATGGGGGCCGCCGCCGGTGCTGCTGGCCGCCGTCGGACCCCGGATGACCACGGTCGCCGCCGAAGTCGCCGACGGGATGCTCGTGCACGGCTTCACCACCGAACGGTACCTGCGCGAGATCACCCTGCCCCTCATCCATGACGGGCTGCACGCCTCCGGCCGCGGCCGCGACCGGTTCAGCATCTGCTACCCGGGGCTGGTCGCCGCCGGCGACACCGACGCCGACCTCGATACCGCGGTGACTGCCGTCCGCGAGCAACTCGCCTTCTACGGCGCCACCCCCGCCTACCGCCCGGTATTGGATCTGCACGGCTGGGGCGACCTACACACCGACCT
>Ga0335078_10004118_pt1 | contig 21570 bp, 20 predicted proteins | sample Lox_Sample_32_FD_206711 | JGI IMG/M metagenome (GOLD analysis project Ga0335078, IMG submission 206711) | Soil microbial communities from Loxahatchee National Wildlife Refuge, Florida, United States - Lox_Sample_3.2 | ecosystem: Environmental > Terrestrial > Soil > Wetlands | place: USA...
GGAGAGCTTCCTGCAGAGGTTCGTCCGTGTAGGCGACAACGGGCGATGCCGAACCTGCGTCCAGGACCGTCGCTTTGCCCGCCGGATCGCTTTCGAGCGCACGAAGCAGATCGCCTTGCGTCACGACTCCGACAAGCTTCCCTCCTGCGGACGTAATGGGGAGACCATCGCTGAGATTCAACGCGGAATTTCGCCCCTTCGATTGCTCGGCCAATTCAGCGATCGTCATCTGTTGCGGGATCGCATGAATATTGGCATTCATGATTTCACCGACGCGAACCAAGCTAAAAACATGCGCTTCGTATTCCCCGGGAACGTGCAAGCCGCGGCGCGCCAGCTTTTCCGTCATGATCGATGCAGGCAGATAGCGAAGCGCAATCAGATCGGCCATCACGCAAGCGAGCATGAGGGGAAGGATCGCGTTGTAGTCGCGCGTAATCTCGAAGGCAAAAACGATAAATGCGAACGTCGCGCGCGAGGCCGCGCCGAAGACGGCGGCCATCGCGACCAGGGCGTAGGCCCCCGGCGAGAGATGCGCGCCGGGGATAATGTGATTGACAGTCATCGCGAAGACGCCGCCGAGCGCGGCGCTCGACATGAACATGGGCGCGAGCAAGCCGCCTGAGGTTCCCGATCCAAGCGAGAGGACCAGCGCGAGCGACTTGAATACCGCGATGAGAATCAGGAGCTGCAACGCGAGATGGGCGTTGAGGATGTCGGAAATCGTGTCGTATCCAACGCCGAGGACGCGCGGCACAAAAAAGCCAATGATGCCGAGGCCGAGTGCACCGATGGCGGGATGCCACAAATCATGGATGGGCAGGCGATCGAAAAGGTCCTCGACCCAGTAAAGCAGTTTTGTGAAGCCGATGGCCGCGACGCCGCAAACGAAACCGAGCAACACGTAAAAAGGCAGACCGTGAATCACGTCGAAATCGACATTGCCCATACCGAACATGGACTTTTGCCCCAGCAGGATCGAGCGGACGCTGGTCGCGAGGGTGCAGGAAATCACAAGAGGAATGAACGAGCGCGCGCGAAACTCGAAAAGCAGCAGCTCGATTGCGAGAATCACGCCGGCGATGGGCGTGTTGAAGGTAGCGGCCATGCCTGCGCCGGCGCCGCAAGCGAGCAGAACTTTGCGTTCGGCGGCCGTGGTGGAAAGGAATTGGCCAACCAGGGATCCGAAGGCGCCGCCGGTCTGAATGATGGGGCCTTCCGCGCCGAACGGACCTCCGGTACCGATGGCGATCGCGGCTGAAAGGGGCTTGAGAATTGCGACGCGCGCTTGAATGCGGCTGCGGCTGGTAAGGACCGCTTCCATCGCTTCGGGAATTCCGTGGCCTTTGATTTTGTCCGAGCCGTACTTCGCCATGAAACCAACGATGAGGCCGCCGATGACGGGGGTGACGATGATCCAAGCGCCGATGGCGGTGTGTTCCGGACTGCGGAAATGAAAGGACCATTCGTGGTAATAGGCCAGGTTTGTGAAGAGGCCGATCAGGTCATACAGGAGATAGGCAATGATGCCAGCCAGGACTCCGACCAGTGAGGCGAGCAGTGAAATCCAGCCGATACGGTAGCTCGCGGGCGGAGACGGCTGGATGCGTTTCGGTTTTGATGATGGCTGGGGCGTCTCAGCCGCGGCAGATGATTCCAAGATGATTCCTCCTTGCGAACGAAACGGTCAGCGATGGCTATTGTTTGCGCTTTGTTTTCTTTGTCGCCGGCCTTTGGTGTTTGTGTGCGAAAGAACTCGTTGCAGCGCTACGATCAGACGCGGGCCGGCAGTGCGAAGTTCGTCTCGATGCGATATCGAGAGCCTCTCCAGCAGGCGCTCGCCGCGACGGGTGAGCCGCAGATCGACTCGACGCGCGTCGTCCGCATTGCGTGAGCGCAGAATCCAGCCTTTTCGCTCCAGGCGGCGGCTCAGTTCCACCCCGGTGTGGTGACGAATATGCAGGCGCTCGGCCAGGACGCCGACAGTGATTTCAGTCGCGGGCGGCATGCCCTTGATCGCGAGCAGCGCCTGGTGCTGCTGCGGCTCGGTGCCAGCGGCACGAGCCGCTTCTTCGCTGAAATTCAGGAAACGGCGGATTTCATAACGGAAATTCGCCAGAGCCCCGAAGTCGATCTCTTTTGCCTTGTGTCTGGCCACAAATATATCGTATCACGATGTATAGGCGGATAGGCGGACTACCTACCCCGCGGAGAAGTGCTCTAAGAACCAAAAGGGAGCGCTGGAATCGCGCTCCCTATTTCAGCCAGAACCTGCAGGTGATGGGGAGGTCTAGGGCAATGCGTAAACGTAGACGGCATCGACGGCAACGATCGCAACGTATTGCTTGCCGTCCTTGCCTTGGTAGGTCATCGGATCGGCGTTCGCGTTCTTGCCGATTTTCGTGACCCAGAGCTCCTTTCCGGTTTTCGAATCGAACGCGCGGAAGCGATTGTCCGTGGTGGCACCGATGAAGATCAGGCCGCCCGCGGTTGCGATGGGACCGGCACTGCCAGCACCACCGGTCTTCTGCCTATTTTCCGGGAGGCCTTCGGTAATGCCAAGCGTGGAGCGCCAGGCGATGTCTCCCGTGTTGGCATTGACCGCGATCAATTGCGCCCAGGGTGGTTTCTGGCAGGGCCAGCTGCCGAGCGGCTTGCCGTTCGCGTCCTTCATGTTTGCACTGAAGCTGAAATAAGGACCGGGGCCATCGACGCTGCCGCGATCGTAAATTTGCGTCGAGCCTTCATTGCCGCGGCCGTAGACGAGGCCGGGCTTTTTCTTCTCGAGCCAGCCAATGAGCGAGACATCGTGCGTTTGCACGAAGACGTAGCCATCGGTCGGGTCCGTTGCGCTGCCACCCCAGTTAACGCCGCCGGTGCCGCCGGGAAATTGAATCGTGGTTTTCGGGGGCGTGCCGTCTTCGTGGTAGAGCCAGCCGGTGAAGGGGCCGGCATTGTAAAGCGAGCCGCCGTTTTTCTTGAGCACCTCCTGGCAGGCCTGTGCGTGCTCAGGAGACGTGTCTTCCGCCGTGACCATGTCCTCGGGCTTGTAGCTGTTGCGCGCGAGCGGAGGAGGCTTCAGCGGAAAGGGCTGCGTGGGCGAATACCATTCGCCGGGCACATCGCCTTTCGGCACCGGGCGTTCCTCCACGCCGAAGACCGGCTTGCCTGTGTCGCGGTTGAGAATGTACATCATCGCTTGCTTGCTAATCGCGACCAGGGCCGGAATCGTTTTGCCATTCTGCTTGATATCGACGAAGCCGGGGCCGGGCGGAAGATCCTCGTCCCAGAGCGCGTGGTGGACGGTCTGGAAATACCACTTGAGCTTGCCCGAGTCCGCATCGACCGCGACGACCGAGTTGCCGAACAGGCCGTTGCCGGGACGATCGCCGCCGTAGTAGTTGGGTGAAGGTCCGCCGACGGGCATGAAGAGCGTGTTCGTCTTCGGATCGACCGTCATGTACCAGCCCCAGACGTTCGTGCCGGAGCGACCCTTCCAGCCGTCGTTGAGCCACGAATCGTGGCCCACTTCGCCGGGCTGCGGAACGGTGTGAAACGTCCAGAGGAGTTTGCCGGTGAGGGCATCGAGCGCACGCGTATCGCCTGGAGGTCCGATCGGCAGTTCGCCGACGCTGGCGCCAAGGAAAACGAGATTTTTGTAGATCGTGGGCACGCCGTTGTAGCCGACGTCGAGATCGACAACGCCGTTATTTCCGAAGCTGTCGACGGGTTTGCCGCTGGCTGCGTCGAGAGCCATGACTTTCTTATTGAACGTGGTGAAGATGATGCGCGCAGCGTGGTCCCGGTCGCCGGGCCAGTAGGCGACGCCGCGCGTCGGAGCCATCTGCACGTCGAAGTGCCAAATCTCTTTGCCCGTCGCGCCATCGAGCGCGAGGATTTTGTTCGCCCCGGGCAGATACACCACGCCGTTGACGGCGATGGGCGTGACTTCGAGGCCGCCGCGCTCCGAGAGCGTGTAGGTCCAGGACTGCACGAGGTTCGCAACGTTGCTTGCGTTGATTTGCTTGAGCGACGAATAGCCCTGACCCTCAAGATCATGGCGATAAAACGGCCAGTCGCCGGCGGCGAACTGCGCCTGAGTTCCACTCGCCGCAAGGGCAAGGAGAACGCCCAGGCCTACTGTTTGAAGCATCCATTTACAGCGCATGAATTGAATCCCCCCGGTCAAAATTACGCGCAGAATAGTACCAATAATCAGGATCTGACGTGCGGGTTTCTCCCGAGGTTTCCGCTCGTTTGGCTAGAGGATGCCTGGAAGGAAGGCGGGAACGCGGCGAGCGTAGTCCTCAAATCGCGAGCCGAAGGCGCTTCGGAGAATTTTTTCTTCAATGCTGATGCGGATCCACGTCCCGATCAGGAAAATGACCAGCGCGATGACGAGGACGGGCCACGTTGTTGCAGTAATGGCGGCTGCGATTAAGGTGCCGAGCATGGCCAGATAGATGGGATTGCGCACAACGGCATATGGTCCGCGGACGATCAATTCATGCCCTTCGATGACGCGCGCCATAAGCGCCCACTGTTTTCCGAGGGCGCGTGCGGCTGCGTAACAGAACCAGAGAGAGCAGAACGCGAGAAGGATTGCGAGGCCCGCGACAATTGCTTCGGCTGACTTCGGCATGGGAACGATCGGTGAAAAATAAGGACGCGGAAGCGTGTACACGAGGAGGTACGCCGCCATTTGCACCAGCAGGCCGATCGTGGATTTCGGATCGCGCTTGACCGTGGTTTTGGCTGCCGTTTTCTTGCCGGCGGCGGCGACGCCGCAGAGTGCCACAACGGAGAGGAGAACGAAGCCGTAGGCAATGGCGGCGATGAGGTCGAATGGAGGCGCGATTCGCAATGCTTAGGACAGAGCTTTCTTCAGAACGGCAATCTGACCGGCGTGGTAGAGATTGTGCTGAATAACGCCGTGGATCACCACGTAGCGAGAGTAGTTGGGTCCGGCTGCCTTTTGATCGAGCTCCTCGTCCTTCAACTTCGCGACGACGGCGCGCAGATGCGCGTGGCTTTCGGCAAGAATTTCGAGAGTGCGCTTCCAGGCAGTTTCGGAGACTTCCCATACGGGCGGCCAATCGCGCTCGGTTGTGATTTGGACATCCTCGCCCTGCAAGCGGTGCAAGGTGATCGTGTTCCACGCGCTGAGATGATGCGCAAGCTCCCAGATCGAATGCGCGCCGCGAATCGTGTGCTTGGACGCGTCTTCGGCTGAGACGCTTGGCAGAAGGCTCATGAGCGAAGGGCCATGCCAAGCGTCACCAGAAAATGCGCGGTCCATTTGATCGAGGATTCTATCGATTTCTCGCATGGGATCCCTCGCCTAGAAGCCTAGGCTAGCGGCGTCAGCATGGCAAGTCGAGTCCCGACTTAGAAAAGATTCTCGGATTCAAAGAGGATGGTGACCGGGCCGTCGTTGGTAAGTTCAACGGACATGTGAGCTTGAAAAACACCGGTTGCGACTGGGAGGCCCGGTAGCTGGCGCAGTGCTCGCACAAATTCCTCGTACAGCTCTTTGCCTTTGTCGGGCGGGGCGGCATCCAGGAAGCTCGGGCGTCGCTGGCCGCGGACGTCTCCGTAGAGCGTGAACTGCGAGACGGCCAGGATTGCGCCGCCGGTGTCGAGTACCGAGCGATTCATCTTGCCGTTCGCATCGTTGAAAATGCGCAATTGCGAAATGCGGCGCGCCATGTTCGCCGCAGTCCGGGCAGTGTCGTCGCGTCCGACGGCGACAAGGACGAGCAGGCCCGCGCCAATTTCGCCGACGTTCTGATTCTCGACGATGACACGCGCACGGCTCACGCGCTGAACGACTGCTCGCATGCGAGCGATCTTACATTCTTTCCGCGGATTGCGTTGCGGGAACGGCGCGCATACGATCAGAGGCGAAATGGGGGACGCAAGAGAATCGTCGATGTCGTCAAGCCGCTGGCTGACGCGCGGCGTACTCGGCATCGGGCTAGCCAGTCTGTTTTCCGACTGGGGGCACGAAGCCGCGACCTCGATTCTGCCCGCCTTTCTCGCGAATCTGGGCGCTCCAGCTGTTGCGCTCGGAATCATCGAAGGCGTGTCCGATGGACTGGCGAGCTTCGCCAAGCTCGGCGGCGGATTCATTGCGGACCATCCGGAGTGGCGGAAGCCGACGGGCATCGTTGGGTACGTGGCTACGGCTGTCACTACCGCGGGATATGCGTTCGCGCAGAGCTGGCCGGGAGTACTCGCGCTTCGGGCGTTGGGCTGGATGGGGCGGGGCGGGCGCGGCCCATCGCGGGATGCGTTGCTGGCCGACTCCGTGACGTCTGAGCAGGAGGGCCGTGCGTTCGGATTTGAGCGCTCGATGGACACGCTGGGAGCGGTGCTCGGGCCGCTTTGTGCGACGGCCCTTCTCGGATTTCTCGGAACGCGTGGAGTGCTCTGCTGGACCTTCGTGCCTGGAATTGTGGCCGTGCTCTCGTTTGCATTTCTCGCGCCTAAGCCTAAAGGCACAGAGCATGCCCTCGCGGCCCAAGACAAACCGAAAAGCATCGGCGCTCGCTTTGCGCAAATGCCAGCGTCCTTTTGGCATTTCCTCGGCGGGGTCTTCGCGCACGGCGTTGGAGATTTCGCTCCAACGCTTTTCATTCTGCGCGCGAGCCAGATGCTCAGCCCTCGCCTGGGAGTCGGACGAGCGGCGACCGTCTCGGTGGCTCTGTACACCTTCTACAACGTCGTGAATGCGGCCGCGTCCTATCCGGTCGGCGCGCTTGGCGATCGCATGGGCAAGCGCGGTTTGCTGGCCCTTGGATATTTGATCAACGCGATCGCGTGCGCGGGATTTATTTTCGCGAGTCCCACCATTCCAGTGCTAGCCGTGTTGTTTGGGCTGGCCGGCGTACATGGCGGAATCGCCCAGTCGCTCGAAAAATCGGCTGCATCCGGACTTTTGCCCCGTGCGATTCGAGGATCAGGATTTGGAGTGCTTGCGACCGCCAATGGCATAGGTGACATGGTTTCAAGCGCGGCGGTCGGTGCGCTCTGGTCGTTTGTGAGTCCAGCGGCGGGGTTTATCTATGCGGCGGTCTTTGCGGTGATTGGATCCGCGTTGATCTTCACATGGAAGTAGCGCACTGCCAGATTCGGCTCGCGGCTATAGCGGGAACTGCAATGGCGTGCCGCGCTCCTGGTTAAGGCGGACGGTCGAATCGGAATCAAGATCGGCTATAGCGAGCGTACGCCTCAAGCCGTCCGTGGTGATGTAGACGATATGATCATCCCGGCGCGTGAATGCGACGGCTTGAATCTGGCTGCCGTTGCGCAGTACGAGCACGAATTGGCCGATGTCGGGAACTTGCTGTGAGGCATTTTCGGGCGCGGGTTCCGCGTAGGCCTCCTCGCGTTGGCCGTTGTCCTGCTCCTGGTCCTGCTCCGTGGGCTGCGAGGACTGATCCGCGTCGTTTGATGGAGGAGCCGGTTCGTAGTACCCGCCATCAAGGAGGTAGAAGCCTGAAGCGAAGCCATCGTCACGGCAGAATTTGTGCCGCTCGTAGAGGCGCCATTGCGTGGCCGGATCGATCAGCGCCTTGATGCCGAGATCCTGATCCCGAATATCCGAGCTCCCGAAACCAAAAGAAGTCCCGGGGCCAAAGGCGGAATCGTTCGACGCTGGTTTTGGATGCGCGAGCCTGTTGGAGGAGACATGCGCGTGCGAGCGAACCGCGGACGCATTCGCAACAGGATGGGCGTGAGGCGCAGCGGCGGCCGCTGCAGCCGACCCCGCTTTCTGCGCGCAAGCCGGCTCGGCAAGAAAAATCAAAGGCGAAAAAAACGCGGCGAGAAGCCAAAATCGTCGAATCATCTTGGCACCTTGGCCCCCATCTATCAGACGCTTCATGAAATATGAAGGTTGCAGTCCCGGGGCGCGGCTTTCGCACGCGGCGGCCCTTCCAGGCTATTTCCTGTCGAGCGTTTGCTTTGTGCATTCGACCGGATATGCTATAAACGTCGCTCCAAGAGCGGCCGGGAGCTGTGATGGAACAGCCGAATGCGAGGAAAGATTCAATGCAAACGGCGGAATCGGCCACAACCGCGGAAGCCGCGGCACGAGCAGGCAGCGAGCAAGCCGGGCTGGCGATGAACTATTGCCCGCAATGTTCCGCGCGTCTAGCTTCGCGAAGTTGCAAATTGATCTGTCCGGGCTGTGGCTACTATATGTCCTGCTCGGACTTTTACTGAGGGTTACCTACGGAAGCAAGGACCGGTGCATCCCAGCCCACGGGCTGCTTTCTCACCCAAACGCTGGCAATCAACTTCGAAACTTCTAGGAGGCGCGAACGTGGCACTGCGAATGACCGAAAGGGATGTGAGTGGAGTGACCGTACTCGATATCGACGGCCGCGTCGTATTGGGCGAGGAGAGTAACTCGTTCCGCGAACGAGTGAAGGGGCTGCTAGCTGCCGGCAAGAAGAAAATTATTCTGAACCTTGCGAACGTCAGCTACATCGATAGCGCGGGTCTTGGCACGCTGGTGGCTACATTTCACAGCGCGCGCTCGCAGGGCGCGCTGCTGAAGCTCGTGAACCTTGGATCCAAATTCAAGGAAGTGCTGCAAGTGACGAAGCTGATGACCGTCTTCGATACGTACGACAACGAGACGGCGGCGATTCAGAGCTTCGCCAAGTAGTTTCTTTCCCCAGGGTAAGTGAAAGCCAGCGCACGGCGCCGCCAAACATGTGCGGCGCCCCATGTTCGACAGAGCGCTTTGCAGTTTCCGCCGCTCAGGCCCCGATCGTTCCCTCGACCCGAAAGATTGCCAGTCCGCTGAGAAGCTTCGGATAGAAGTCCGTTGATTTCTGCGGCATCACGTCGCCGCCGAGCGCGATCTTGGTCACTTGCTCGATGCGAACAGGGTGGAGCAGGAAGGCGATTTGCGCCGAGCCGGCATCGACGGCCGCGATCGCCGCATCCGTTTCGCGTTCGTAAACCACGTTTTTCTCATCCGTCACAGCCTCGGCGGTGATGCCCAAGCCTTTTTCGAGAATCAGACGATGCAACAGAACTACGTCCAGCTCGCGTTGCTGCACGGAAATGTCGGGGAGCACGTCCTCCAGATCGACGCCGCGTTTCAGAACGAATAGATAAAACGCACTGCCGTTCCTCCCCGCGCCTGCGTAGACCCCGATTGCTTTGCGATTCTGCGCGAGTTTTTCGAAATCCTTGCGGAACTCCGCGTATGCGGCGGTGCGCTCTTCGGAATTTGTGAACGGATAGGAATACCAATCGAAGAGTGGAGCGAGATTTCTTCGAAACTGCTCGAAGTTGAAGTCTTTGAGCTTGGAAACCAGGCGATGAGTGGCGAGGACCGTCAAGCCTTTTGAATGCGTGTTAATGAACGTCGCCATGGCAAATTCTGAGGCGGCGGAAGGATCGATGTGGCCCGCTTTGCTACGGCACTCGTTTCGATAGGCGAGCGCGGTTTCATAGCGATGATGGCCGTCCGCAATCACGATTTTCTTATCCGCCATCGCTTTCTGGATGCGCTTGATGAAGGCTGTATCGGCGACGGGCCAGAGTCTGTGCGTGACGCCAAATTCATCCAGCAGTTCGACGGCGCACTTCGTGGCCGCGATTTCGTCCAGCAATTTATCGATGGCGTTCGCCGGGTCATCGTAGAGAAGGAAAAGTTGGCCGGTTTGCGCGCGCGTCTTGCGAAGCAGTTCGATGCGATCGGCTTTGGGGCCCGCGAGCGTGTATTCGTGGCGGAAGACGACCTTCTGGTCATAATCCTCGACGCGAAGTAACGCGATGAAGCCGGTTCGGACGCGGCGGGTATTCTTGCCGGGCACGAGGAATTCTTCCGAGTAGACGTAGATGTTCGGCGCGGGATCCTGGACGAGAACCTTGCCGGCGATCCATTCATCAAGCTTTTTCGCGGCGCGGGTATAGACGTTGTTTTCGGGTGTGTCGTCCGGCGAAACGCGGCCTTTTTCGACGGGAATCAGGTTGTAGGGGCTCGCTGCGTAATAACCATCCTGCATCGCGGGCGAGATTTTGTCGTAGGGTTGCGTGAGCACACTTTGGGGCGAGACAAGACGGGTATCGTAGCGATATGCGCGAAAGGGTTGAATTTCAGCCATAGAGCCTCGGCGTGAATTTTTCTAATGCGAGGACCGAGTATTGTAGCAGCGGAGAGGTCGCGCCAAAAGTGTTCCCAAGGCTCGAGACGGCAGAAAGATTTGGATGCGGTCGGCTCGTCAGGAAATACGCCAGAAATGCGGGGCCGGCGATTCGAATGCAACTGCGATCCGGGCCTTGCCCCCGACGCGATCGCCGACGCGCACGACGCGACACTGCTGCTCGGCCTGCGTGCGGGAATGAACGAGAAACAGGCGCTGGCCCTCGAGGACGGTTGTCTCGAGTTCAATCATGCAGCCCTCGTCATGGGCATCGATCGTCTCGGCGTCTTCGTGAAACGGCTGCCGATCAGAGTCGGATCCGTAGACCAGTAGCGAAGCGGAATAGCAGTGGCGCAGATTTTTGCGGCGGTCCGATTCCTCAACAGCAGCGATGGGCGAGCTTTCAGGATTGCGCGGCCGCCCTAGCGATTTGTCGCGCTCCGCCTGCCTTAGCGCGTCCCATATACGGCTCAATTGCAGTCTCCCCAGTAACCGCGTGGCTGCTGTCTCCCTACAATAAGGGTGGAGCTGAGTGGCGTGGACAAAAGCAGACGATTGGTTTTCGTTTCGGTAACGGCGAACGTAAGCGAGCGCCATAACCCACGCCATAACCCAGGGTGACAAGGCGAAGAGCAGCACCTACAATGAAAAATCGCGCGATTTAGGAGAGGGATGAGTCATTCGAACGGCAAATTTGCGGGTGTGAAGGCACTCGTTTTCGATCTGGATGGCACGCTGATCGATTCGAAACTGGATTTGGCGCTGTCGGTGAATGCGACGCTCGAGCACATGGGGCGGCCGCAGCTGGAGCACGAAAGGATTTACGGCTACGTGGGACACGGCGCGCCGATGCTGATAAAACGGGCGCTTGGCTTGGACGCCACCGCGGACGAGGTGGAAAGAGGCCACGCATATTTCCTGTCGTATTACCGCGCGCACATGCTGGATAACACCGTGACGTATCCTGGCGTCCGCAAAGGATTGAACCTGCTGCGGGATCATCCGATGGCCGTGCTGACGAACAAGCCCGTGCGTTTCAGCCAGGCGATTCTCGACGGGTTGGGAATCGGGGAGTATTTTCGATACGTCTACGGCGGAAACAGCTTTGCGACGAAAAAGCCCGATCCCGAAGGGATAAACGTGCTCTTGCGCGATTTCGCGGTCGCGCCTTCAGAGGCCATGATCGTCGGCGACTCAGAAGTGGATGTGCGCACGGCGCGAAATTCGGGTACGTGGGCATGCGGAGTGACCTACGGACTTGGCACGGAAGGTTTGCGCCTGCAGCCACCCGATCTCATGCTCGATAGCCTCGCCGATCTCGCTCTGCATCTGACGAATTCGCTCTAGTCAGTGTAGAATCGCGGCGCTTGTAGGCCTGCAGGGGAGAGGACGATGAAGACGATTCGACCTGTACCAATGATCGCCATCCTTTGGTTCTTAGCACTGATGGCCGGCGCGCCGACCCGAATTCTCGCCGAGCAGAATCAGGTGTGGACGGGGACGCTGGTCGACGCGTCGTGCTACACGACCGACAACTCGCAGGTCGGCAACGATCACATGGACATGAAAGGCTGCGCGACGGCTTGCCTCCGGATGGGACGACCTGCGGGGCTCCTCACGCCGGACAAGAAATTCTTCATACTTCTCGTGCCGTCACCGGACATTGCGTCCTATGCGGGCAAAACGATTCGGGTGACAGGGAAATTGCGCCATGGTTCGATTTTGGTCGACAAACTCGAGGCAAAAAAGGGCGAGGGCTGGGAGAATGTGAAGTTCAACACGATGATGTAACGATCCGAAGCCGGCGGAAGAGTGCATTCGTCATCGGCTTTCATAGATTGCAATTCTGAGTGAACCTTCCCGGCTGCATGTAGACGTCCTAAAGTAGTGCAGCAAACAGAACAAATAGAGGGACGAGACTATCTTCGAGAGGGACGCGGATGAACGCGCGTAAAGGCGTCGCGTGGGTGCTGGCAGTTGTAGTGATAATCGTTCTGTGCGTGCTCGGATATATGCGCCTGATGGCCATCCCGACGAATGTGGCCTATGTGACGGAGGAGGACGGCGGCATCTCGATCATCGATCTCGACAGTCTGAAGGTAACGAAGCGCGTTCACCCCAACGATGTTGCGCCCCGCGGGCTTGGCCTCACCTTTGATGGTCAATTTCTCATCACCGCGAATAAAGACACGGCGGACATGACGGTTTTCGATACGCGGCGCATGAATCTCGTGCGGCGCGTGCCTGTGGGTGACAATCCCGAGTTCATCAAAATGTTTCCCAACGGCCGCTGGCTATTCACGTCCTTCGAGCCCGGCTCGACCGGAGGGCCGCCCAAAGAAGCGGCCGTGGGCGATACCGACACCGACGAAGACGAAACACCTTCGCAAATCGTCGCATTCAATGTGCAAGACTGGTCGCGCGGCGAGGTATTCACGGCGGGGAAAGAAACCGAGGGGCTGGAATTTTCGCCCGCAGGAAATCTGCTGATCGTTGCCAACGAGGCGCAGGACAATCTCGGCATCTTCACGACGGCCACGGGACAGCTCGTCAAGACGATCGATCTGGCCACCTACGGCAAGCGCCCGCGCGGCGTGAAACTTTCGCCGTCCAAAGACTCTTACGCGGTGACGATGGAGGGATCGGGCACGTTGCTGCTGCTCGACAAGGATTTCAACGTCACGAAAACGACGATGACGGCGGCGAAGCCTTATGGCGTGGCCTTCGATCATGCGGGGAAGAGGATTTTTGTCGCGGCCGCTCTGGCGCAGAAGCTGCAGGTTTATTCGTCCGATTCGCTGCAGTTGATGGGCGAAGCGCCGATTGGGAAGCGCTGCTGGCATTTCACGTTCACGCCAGATGATTCGAAGGTGCTGCTTGCGTGCGGGCGGACCAATAATGTGTACGTCCTCGATGCGAATACGCTGAAGCAAATCGCGGTGATCGGCGGATTTCAAACGCCGTGGGGCATTCTCACCTACCCGCGCGCCTACGGAAGTTTGGGTCTACCCTAGTGCCACCTGGGCGAAAGCGCTCACCAGTTCGGGTTGCCGCACGAAAAGCTGGATGCATCAAGCGGATCGCCCTTGCCGTCGTAAATCGCAGCTTGCGGATACGGACACGCCGGATGCGTGCGATCGACTTGATCACCGACCTTGTGGGAGTTGATGATTTTGTCTGGCGCGACGCCCGTGGTGCGCCACTTCATCACCACGTCGAGCGCGTTGAACGTGCCGTTGTCACCCATACCGAAGCCCGGGCACATGCCCATCCCGGGAACCATGAATAGCCGCACGAAATTGTCGGTCCCTTCGACGCCGCCCATCTTCGCGAGCACGCTCTCGTAGTAATCGATCAGGCCGCGCGGAGGGATGGCCGTCTCTTCCCACGCCGAGTACATCAGCAACTTGCCGCCGTGCGCTTTGAACCCGCTCAAATCCGGATTGTGTGAATCCACTAGGGGGCCGTACTTGGCCTCGGCTGCCTTGGTATCGCGGTCCACATCAAATGTGTGGAAGTCCCAGTTTGGATTTTCGTACACGACGCTCTTGAAAAATCCGTTGTTGATGCTCAAGGGCTCGGGGCCGGTGAGCATGACGCCCCAAGCGCTTTCGCTGCCGGGCTCGAAGCCAGGATAGATCTGTGTGCCATCGGCGAATTTGGCGCCTTCGTAAATTTTCTTGGCGGTTTCGACCTGCGGGCCCGTGAGGCACGACGCGTAGTCGGACTTGCCGGGACAGCGAATCGATTCCGGATCGAAATGGCAGCGCGTGGGGTCTTCGACAAAGCCGTCTTTCACGCCATCGAGCTTGTCGCATTGGTCGAGCACGGCCCGGTGAATCACGGGATATTTGCTTGGCGGGATGTAGCCGGGCGCTTTCACGCCATCCCTCACGTTGACCCACGCGAGATACTCCGAAGCCGCCTGCAGATGCGTGATGTAGTACGCGGGATCGCCGGCCGCGATGCCGTCGAAATCATTCGGGTATCGCTGGGCTTCGGTGAGCGCCTGATTTCCGCCTTCGTGGCAACTGCTCCAAAACGAGAGCTTCTCCGGCTTGCCGTAATAGGCGCGGAGGAGGGCTTTTGCGGCGACGGTCGTTTCATGCACCGCGCGATGTCCCCAATCCGCGACCTTTTCAGGATGACCGATGGCCCACGCATCGGGAGCTTCACTGGTGGGATTGCTATCGGAGTGGCCGGTGTCGTTCGACGCCGCGACAGAACCGTGCGCAACCTCCCTCGCCATTCCGGAATATCGAATGTCGCCGACAAACCCAGGATTTCCGATGCCGATGTAATAGCCATTCCAGTTTTCGGCTAGGGGCAGCCAGACTTCGAAATTGATGTGAGAGTCGCTGGTCGGTGCCGAGAACGCGATCACGCGGCAAAAGGGAACGGATAGTTTCAGGCCGGGAGGCGAGCCAAAGCGGCCGGGAGTGCTGGGCACGTCGAAATCGGGCGGAGTGTGAATGGCCCGAGCCGAAGTGATCGTTACATGATCAATTTTCTCCGACACCAGACTTTCGCAGGATTGCTGCGCCGATGCGGCCGCAGGAACAAGCAATATCGCGAGCAAATACGCAGATAGAAATGAGGGCTGCCCCATAGATTCCCCCTCGGCCCGACCAGCAATTTTTGCTGGCGGATTATACACCCGCTTCTAGGGCAGCCCGCTTTCGCCCTTCATCCCCTGGAATGAAATCGAAAGAGACTTAGAAGTCGGCGAGGCTTGGAGGCGTCGAACCCTTCCAAGCGGTGGTGGAAGTAGGCGCTTCTGCGAAGAATGACGCACATCCTGAGGTTAGTGTCGGAGAGTCGGTGACGGTCACGCATACTTTGCAGAAGACTGACGGGCAAGATAACATAATCGATAATGGCGATCATGTTCCGACAGTCGACAAAACGGACAGCCTTGGGATAATGGGGGGAACTACTAGCCACTCGAACGACGAGTCGGGTATAGGGGCCGAGTATGGAGAAGGACCAGCGGCAGGTATCGAAGTTGGTGCATCACCGGAGGGATGGCATGCTCTTGGTAAGGCGCCGGTCGATTTGTTGGCCCCTCCTCCGCCCCCACCCCCACCGCCACCTCCTCCACCCCCGCCCCCGCCCCTGTGTGACGGTAACGCTTGCGGCGGTCCGGCTGCATCGCGGTGAGTCACTTCAATCAACGGAGCTCCAAGCATGAGCCTTTGGGGAGGGTGGGGTGTCTGGGACTGGTTCGATGACAATTGGATCCAGACCCAACAGGCCGTCAGACTCTTCGTGGCGGCGATAGTATTGGTCTTAGGACTGACGGCAATTGAAGTCAGCCACATCGATATCGAGCGAACCTCGCTCCTTCTCCGGCTGCCCCTTACAATCGTCGGCCTTCTCGGGATTCTATCTCTGTTTTTCCTGTGGATTGGAATGTGGCGCTACTGGATTCGATTGGATTCTTCTCGGACGTGGCCAAAGCGCATATCGTTCGCCCTTCTTCTTCTCGGATTTTGGTACGGTGCCTGCGTTTATTGCCTGCTGATATACATCCCCCAAGTGAATTCCAAGAGAACTATCCCGTGAGCGGTCGCAAGTCGGTGACATTCTCGCGGGTGCTGCTCGGATCATGGATCGCCATAGCCATATACCTCATTTTGGTGATTTCTTTTGCCAGCATTTTGGGACGGAGTTCGGCGGCACGACGAAAGGAACGGACCGCCTCGCTGAAGTTGAACGCGTAAACGAGCGTCAGGCCCTGGTCAAAGAACTTTTGGGCCTCCTCGCTCGTCGTCGCGATGGGATGATGCAATGAGCCGAGGCCGGCTTGCAGCGTGGCCGGCGCCCGAGACATCCCCATGGGGTCGTGCTGCTGCGCTAAGGCGGCCCATGGAATGCCGACCATGAAGGCGAGTGAAGCGATAGCGCAGACCGCTTTTGGCAACGAAATCATGCGGCCTACCTCTGGCAATGAAGGTCTGCAACCATCGAAGGTAAAGAACTGCTCGCGACCAGCGAGTTGCTGACCGACACTATACACTCCGGTCGCGATAGACTGACCGGGTCCTTTTTTCGCTATAAAATTTGGAAAGGATCCAGGAGCGTGATAGCGCCGTGAATCTTGAACTTACAGCAGAGCAGAAGCTGTTGCAACACAGCGTGCGCGAATTCGCCGCGGCCGAGGTAAGGCCGCACGCGAAGGAATTGGACGAGACAGGCCGATTCCCCCGCGAGATCTTGCGCAAAGCCGGAGAGCTCGGTCTGACCGGCATCGCAGTTCCGGAAAGCCACGGCGGCGCGGGAATGGACCATATCTGCTACTCGATCGCGCTCGAAGAGATCGCGCGAGTGTGTGCTTCTACGAGCGTGATCCTGTCCGTGCAAAATTCCCTCTATTGCGGCGCGCTCGATCACTTCGGAAGTGAAGAGCAGAAGAAGAAATTCCTCGTGCCCTTTGCGCGCGGCGAAAGGATCGGTTGCTACGCATTAACCGAGCCGCACGCGGGTTCGAACGCGGCGGCTCTCCGAACCAAGGCCGTGCGGAAAGGCGATGTCTATGTCGTCAACGGCACGAAAGCGTGGATTACCAACGGTGGCGCGGCAGATGCGGGAATTATTTTCGTCCATACCCAGCCGGAGAAGGCAGAGAAGGGAATTACGGCCCTTCTGATCGAGAAAGGCGCTAAGGGATTCGCGGTCGGAAAAGAAGAGAAGAAACTCGGAATTCACGCCACGGCCTGCACCGAGCTGGTCTTCACCGATTGCGAAGTGCCGGCGGCGAATCGCATTGGCGGTGAGGGTGAAGGCTACAAAATCGCGCTCACCACGCTCGACAGCGGCCGGATCGGGATTGCGTCGCAGGCGATTGGTATTGCGCAGGGAGCTTTCGACGCAGCCCTCGAATACGCGAAGCAGAGACAAGCCTTTGGCCATCCGATTGCCGAATTTCAAGCGATACAGTTCATGCTGGCGGACATGGCGACCGAAATCGACGCGGCGAGGCTGCTCGCGCGGCGGGCGGCCTGGAAACAGGATTCAGGCGCGCGTTTTTCGATGGAGGCGTCGATCGCGAAGCTCTACGCGAGCGAGATGGCGACGCGGGTCGCTCACAAGGCGATACAGATCCACGGCGGAAACGGTTACAGCACGGAATATCCCGTGGAGCGCGCCTACCGCGACGCGCGAATCACCGAAATCTACGAAGGCACAAGCGAGATTCAGCGGCTCGTGATCGCGTCCTGGGTGTTGAAGAGCTGAGAGAGAACGAGGCCGGAACCGAGAGAAACGCCCTCCCCTAGCCACAGAGCTGCCACATGAACCCCTTCGATATCGATACCTTTACCGACGTGGTGTTGCCCTTCCTTCTGGCGTTTGTCGGGCTTATGTTGGTTCTGGCGCCCATGGCGCTGTGGTTCCAGTTTCGTCATCCAGCAAAGGTTTTCGTGCGAGTGCTTTCATCGCAGGAACTGCCCGCGGCTGCGAAGACGTACTTCGACGAGACAGTGGAAACGATTCTCCTGTGGGGCTTTGATCTGGTCACCTATCTGAAGGTGGATTTTCAGTCCGCCGATAAAGACCAGTTTTTAGTCCTGCTTAGCAATCCGCACACCAGCGAGTGGGCGGTCGTGTCATATTCCATTTGGCCGAAAGCGCCGGTCGGACATATGGCTTTCACCACATATTGCTCGGAAGGATTGCAGGTGGACACGAGCACGGAGTGGATCGCCCCTTCGGTATTGCCGAGCGCCGAGCATCTCGTCTTCCGCTTCGCGCGAATCAAAGATGTCTTCACCTTGTATCGCTTGCATCGCAAACTCGTCGACAAGACGTCAAAGGGCGCGCCAGCCGTGCTTCCATCCCCCGGACAGGAAGTAGCCGAACTGCAGCGCCGTCTCGAGCGATACGGGCCGTCGCTGCAATCGCGCGGGTATCTCCGCTTAGACAACGAAGGCAAATGCTACCGGCTTACCTTAAAGGGAGCAATTGTCGCGGGCTGGCGGTCGATTTGGCCCCTGCCGATGTTGCGCCGGTGGCGCACGCAGGCGCAGAGCAATTCGATCTTGCGGGAAATCGCACGAACGCAACCAGCGACAGCCGCAGATCGCGGTGAGGGTTCGGCTGCGAATCTTTCCTCCTAGTGCTGGTATCCTGCCTCCATGCTGGAACTGGATTGCGGCCAGGAATTCGATCGCTCGCACGAAGAGGACTTTTTTCAGGCTCTTCCCAGCCGGTCTGGCGTTGCGATGTTCGAAATGCTGGCCGCGAGCGCAGAACCGCATGTGGTGCGGACAGCAAACGTTCAACGCGCGGCTGAGCGATTGTTGCGTGCGCCCGAAGCCGGCTCGAAGCGGCTGAATCTTCGCGACGTCGCCGCCCGGGTGCGATACCGGCTTACCGGCTCGAAATTCGAACAGACACTGGCGCTCTATGAGAACGCGCGTAAACATTTGCCGGCGCGGTATCGCGATTTGCTGCGCCTGCGTCCGCCGGCCGTGCTCAAGGTAAATCTGCAGAATGACTATCCCCGCTGCTATGCGACGCGCCGGATTCGCGGCGACGGAGGATTCTATTTCGGGCCGTTTGCCTCGCGCCGGCTGGCCGAGGGATTTTCGGAGGGTTTTCTCGATCTCTTCAGGATTCGCCGCTGCCAGATCCGCATTCGTCGCGATCCTTCTTTCCCCGGTTGCATTTATTCCGAAATGAAGATGTGTATGGCGCCGTGCTTTGCGGGATGCACGCACGAAGACTACGACGCCGAGGCCTTTTCGTTGGTGGAAACGCTGGCCACGCGCGGCGAGTCACTGAAGGAACAAATCCAGCGCGAAAGGGAATCCGCGAGTGACGCGCTCGATTTCGAAAAAGCTGCGGGGCTGCATAAACGGCTCGAGAAGGTAGCCGGCGTGCTGCGCGGATTGCCGGAGATCGTGCGACGGATCGAGAATGTCGATGCCGTGATTCTCCAGCGAGCAGCCGAGGAGAAGACGGTCGGGGTTTTTACCGTGTGTGCCGGATCGCTTCGCGAACCGATCTACGTCAACTTCGGCGAGCTATCGAGCCAGCCGAGGTCCGTCGAAGCAATCCTGCGTCAGACTCTTGAAACACTGAAGCCGCCCGACCTACCGGCGCAACCAGCCGCGGTCGAGGAGAATCGCGCGAACTGGCGCCAACGCTATGGCCGGAGTGAAGCCCCACAGCAGATGCCCGAACACTTAGCCTTAGTTTCACGCTGGTTCTATTCGAATCCCCGCGAGGGCGAAATCCTTTTTCGCGAGAAGGATTGGCCTTACCGGAAAATTTTGCGAGCCTGCGGACGAATTCTCGCCCGACCCGCCGTCGCGCCTCCTGCCCCGTCGTGAAAAAGTAGAACGTAATTTCCTCATAACCGCGCTCCGACACGGCTTCCATAACGTCGTACAATTGAAAAATGTCCACAAGCGAGGTGCTGAAACCTGAAGCGAGGGCAGCGTCGCCCGCTCGCTCGCGATTTCACGACACGGTTCGCTCGCTCAAGCACCGCAATTTCCAGCTTTTCTTTGGCGGCCAGCTGATTTCCCTGATCGGCACGTGGATGGACACGGTAGCGGAGGCGTGGCTCGTCTATCGCCTCACCGGATCGTCATTGCTGCTGGGCACGGTTTCCTTTGCGGGGCAAATTCCGGTGTTGTTACTCGCCCCGGTGGCCGGGATGGTTGCGGACCGCTTCAACAGGCGAAAAGTCGTCATCGCCACGCAGGCCTCCTCCATGGTGATCGCGTTTGCCTTGGCGATGCTGACGCTGACCAAGCGTGTGACGGTTGAGGAAGTGATCATTCTCGCCGCGATGATGGGCGCCGTGAACGCCTTCGATATCCCAGCGAGACAATCCTTCCTTGTGGAAATGGTTGGCCGCGAAGACTTGATGAATGCGATCGCGCTGAACTCGTCGATGTTCAACAGCGCGCGCATTATCGGTCCGGCGATCGCGGGACTGCTCGTGGCTAGTGTGGGAGAGGGTTGGTGCTTTTTCGCGAATTCGATGAGCTACATCGCCGTGATCGCCGGACTGCTGCTGATGAAAATTCCGGCGAAGGAAAAACCAACGGAAATCGCTTCCCCTTTCGAACACGTGGCAGAAGGCTTTCGATTCGTACGGAACACCGCGCCGATTCGCACGCTGCTTCTTCTGGTGGCCCTGGTGAGCCTCGTGGCCATGCCGTATGCCGTGCTCATGCCGATATTCGCCGCCAAGATCCTGCATGGGAACGCGCGAACTCTGGGCATCCTGATGGGCGCAGCCGGCGTGGGGGCACTCTCCGGCGCTTTGGTGCTCGCGTCACGCCGCGGCGTACAAGGGCTTGGCAAAATCATCGCGATTGCGTGCGGAGGATTCGGCACGTCGTTGATTCTTTTCTCGTTTTCGCGTTGGTGGGTGCTTTCCGCGTTGCTGCTGATTCCAGTCGGATTTTCAGTGATGACGCAAATGGGATCGACGAATACGCTCATTCAAGCGATGGTGCCCGACCGCTTGCGCGGGCGCACCATGGCCGTCTACTCGATGATGTTCATGGGCATGGCGCCGTTTGGCGCGCTGCTCTCGGGTGCACTCGCCGATCATCTCGGTGCACCGCGGACGGTGGCGCTTGGCGGGGTCTTGGCGATTTTGGGCGCGATCGCGTTCGGGCGTTATTTGCCGAAGATCCGCGTTGAGGCGCGTCAGTTGATCGATGCGGCTGGGATGGAAGCCAGAGAGACCGTCGAAGAGATTGCCGCGCGTGTCTCATAGTATGCTTGCGCTCTAGTTTTCGTCTGGACCCGATCCGAGAAAGAACTGAATGAGCTCTTCGCAATCGTCTGATCAACGTGCGCCCATCCGCGCTACATCGCAAGGGACCTTGCGCTACGCTGCCCGATTTCGGGGACGGGCGGCCTCCGGACATTTTCGTGAGACGACGAACGGGCTGCACGTATCTTCGATCGGCATCGGAACTTATCTCGGCGAGCCGGACGCAGCAACGGATAAGGCCTATGTGGACGCCGTCGTCGCGGCCGTCGAAGGAGGAATCAATCTAGTTGATTCGGCAATCAACTATCGTTTGCAGCGCAGCGAGCGGTCGATTCAGGCGGCACTCAAGACGCTGACCGTAAGGGGCTTTTCGCGCGACGAAATCGTCGTCTGTACGAAAGCCGGATTCCTTACGCCCGACGCGGAAATGCCCGAGGACGCCGAAGAATACTTCTCGCGTGAGTTTCTGAGGCCGGGCATCTTTCGCCCGGAGGAAATCGCAGCGGGCTGCCATTGCCTGGCGCCGAAATACCTCGCCCATCAGCTCGACCGCAGCCTCGTGAATCTTGGTCTGAAATGCCTCGACGTCTTCTACCTCCACAATCCCGAGACGCAATTGAACGAAGTGTCGGCCGATGAATTTCGACGCCGAATGGTCGC
>Ga0335078_10004120_pt1 | contig 21567 bp, 19 predicted proteins | sample Lox_Sample_32_FD_206711 | JGI IMG/M metagenome (GOLD analysis project Ga0335078, IMG submission 206711) | Soil microbial communities from Loxahatchee National Wildlife Refuge, Florida, United States - Lox_Sample_3.2 | ecosystem: Environmental > Terrestrial > Soil > Wetlands | place: USA...
GCCGCAAGGCCGATGCCTACGGGCTGCCCGCGAGCATCGTCGACGGAATGGACGTTCTGGCTGTTGAGGAGGCGACGCACAAAACCGCCGATTTTGTGCGCGGCGGAAATGGTCCTTGCCTGCTGGATTTTCGAACCTACCGATTCCGCGCGCATTCGATGGCCGATCCGGATTTGTACCGAACCAAAGAGGAAATCGAAGTCTGGAAGAAGCGCGATCCGATCGTGCTCTTTGAAGCGAAGTTGCGGCAGTTGGGACTGCTGGCGGATCCGGATCTGGCGCGCATCGAGTCCGAGGTCTCGGCGGAAATCGAGGAGGCTGTCCGATTCGCGGAGGCAAGCCCTCGAGAGCCGATCGAGGATTTGTTGAAGGACGTCGAGGCTGGACCGGGCAAATGACCAAACTAACCTATCGCGAAGCGGTTCGGGCGGCCATGCGAAAGGCTCTGCGAGACGATCCCAGAGTTTTCCTGATGGGAGAAGACGTGGGGCGATACGGCGGCGCATTTGCTGTGAGCCTTGGCCTGCTGGCGGAATTCGGGCCAGAACGCATTCGCGATGCTCCGCTTTCGGAGTCCGCTTTCGTAGGAGCTGGTATTGGCGCGGCTCTGGGCGGTATGCGTCCCATCGTCGAAATCATGACGATCAATTTCAGCATGCTGGCCATGGACCAGATTCTGAACAACGCCGCAACCTTGCGGCACATGTCCGGGGGACAATTGAACGTGCCGTTAGTGTGCCGAGTGGCGACGGGCGGAGGACGGCAGATGGCGGCGCAGCATTCGCACAGCCTCGAGGGATGGTACGCGCATATCCCGGGAATCAAAGTTCTGACGCCCGCTACCGTTCCCGACGCGTACGGAATGGTGCTGGCGGCGCTTCGCGAGCCCGATCCCGTATTTATTTTTGAACATGCGACGTTGTATCCACTTGAGGGCGAAATCGACGAGGGTGCCACGTCATTCGATATTACCCACGCCGCTGTGCTGCGGTCCGGCGGCGACGTGACATTGATCACGTATGGCGGCACCTTGGGCAAGACGACACAGGCGGCCACACAGCTGGCAAGCGAAGGAATCGAAGCGGAGGTGATCGACCTGCGCTCGCTGCGCCCGCTCGACACGCCAACGATTTTAGAGTCCGTTGCGAAAACGCACCGGGCCGTGATCATCGACGAAGCCTGGAGAACCGGGAGTTTTTCGGCAGAGATCAGCGCGCAGATCATGGAGAAGGCATTCGACGATCTTGATGCGCCAGTTGCGCGCGTGTGCAGCGCGGAGACACCCATGCCCTACGCGAAGCATCTCGAGGAAGCCACGCTGCCGCAGGTCGATCAAATCGTCGCTGCAGCAAGGGAGATGGTCCCTCGCCATGGCTGAGTTCGTGATGCCGCAACTCGGAGCAGACATGAATGCGGGCAAGCTGCTTCAATGGCGAAAGCATGTCGGCGACAAGGTGCAGAGAGGTGACATCATCGCGGATGTAGAGACGGACAAGGCCGACATCGAGGTCGAAGTCTTCTCGACAGGAATGATTGAAAAGATCTTGATTCAGCCGGGCGAGAAGGTTCCGGTTGGAACCGTGATGGCGCTGATTCGCGAAGAAGGGAAACCGTTCGCGTCCGAGGCTCCTGCTGTTCGGATAGAGGTGGGTGTTTCGACGGCGCCGATTCCTCCCGCAGTTCCGCAGCGCCCTTCGGTGCCGCCGCCCACGATCGAGACGGGCGCACGCCGGCTGCACATTTCTCCCGTTGCAAGGAAACTTGCGGACGAGCTCGGCATCGATCCGGGCACCATTTCCGGAACCGGCCCGGGCGGCCGTGTCACTTTGGAGGATGTCCAGCGGGCGGCGCACACTCGCGGGGCCAAGCTGGCGGAGGCAGCGCCTGAGCTGGACCGCGCCGCGCGAATGCGGCAAGCCATTGGCGCGGCGATGGCGCGCTCAAAGCGGGAAATTCCGCACTATTACCTGAGTACGACGATCGACATGAGTCAGGCGATGGCTTGGTTGGCCGATGCAAATCTCAAGCGATCCGTCGAGGATCGGCTGGTTTATGGCGTGTTGCTGGTCAAGGCTGTGGCGTTGGCGTTGCTGCAGTTCCCCGAATTGAATGGTCTGTGGGTCGAAGGGAAGGCAATTGCAAAGCCCGAAATTCACGTGGGGGTCGCGATTTCGCTGCGGGGCGGCGGGCTGGTTGCGCCCGCTTTGCACAACACCGATCGGCAAAGCCTGAGCGAGCTGATGAAGAGCTTTCGCGACCTGGTTCAACGCGCGCGCGCCGGATCGCTACGCAGCTCGGAATTAACCGATCCGACGATTACGGTGACAAGCCTCGGCGAGCAGGGCGTGGAAGCTGTCTTCGGCGTGATTTATCCACCGCAGGTCGCTCTGGTGGGTTTTGGAAAGATTGTCGAGCGGCCGTGCGTTTCCGAAGGCCAGATTGTAGCTCGACCAACCCTTACGGCAACGCTTTCGGGCGATCATCGCGTGAGTGACGGACACCGTGGAGGACGGTTTCTGGCTGCCGTGGAAAAACTTCTTCAGGAACCAGGCCAGCTATGACCAGAGATGAGATCCGCGACGGACTTTTCCGGGCGCTCACGCAGGTGGCGCCAGAAGCGGATGTATCGCGGATCAGACCGAATGTCCGGCTGCGCGATCAGCTGGATATCGATTCCATGGACCTGCTGAACTTCGTGATCGGGGTTCACAAGGAATTCAAGATCGAGATTCCAGAAGCCGATTATCCACGCCTGGTGACACTCGATGGATGGATCGATTACGTTGCGAAGATGAAGGCTCAGCCGCAGATGTAGTACCAGTGCGCACCTTAGCGCGCGACTGGAGGCATGTGACGCCAATCCCAGCCGCGCCTTACGTCCATGCAAATGCTAACCAAACGATTCCCCGGGCGCTGCCGCCTCTTTCTTTTCTTCCGGCTCGTCTGTGAGCGTCGCTTCGGCCAACAGAAGCACACTGGCGACTGACACGGCGTTTTCCAGAGCGATTCGCACCACTTTCGTCGGATCGATGATCCCAGCTTCGACCAGATCCACGTACTGACACTCGGCGGCGGCGAAACCAAAGTTACCCTTGTCCGAATGCATGCGGTCCACTACGACGCCTCCATCAACTGCCAACTTTTCCGCAATCTGTCGCGTGGGCGCCCAGCATGCTGATGAACCAGGATCGAAGAGCACGCGGCGGCACAAGTTATCTATAATCGAAGATCTATTAATTCGAATGAGCAGTGGCAAGCTCGCTTCGCACCGTCAGATCGTCGTAGTCTAGAGTGGAAGCTCTGAGGAGGTGGTGATGCGGCTCTCGTGGCAATCGATCGTTGCAGGTTCCTGCACATTCCTATCGCTCTCTTTCTCTGTCGTTGCCCAGCAAAATGGCCCTGCGACAACCCGAAGCCAAGCCAGTGCCGAAGCTGCCCCTCTCGGTCATGCAAAATCCGTCGAAGAACCGCTGCGCGCGACGCTGAAAAACGGTCTGCGCGTGGTGATCGTCCCGGACACCCTCGCGCCGGTCACAACCACGATGATGAATTACTTGGTCGGCTCGAACGAAGCCCCCGAGGGCTTCCCCGGTATGGCGCACGCGCAGGAACACATGATGTTTCGCGGCAGCCCCGATCTCTCGGCCGATCAACTCGCGGAAATTGCTGCGGCGATGGGCGGGAACTTCAACGCCGACACGCAGCAAACCGTTACGCAATATTTCTTCACCGTTCCAGCAGAAGACACGGACGTCGCTTTGCACATCGAATCCCTGCGCATGCGCGGCACGCTTGATACGGACGCGCTTTGGGATAAAGAGCGCGGCGCGATTGAGCAGGAAGTGGCGGCCGATCTCTCCAATCCGCAATACGTCTTTTTCACGAAGCTCCTCACCGCGATGTTCGCTGGCACTCCGTACGAGCATGACGCACTCGGCTCTCGGCCGTCCTTCGACAAAACGACCGGCGAGATGCTGAAGAAGTTCTACGACACGTGGTATGCGCCTAATAACGCTGTGCTGGTGATCGTGGGCGACGTCGATCCGCAAGAGACGCTCGCCACTGTGAAAAGGCTATATGAAGACATTCCCGAGAAAAAGATTCCCGCGCGGCCGCAGGTCAAACTCAGCCCGGTTTCGACCGCAACGCTGAAGCTCGACACGGACTTGCCGGTCGGCTTATCCGTGCTCGCCTATCGCGCGCCGGGATCAGACAGCCCCGACTTCGCAGCGGCGAATATCTTGGGCGACGTGCTCGGCAGCCAGCGCGGCACGCTCTACGCACTCGTTCCCGAAGGCAAGGCGCTCGACGCGGGCTTCGCGTTCAATGCCTTCCCTGCTTCGGGCCTCGCCTACGCCATTGGCGTCTTCCCGCAGGGCGGCGATGGCCAGGCTCTCGTCGATCAGCTGAAGCAAATCATTGCGGACGATTTGAAGAATGGCGTGCCAGTCGATCTTGTCGATGCCTCGAAGCGGCGCGAGATCGCGAGCGAGGAGTTTCAGAAAAACTCCATCGAGGGGTTGGCGGAAGAGTGGTCGAACGCGCTGGCGGTCGAAGGCCGTCAATCGCCCGAAGACGATATAGCTGCCATCGAAAAAGTAACCGTCGACGATGTGAATCGCGTCGCCCGCAAATACCTTGCGGCAGATCAGGCGATCGCAGCCGTCATCACGCCTCAGCCTTCCGGAAAACCGATTTCCTCCAAGACATTCGGCGGACCCGAGTCGCTCGCGGGCAGCCCCAATGGTCCTGTCGAACTTCCTTCTTGGGCCCAAAATGCCGTGACGCGCATGGCAATTCCTGCTTCCACGATTCATCCAGTGGTCAGCACTCTTGCGAACGGAATCAAGCTGATTGTGCAGTCTGAAACCGTCAGCCATTCCGTGACCGTGATCGGGCAGATCAAAAACAATCCCGATCTCGAAACTCCAGCAGGCAAAGATGGCACCAGCAGCGTTCTCGCCGAACTCTTTCCCTACGGAACGCAATCGCTTGATCGCATCGCCTTTCAAAAGGCGTTGGACGACATCGCTGCGGATGAATCCGCCGGAGCGAGTTTTTCGCTCTCCGTGCTGACCGACCATTTCAATCGCGGCGTCCAGTTACTCGCGGAAAACGAACTGCACCCGGCTTTACCCGAGCAGGCGTTCAAGATCGTTCAGCAGCAAACGGCGCAGGCTGTCGCCGGACAGCTGCAAAGTCCGAGTTATTTGACGCAGCGCGCGTTCGACCAGAGCGTGTTCCCGAAAGATGATCCGCAGTTGCGGCAGGCCACGCCGCAAACGATCTCGGGTATCAACATTCAGGACATTCGCGATTACTATGCGCACGTCTTTCGCCCCGACCTGACGACCATCGTCGTGATCGGCGATATTTCTCCGGAAAATGCAAAAGCGACGATCGAGAAATATTTTGGAGGCTGGAGCAGCTCCGGTCCCGCGCCTCAAACCGATCTGCCCGAGGTGCCAGCGAATTCACCCGGCGTAACCGCCGTACCCGATCAGAGCCGCGTTCAGGTGAATGTGCAGCTCGGTGAGACGGTCGGCATGAATCGCTTCAATCCGGATTACTACGCGCTGGACTTGGGCGATCACGTCCTCGGCGGCGGATTCTACGCCACGCGTCTCTATCAGGACTTGCGCGAAAACTCAGGCCTCGTCTATTTCGTCGGATCCTCTTTTGCGATCGGCCGAACGCGCGGAATTTACAAAGTCACTTACGCGTGTGATCCGCAGAATGTCTCGAAGGCTCGCGCTGTGATCGTGCGCGATTTGAAAGCGATGCAGACATCGCCGGCCAGCGACAATGATCTGCGACAAGCGAAGGCAATGCTGCTGCGCCAAATACCGCTCTCAGAGGCAAGCGTACGCAGCATCGCCGGCGGGCTCGTTTCGCGCTCGATCACTGGCCTTCCTCTCGACGAGCCGATCATCGCCGCGCGTCACTATCTCGATTTGACCGCTGCGCAGGTGCAGGCAGCCTTCGCGAAATGGCTACGGCCCGATGACTTGGTGCAAGTGACGCAGGGTCCGCCGCCACAATAGATCCAGGCAAATCAGCTTCGACGGGAGGCGTAGGGCTTGAAGTCCGCTAGTTTAGACCGTCTTGTCCTTTGAATAGCAGAGCTTCTCGATATTGCACTCGATGCACTTGGGCTTGCGCGCCACGCAGACGCGCCGCCCATGCCAGATCAATTGGTGGGAAAAAAGAATCCAGCGGTCCTGAGGGATTACCGCCATCAAATCCTGCTCGATCTTTTTCGGCTCATCATGCTTCGTTAAATCGAGCCTCTGCGAAAGCCGCATCACGTGCGTATCGACGACCACGCCGACCGCAACCCCGTAGGCCGTCCCCAGCACGACGTTCGCCGTCTTCCGCGCCGCGCCCGGCAGCGTGAGAAGTTCTTCCATCGTCTGCGGCACTTCGCCATGAAATTCCTCGACGATCTTCTTGCTCGCCCCGATGATCGATTTCGTCTTATTGCGGAAGAATCCAGTTGGTCGAATATCCTGTTCAAGCTCCGCCGGATTCGCATATGCGAACGCCTCCGGACTTGGATACTTCTTGAACAGCTTCTCCGTCACCATGTTCACGCGCTCATCGGTGCATTGCGCGGAAAGAATCGTCGAAATAAGCAACTGGAAGGGATTCTCGTGCTCGAGCGCGCAGGTCGCTTTCGGATAAGCCTCATCAAGCCCCTTGAGGATTGCCTCGACGCGTTTCGGATTGGTCCCCCGCCCGGAGAGAATCTTTTGCGCGGCTACAACGCTCTTCTTCGAACGAGCCTTCACGCTCTTCGTGGCGGTTTTCCTTGCTTTTTGGACGGGCATGAACCGGGAACTATAGCACAGGGGAATTCAGCGGGAGACTACTGCTCGATGCGAACGCCCTTCCAAAACGCGATGTGGTCTCTGATTTGCGCCGCGGCCTGTTTTGGATCGGGATAAAACCACGCGGCGTCGGGATTGCGCTCGCCGTTCACCTCGATGTCGTTATAGCTGGCCATTCCCTTCCACGGGCACACGCTATGCGTTTCACTCGGACGCAGGTACTCCGCCTTCACCGAGCTGCGCGGAAAATAGTGATTCCCTTCGACGACTACGGTCTTATCGCTCTCCGCGATCACTGCGCCCTTCCACAACGCCTTCACCATGTGTCTCTCCGTCCTAAACAGCGAAGAAAAGATTTTGCGCCACCGGCCAATCGAAATCGAACCATTGGCCCGCGCAGTGGTAACCCGACCGTTGACCCATCTGCACGACTTCCTCAGGCACATACTTGTGCGAGCTTTCCGTCCAGAGCGTTTCGCCCTCGCGCATATAAAAACGGAATCCCGCTTTGCGAATCGTCACGCGCTGCCAAACGCTCGAACGCAGGTGCATCTCGATGCGCCGCTCCGATTCATCGTAGCGAACCACATGTTGGAATCGCGTCAGGTCGAAATCCGCATCCAATTCGCGGTTGATCCGAGCCAGCAGATTCTTGTTGAAGGCCGCCGTCACGCCCGCCGGGTCATCGTAGGCCAGAATGAGGGTTGGAATCGGCTTCACGAGATCGGTTGTCAGCAAAAGCGCGTCGCCTTCCCGTAAAATCGCGCGCACTTCGCGCAAAAACTGGTCGCCCGCCGGACGATCGAAATTCCCAATCGTGCTTCCAAGAAATAAAACTAGCAATCTCTCGCCTTCGCGCCGTCGCGCCGCCACTTCCTGCAAGCCATCGAGATAGGCGCGCTCGAAGCCTACGATGCTCACCATGTCGATCTGCCCGAGTTCCGCCTGACAGCGAAACAGCGCGCTGCCCGAAATATCAATCGGGTAGTAGTTCACCCGCTGCCGCCGCGCCAGCGCCTCGAGAAGCCATCGCGTTTGCTGGCCGCTGCCGCTGCCGAGTTCGGCCACCATCACCTGACCCCGTACTCGATCTATGATTTCGCCGGAGTATCTCTCGAGCATCCGCCTGCCGGCTCGGCTCAAGCCGTACTCCGGCAGCGTACAAATCGCCTCGAAGAGCGACGACCCCACTTCGTCGTAGAGATACTTCGAAGGCAATTCCCGCTGGCCAGGTTGGCTTAGCCCGACAACAACCTCTGAAGCAAATTGCGACAAAACCTCGCTCGCCGGCAGAGCCGACGCCATTCTGGGAGCAGTGGCCATGACCTAGTCCTCCACGCAGCGGAAGGTGGCGTACACGTACGAGTAGTGTGGCTGGAACCAGTTGCGGAACGAGCGACGAAGCATGCACGCGTCCGTTTGCGGAGAACCACCCTTCATCACGAAATGTTTGCCGTCGAAGAAATTCGCCGAGTAGCCGGGATAAAACGGAAACGGTTTGAACCCGGGCAGCGGACCGAACGGCGTCGATGTCCATTCCCATCCGTTGCCGAGCAGATCGAAGACACCGAACGCGCTCGCACCAGCCGGATGCGCGTCAACAGATGTCGGATCCCACGATTGAAAGCTGAAATTGCCGCGCGTAGGATTCGGCAGCGAATCGCCCCAAGGGAAACGGCTTTCCGTCCCGTCGTGCGCGCCGTAGGCGGCGCGATGCCATTGCGCTTCGGTCGGCAATTTCTTTCCCATCCAGCGCGCATACGCGGTCGCCTCCGCGTGGCTCACATACACGGGACACGAAATCGGAAGCGAGATGTTCCCAAACATTCCGCGATACTCCCATTGATCAGCCGCCGAGTGCCCTTCCGCATCGGCTCGACGAGCCCAGAAATGAGGGTGCTCGAGCTGCACGCTTTCTTTCCATTGCCAATCCTCGGCGCTCCAGTAACGAGACTCGCGATATCCGCCCGCGTTCACGAAGTCCAGGTACTCGCCGTTCGTAACGGGATACGCGCCGATCGCAAACGCCGGCACCACGACTTTCTGCGTCTCGAATTCGTTGTCCCAGCCAAACGCGTCATCGCGTGATTGACCAAGCGTCGCGACGCCTTCAGGAACCGCGACTCGCCGCTGTTTCGGCGCTGGTCTCCAGTCCGAAGTCGGGCCCCGATGCGATACCTTCCGATCGAAAGGTAGGTTGTGAAGAAGGTAGGCCAACGTCTCCGCATGCATCAAGCGATGCTCGATCGCAACGTTCAATAGTGTGCCATCCGTCAGATTTCGATCCGAAGAACGCAGCGCTGCCGAGCCGCTCAATGCCTCATCAAGCGTTTCGCGCACATGGCGGTTGTATTCCTGAACTTGCGCAATCGTCGGCCAGTCAGCAGGAGTATCTGTCGGCAATCCCCCATCCACCGGATCGATGCCGAACGCGAAAAGATTGTTTAGAGCTGGATCCTGAGACTCGAGTCCCAGCACCGGACTCAACAGATTGCAGTCAAAGGCTTCCAGGTGGCCGAGATAAAAGATCAACCGATGCCGCTCCGGAATCGGACGGTCGTAGTAGGCATTCGGCGTCAAGAGATCGAAAATCGCGTCCGTTCGCGCGCGTGCTTGCTCGATCCGGGCTTGCAGAGTCGGATGAAGCTGGGGAGCTAAGCGGAAGGTCGCCATAAGTCACCTCCACCGGGGGTGTCTTTTGTACCTCCGCCCGGAGCACTGGGGCAAGCAGATTGTTCCTGTAATTCGATGCCGAAAACTCCGGGAGGAGTCAGAAAATCGAGGTGGTTAAATATTCAACGGCTTTGCGGAAAGCCTTGCCGCGATGGCTGTTATGGTTCTTTTCCGTGGCAGGAATCTCAGCGAACGTACGCTGCGCGTCCGGAAAATAGAATACGGGGTCGTAACCGAAGCCATTGGCGCCTCGCGGCTCGTTCGCGATCACCCCAGCAACCAAATCGGATACGACGACTAAAGCCTTGCCGCTCCGCACAACCACGATCACGCACACGAAGCGGGCTCTGCGCTCATCCCCATGCTTGCCGGCCATTTCGTGCAAGAGCTTTCGAACGCAATCTGCGGCCGTGCCATTCGGTCCCGCGTATCGCGCCGAGTGAACGCCCGGCGCGCCTCCGAGCGCCGGCACAACGAGTCCCGAATCATCCGCGAGCACTGCATCTTTCGCATATCGGCCGTAGTGCAAAGCCTTGCCCACCGCATTTTCCGCGAAGGTCGGAGCGGACTCCTCAAACTGCGGAATCTGTCGAAAATTCGGTAAGTGGTCGATTTCGAGAGACGTTCCCTCGGCAAGTTGACTGTATTCGCGCAGCTTTCCCGGATTGGAGGAAGCGAGGAGGATTTTCATCGAGTGAAGATTGTGCCAGAAACCCCGCTGCTATCGCGCGTGAGCGCGCAATTTCGCCGGCAAATATTCCTGCTGAATTTTCATCAGGTGCCGAATCCCGCTGGCCGCGAGGTCGAGCAGTTGCTGCAATTCCCGGCTCGTATAGGGACGCGCTTCCGCGCTCGCCTGTACTTCCACGAACTGACCGCCTCCCGTCATCACCACGTTCATATCAACCTGCGCGCGCGAATCTTCGTCATACGCGAGATCGAGTAGCAATTCGTCGCCCACAATACCCACGCTCGTCGCTGCCACCGAATCCAGCAGCGGAAGCGACCGAAGCATCCCTGCCGACACCAACCGTTCCAGCGCGAGAGCAAGAGCCACGAATGCGCCGGTCACCGAAGCAGTGCGCGTGCCGCCATCGGCTTCGATCACGTCGCAATCGATCCAGACGGTGCGTTCGCCCAGCGCCTTCAGATCCGTTCCTGCGCGTAGCGTCCGCCCAATCATGCGCTGAATTTCGAGCGTCCTTCCCGATTGCTTGCCGCGAACTGCCTCGCGCGGAGTGCGCTCTTCTGTCGAACGCGGCAGCATCCCGTATTCGCCCGTCACCCAGCCTTTGCCGGTGCCCTTGAGGAACGTCGGCACCCCGTCATCTACTGTGGCCGTGACGATCACACGCGTGCGCCCGAGTTCGATCAGCACGCTGCCTTCCGCACTGCGAATGAAATCAGGCGTGATTTTTACGGGGCGTAATTGGTTCGGCGTGCGTCCGTCAGATCGCAAGAAAGCTCCTGGGCAACAAGTAGATGGCGCAAATCAGTGTGACCACAGCCGCCAAAAGTGTCAACGAAACATCGTTTCCGCCAATTGCCCGAAACCTTGGTGCTGCAAAAAGCCTTGGTCATACTGCCCGTCCCGAGCGGAGTCGAGGGAAGCGGAGTCACGCGCTTTTCCCGATCGCGCGCAGTTCCCGCGGCGCCCGACGGAGCGAAAGGATCCCCCTTCCAGCTGTTTTTTCCTACCTGCCGCCGCTCGTCTTCGCCAGCGGAGCCGGAGCAGTCACGCCTGTCGCCTGTGTGGCGGCCATGGAAATGGCAGCCGGGTTCAAATCGAAGAATCCCGTCAAATCCACATTGCCGGCGAGCGTGTCCACTTCCTGTCCGTGAATCAGGATCTTCAGCCTGCGCAGGCTTGGGACGTTGGCTTGCAGCGTGCGCACGATCGAATTCACCGCCATCTCTTCGCTCAAAATTCCCGACGGTGTCTCCGACGACAGAGCATCGGAAAAATCCGCTATCGCCGTGCCGTCGGGCAGAACGTAAAAGCTCGACAGCGCTGTATCGATCGGTAGTGTGCGTTGTTCATCGCTCGGTGCATCTGCGATCAGCGCGAGGATCAATTGCCGGGACCGTTCGATCGGATCATCAGAAAGCGCCAAGCTGTAGTCCATCGGCGCGATCGAGTCCGACCCTGCCGCCCAAAAGATTTTTGCCGCCACCGTCTTGTCAGTTGGCGTAGAAATCGGCGGCGCCAGGACGGCATGTCTTGCTTGTTCTTCAGTTGCGCGCGGCAGAGCAAGTCTGTGGATTCGGCGTCGCAGCGGACCCAAACTGATCGCGCCAATCAACACCGCGACCGCCAACGCGACCAACACGATTTTGAGCGCGCGCGGCATTATTTCGCTCCCGCACTATTTTGCCGAAATGCTGAAACACCCGCGGAAATCGCATTCGCTATCGATAAAGCGGAACCGGCGAGCGCTTCCGGCGTAGATCCCGAAATGCTCGAGAGCTCAATCGCCACCGCAGGCTCATTCACCGAACGCAATTCGCGCACAGGCGCCATGATCGAGGCTCCGGGCGATCCCGGGAAACTCTTGATCAGCTGCACCTGAATCAGATCAGCCAAGCGATGGCTCGTGTCGACATAAGGCCGTTGCGCGTCATGCCACGACGGCAATCCTGCGGACTGCGCTGGAAAGGGCTTCGCGATTTGCACGTTCGCCATCGGCTCCGGCGTGCTGAATTGATCGTAGTAGGTGCGAATGCTTGCAGGCGCACCTGTCGAGGAAATGTGCAGGCTGATGAACATCGCCTCACCGTGCGCATTGGCAATCGCCGCGCGATCGTCGTAGGAAGGATTGCTGTCGTCATTGCGCGTCAGAAGCACGCGAAATCCTTGCCGTGACAGCTGCTCGCGCACGGTGCGCGCGATTTGCAGCACGATGTCTTTTTCGGTCACGCTGTTTTCGCCACGCGCGCCGGTATCCGTCCCCCCGTGAGCCGGATCGATCACGATTACCGGGCCGGCCGGCGGCGCAGGCACGGGAAGCGGAGCCGGTGTGGGCTGCTGTGATGTTGGTGCTTGCTGGGGAGGCGTCACTTCCTGCTGGGTAGACGAATGCGATAACGACCCAGGTAGGAACAGGAATGCCAGAATTGTCGCGACCAAAAAAATCAGAGAGGAAGCCGAATTTCGCACTGCGCAAAGCATAGCAGAAATGTCGCAGCGGCCGACGAGAACAGAGGCATCGAAGTTTCCTTCAGACAAAGAGGCTAGGCAGGTGTGATGTCGAAAAGATGCGCGTCGAATCCATCGCGCCGCACGAAAAGCCCGATGCTGCGCAGTTCACTTGTGTCGCGGACGTAACGCACGTCATGCAACTGATCGTAGAACGCGTACTGCTTCTTCGGCAGCGGCCGGTCGCCGAAATGAACGCGCCCTTGCGATGGGTATCCGGCCAGATTTGCCGCAATCAGCTTCCATGATTTCTTCCAGCGCCATTCGTATACGATCAGATTCCCTGACGTGTCGTCGTTGTCTGGAGTGACTTGCAGCAGGCTCCAAGTTCCTTCGTGAAAAACGTCTTCACTCGTGATCCGCAGGATTTTCTCGAAAAATTGCGCGCTCACCGGATCGCGTGCTTCATCAGCTGCCATCCGCAAAGTAATCGGCAGATGCGCCCGGACGCCCTCGAGTTCGCACTGATGGTAAAAGCGCATCCCGGGCAACGATCCCATGATCGTTCCGACCGCATTCAGCCGCTCCGGATGAAAAACGGTTGCGCATCGCCCCTCATCATGATTCTCGAGAAACCGTGCGAGGTGCCCCTGATAGTCGGCGCTTTGCTCTAACGCCCCGTGAACCGCTCCCACGTTGCTATCGCGCACGGCGTCGTAGAGGCTCTTGTCGTAGACGAACGAGAAACCGAGATCGAGCAGTCGCTGCTCGGTTCCCCAATATGCCTCCGCGAGCAGAATCAAGCTGGGCACGGCGGCGCGCGCTTCCGCCCAAAACTCTTTGGCAGGCGCTTTCGCGCCACCGAGCAAATGGCTCCAGACCCGCTCGAAGACATCGCTCAATTGCAGCATCGCCATATCGCAACGAACGCCGTCGCAGTGCTGCGCGATCGATCCAAGTTCGGCGATTTGAGCCGCGCGCAATTCCGGCGAGAAATAGTTCAGCTGGGCCACATCCGGCCACGGAGGAAAATACGGATCTCGGCCGAGCGCGGTAAAGTTCGCACCCTTTCGCCCGTCGACTCGATAGAAATTTCCCGGCTCCTTCTTGAAATCTTCTTCCGAGCCCTGCACGTAAAACTCCGGATGCTCACGCATCCAGGGGTGATCGAGCGCCGTGTGGTTCCCCACGAAATCGAGAAACAGCCCCATGCCTCGCCTGTGCAACTTCTCGCGAATCAAATCGACGGAATCGAATGTGCCGATTCGCGGATCCGGGGAGTACGCAGCCACGGAATAAGGGGAGCCGATAATGTCCTCCGGCTTCCAGCCCGGCAACGCAAGATCGTAATCATGGCGACCTTTCTCAGAATTGGCGAGCGCGACGCGACGCGCCTCCGCGCTTCGCCGCCACACGCCCATCAGCCACACAACATTGAACCCCGAACCGGCGAGCGCATCCCATTCGGAATCTGGAATGTCTTGGAGCCGGATCGTGCGCCCCCCGCGTGCGGACAACTTCTCAAGCCATGCCCAGGTGTTGATTTCGTAGAGATGAGGATTGGAACGGAGGGAATACGGCTTCGCGGCAGTTCGGCGCTTTTTGGGCGGGCTCACGGCGCACCTGGCCGGCTAGGCTAACATGAGAGGCCTCACGCCGAAAGCTTCATGCTGGCAATCGGGCCTCGCATCGAGCCGAATCGAACAAATCAATCTTACGGTTTCGCAGCGGAGTCGATGAAACTGCCCAGGTTGCCTTTCAACTTCACGAGATCTTCCTCGTGCAGGTACATCATGTGCCCCGCAGTGTAGTACTGCAGGTGAATGCGACTGCGCGCCTCGGCCGGCACCAGCAGATGATCCATCGTGTACTCTGTGCCGAAAAACGGCGTCGCCATATCGAAATATCCATTCTCGACCTGCACCTGAAGATGCGGATTCTCGATGATCTCGCGAGCCAAATCGGGTTCGACGTTTGGCGGCCCGACGAAAGCGCCTGGGACGCTCACGTTGTGCTTCCAGTCCCATTCGCGGCTGGGCTCGCTGGGCAGGATCTTGTAAATTTTGTCTTCGCCGAATTTCAACTCACCGCGCACGTAACCGTTAAACGCCGCCGTGAATGCTCCAAGCACTCCCGTGAACGACGGATCAAACTCCGCATTCTCCGTCAGCAAATCGTACGTCGGACCTGCATATCGTGCGTCGTAACGCCCGATCGTGAGCCCTCGGCTTCTCTGCAGCTCTGCTTGAAATTGCGGCAGCGCTACCCGCAACTCAGCTTTGATGATGTAGTCCTCGCTCAGACCCGTAAAGTGAGAGATCTTCTTCGCGATATCCGCTTGCTCGGCAGGCGTCAGATTCGAGCCTTTCATCAAGGCGTCCGCGTATTCGGTGCCTGCGAATAGCTTCGCTTCGCCAATGAAAGCAGCCAAATCATCCGGCCGGTCCTTCAGCGTCTTGTAGTACCACGCCGTCGCCGCGTAGCTCGGCAAATAGAAAATGTACGAGCGATCGTCGCCCGGATTGAACCCCAGCGTGCTGAGATCTAGCACGCTCGAGATCAGCACGATTCCGTTTAGCGCAATTCCGTCCGTGGATTGCAAATATTGCCCCAGCGCGACCGACCGGAAGGTCCCATAGCTTTCGCCAATCAGAAATTTCGGCGAATTCCACCGATTATTGCGATTCACGTAGATCGTGATGAACTGCGCGAGCGACTTCACATCCTGATCGACGCCCCAGAAATCCTTGTCCTGCGCCTTGCCCACGGCGTGGCTGAATCCCGTTCCAACTGGATCGATGAAAACCAGATCGGTCTTGTCGAGCAGCGAATTGTCGTTGTCGACGACCTTGTATGGTGCGGGCGGCGTCGCGGACGCGTTTTCCGTCACCACGCGCCTTGGCCCAAACGCGCCCATATGCAGCCACACGGACGCTGATCCCGGCCCGCCGTTGTAAACGAACGCGATCGGCCGCTGCGTCGTATCTTTCACGTCGCTTCGCGTGTACGCGGTCGAATACATCAACGCTGTGGGCTCGCCCTTGTCGTTTTTCAGCAGAGTCGTCGAAGCCGTCGCCTTATACGGAATCGTCTGCCCGCCGATGCGAATCGTGTGGTCGGTAACCGACGATTCCTCTTTCGGCTCGGGAGCTGGCGGATTCGCCTTGGCATCCGCCGCTTTCGCATCCATCTGGGCTCCTTCTTTGGGCGCTTCCTGCGCCACCACCCGCATGGCACATCCGAGCGCAAAGACGAGCACCATCGCGCAGCATGAAAAACCAGGTGAGAATCGCTTCATGACTGGCTCCTAAGAGATTCTGTCAGTGTCACGCACACCCTCTTGTCTGTCTCAGACGCAGGAATCGCCAAAATGGAAGCATGCCCGCCGAGGATTTCGAGGACGCAACCGAGCTACTTGGGGCACTCCGGCTTCGCGAAGGAGACCGTCACTTCCTTCGTCTCAGTGTCAGCACCGGCCACGCTCACCGGTGCCGCATCAATTCTGGGCGGGGCCGTGCACGCGCCTTTTCCTCGATGCTCCGCCGCATGAATGCTCAAGTCTTCCCAGGCCGAAATCGTATAGTTCGCCGAATCAAGCAGCGTGAACTGATACAAGCCATCGGCCAATTTCTCGGCGGCTGGATTGTCGCCTTGATCGGCCTTCGCCATCACGGTCACTTTGCCGAGCGGCCGGACTCCCTCCCATTTCACGCGCACCTTCACCACGTGACTCGGATACGGATTCTGCAGTTTCAACACGACGTTCGAAAGTTGCTGCCCGTCCTTCAAGTGAATCGCCTTCGCGTCGGCGATGTCCTCCACTCCCGGATAAAACGTCCGCGGATACGGCGCATTCGGATCGGTCCGGTTCATCCGATTGAATACCAGCATGTAGTCGCCAGCCCCGACGTGATCGAAATCGAAAGCTCCCTGAGCGCCCTGAAATCCCCATAATCCCGGCTTCGAATCGGCGTAGCCGCCGTCGCGATACAGCTCGACTGAAGCGAGCGGAATCGCCTTCCCGTTTGGCCCGACCACGCTTCCGCGAATATGCCCGGTTGGCAAAGCGTCCACGTCGTACTCGTAGCACGCGCCGTTCGGAATCTTGAATGGCGAAAGCCCTCCCGCTCCCGGTTTCTGCGTCAATTCCGTGCGAGGCGGCAAATTCGCCGTAAACACATACTCGCCCGCGTGCACGTCGTAGAACGTGAAAACTCCATCGCCGTTCGTATTCGTCTGGAACCGGTCGTATCGCGATCGCAGCCTTAGCGAAATATTCGGCAGCGGCTGATCCGGATCGTCCGCGGGCGCAAGGAACGGCGGATCAGCACGCCGCAGGACACCAAACACAGATGCGACGCGTTGCCCATTTCGCATCGCCCGCAATTGCGGCAAAAGTGCTCGCGCGTTCGCCACCGGTCGCGTCCCGCTGCAAATCGTCGCGAAAAGCCGGCCCTCGGTGCCCTGATGCGTGAACACCACGTATTGCTCGTGTGCCTTGAAGCGATACCCGCAGTCGCCGTCTTCGCCCCCCGAAAAAATGTCGATCGTTGTCGCGTCGGCCGCAATGCTGCCCGAAGCAAACCGCTCATCGATGTGAAATCGATAGTGCGTCAGGCGCGCCGCAATGATGTCGACGGGCGCTCCGCTCGCATCGGCCGGTTGCGGTGGCGCATAGGCAATGTCCTCGGCCGCCGTCATCGTGCCCAAGAAAACAACGTCTCCATTTTGCAGTCCGGCACACTGCCCGGGCGGCTCACTCGAGCATGTGCACGCCGCGGCGACGGAAGCGAGCCCAAAAACCAATGTAAGGATGGCGAGAGGGCGCAAAAACATGAGCACCTATCCTACATGCTTTGACGCGGCGCGCGAAGCAAACGTGAACCGCGAACAACGCTTAAAATCGCCCCTGAATCGAGAGCGCCTGATTTCGTGCTACACTTTTTCGGGGCATCTTTCCCCGCACATCCCCAAAAGTGAGCTGAGCAGAGTTGACGGCTGTCGAGAAGATTCTTCTGTTTTTCGCCGCTGTTCCTTTCATCTATTACGGCCTCGTTATCTTCAGCACCCTGAATTTTCTTCGCATCACCAAACGCGAAAAACACGACAACACCGACTTTACCCCGCCCGTGAGCTGTCTCAAGCCGATCAAGGGTCTCGACGTAGAGGCCTATGAGAATTACGCGAGCTTCTGCCGCCAGGATTACCCCGAATACGAACTCGTTTTCTGCGTCGATCCCGGCGACCCCGCTCTGCCCCTGATCGAGAAACTGAAAGCCGACTTCCCCGAGCGTGATATCCGCATCCTCTTGGGGTCCGGCCGCACCGCAGTGAACGACAAAATCGCCCGCCTCGCGCGTCTCACCACCGACGCCAAATACGACATTTTCATCATCACTGATGGCGACGTCCGCGTGCGTCCCGATTACTTGCGCGCCGTCGTCGCGCCGTTCCGCAATCCCAAACTGGGCGCGGCAACGTGCCTTTATATGTCGACGCGCGAAAAAACGTTCCTGCAGGCGCTGCAATCGATCTCGATGACGTCCGACTTTTTCGCCGGCATCCTCGTCGCCCGGCAACTCGATGGCGTGAAATTTTGTCTTTCGCAATCCATTCTCACCACACGCAAGAACATCGAGGGCTTCGGCGGCTACATGATTCTCGAGAATCGTCCCGCGGACGATCTCTACATCGGTCGCCTCGCCTCCGAACAAGGACTTGAAACCGCGCTTGTCCCCTACACCGTCGAAACCGTGGCCGACTTTCATTCGCTCCACGATCTTTTTTTCAAGCGTCTTCGCTGGATGACGGTCATGCGCCACATGCGTCCCTGGGGGCACATCGGCCTGCTCTTCACCTGGGGCTTGCCCTGGGCGCTGCTTGCGGTTGCCACGCATCCGACGCCAATCGTCGCTGGCGTGTATCTCGGCGCTTATCTGTTCTGTCGCATGCTAATCACTTGGCTCATCGGCGTGCAGGCAATGAACCAGCACGGGGTCTGGAAGAAAATGCCGCTTCTTCCCGTGTGGGACGCTTGCGCCTTCTGCATTTGGCTGGCAAGTTTCACGCAGCGCACGATTCGCTGGCGCGGCGTCGATTATTTTCTGCGCAATGGAGAGCTCACGCCCGCCAGTTCAGGCGCCGCGGCGGGAGCTTCTCGCTAGTGCGCGGCGATTTTCAACGGAGCGTCTAGATGCCGTCCTACTTGGTCACCGGCGGATGCGGTTTCATTGGCGTCAATCTCGTTTCGCGGCTTGCCGCGCGCGGCGATCGCATTCGCGTGCTCGATGATTTGAGCCTCGGCAAACGCGAAGACCTCGCTCATCTCGACGTCGATATTCAAATCGGCGATATCCGCGATCTGGCCGCGGTCTCTAAAGCCCTCAAGGGCATCGACACCGTCGTGCATCTCGCCGCGCACACCCGCGTCGTCGAGTCCGTCGCCAAGCCGCGCCTGAACTTCGAGATCAACGCCATCGGCACGCTGAACGTTCTCGAAGCCTGCCAGGAAGCCGGCGTGAAGAAAATGATCTTCGCCTCCACCGGTGGCGCGATCCTTGGCGAGCAGGAACCGCCCGTGCATGAAGGCATGGTTCCCCGCCCCGTCTCCGCCTACGGTGCGAGCAAACTGTGCGGCGAGGCCTACTGCTCCGCCTTTTATGGCTCATATGGATTGAATACGGTCGCCCTGCGCTTCTCGAATGTCTATGGCCCTTACTCGTATCACAAGGGCAGCGTCGTCGCGCAGTTCTTCAAGAATTTGATGGATCATCAGCCGCTCACCGTCTACGGCGACGGCCAGCAGACGCGCGATTTCCTTTACGTGGACGATTTAGTGGATGCGATTCTTGGCGCGGACAAAAACAACACCCCCGGCGAAGTTTTTCAGATCGCCTCAGGCCGCGAGACTTCCCTCCGCACGCTGCTCGACGCCATGAGGAAAGCGCTTCCCGATCAGAAGTTCGATGTTCGCTACGAGCCCGCCCGCGCCGGGGAAATTCAGCGCAATTACGCGGACATCAGCAAGGCTCGCCGCTTGCTCGGCTACAACCCGCAGACCAAACTAGAAGACGGCCTTACGAACACCTGGGCGTGGTTTCAATCCCGTATCGGAAAATCTGCGGCGCGATCCCTGAAGTAAAACCTGAGGCTAACTTCGCGGGGCGTCTTCGGCCACAGCTGGCGCTGTGATCGCCTTTGCGTCGCCGTTCCCAAACAATTGCCCTATTTCGTAGAGTGCGCTCGATCCCGCATGCTGCATCGCCAGCGAAGTCTCCACTCCGCATGTGCAGCCGGGACACTCGCGGCGCACCATCGCCTGGCTCTGCTTCGAGTATGCTTCCGATCCGAGGACTTTCTGGAAGCTATCCTTCAAGATGTTTCCCACCGGCTTCAGCGGATAGCATCCCGTCAGCACGTCGCCATTGGACAGCACGAACACTTGCGTATATCCCAGCACGCATGGCGGCTCGCGCAGCGGTTCGTGCTTGTAATATTTAGCGACGTAATCGACCTCGTATCCCGGCCGCTTCAGCCGCTCGCGCAGGAATTTCGTGATCTCGGCAATCTCCGGGTCGCCGGGCCACAGCGGCGCCACATTGATATCCTGAAAGAAAAAGAGGCTCCGGCTCAAAATATTGATCTCGACCTTCGCTCCCACCGCTCGCGCCATCTCGGCCAGCTCGTCCAGCTCTCCGGCCGACATCTTGTTCATCGTCACCGAAATTGCGACGCGCTTCCCTTGTAGCAGCTTGATGCCTTCCATCCCCAATGCGAAGTAACCCTTGATCCCGCGGATCGAATCGTTCGTTTCCTTCACGCCGTCCATCGACACGGCCACCTTCGTAATCGGCGACGCGTTCACCTCTTTGTGCAGTTTCTTGAGCAGCAGGCCGTTCGTCTGCAGGATGATTTTTTTGAATCGCGACGTGTCTGCGCGTTTCAGAATCTCGAAGAAATCCCGGCGCAACAGCGGCTCGCCGCCTGTGAACCGCAAATCGTGAATCCCGGCCGCCCCGATTTCGTTGATCAGCTCAACGGCCCGATCCGCGCTGATTGCATCCGTCCAACGCGTCTTCCAGTAATCGCAGGTGACGCAAGCGGCCTGGCAATTTTCCGTCAGCTTGATATGCGCCGTCAGTGGGCGCGCGGTGGCAGGCAAAAGCTTCGTGGAAAACTTGCTACCCATCCACACGCGCGACAGGTAGAAGCCGGAAAACGCCATGCTCTGAATCTCCTGCGACCAGTTTAGCTCAGATCAAGAGCGCGCGGTCGAAACGGACGCGCTCGCCTCGCCCAGCCGGTGTTGCCGGTCGTTTCTCGCGCTGCGCCAGTTCACCTGCGGCATGAAGAGCGACGTGTCGATGCGATCGCGATATTCGATCGCGATATTCATCAGGGAATCGAGGAGGGAATCCGAAAGATTGTGCGGCTTGAGTCCTAGATCGACGAGGCGCGAGTGCTTCGCGTTGTAGTAGTGCGACTCCAGTTCAACGCGCGGATCGGGTACATGATCGATGTGAACCTTCAAGCCCATCTTCTTGCCCGCAGCTTGCACTTTGTGGGCGAGATCGAGCACGGAAAATTGCTCTGTGAATTGGTTGAAGACGCGAAACTCACCTGGCGCGGCCGGATTCTGGCATGCGATTTCGATGCAACGCACCGTATCGCGAATATCGAGAAAGCCGCGCGTCTGTCCACCCTTGCCGTACACCGTCAGCGGATGCCCCACAGCAGCCTGTGCACAAAAACGATTCAGCACCGTGCCAAAGACTTCGTCGTAGTCGCAGCGATTGATCAGAGCCTCATCCAATGCAGTCTCATCCGTTACCGTGCCGTACACGACGCCCTGATTCAAATCCGTCGCGCGAATCTTCCAGATCTTGCAACAGAAGCTGATATTGTGGCTGTCATGCACCTTCGAGAGGT
>Ga0335078_10004121_pt1 | contig 21566 bp, 15 predicted proteins | sample Lox_Sample_32_FD_206711 | JGI IMG/M metagenome (GOLD analysis project Ga0335078, IMG submission 206711) | Soil microbial communities from Loxahatchee National Wildlife Refuge, Florida, United States - Lox_Sample_3.2 | ecosystem: Environmental > Terrestrial > Soil > Wetlands | place: USA...
ACATTCACTGCGAATACCGAACCCTTCGTCACATCCATGAACGACAGCCCAACCAAGCACCGATTCAGATGAGGTTGGTGAGTCTAGTGGGACTTATGTGACTCAGAGCCGGTGATGCAGGCTGCGCGAAGGGCGGCCCTCCTGCTCCGCGAGCGGTAAAGGGCAGGCCTCTGGGACGACTGCGTCTGATGTGACCGGCGGGGTTCTGAGGACCGGGCGGTCGGGCTGTGGGGCGCGCGGTCGGGTTGAGGGGGCGCGGGCGGGTTGAGGGGGCGCGGGCGGGTTGAGGGCGCGCGGGCGGGTTGAGGGGGCGCGGGCGGGTTGAGGGGGCGCGGGCGTGTTGATGGGGCGGGTGGTGCTGGGGTGGCGAGGGCGGGATCGTGGGCCGGCGCGGGCGTTGACTCGCTACGCGGGTCGGCGGCCGGCCAGAATGAGCCAGTGACCGCGACCATCATGGACGGCAAGGCAACCGCGGCGGCGATCCGCACCGAGCTCTCCGAGCGAGTGGCGGCCCTGGCCGCCAGGGGCATCGTGCCCGGCCTGGCCACGGTGCTCGTCGGCGACGACCCCGGCAGCGCCGTGTACGTGGCCGGAAAGCACAAGGACAGCGCGCAGGTCGGCATCGCGAGCATCAGGCACGACCTGCCGGCTACCGCGAGCCAGCAGCAGGTGGAGGACGTCGTCGCCGAGCTGAACGCCAACCCGGCGTGCACCGGCTTCATCGTCCAGCTCCCGCTGCCCGCCGGCCTGCGCAGCCAGCCGGTACTCGAGCTGATGGACCCGGTCAAGGACGCGGACGGCCTGCACCCGATGAACCTCGGCCGCCTCGTGCTCGGCGTGCCAGGGCCGCTGCCGTGCACCCCGCTCGGGATCGTCGAGCTGCTGCGCCGCTATGACGTGCCGATCGCCGGGGCGAACGTGACGGTGATCGGCCGCGGCATCACGGTGGGCCGGCCGCTCGGCCTGCTGCTGACCAGGCGGAGCGAGAACGCCACCGTGACCCTCTGTCACACCGGAACCAAAGACCTCAAGGCCCACACGCGCAACGCAGACATCGTGGTGGCTGCCGCCGGCAAGGCGCATCTGGTCACCGCCGACATGATCAGGCCGGGCGCGACCGTGCTCGACGTCGGGATCACCCGCACCGATGCCGGGCTGGCCGGCGACGTGCACCCCGACGTGGCCGAGGTGGCCGGGTACCTGTCCAAGGTGCCCGGCGGTGTCGGCCCGATGACGAGGGCGATGCTGCTGGCCAACGTGGTCGGGCTGGCCGAGCGGCGGGCCTGAGTCGCCGCTACCTACTGGCGAGTAACATAGAGGCTGACGGCTTGGCCGGACCCGGGACACGGGCCGTCCCTGCCGTTTGGCAGGCTTGCAGTGCCAGGGTTGCGGCCCGGGCCCGGCTGGCACAGGGCGGGCCAGCGCACACTCGAGGGAGGTCGGCGGCAGGTCATGAACATCGTCGTCTGCGTCAAGCAGGTACCCGACACGTGGTCCGAGCGCACGCTCAGGGAATCGGATTCCACCCTCGACCGTGACGCCGCCGACGCCGTCATCAACGAGCTGGACGAGTTCGCGATCGAGGAGGGCCTCCGGCTGGCCGAGGCGCACGGCGGCGAGGTGACGATCCTGTCGATGGGCCCAGAGCGCGCCACCGAGGCGATCCGCAAGGCGCTGTCGATGGGTGCCGACAAGGGCGTTCACCTGGTCGACGACGCGCTGCACGGCTCTGACGTGCTCGGTACCTCGGCCGCACTCGCCACGGTGCTCGACCAGATCGGGTTCGACCTGGTGATACTCGGATCCGAGTCGACCGACGCGCGCACGGGCGTGATGGCGGCGATGCTGTCCGAGCGGCTCGGCGTGCCGCAGCTGTCGTTCGCCAGCAAGGTGGAGATCGACGGCAGCTCGATCAGGATCAACCGGCAGGCCGACTACGGGTACGACACGGTGGAGGGCACGCTGCCCGCCGTGCTCAGCGTCGTCGAGAAGATCAACGAACCGCGGTACCCGTCGTTCAAGGGGATCATGGCGGCGAAGAAGAAGCCGGTCCAGACCATGAGCGTGGCTGACGCGGGGATCGACGCGTCATCGGTCGGCCTGGAGAACGCGGCCAGCGAGGTGCTGAGCTTCGCCAAGCGCCCGCCCAAGCAGGCAGGCACGATCGTGCCTGACGACGGAGACGGCGGCGCCAAGGCCGCCGCGTTCCTCGCCGACCGCAAGTTCATCTGATCGCAAGGCTGTTCATCTGAAAGCAGGGCTGAGGGGCTGCCGACAATGGCTGAGATCCTGATACTCGCCGAGCACGATGGCGAGACCGTCAAGAAGGTCACCACCGAGCTGATCACGCTCGCCCGCAGGTTCGGCGAGCCCGCGGTCGTATGGACAGGTCCTGGCGCCGAGGCCGGGCAGGCCAGGCTGGCCGAGTTCGGCGCGGCGAAGGTGTACGTGGCGGCCTCGCCCGAGTACGACGAGTACGTCGCCGCGCCCAAGGCCGAATTGCTGGCCGAGCTTGCCAAGCAGTCCTCTCCGGCCGCGATCCTGCTGCCGAGCACCGCCGAGGGCCGCGAGATCGGCGGGCGGCTCGCGGTCAAGACCGGCTGGGGCATCCTCACCGACGTCGTCGGCGTCGGCGATGACCTGTCGGCCGAGCAGGCGAACTTCGGCGGGGCGATCAACGTCAGCTCGCGAGTGCGGGCAGGCACGCCCATCATCGCTGTCCGGCCGAACGCGGTCACCCCGGAGCCCGCTCCCGGCGCCGCCGTCCTCGAGCCGGTGAGCCTGACCGTGAGCGACGCAGCCAAGCAGGCGAGGATCACCGAGCGGGTGGTCCAGCAGCGCGGCGAGCGGCCTGAACTGACCGAGGCATCGATCGTCGTCTCCGGCGGCCGCGGCGTCGGCTCGGCCGAGAACATGGCGCTGATCGAGAGTCTGGCCGACTCGCTCGGTGCCGCGGTCGGCGCGTCACGCGCGGTCACCGACGCGGGCTGGTACCCGCACCAGTTTCAGGTCGGCCAGACGGGCAAGACCGTGTCGCCGCAGCTCTACGTGGCCGTGGGCATCTCAGGCGCGATCCAGCACCGGGCGGGCATGCAGACATCGAAGACGATCATGGTGGTGAACAAGGACCCCGAGGCGCCGATCTTCGAGCTTGCGGACTTCGGCGTCGTGGGCGACCTGTTCAAGGTGGTGCCGCAGCTGGTGGAGGAGATCACGAAGCGGACCAGCTGACCGGGCCGTGCGGCCATAGGTTCCCGTTACGCTTGAAGCACCATGGTGAACCTTGACGCCGCCGGTGACCTGGCCAGGCCGGCCGGCCATCCCGCGCTCGTCTACCTCGACCACGCCGCGACCACGCCGATGCTGCCTGAGGCGCTTGCCGCGATGGTCGAGGAACTGGCCCGTACCGGCAACCCATCCTCGCTGCACAACGCCGGCCGTCGTGCGCGCCGCGTGATCGAGGAGTCGCGCGAGCAGATCGCGCAGGTGTACGGGGCCAGGCCGAGTGAGGTGGTCTTCACCAGCGGCGGCACCGAGGCCGACAACCTGGCGGTCAAGGGGCTGTACTGGGCCCGGCAGGACGCAGCGGCGCCGCGGCGCCGGGTCCTGGCCACGGCGGTGGAGCACCACGCCGTGCTCGACTCGGTGCACTGGCTCGGCGAGCACGAGGGCGCCGAGGTGACCTGGCTCGACGTGGACAACTTCGGGCTGCTCAGCCCGCAGGTGCTGCGCAAGGCCATCGAGCGCGACCCGGACGGCGTCGCGGTGGTCAGCGTGATGTGGGCGAACAACGAGGTCGGCACCATCCAGCCGATCGCCGACCTCGCCGCCGTGGCCGCCGAGTACCAGATACCGTTCCACAGCGACGCCGTGCAGGCCGCCGGGCAGCTTCCGGTGAGCCTGGCCGCCAGCGGCGCGACGGCGCTGACCGTCACGGCGCACAAGATCGGCGGGCCGGTGGGCGCGGGCGCGCTGCTGCTCGCCAGGGGCACCGACCCGGTGCCGGTGCTGCACGGCGGCGGGCAGGAGCGCGACGTCAGGTCCGGCACCCTCGACACGGCCGCGATCAGGGCGTTCGCGGTCGCCGTCGAGCACGCGGCGGCCACCAGGGCCGAGCACGCGGCCAGGATCGGCGGACTGCGGGACGAGCTCATCGCCGCGGTCCGCGCCGCCGTGCCCGACGCGATACTGAACGGCCCGGCGCCCGGGGAGCTGCGGCTGGCCGGCAACGCGCACTTCTCCTTCCCCGGATGCGAGGGCGACGCCCTGCTGATGCTGCTCGACGCCAAGGGCATCGCCTGCTCCACGGGCTCGGCCTGCACCGCCGGGGTCGCTCAGCCCAGCCACGTGCTGCTCGCGATGGGCGCCGAGCGCGCCAGGGCCAGGGGGTCGCTGCGCTTCTCGCTCGGCCGCACCAGCACGCGGGCCGACGTGGCCGCGCTCGGCGCGGTCATCGGCGAGGCGGTCGAGCGGTCCAGGCGGGCCAGCCGGTGACGGCACTGCGGGTGCTGGCCGCCATGTCCGGCGGAGTGGACTCGGCCGTGGCCGCCGCCCGGGCGGCGGCGGCCGGGCACGAGGTGACCGGCGTGCACCTGGCCCTGTCGGCCAATCCCCGGTCTTACCGCAGCGGCGCCCGCGGCTGCTGCACGCTGGAGGACGCCAGGGACGCCAGGCGGGCGGCCGACGTGATCGGCATCCCGTTCTACGTCTGGGACATGGCCGAGCGCTTCGACGCCGACGTGGTCCAGGATTTCGTGGCCGAGTACGCCAGGGGCAACACGCCGAACCCGTGCCTGCGCTGCAACGAGAAGATCAAGTTCGCCGCGGTACTCGACCGCGCCGTGGCGCTCGGCTTCGACGCGGTCTGCACCGGCCACCACGCACGGCTGCTCCGCCCGGCCGGGACGGCAGGGCCGCGGCTGACCCGCAGCGTGGACCTGGCCAAGGACCAGTCCTACGTGCTCGCCGTGCTGACGGCCGGCCAGCTTGGCCGCGCCATGTTCCCGCTCGGCGACAGCACCAAGCGGCAGGTGCGGGCCGAGGCCGCGCTGCGCGGCCTGGCCGTGGCGGACAAGCCCGACAGCCACGACGTCTGCTTCATCGCCGACGGCGACACCCGCGGCTTTCTCGCCGGGCGGCTCGGCCAGGCCCCTGGGCCGATCGTGGACCTGGACGGCCGCGTGGTCGGCGGCCACGACGGCAGCTTCGGCTTCACCGTCGGCCAGCGCCGCGGGCTGCGCATCGACACGCCGGCCCCGGACGGCAGGCCCAGGTACGTGCTCGACATCGAGCCGGTCTCGCGCACCGTGCGGGTCGGCCCGGCCGAGGCGCTCGACGTTGATGAGATCACCGCGGTGCGGCCGGTCTGGACCGGCTGCGAGCCGCCGGCCGGGCCGGTCGAGGCGATGGTTCAGCTTCGCGCGCACGGCGAGGTCTTCCCGGCTACCTGCGCCCCGGACGACGGGGCGCTGCGGATCAGGCTGCACGGCCGGGCCAGGGGCGTCGCCAGGGGCCAGGCCGCCGTCCTGTACGACGGCGAGGTCGTGCTCGGCTCTGGCACCATCGCGGCGACGGCGCTCACCGCGAGCCCGGCCGCGTAGGCCAGCGCCGGAGCGAGCGGGTCGGCCGACCCCATCGCTAGGATGTGCCGGTGAGCCGTGACGGGCAGCCGTTTGTGTGGCCTGAGTGCAGCGCGACCGGCATCGGCTCGATGCCGGGCGCGCACCCCGGCGAGGCCGAGGCCGTGATCTTCGGCGAGCTTCCCGAACTGCCGCACCTGGCCGAGCTCCCGGCTCGCGGACCGGGTGCCGACCTGATCGGGCGCACCGCGGCGCTGCTCGTCGACCTGCCTGCGGAGACCACGGCGAGAGGCTGGCGGCTGGCCGAGCGCGGCGGGCGGGACGTGAGCCGGGCGGCCGGGATGCTGTCCGCTGACCTTGACGCTCTCGAGGAGGCGGCCGACGGCCACGCGGGTCCCGTGAAGCTCCAGGTGTGCGGCCCGTGGACGCTGGCAGCCGCGCTCGAGCTGACCAGGAGCATCGAGCCGGCGCTGACCGACCAGGGCGCGGTGGCCGACCTGACCGCCTCGCTCTGCGAAGGCGTCGCCGCGCACGTCGCGGCCGTCCGGCGCAGGCTGCCCGAGGCGAGCATCCTGCTCCAGCTCGACGAGCCCTCGCTGCCCGCCGTGCTCGCCGGGTCGCTGCCCACCGCCAGCGGCCTGTACCGGCTGGCCGCCGTGGACGCGACGGTCGCGGCGGACGGCCTGCGCGCCGTGCTCGCGGCCGCGCAGGCGCCGGGAATCGTGCACTGCTGCGCGCCCGACGTCCCGTTCGGCTGCGTGGTGAGCGCCGGGGCGAGCGCGGTCTCGTTCGACCTCGGCCTGCTGCGGCGCGGCCAGGAGGACGGCGTCGGCGAGGCCGCCGAGGCGGGCCTGTCCATCTGGGCCGGTGCCGTCCCGCCGTTGCCGCCTGGCGGGCCCGCGCCGGGAGGAGCCGCCCGCTCGCCGCAGGACGCCGCCCACCGGACCGCGGTCGCCGTGATCGGGCTGTGGCGTCGGATCGGCCTGGATCCTGGCAGTCTGGCCGAGCAGGTGGTGGTAACCCCGGCTTGCGGCCTGGTCGGCGTCTCGCCGGCCAGGGCCCGCGGCGTGCTCGCGCAGTGCCGGGCGGCCGCGCGGCTGGTCCCCGAGCTTGTGCAGGAGGGAGTGGCATGAGCGACACCGAGGACACCGAACTCGGCGCGGTCGCGGCGGCCGATGGCCAGGCCCCGGCCGTGCAGCAGGCCGACGAGCTGGCCAGGCACCGGCACGCCGACCTGGCCGATCAGATTACCGAGCACAACTACCGCTACTACGTGCTCGACGCGCCGGTGGCCTCCGACGCGGAGTACGACACGCTGATGCGCGAGATCCGCGAGCTCGAGGAGCGCTACCCCGACCTGCGCACGCCCGACTCGCCGACCCAGCGGGTGGGTGGCCAGGTGGCCACCGGGTTCGCGCCGGTGCGGCACCTGGAGCGGCTGTTCAGCCTGGACAACGCGTTCTCCGCGGCGGAGCTCGACAGCTGGTACGCCAGGGCCGAGCGGCTCGGCGGCACCGGGCCGTTCCTGTGCGAGCTCAAGATCGACGGGCTGGCGGTCGACCTGGTCTACACCGACGGCCGGCTGGCCAGGGCGGCGACCAGGGGCGACGGGGTGACCGGCGAGGACGTCACCGCGAACGTGCGAACGATCGCCTCGGCCCCGGCCCGGCTGTCCGGCTCGGGCTGGCCGGCCACGATCGAGGTCCGCGGCGAGGTCTTCCTGCCGGTGGTGGCCTTCAACGAGCTGAACGAGCGCCAGGCGGAGGCCGGCAAGCCGCCGTTCGTCAACCCGCGCAACACCGCGGCGGGCTCGCTGCGGCAGAAGGACCCGGCGGTGACGGCAAGCAGGCCGCTCGGGCTGATCCTGCACGGCGTCGGCGCCATCGACGGCGAGGTGGCCGACCGCCCGGACAGCCAGTCTGGGTGGTACGACCGGCTGCGCGAGTGGGGGCTGCCCGTCAGCGAGCTGTACCGGGTGGTCGGCGACATCGACGGGGTGCGCGAGTACGTCGGCTACTACGCCGAGCACCGGCACGACCCGCCGTACGAGATCGACGGCGTGGTGGTCAAGCTCGACCCGATCGCCGTGCAGGAGGCGCTCGGCTTCACCAGCCGGGCGCCGCGCTGGGCCATCGCCTACAAGTACCCGCCCGAGGAGGTCACCACCAGGCTGCTCGACATCAGGGTGAACGTGGGCAGGACCGGCCGGGTCACCCCGTTCGCCGTCATGACGCCGGTCAAGGTGAGCGGCTCCACGGTCGAGCGCGCCACCTTGCACAACGAGGACGAGATCGCGCGCAAGGGCGTGCTGATCGGCGACATGGTCGTGCTGCGCAAGGCCGGCGACGTGATCCCCGAGGTGGTCGGTCCGGTGACCGAGCTGCGATCCGGCGACGAGCATGCCTTCGAGTTCCCGCGCACCTGCCCGAGCTGCGGCACCGAGCTGGCACGCGAGCCCGAGGAGGTGGACTGGCGCTGCCCGAACGCCAGGTCCTGCCCGGCCCAGCTGCGTGAGCGGCTGTTCCACATCGCCAGCCGGGGAGCCTTCGACATCGAGGTGCTCGGTTACGAGGCGGCCGCGGCCCTGCTCGGCGCCGGGCTGGTGACCGACGAGGGCGACGTGTTCTCGCTCGACGCGGCCAAGCTCGCGCAGAGCCCGTTCTTCGTCACGATCGGCGGCGAGCTGACTGCCAACGCCGTCAGCCTGCTCCGGAATCTGGACGAGGCACGGCGGCGGCCGCTGTGGCGGGTGCTCGTCGCGCTGTCGATCAGGCACGTCGGCCCGACGGCGGCCAGGGCACTGGCCGCCGCGTTCGGCTCGGTCGAGGCGATCGCGCAGGCGCCGGCGGCAACCCTGATGCTGGTCGACGAGGTCGGCCCGACGATCGCCGGGTCGGTCGTCGACTGGTTCGCCGTCGACTGGCACCAGGCGATCGTGGCCAAGTGGCGCGACGCCGGCGTGCGGATGGCCGATCCCGACTTCGCCGGCTTCACCCTGGGGGACGCCGCGGCTTCGCCGGCCGGGCCGCTGGCCGGGGTCACCGTGGTGCTCACCGGCACGCTGGCCGAGATGACCAGGGACGAGGCAGCGGAGGCGATCACCTCGCGCGGCGGAAAGGTGGCGGGCTCGGTGAGCAAGAAGACGACCTTCGTGGTGGCCGGCGAGAACCCAGGCTCCAAGCTGGACAAGGCCGCCTCGCTCGGCGTTCCCGTGCTCGACGAGGCTGGCCTGGCCGTGCTGCTCGCTGACGGGACCGACGCGGCGCGCGAAACAGTATCGACAGCTACGGGGTCGGCGGGAACGGCGGACTAGCCTTCGCCGGGCTGGCACGATGCCGGGCCCGGCTGCGTTTGACACCGTGTCATGGCACGCAACGCGCAGGGCGGACGGGTGGCGCGACGCCCGGCGCGCCACCCGGGCATGCCGTCAGGGTCGGCACGGAAGCAGGAAGGGTGTTGAAGCGAGGCCTCGCGCTACGGGCCGCCACGCACGCGGCGACCTGGCTGCCTTTCACCGACGGGGCCATCGCCACGATGCGGGGTGGCTGGCTGCCCATCAACGACAACGCGGCCATTGCCGTCCGCTCCTGGGACGCGCTGACCAGGTACGGGCCGATGCTCGGGCAGCCGTCCCGGCTGGCGCCCGGAGTCTATGATCCGGGCCCGGCCCAGTACTGGCTGCTCGCCTTGCCGGTGCACGCCGACCCGATGGAGGGCGCACTGTGGGGGGCGGCGCTGTGGTGCATGCTGGCCTGCTCGCTCGCCATCGAGGCGGCGCGGTCGGCGGCGGGTACCGCGGGCGGCGTGCTCGCCGCGGCCGGGCTGCTCGGGGCGATCCTGTGGATACCTGGGGTCACGCACCTGCCGGTGTGGAACCCGTGGTTCGGGCTGATGTTCTTCCTCGCCGCGCTCGCCGCGGCGTGGGCGGTGCTGGCCGGCCGCCGCTGGTGGTGGCCGGCGCTCGTGATCACCGCGTCGGTCGCGGCGCAGGCGCACCTGATGTACGCGCTGGCCTGCGGCGCCCTCGTGCTGGTGGCCCTGGCCGTCGGGCTGGCCGACAGCCTCAGGGCCAGGGCGGGCTGGTGGTGGCTGGTCCCGGGCGTCATCGCCGGGCTTGGCTGCTGGAGCCTGCCGCTGATCCAGGAATTTACCGCCAGGCACGGCAACCTGAGCGCGCTGCTGCATGACAGCGGCAGCGCTGGCCCGGCCGGCGGCCTGGCCTTCGGCCTGCGGGCGGTCGCGGCCTCGGTCCAGCCGGCGCCGGTGTGGTGGACCTCGTTCCCGCGCATCCACAGCCTGGGACTGGCCGGCCAGCGGCCGGCTGCCGCCGGAGTCGCGGCGTTTGTGCTGCTCGCCGCCATCGGCGTGGCGGCGAGCCTGCGGCCGCTGCGCTCGCGTCTGGTTGCCGCGCTGGCCGCGCTTGGCCTGGTCGTCGGCCTGGCGGCGGCGGTCACGTTCGCGGCGATACCTGCGGCGAGCATCGCGCAGCAGAATGCCGGAAACGACAGCCTCACCTACCTGATGGCCCCGATGTACCCGGTCGGAATGGTGACCTGGCTCGCCGTAGCCGCCGCCGCGGCGCTCCTCGCCCGGCGGGTCGTGGCCTGGGTGCGCGCCGCCCGTACGGTCAGTGCCCCCGCCGCGGCCGGGCCGCAGGCCGAAGGCGGCAGCGCCCGGCGGGCCCGGCGGATCACGGCCACGCCGTGGCTCGCCCGCGGGGCCGGCACGCTTGCCGCGGTCGGGGCGCTCGCGCTCGCGTCGTTCTGTGCCGCCGACGGGGCCCAGGCGGCACCACGGAGCGACGCGGACTTCACGCTGATCCAGGCCATCACGCTGGTCTCGCGCGCGGTCAGGGCCGAGCTGCCCGCTCAGCGGCTCAAGCTCTCGGTCACCGGCCTTGACCAGCACTTCAGGCGCGGCGTGACGCTCGGGCTCGCCTATGTGCTGGTGACCGACGGCTACCGGCCCGAGGTGGTGCCGCACTACGCCTGGCAGCTCGGGCCCGCCTTCACCTTCCACGGCCAGAGCGTCCTGCGGGTGATCGTCAAGCTGAGCCCGCGCAGCTACATGGTCGTGATCGGCCAGCCGCCGATCTCGCTCACCGACGGCGGCGGCGGCGGGCACGTCCCTTACCTGCGCCTTTCCTGACCGGGCGCGGCCCGCGACGCGGCCGGGCGGCGGATAGTTCGCGATGTGTAGTCAGTTAGCTACAACAAGGCGCCTAGTAACGGATAGTATGCGTATGGCTGCGTGAAGTGTAGTTTCCCCTGTACGCTGCCCGACAGTGTTCACCTGCCGCACCCCCGGTTACCGGCGGACCGTGAGGACGCTATGAGGACCATCGACGACGCCCGCGATGTCGCCCCCCGGCCGGGTTCCCCGCTGTGGATCTACTTCACCGCGGTATCGGTATGCGGGGCCGTGCTGCTCGCGGTCGTCGCGCTGCACGCAGGGCCGACGGCGAGCGTGCTGCAGATGCCGCTGTTCTGGGTGGTGGCGGCGATGACGCTGGCGGGGGAGATCTGGCGGATCGTCACGCCGGGCCGGTCGGCGCCGGAGGCTCCCGCGGTGTCCCGCACGCTCACCGTCGCCGCCCTGCTGCACTGGGGCTTCCCCCTCGCCGTGCTGCTGCGGGCCATCGTGGTGATCGTGGTCGGCCTGACCCAGCGAGCGGCGCCGCTGCGGGTGGCGTTCAACGCCGCGCAGCTGAGCATCAGCCTCGCCGCCGCGGAGTTCGTGTTCTGGGCGGCCGGGATCAGCCCGTCGACGGCCAGCCCGTGGGCCAGCGACGCCCGTGGCTACCTGGTGCTCGCGGCCGCCGCCGCGGCCTATTTCGCCGTCAATTTCTGCCTGGTGGCCGTGGCGATCACGGTCAAGACCAGGATGCCGGCCAGCGGCGTGGTCCGGGCCAGCCTGCCCTACCAGGCGATCACCAGCGTGCTGCTGTTCGGCACCGCGCCGCTGGTCGCCGTGGCGATGACGACGAAGGACTCGGCGGTCACCGTCGCCCTCTTCGCGCTGCCGCTCGGCGCGGTCTACCTCAGCGCCGCGATGTCGGTGCAGCGGGAGCACCAGGCCAACCACGATGAGCTGACCGGCCTGCTCAACCGCAAGCTGCTGGCCAGGCGCGGCGGCGAGGCGCTGGCCAGGGCGTCGGGCGCGGGATCAAGGGCCGGTTTCCTGCTGATCGACCTGGACAGGTCCACCGGGCTCAAGCAGGTCAACGACACACTCGGGCATGCGGTCGGCGACCGGCTGCTGCAGGTCGTCGCCCACCGCATCGCGCACAGCGTCCGGCCGGGCGACGTGGTGGCCAGGCTCGGTGGCGACGAGTTCGCCGTGCTGCTGCCCTCGGTGCGGGAGGCCTCGGCGGCCCGCGAGGTGGCGTCCAGGCTGCGGGCCGCGCTGGCCGAGCCGGTCCGGCTCGAGGCGATGACGTTCCAGGTCGAGGCGAGTGTCGGGATCGCGATCTACCCCGACGACGCGGGCACCTTCGACCAGCTCATGCAGCGGGCCGACGTGGCGATGTACCTGGCCAAGGAGCGGCGCAGCGGCATCGAGCGGTACGAGCCGACGGCCGACCGCACATCGGTGGACCGGCTGGCGCTGCTCAGCGACCTGCGCACGGCGATCGCGGGCCGCGAGATCGAGTTGTACTTCCAGCCCAAGGTGCTGCTCGCCGACGAGCAGGTCATCGGCATGGAGGCGCTCGCCCGCTGGCGGCACCCCCGGCGCGGGATGCTCGAGGCGGCCGAGTTCATCGGCCTCGCCGAGCAGTCGCACGTGACCAGCGAGCTGACCGAGCAGGTGATCGACAGGGCGCTCGCCCAGGCGGCCCGGTGGTGGCGGGACGGCATGCGGGTGCAGGTCTGCGTCAACCTGCCGGCCAGGGACCTGCTCGGGACCCGCTTGGTCGACGTGGTGCGCGGCGCGCTTGACCGGCACCGGCTGCGGCCGGAGGCGCTGCGGCTGGATGTCAGCGAGCAGGTGCTTGTCGCCCAGGCGGCCCAGGCCGGCCAGGCGCTGCGCGCGCTGACCGACCTCGGCGTCGGCGTGAGCCTGGACGACTTCGGCACCGGCTATTCCTCCCTTGCCCAGCTGACCAGGCTCGGGATCAGCGAGGTGAAGCTCGACCCCGCCCTGATCCGCGGCCTTCCCGACTGCCCGGACCGGAGCATGGCGGTCAAGTCGCTGGTGCGACTCGCCCAGTCACTCGGCATCCGCTCGATCGGGGAGGGGGTGGAGACCGATGCCGCTGCCGCCGCACTGCGCCTGGTCGGCTGCGACGGCGCTCAGGGCTGGCACTTCGCCAGGCCGCTCGATCCGGTCTCGGCGACCAAGTGGCTGGCCGAGCACCGCGCGGCCGGCGCCGCGGCCCGCGCCAGCGGGCCGGCCGACCGCCGGTCGCCGACCGACGGCGAGCTTGCCGGGGCGCGGCCCGGGGCCTAACTCGTTCGGCCGGGCAGCCACCGGCCTCTAGGATGGCGCGTGTGTCCATTACCCGCGATGAGGTAGCCCATCTGGCCAGGCTCTCCAGGCTCGCGCTCACCGACTCCGAGCTCGAGCATTTCGCCGAGCAGCTCGACGTGATCATCGGCGCCGTGGCCAGGGTGCAGGAGGTGGCCGCGGTCGACATCCCGCCGACCACGCACGCCGCTGACCTGTCCAACGTCTTCCGCGACGACCTGGTGGTGCCGCCGCTCGGCACGCAGGCCGCGCTTGCCCAGGCCCCGGCCGCCGAGCAGGACCGATTCAGGGTGCCTCGCATCCTCGCTGAGGACTGACCATGACCGCAGCCGACGAACTGATCACGATGACGGCCGCGCAGATGGCTCAGGCCGTCGCGGCCGGCGAGATCTCCGCGGCGGAGCTTGCCGCCGCGCACCTGGACCGGATCGCGCAGACCGATGTGCACGTGCGGGCTTTCCTGCACGTGGCGCGGGAGACTGCGCTGACCGCGGCGCGCGCGGTCGACCGGCGGCGAGCGGCGGGCGAGCCGCTCGGTCCGCTGGCCGGGGTCCCGCTGGCTCTCAAGGATGTGTTCACCACCGCCGACATGCCGACCACCTGCGGGTCCAAGATCCTGGCCGGCTGGCAGCCGCCGTACGACGCGACCGTGACCACGCGGCTGCGGGCCGCCGGGGTCGTCATACTGGGCAAGACCAACATGGACGAGTTCGCGATGGGCTCGTCCACCGAGAACTCGGCCTTCGGTCCGTCGCGCAACCCGTGGGACCTCGGCCGGGTGCCCGGCGGGTCGTCCGGCGGCTCGGCCGCCGCGGTGGCCGCCTACCAGGCGCCGCTCGGTATCGGCACGGACACCGGCGGCTCGATCCGCCAGCCGGGGGCCGTCTGCGGCCTGGTCGGGGTCAAGCCGACCTACGGCGGTTCGTCCAGGTACGGCCTGGTCGCCTTCGCGTCCTCGCTGGACACTCCGGGGCCGCTGACCAGGACCGTGCTCGATGCCGCGCTGCTGCATGAGGTGATATCCGGGCACGACCCGCGCGATTCCACCTCGCTGGACGCTCCCGTGCCGCCGGTGGTCGCCGCCGCCCGCGCCGCCGACGTGGCCGGGCTGCGGGTCGGCGTGGTGACCGAGCTGAGCGGCGAGGGGTACGCCAGCGGCGTGCTCGCCAGGTTCGGCGAGGCCGTCGAACTGCTCGAGGCGCTCGGCGCGAAGATCGCCGAGGTGTCCTGCCCGCACTTCGACTACGCGCTGCCCGCCTACTACCTGATCGCGCCGAGTGAGTGCTCGTCCAACCTCGCTAGGTTCGACGGGATGCGGTACGGGCTGCGGGTCGGCGACGACGGCACGGCGAGCGCGGAGGAGGTGATGAGCCTGACCAGGGCGGCCGGCTTCGGCCCCGAGGTCAAGCGCCGGATCATGCTCGGCGCCTACGCGCTGTCCAGCGGCTACTACGACGCCTACTACGGCAAGGCGCAGCAGGTCCGCACCCTGATCGCACGCGACTTCGCCGCCGCGTTCGACCAGGTCGACGTGCTCGTCTCGCCGACCACGCCGACGACCGCGTTCCCGATCGGCGAGCGGGTGGACGACCCGATGGCGATGTACCTGGCCGACCTGTGCACGATCCCGGCGAACCTGGCGGGCAACGCGGCCATCTCGGTGCCGTGCGGCCTCGCGCCGGAGGACGGGCTGCCGGTCGGCCTGCAGATCATGGCGCCGGTGCTGGCCGACGACCGGATGTACCGCGTCGCGGCGGCGATCGAGGCCGCGCTCGACCAGCGACGCGGGCACCCGCTGCTTGCCGAGGCCAGGGGGATCGCGGCCGTGACCGGCACGGAATCGGAGGCCGGACGATGACCCAGCTGACCACGGCAGGAGACGCTCCGGGTGTCCGGGTGCCCTTCGACGAGGCCGTGACCAGGTACGAGCCGGTGCTCGGCCTGGAGACCCACGTCGAGCTGGGCACCGCCGCCAAGATGTTCTGCGGCTGCCCGACCGTATTCGGCGCCGAGCCGAACTCCGCGGTCTGCCCCGTCTGCCTCGGCCTGCCGGGCTCGCTGCCGGTCATCAACAGGGCCGCGATCGAGCACACGATCAGGATCGGGCTCGCGCTGCACTGCTCGATCGCCACGTGGTGCCGGTTCGCGCGAAAGAATTACTTCTATCCGGACATGCCGAAGAACTTTCAGATCTCGCAGTACGACGAGCCGCTGTGCACGGACGGATGGCTCGACGTGGAGGTCGGCGGCCGGGTCGTCAGGGTCGGCATCGAGCGGGTGCACCTCGAGGAGGACACCGGCAAGTCGCTGCACGTGGGCGGCGCCACCGGCCGGATCCAGGGCGCCGACTACTCGCTGGTCGACTACAACAGGGCCGGGATCCCGCTGGTGGAGGTCGTCACCAAGCCGATCCCCGGCACCGGCGCGCTGGCGCCCGAGGTGGCCAGGGCCTACGTCACCGAGCTGCGCGATCTGCTGCGCGCGCTCGGCGTGTCGGACGTCAGGATGGAGCAGGGGTCGCTGCGCTGCGACGTCAACGTGTCCATCGCCCCGGTCGGCTCGGCGGAGTGGGGAAAGCGGACCGAGACCAAGAACGTCAACTCGCTGCGCTCGGTAGAGCGCGCGGTCAGATCCGAGATCGAGCGCCAGGCGGGCGTGCTCGACGCCGGCGGCCGGGTGGTGCAGGAGACCAGGCACTTCCACGAGGAGACCGGCGTCACGACGCCGGGCCGCAGCAAGGAAGAGGCGCAGGACTACCGGTACTTCCCCGAGCCCGACCTGGTGCCGGTGGCGCCGCCGGCGGCATGGGTGGACCAGATCATGGCCGCGCTGCCCGAGCTTCCCGCCGCTCGCCGGGCCAGGCTCGCCGCCGAGCTCGGCCTGCCCGAGTCCGACATGGCCGCGCTGCGCAACGTCGGGGCGCTCGACCTGGTGGCCGAGACGGTCGCCGCGGGTGCGACACCGGAGCAGGCGAAGAACTGGTGGCTCTCTGAGCTTTCCCGGGTGGCGAACACGACAGGCACCGAGCTCAGCGCCCTAGCGGTCACCCCGGCTCAGGTGGCGCGGATCTGCGCGCTCGTCGAGTCCGGCGAGCTCACCAACAGGCTCGCCAGGCAGGTGCTCGACGGCGTCCTGGCCGGCGAGGGCTCGCCTGACGAGGTGGTGGCGGCCCGCGGTCTTGCGGTCGTCACCGATTCCGGCGTGCTGGCCGCCGCGGTGGATGCGGCCATCGCCGCCAGCCCCGAGGTGGCCGGCAAGGTCAGGGCGGGCAAGGTGGCGGCGGCCGGCGCGCTGGTCGGCGCCGTGATGAAGGCGACCGGAGGCCAGGCCGACGCGGCCAGCGTTCGCGAGCTGATCCTGCAGCGGCTCGGCCAGGGCTGAATGCTGGTCTGGGTACCGCTCGACGCGGTCGCCGGCGCGCTTGACGGCATCGCGGGCGCCGAGGTCGTCGTCGTGGACCCGGACGGCGGGGCGACCCTGCCGCCGTCGGCGGCCGAGGTCGAGTTCTACGTGCCGCCGCTCTTCCCGCGGCCGCCGGCCATCGCCGCCCTGTCGGCGATGCCGCGGCTGAAGGTGGTGCAGACCCTGACCGCCGGCATCGACCTGCTGCTCCCGCACGTCCCGGCGGGCGCCGTGCTCTGCAACGCTCATGGCATCCATGACACGAGCACCGCCGAGTGGGTGGTCGCCGCCACGCTCGCCTCGGTGCGCGAGTTCGGCTACTACGCCGCCGAGCAGGCGGCCGGGCGCTGGTCGACCAGGTTCACCGGGGTGCTGGCCGGCCAGACGGTGCTGATCGTGGGCTACGGCTCGATCGGCGAGGCCGTCGAGCGGCGGCTGGCCGGCTTCGACGTACGGATCCTGCGGGTCGCCCGCACCGCGCGCGACGGCGTGCACCCAGTCGCCGACCTGCCTGGCCTGCTGCCCGAGGCTGACGTGGTGATCCTGCTCGCGCCGGTGACACGGGACACGGTTGGCCTGGCAGACGCGCGCTTCCTCGCCGCGATGAAGAACGGCGCGCTGCTGGTCAACGGCGCGCGCGGCGCGCTCGTAGTGACCGACGACCTGTGCGCTGAGCTGGCATCCGGCAGGCTGCGGGCCGCGCTTGACGTCACCGCCCCCGAGCCGCTGCCGCCGGGCCACCCGCTCTGGACCCTGCAGAACGCGCTGATCACGCCCCATGCCGCGGCCACGACCTGGCTCTCGGCGACGGCCGCGCTCGGCTTCCTCGGCGCGCAGCTGCGCCGCTATCTGGCGGGCATGCCGCTGCAGAACGTGGTCACCGGGGAGTACTGACCCCAGGCTTGAGCAGACGCTCAGGAGTTTGTCGTCGGTCGTACGTCTTTCCTCAATCGAAGCGTGACCTGGCGCCCGTAGAGTCAGATCAAGCCGCCGAGCGCATTCGTCTCCCGCAGGCCGCAGCGCCGCTTTCTGCAGTGGAGTGCCGCGAGGGCGGACCGGCCTGGCACGGCCGGCAGTCAGTGAGGCCACGGTCCCAAAGGCGGGTCCGCGGCCAGTTGCACGTAGGTACCCGGACGCGCTGACGTCTGGGTGCCACCTGATCTCAGGTGTCAAGCTGCGAAGGGATCGAGAGCCATGACGGGCGCGCGGGCGCACGGGGGCCGGGAGTGACACCGGCCATGCTGGCCTGTTCGGCGGCGTGGGTGCTGACGGCCGCCGCTGCCTGCGTCCGGCTGCTTCGCGCTTCGAGTCAGCCCGAGCTATCCGTTAAGAATGGATATCGGTGGCTCGCCGTGGCCACAGCCTGCCTCGCCGTCGGCGCATGCCTGCAGCAGGCGTTCTCGGGCGTGATCGGCGGCTCCCAGCCGCTGCGCATCGCCGACCTGGTCAGCCTGGCCGCGCTGCCCGCGCTGGCGCTCGGCCTCGCGGCGCTGACCGCGGAGCCCGGCGGCGACCACGCTGCGGGCGGGGCGGGCAGGGTGCTGCGGGAGCCTGACGCGGCGCCCGCCTGGCCGCCCGCCGGCATCGTGACCGACAGCTGCCTATTGGTCTGCTCGCTGTTCGCGATCTTCCTTGTCACGATGTACGGCAGCGACTACGCGACCGCGGACGTCGGCCGGGCCGCGTTCGCGCTGGCGCTGGTCCGCCCGGCCGCCGACATCGTCGCGCTCGGCGTCGTGCTGCGGTTCGTCGTGCGGAACGCCAGGCTGACGCTGCTGCCGCTGCTTGCGCTGGTGGCGCTGGTCGTCGGTGACTCGCTGGCCGTCGGCGACCGGATCGCAGGGGCGGCGGCGGGCACCGGGGCGCGGGTCGCCCTGCTCGCCGCCCTCGTCCTGCTCGCTCTCGGTGCCGCGCCTGCGCCCGGGTGGCTGGTGCCCGCGCCCGCCGGGTCGCGGGACGGCGCCGACCCCGGAGCCCGGACCAGGTCCGCCAGGCCGCGTTCGTCCTGGTCGAGTCCGGCGACCATCGCCGCGCTCGCCGCCGCCGCGGTCGCCGCCCTGGTGCTCGTCGGCTACTCGATCGGCGGCGGCCCCGAGTTCACTTCGGCCCTCGCCGTCACGGGCGCCGCCGTCGTGCTGCTGCTCGTGGCCAGGCTAGCCGGGCTGGCCAGGCGCGCGTCGGCGGTCGCGGCGTCGGCGCAGGAGTCGGACTGGATGTTCCGCGCGGTGGCCGATGCCACCGGGGATGCCGTGCTGATCTGCGACCTGCTCGGCGTCATCGATTACGTGAGCAGGGGAGTCGCCGAGTTCGGCTACTCCCCGGCCGACCTGGCCGGGCGTCGGCTCGCCGACCTGGTGCACCCCGAGGACCGGCCGGCCGGGATCAGGGCCGCGATCACCGGGCTGCGTGCGGTGACCGGGACCGCGACGTTCGTCGGGCGGATCAGGGGAGCGGACGGCTCCTGGCGGCACGTGGAGTCGACGCTGGCGCGGTACGGCGAGGCCGGCGCGCCCGCCAGGCTGCTGATCACCACGCGCGACGTGAGCGACCGGGTCGCGCTGCGCGGTCAGGTCACGCACCTGACGTTCCACGACGGGCTTACCGGCCTGCCTAACCGCGCCTACCTGGAGGAGCGCATCAGGGACCTGGCCGACCAGGCCGGCGCCGCCGCGATCCGGGTCGACCTCGACGAGTTCTCCGTGGCCAACGACCTGATCGGGTCCGCTGGCGGCGACCTGCTGCTCGCCCAGGCCGGGCGCAGGCTGCGCGCCGACGTGCCGCCGCCCGGCACCGTCGCCCGCTGGGGCAGCGACGAGTTCGCAGTCCTGGTCGGCGGCACGTCGGAGCAGGAGGCCGTGGATCTGGCCGAGCGGCTGGCCGGGCGGATCGCCGCCGAGCCGTTCACCGTGGCCGGCAAGGAGATCTCGATGACCGCCAGCGTCGGGGTGGCCACCAGCGGGCAGGCGGAAGCCGAGCAGCTGCTCGGCAACGCGGGGATGGCGCTGGCCAGGGCCAAGGAGACCGGCACCGGGCGGATCGCGCTGTTCGAGGCGAGGATGCACGCGCAGGCGCAGCGCAGGGCAGAGCTGGCCGGCCAGCTGCGGCAGGCCATCGCCGAGAGCCGCCTGGACATCGAGTACCGGCCGGTCGCCGAGCTTGCCACGGGCCGGGTCCGCGAGGTGCAGGCGCAGGTGCGCTGGCCGCGCGGCAGCGAGATGATGGGCACGACCGAGCTGCTCAGGGTGGCCGAGGATTCCGGGCTGGTCGCCCAGCTCGGCGACTGGGTGCTCACGCGGGCCTGCGCGCAGGTGGCGGCCTGGCGATCGGCGGGCTGGGAGGTCGGGCTCTCGGTGCGCTGCGCGCCGCGGCACGTCACCGGCCCCGGCTTCGTCACCTCGGTGATCGCCGCGCTCGACCAGGCCGAGCTGCCGCCGCAGGCGCTCACGCTCGCGGTGGCCGAGCGGGTGCTGCTCGACAGCGTCGGCCCGGTCGCGGCCGGCCCGGTCGCGGTCGGCCTGGCCGGACTGCGCGGCAAGGGCATCAGGCTCGCGATCGACTCGTTCGGCACCGGCTACGCCTCGCTCGCCTACCTGCGCCGGTCGGCAGTGGACGCCGTGGTGATCGACGCGTCCCTGGTGGGCGGCCTGGACGTGGACCCCACCCTGGCGCTGCTCACGAAGACCATCGTCCAGCTCGCGCACGATCTGGGGATCGAGGTGATCGCCGAGGGTATCGAGCGCGACGGGCAGAGCGGCCAGCTCGCGGCGATGGGCTGTGGGCTCGGCCAGGGACCGGCCGTCGCCGCCCCGCTGGCCGCGAGCGACGCCGCGCCGGCGGGCGCGGAGGTCGGGACTCGGTCTGCAGCACCGCAAGCCGACCGCTAAGATCCGCGCATGGCGCGTACCATGCGGATTGCGGTGATCGGCGGCGATGGCATCGGTCCCGAGGTGACCGCCGAGGCCGTCAAGGTGCTCAAGGCGACGGCGGGCGACGCGGCGGTCCAGACCACCAGCTACGACCTCGGTGCGCAGCGGTACGCCCGCACCGGGGAGATACTGCCCGACTCGGTACTCGCCGAGCTTGCCGGCCACGATGCGATCCTGCTCGGCGCGGTCGGCGACCCGAGCGTGCCGAGCGGCGTCCTGGAGCGCGGCCTGGTGCTGCGGCTGCGCTTCGAGTTCGACCAGTACGTCAACCTGCGGCCGATCAGGCTGTTCCCCGGCGTGGACTCTCCGCTCGCCGCCGTGCGGACCGCGCCGATCGACATCCTGGTGGTGCGGGAGGGCACCGAGGGCGCCTACATCGAGGCGGGCGGCAGCCTGCGCAAGGGTACGCCGGGCGAGATCGCGATCGAGGAGAGCATCAACACCGCGTTCGGCATCTCCCGCGTCGCCAGGTATGCGTTCGGCTGCGCCACCTCGCGGCCCCAGCGCAAGGTGACGCTGGTGCACAAGACCAACGTGCTTGCCCACGCCGGCGACCTGTGGCAGCGCACGTTCGTGGCGGCCGCAGCCGACTTCCCCGGCGTCAGCGCCGAGTACTGCCACGTGGACGCCGCGCTCGGGTACCTGGTGACGGCGCCCGAGCAGTTTGATGTGATCGTTACCGACAACCTGTTCGGCGACGTGGTCACCGCGCTCGGCGCAGCCCTGGCCGGCGGCATCGGGCGGGCCGCCAGCGCCAGCATCAACCCCGAGCGGACCTTCCCGGGCGCGTTCGAGCCGGTGCACGGCAGTGCCCCCGACATCGCGGGAAAGCAGAAGGCCGATCCTACGGCTGCGATCCTGTCGGCCGCGATGTTGTGCGACCATCTTGGCATGACTGCGCAAGCGCGCCGGATCGAGCAGGCGGTCGCCGACGACCTGCTCGAGCGCCAGGGTGAGTGGGCCGCGCGCAGCACGGCCGAGGTCGGGGACGACATAGCCGAGCGAGTATCCGGCTAGACGGCGCGGCCCGCACGAGGTCGGCGACGTCACGCGACTGGCCTCGCCGGGCCTGCCAGCCGGGTGGCCGGCCGCACCTTTAATGGAAAAGATGGTTAGTGCGGGACCCGCCGGGCAGGGACCGGGCCACCGCGGCGGGCTGAGCAACGGCGCTCCGCCCGCGCAAGGGAGGATC
>Ga0335078_10004123_pt1 | contig 21558 bp, 13 predicted proteins | sample Lox_Sample_32_FD_206711 | JGI IMG/M metagenome (GOLD analysis project Ga0335078, IMG submission 206711) | Soil microbial communities from Loxahatchee National Wildlife Refuge, Florida, United States - Lox_Sample_3.2 | ecosystem: Environmental > Terrestrial > Soil > Wetlands | place: USA...
GAGACGCCGCTGGAGGAGACCCTGCGCGCCTTCGACGACCTGGTCCGCCAGGGCAAGGTGCTGTACGTGGGCGTCTCGGAGTGGCGGGCCGAGGAGATCGCGGCCGCGCTGCGGATCGCCGCGGAGATGGGATTCGACCGGATCGTCTCCAACCAGCCGCAGTACAGCATGCTCTGGCGGGTCATCGAGGCCGAGGTGCTGCCGCTGTGCGAGAAGGAGGGCCTGGGCCAGATCGTGTTCTCGCCGATGGCGCAGGGCGTGCTGACCGGCAAGTACCGGCCCGGGGCCGCCCCGCCGCCCGGGTCGCGGGCCACCGACGCGGGCGGGTCGCGGTTCATCCGGGGCTACCTGACCGAGGACATCCTGACCCGGGTGCAGCGCCTGCGGCCGCTCGCCGACCAGGCCGGCCTGACGCTGGCGCAGCTGGCCATCGCCTGGACGCTGCAGAGCCCGGCCATCTCCGCCGCGATCGTCGGGGCCACCCGGCCGGATCAGGTCCGCGCCAACGTCAAGGCGTCCGGCGTCCGGCTCGACCCGGCGGTGATGACCGGGATCGACGAGGTGCTGGGGCCGGTGATCTTCACCGACCCGGCCGCCACGGCCAGCCCGCGGACCCGCTCCTGAGCCGCCGCGACGGGCCCGCGGCCAGCCCGGTCAGCGGTCGGGGTGCAGGCTCATCGGGCCGTACTCGGCCCGGCCGTCGTCCAGCAGCGTCACCTGATCCACCCCCGCCTTCAGCAGGGTGCGCCAGTTCTCGCCGATCCAGTTCTCGGCGTCACCCTGGCTGCCGAAGGTCTCCTTCGGCAGCCCGCGCGAGGTGAGCACGGTCCCGTCTTCCTTCTCCAGCTGCCAGGTCCAGGTCATGCCCCGCCTCAGTGGTTAAGATCAGGCCGGTTACCGGCGGCTAATCTTAACCGCTGCGGGCCGGGGCGCCCCGCGCCCGGCCGCGGCGCGGCGCGGCGCCGCCCGGCGGGGAGGGGCGATGGACGTCTGCCTGGTCGGTACCGGGGGCAGCGGCGGCTGGCCGCGGCCCGGGTGCGGCTGCGCGTCCTGCGCCCGGGCCCGGGCGGCCGGGCGGCACCGGTCGCCCGCGCGGGTGGTGGTGGACGGCGTGCTCAGCCTGGAGGCGGCCTGGCCGGCGGCCGCCGGCCCTCCGGCGCGGGCCGCCGGGTACCGGGTGGAGGCGATGCCGGGCGGCTGGACGGTGACCGCCCCGGACGGCGGCCGGCTGCTGGCCGCCGACGGGTCGGGCGTCCCGCCGGAACCCCCGGACGGCGCGGGCCCCTACGACATCGCGCTGCTCGACCTGCTCGGCGACCCCGCCCAGCTCGGCGCGCTGCGCCGCCGGGGCCTGGTCGGGGCGCGGACCGTCGTCGCCGTGCTGCACGCCGACCACCGGGTCCCCGCCGAGGAGGACCTGGCCCGCCGGGGCCGGTACTGGGGCGTCGTCGTGCCCGCCGACGGCGACGTGCTGGCCCCGGGCGCCGCTTCCGCGGGCCCGGGGCCAGGGCCGCGCCGGGTCCTGGTGCTGGGCGGGGCACGGTCGGGGAAGTCGCGGCACGCCGAGCTCAGGCTGGCCGGCGAGCCGCGGGTGACGTACCTGGCGGCCGACCCGTACCTGGGCGGCTCCGGGCCCGCGGACGACCCGGACTGGGCGGAGCGGGTGGCCGCGCACCGGGACCGTCGGCCCCCGTGGTGGCAGACCGTCGAGAGCCTCGACGCGGCGGAGACGTTGCGTGCAGGCTCGGGAGCGGTTCTCTTCGACGGCGCCGGGACCTGGCTGGCCGCGATGATGGAACGGTCGGGCGCGTGGGACGCGGACGGGCGCGAGGCGTCCCGGCTGATCGCCGCGCACGCCGACGAGCTGGTCGAGGCGTGGCGGCAGACGCGCGCCCGGGTGGTGGCGGTCAGCGACGAGGTGGGGGCCAGCGTGCATCCCCCCAGCCGGGCGGGGCGGCTGTTCCGTGATCAGCTGGGCTGGCTCAACCAGCGGCTGGCCGCCGAGTCGGAGGAGACGGTGCTGATGGTCGCGGGCCGGCCGCTGACGCTGCTCGCTTAGCCCTGCGCACCGTCCGGAATCGTCACCATTCACGGATTCGGAACCCGAACGGCACGAGGCTACCCTCCGGAACTGTTAAGTTCTATGCGCTAGCACCTAAGGGCGTGGCGGGCGCCCTTTGATCGGCCACATGATCAAGGTGGTGACGACACATGACGCGCGTTGTCGTCGTTGGTGATCTCATGACGGACACGGTCGCCCACGCGGAGCTTCCGCTGGCCAAGGGCAGCGACACGCCGGCCATCGTGACAATGCACGGCGGGGGGTCGGGGGCGAATATCGCCGCCTGGCTGGCCGTGGACGGCGCCGAGGTGGCGTTCGTCGGCCGCCGCGGCGCCGACATCGCCGGCCGGAACCGGGACATGGAGCTGATGGGCTACGGCGTGGACGCCCGGCTGGTCATGGACCCGGAACGGCCCACGGGGACCTGCGTGGTCATGGTCACGCACAAGGGCGACCACACGATGCTCTCCGACCCGGGCGCGAACGCGGCGCTGTCCCCCGATGACCTGCCCAAGGACCTGTTCACCCAGGGCAGCCACCTGCACATCTCCGGCTACACGCTGCTCAACGAGGGCTCCCGCGCCGCGGCGCTGGCCGCATTCAGCCACGCCCAGCGGGCCGGGATGACGGTATCGGTCGACGGCGCGTCGGCCGCGCCGCTCGAGCGGGTCGGGGCCGAGCCGTTCCTGCAGCTCACCAACGGCGCGACGCTGCTGTTCGTGAACGGCGACCAGGCTCGCGTGCTCACCGGCCGGGACCAGCCCGAACAGGCCGCCCGGGTGCTCAACGCCTGGTATCCCCAGGTGGTCATGAAGCTCGGCGGCGAGGGCGCCTTGCTTTACGCCAACGGGCGCCCGGAGCCGTTCCGGGTCCCCGGGCCGCCCATCGAGCGGATCGTGGACGGCACCGGAGCCGGGGACGCGTTCTGCGCCGGTTTCCTGCCCGCCTGGCTGGACAAGAAGCCCCCGCACGAGGCGCTGGCCAGCGGCTGCCGCCTGGCGGCCCGGGCGCTCAGCCTGGTCGGCGCGCGCCCCGCCCTTTGAGCGCTTACCTGGATGAGCTGTTCTCCCTCGGCGGCCGGGTCGCGCTGGTCACCGGCGGCAGTTCCGGCATCGGGCAGGCGATCGCGCGCGCCCTGGCCCGGGCCGGGGCCCGGGTGGTGCTGGTCGCGCGCGGGGCCGGCCCGCTGGAGGAGAGCGCCGCGCGGCTGCGGGCCGCCGGGGCGCAGGCGGCCTGGGTGGCCGCGGACCTCGGCGACCGGGCCGCGGTCGAGCGCTGCGGCCGGGAGGCGGCCGCGCTCTTCGGCGAGCCCGACATCCTGGTCAACTCGGCCGGGATCAACCTGCGGCCGCCGCTGGGCGCGCTGACCATCGCCGAGTGGGACCAGACGATGGCGGTGAACCTGACCGCCCCGTTCCTGCTCGGCCAGCGTTTCGGCCCGGCCATGGCGGAGCGGGGCTGGGGGCGGATCATCAACATCGCCTCGCAGCAGGCGGTCCGGGCGTTCGGCCGCAGCGGGGGCTACGGCGCGTCCAAGGGCGGCCTGGCCTCGCTGACCCGGTCGCAGTCCGAGGCCTGGGCGGCGCAAGGCGTGTGCTGCAACGCGATCTCCCCCGGTTTCGTGGCCACCCCGCTGACCGCCGAGGCGGCCGGCGACCCGGCGCGGTCGGCCGCGCTCGCCGCGCGCACGATGATCGGGCGCAACGGCGAGGCCGGTGACTTCGAGGGCATAGCGGTGTTCCTGGCCAGCCGGGCCAGCGCCTACGTGACCGGGCAGGTCATCTTCGTGGACGGCGGGTTCTCCGCGACCTGACCCGCCGGGCGCGCCGCTGCGCGCGCCCCCGCCAGCGGGGCGGCACAATGGCGGTCATGGCCAGACGCACCACGACAACCCCGCCTCCCGAGGACTTCGAGGAAAACATCGTCGACATCGACGTGACCGAGGAGATGCGGGGCAGCTACCTCGAGTACGCCTACTCGGTGATCTACCAGCGGGCGCTGCCGGACGCCCGGGACGGGCTCAAGCCCGTGCAGCGCCGGATCCTGTACCAGATGAGCGAGATGGGGCTGACCCCGCAGCGCTCGCACGTCAAGTGCGCACAGGTCATCGGCCAGGTCATGGGACGGCTGCACCCGCACGGCGACGGGGCCATCTACGATGCGCTGGTCCGGATGGCGCAGCCCTGGGCGATGCGCCTGCCGCTGATCGACGGGCACGGCAACTTCGGCTCGCTGGGCGGCGACGACGGCGCGGCCGCGTACCGGTACACCGAGGCCCGGCTGGCCGCCGCGGCCGTGGAGATGACCAGGTCCCTGGACGAGGACACCGTCGACTTCGTGCCCAACTACGACGGCACGCTGACCCAGCCCGAGGTGCTCCCGGCGGCGATCCCGAACCTGCTGGTCAACGGCACAGCCGGGATCGCGGTGGGGATGGCCACCAACATGGCCCCGCACAACCTGGGCGAGGTCGTCGCGGCCGCCCGGCACCTGATCGCCAGCCCCGAGGCGACCCTGGACGAGCTGATGCGGTTCGTGCCCGGGCCCGACCTGCCGACCGGCGGGAAGATCATCGGGCTGGAGGGGATCCGCGAGGCGTACGAGACCGGCCGCGGGACGTTCCGCACCCGGGCGGCGGCGCGGATCGAGAAGATCACGCCCCGCCGCACCGGCATCGTGGTCACCGAGTTGCCGTACGGCATCGGCCCGGAGAAGGTGGTGACCAGGATCAAGGACCTGGTCCAGGCCAAGAAGCTGGCCGGCATCGCGGACCTGAAGGACCTGACCGACCGGCACCGCGGGCTGCAGCTGGTGATCGAGGTGCGCAACGGCTTCCACGCCGAGGCGGTGCTCGAGGAGCTGTACCGGCTGACCCCGATGGAAGACACGTTCGGGATCAACAACGTCACCCTGGTGGACGGGCAGCCGCGGCTGCTCGGGCTGCGCGAGCTGCTGCAGATCTACGTCGACCACCGGCTCGAGGTGATCCGCCGGCGCACCGACTACCGGCGCCGCCGGCGCGAGGAGCGGATGCACCTGGTCGACGGGCTGATCATCGCCCTGCTCAACATCGACGAGGTCATCCAGGTCATCCGGACCAGCGACGACGCCGCGGCCGCCAAGCAGCGGCTGATGCAGATCTTCGACCTGTCCGAGGTCCAGGCGCAGTACATCCTGGACACCCCGCTGCGCCGGCTGACCCGCTACGACCGGCTGGAGCTGGAACGCGAGCAGGAGACCCTGCGGCGCGAGATCGCCGAGCTCACCGCGATCCTCGACTCCGAGCAGCGGCTGCGCGAGGTGGTCTCGGCCGAGCTGGCCGAGATCAGCGAGCGGTTCGCCACCCCGCGCCGCACCGTGCTGCTGGAGAGCAGCGGCGCGGCCCGGACGGCAGCGGTGCCGATGGAGGTGGCCGACGACCCGTGCACGGTGCTGCTCTCCTCGACCGGGCTGCTGGCCCGGACGGCGGCCGGCGGCACCGACGACCGGGACGCCGGGCCCGGCGGCGCGGGCCCGCGCGCGGCGCACGACGCGATCGTCTCCGCGGTGGCCTCGACCGCCCGCGGCCTGGTCGGCGTGGTGACCTCGCAGGGCCGGCTGATCCGGCTCGGCGTGCTCGAGCTGCCCGCGCTGCCGCCCAGCGCCCACTCCCCCGGGCTGGCCGGCGGCGCCCCGGTCAGCGAGTTCCTGTCGCTGCGGCCGGGCGAGACCGTGGCCGGGCTGGCGGCGGCGGACGGCTCGGCCCCGGGGGCCGGGGCCGGCCTGGCCGTCGGCACCGCGAGCGGCGTGGTCAAGCGGGTGGCGCCGGCCGACTACCCGCAGAACGCCACCGAGTTCGAGGTCATCACGCTCAAGGAGGGCGACCGGGTGGCAGGCGCCGTGCAGCTGGCCGACGAGGCCCAGGACCTGGCGTTCATCACCAGCGACGCGCAGCTGCTGCGGTTCGGCGCGGCGGCGGTGCGCCCGCAGGGCCGGTCGGCGGGCGGGATGGCGGGCATCAGGCTCGCGGCCCGGGCCCGCGTGGTGTGGTTCGGGGCGCTCTGGCCCGCGGCCGGCGCCGCCGGCCCGGGCGAGGCGCCGGTCGTGGTCACCGTGGCGGGCAGCGCCGGCGCGCTGCCCGGCACCTCGGCGGTGACCGTCAAGGTGACGCCGTACGCCGAGTACCCGCCCAAGGGCCGGGCCACCGGCGGGGTCCGCTGTCACCGGTTCCTCAAGGGCGAGGACGTGCTGGTACTGGCCTGGGCCGGGCCGGGCCCGGCTCGCGGCGCCACCGAAGCGGGCACGCCGGTCGACCTGCCCGGCCCGGACGGGCGCCGGGACGGCTCGGGCGTGCGGGTCCGGCACCCGCTGGCCGCCCTGGGCGGGCCCGCCCCGGGGTGACCGGGTCAGCCGTCAGGCGTCGATGCGCGACGGGTCGAGCTCGGCGGCACCGCCGATGATGAAGTCCCGGCGCGGTCCCACCTCGGTGCCCATGAGCAGGTCGAAGATGGAAGCGGCCGCCGCCGTGTCCTCGATCCTGATCCGCCGCAGGGTGCGGTGCCGCGGGTCCATGGTGGTCTCGGCCAGCTGCGCCGCGTCCATCTCGCCGAGGCCCTTGTACCGCTGCGGCGGCTCCTTCCACCGCTGGCCCCGCCGCTCGAGCTGCAGCAGGGCCCGGTGCAGCTCGGCGTCGGTGTAGGTGTAGATGTACTTCGCCTGCCCCTTGCGCGGGCTGATCAGCTCGATCCGGTGCAGCGGCGGGACCGCGGCGAACACCCGGCCCGCCTCCACCATCGGCCGCATGTACCGGTAGAACAGGGTGAGCAGCAGGGTCCGGATGTGCGCGCCGTCGACGTCGGCGTCCGCCATGAAGATGATCCGCTGGTACCGGGCCGAGTCCAGGTCGAACGCGGCACCCGAGCCGGCCCCGATCACCTGGATGATCGCCGCGCACTCGGCGTTCTTGAGCATGTCGGCCAGCGACGCCTTCTGCACGTTGAGGATCTTGCCGCGGATCGGCAGCAGCGCCTGGAACTCGGAGTCCCGGGCCAGCTTGGCCGTGCCGAGCGCGGAGTCGCCCTCCACGATGAACAGCTCGCTCCGGTCGTCGGCGGAGCGGCAGTCCACCAGCTTGGCCGGGAGCGCGGAACTGGCCAGCGCCGACTTGCGGCGCTGGTTTTCCCGGTGCTCGCGGGCGGCGATCCGGGTCTTGGCCGCCGCGGCCACCTTCTCGAGCAGCGCCCGCGCCTGCTGCTTGCTGCCGCGCCCGCGCGCCTCGAAGAACGCCTTCAGCTCCGCGGAAACCACCTGGCTCACGATCCGGGACGCGGCGGGGGTGCCGAGCACCTCCTTGGTCTGGCCCTCGAACTGCGGCTCCGGCAGCCGGACCGCGATCACCGCGGTGAGCCCCTCGAGGATGTCCTCCTTGGTGACCGCCTCGTCGCCGTTGCGCAGCAGCCGCGCCGCGCGCAGCTGCTCGTTCAGCGTGCGGACCAGGGCGCGCTCGAACCCGGCGACGTGGGTGCCGCCCTTGGGCGTGGCGATCACGTTCACGAAAGACCTGGTCACGGTGTTGTACCCGGCGTCCCAGCGCAGCGCCACGTCGACCGAGAGCTCCCGCTCGACATCGGTCGGCACCAGATGGCCCTGGCCGTCGAGCACCGGCACCGTCTCGGTGAACTGCCCGGAGCCGGTCAGCCGCACGACGTCGGTGACCGGGTTGCCGGACGACAAGTGGGCGCAGAACTCGCTGATCCCGCCGGCGAAGCGGAACTCGTCCTCCCGGCCCGGGTCCCTCGCGCCGTCCTCCCGGCTGGCCGCGCGGTCGGCGTCGGGCCGCTCGTCGGTCACCCGGATGGTGAGCCCGGGCACCAGGTACGCGGTCTGCTGGGCGCGCTGGGCCAGCGCCTCGTAGCTCCACTGCGCGCCGCGCACGAACACCTGCTGGTCGGGCCAGAACCTGATCCGGGCGCCGGTCAGCGTCTTGGCCACCCGCCGCACCCGGCGCAGCCCGCTGGCCTGGGTAAACCGGGCGCCGGGGCCGGGGCCGCCGAACTCGCCGGGCACGCCGCGGCGGAAGCTCATGGCCCACTCCGCCCCGCCCCGGTCGACCTGCACGTCCAGCCGGCTGGCCAGCGCGTTGACCACGGAGGCGCCCACGCCGTGCAGGCCGCCCGACGCGGTGTAGGACCCGCCGCCGAACTTGCCGCCCGCGTGCAGCCGGGTCATCACCAGCTCGACGCCGTTCAGCCCGGTCTTCGGCTCGATGTCGACCGGGATCCCGCGGCCGTTGTCCCGCACCTCGGCGGAACGGTCATCGTGCAGGATGATCTCGATGCTGGTGCAGTGGCCGCCCAGGGCCTCGTCGACCGCGTTGTCGATGATCTCCCACAGGCAGTGCAGCAGCCCGCGGCCGTCGGTGGACCCGATGTACATGCCGGGGCGCTTGCGCACCGCCTCGAGCCCTTCCAGGACCGTCAGGTGGCGCGCGGTATAGCCATCCGCGGGGGCGGGCTCGGTCACGCGGGGCGCGGTGCTGACGGCGGTCACTGGGGGTCTCCTGGGCGACGGCGGGGCGCGGGGCGGGCTAGGCCCGAAACGAAGACTAGCCGCCCCGGCCGTCAGTCTGGCGCCGCCACGCCGCCGACATACCCGGCGACCTGGGGCAACGCGCGCGGAACCGGGTCGGCTGGCCGCCGGGCCCGGCCCGTTCGCCCTCGGCGTACATACTGCATCTGCGGGAAGACCGTTGTCCTGGACGGTGTTGAGATGCTGTGATGACCACAACAGTTGCATGGCCGGCGTGACGGACCGGCACACGGCACCAGGCGAGGGAGGCGACATGACCGCTGCGATGGCTCCGAGCAGGCCGCTGGACGCCACCGATCTGTGCGACCGATGCGGCGCGCAGGCGTATGTACGCGTCGTGCTTCCCGGTTCCGGCGAGCTTCTGTTCTGCGCGCACCACAACCGCCAGCACGCTGAGGCGCTGGCCAAGATCGCGGTCGAGATCCAGGACGAGACCGACCGGCTGTCCCAGCCCCCGGACGGCGGGCAGCGGTAACCGCGCGGGCCGGCCGGCCCCGCCCGGCTGATCGGCGCGGCCCGGCTGATCTGTCCGGCCCGGCCGGGAACCCTGCCCGCGGGCCCGGACACATACAGGGTATGGACGCCATGGGTTTACCGGCCGGCCCGAGCGACCGGGAACTCTGGCAGCGTGCCGCGCGCGGCGACAGCGGGGCGTTCGGCGAGCTTTTCGACCGGCACGCGACCGCCGTCTACAATCACCTGTTCCGCCGCACCGCGAACTGGTCCGAGGCGGAGGACCTGACCTCGGCCGTGTTCCTGCTGGCCTGGCGCAGGCGCGGCAAGGTGGTGATCGACCGGGAGTCGGTCCGGCCGTGGCTGCTCGGGGTGGCCAGCCACGTGCTGCGCAACTCGGCCCGGGCGCGCCGGCGCTACCTGGCCGCCCTGGCCCGGGTCGTCCCGGCCGACGAGGCGGCCGCCGATCACGCGGACGCCGTGGCGGCGGCCGTGGACCTCGAGCGCAGCATGGCCGGGCTGCGCCGGGCCGTGGCCGGGCTGCCGCCCCGCGAGCGCGAGGTGGTCGAGTTGTGCGCCTGGTCGGGACTGGACCAGAAGGCCGCCGCGGTCGCCCTCGGCGTGTCGGTGGGAACCGTGAAGTCCCGGATGCACCGGGCCCGTCGGCGGCTCGCGCGCAGCCTCGGCGAGCCGGGCGGCGCGCGGCCGCCTGTCCCGCCGGGCGCCGCGGCCGCGGCGGCGGACCGCTCCGCCTCGCCGCGCTGCCCGCAGGAGGCCCCGTGAACCCCGCCGACCCGACGACCGGCTTCCCCGCCCCGCCCGGCGAGCGGGCCCTGCCCGACCCGCCGCGCCGCCGCCGCGAGCTGCTGGCCGTGATCGCCGCTGACCGGCCGGGGCCGCGCGTCCCCCGCTGGGCAGTCGCGCTCGGCGCGGCCGTGGCCGTCACCGCGATCGCGGTCACCGCGGCGGCCCTGGTGCCGCTGGTGCGCGCCCAGCCCCCGGCCCGCGGCCACCGGCCCGCCACCGCGACCCGCCCGGCCGCCGCCGCGTGCACCGCGCCGGGCGGCGCCGAATGCCAGCGCACCGACCGTTTCACCCAGCCCGCGCCGCCCGGCGGGCTGAGCGTCCGTGACGACGTGGGCTCGGTCACCGTCACCGGCGGCGACGGCGGCTCGGTGTCGGTCACCGAGCGGGTGACCTACCGGGGCGCCCCGCCCGAGCTCCTGCGCTCTGCCCGCTCGGGCGTGCTAGCCCTCGGCTACCGGTGCCGGTCCAGCGACTGCGGCGTCTCCTATGACATCGAGGTGCCCCGCTCGCTGAGCGTGCAGGTCACCACGGGCATCGGGTCGATCTGGCTGAATACCCTGGCCGGCCCGGTCAGGGCCCGGGCCGACGTCGGCGGGGTGCACGCCACGGGCCTGACCGCGCACAGCGCCGAACTCGGCACCGACGTGGGCTCGATCGACGCCGCGTTCACCGCGGCCCCGGACGCCCTGATCGCGGCCGCCGGCACGGGCCAGGTCACGCTGCTGCTGCCCGCCGGCCCGGCCTACGCGGTCACCGCGAGCGCCGACGTCGGCCAGGTCGCGGTCAGCGTGACCCGTGACTCCGCCTCCGACCACGTCATCCGGGCCAGCACCGACGTCGGCTCGGTCACGGTCACCGGGGGCTGACCCGGCACCGGGCCCCCGGGGCGCCAGCCGATGCCCCGGCGGGCGCCGGCGCGCCGGGGTACCGGCGCGCTAGTCGAGGTAGTCGCGCAGCACCTGGGACCGGGACGGGTGCCTGAGCTTCGACATGGTCTTCGACTCGATCTGCCGGATCCGCTCCCGGGTCACCCCGTAGACCTTGCCGATCTCATCGAGCGTCTTCGGCTGGCCGTCGGTCAGGCCGAAGCGCATGGACACCACCCCGGCCTCACGCTCGGACAGGGTGTCCAGCACCGAGTGCAGCTGCTCCTGCAGCAGCGTGAAGCTGACCGCCTCACCCGGCTGGATCGCCTCGGAGTCCTCGATCAGGTCGCCGAACTCGCTGTCGCCGTCCTCGCCCAGCGGGGTGTGCAGCGAGATCGGCTCACGCCCGTACTTCTGGACCTCGATGACCTTCTCCGGGGTCATGTCCAGCTCGGCCGCCAGCTCCTCCGGGGTCGGCTCCCGCCCCAGGTCCTGCAGCATCTGCCGCTGCACCCGGGCCAGCTTGTTGATCACCTCGACCATGTGCACCGGGATCCGGATCGTGCGCGCCTGGTCGGCCATGGCCCGCGTGATCGCCTGCCGGATCCACCAGGTCGCGTACGTGGAGAACTTGTAGCCCTTGGTGTAGTCGAACTTCTCCACCGCGCGGATCAGGCCCAGGTTCCCCTCCTGGATCAGGTCCAGGAACAGCATGCCGCGGCCGGTGTACCGCTTGGCCAGGGAGACCACCAGCCGCAGGTTCGCCTCCAGCAGGTGGTCCTTGGCCCGCCGGCCGTCGTCGGCGATCCACTCCAGGTCGTCGCGGGCCTCCGGGCGCAGCGACCCGCGGCCCTCGGCCAGCTTCTCCTCCGCGAACAGGCCCGCCTCGATGCGCTTGGCCAGCTCGACTTCCTGCTCCGCGTTGAGCAGCGGCACCTTGCCGATCTGCTTGAGGTAGTCCTTGACCGGGTCCGACGTCGCGCCCGCGACGGCCACCTGCGCGGCCGGCAGGTCCTCGTCGTCGTCCCCGTAGACGAACTCCTCGTCCTCGTTTTCCGCGCCGGGCTGCTTGGCCGGCTGGGCCAGCCCGTCGGCGGCGGCGGGCTCGTCGGCGCGATCCGGCCCCGGCCTGGCGCCGGGGCGGCCGCCGTCAGCGCCGTCCGGGCCCGGGCCGTCCGGCTCGTCACCGTCCTGCTCGTCGATCTCGAGCTCGATGATCACGTCCTCGGCGTCGTCGTCGCTGACCTCGAGATCGGCCAGGTCCGCCTCGACGTCCAGGTCGGCGACCGCGGTGAGATCCGGCTCGACGTCCAGGTCCACGTCATCGATGTCCAGCTCGTCGCCGGCCGGGTCGGCGAAATCGGCGCCAGCGGCCAGGTTCTCGTCGCCGCCCGCCTGATCGGCCCGGTCGGCCGGCTCGCCGGCCGCGCCGTCGGAGGCGACCGCGGCGGGCGATCCGGCCGCGGCCCGGGGGCGCTTGCCGCCGCGCTTGCCCGCCGACCCGCCGCCGGAGCCACGCTGGGCACCGGCGGCGTTGTCGTCGCTCATCAGGGCGACGGCGGTGTCGGCCCGGCTTCCCGTCCCTTCCGCACCGCTCGCGCGCGCCGGAGCGGACTGCGCGGGGACATGAGCACCCAGGCCCGAAGGACCCTGCGCCGAAGGACCCTGGCCCGACGGCCGTGGCTGCCTCCGCGCTGCGGAGCTTGCAGCGCTTGCCACCGCGGTCACCCCTTCCCTTGCTGGATGGCGGCGGGGCGCGCCTGACGAACGGGCGACCCCTGGCTGACCGAACTAGCAGGCGACACAGACACCTCTCCTGCAACCGTATGGCGAGAAATGGACCCTACCGCGCGGGTCCTGCTCCCAAGACCGTGCCGGAAACCGGGCGCCTGCCGCTGACCTTCGCGGCCGGGACCGGCTTGCCTCCCGTTCACCACCTTAGGCGGAGCCGGCGGGTAGGTCGTACAGCTACGGCCGCTGCCCGCGGCTTCCTGGCTGAAACGACTGCCCGCGCGCAGGTATGGTACCCACATCCGTCAGGCCTTGCCCTTCCTCGCGGCCGCCGTTGCCGCGACCCGCCTCGCCGGGGCCCCGGGTTCGCGCCGCGGACTGTGCACCACGAGCACGGTCACGTCGTCGTCCTGCTCGTGCCCGGTCAGCATCCGGTCAACCAGGTAGTCCAGCAGCACGGCCGGGTCTTCCACCGCCTCGGGCGGGGCCTGGGCCGCCACCGCGACGAGCTCGTCCAGGCCCGCGTCCAGGCCGCGCTTGCGGTTTTCCACCAGCCCGTCGGAGTACAGCACCGCCGTGTGCCCCGGCGGCAGCCGGAACGCGTACTGCTGGCGGGGGCTGGCCCAGCCCAGCGGCGTCCCCGCCGCCTCCTTGTCGAGCCGGGGCGGGGCGTCGACCGACAGCAGCAGCAGCGGCAGGTGGCCCGCGCTGCCCGCCATGCCATCGCCGCTGGCCGGGTCGAGCACCAGGTACGCGACGGTCGTCACCTGTTCTTCCAGCTCGGTGGCGATGAACAGCCGGTCCAGGCCGGCCAGCACCGCGGCCGGGCGCGGGTCGGTCAGCGCCAGCGCGCGCAGCGCGTTGCGGACCCGGCCCATCCCGGCGGCAGCGGTGAGCCCCTTGCCCATGACATCGCCCGCGGCCACCGCCAGCTTGCCGTCGGGCAGCCGGAACGCGTCGTACCAGTCCCCGCCGATCTCCATGTTCCGCGTCACCGGCAGGTAGCTGGCCTCCAGGATGATGCCCGGCACCGTCGGCAGCCGGTCCGGCAGCAGGCTCCGCTGCAGGGTCTCCGCCGTGGTGTGCTCGCGCTCGAACATCGACGCCCGCTCCAGGGCCAGCGCGCACTGGCCCGCGAGTGCCTCGAGGAACACCCGCTCCTCGTCGGTGATCTTCCTGGGCCGGGTGAACGAGAACCGCAGCGCTCCCAGCGGCGCGCCCGAGGCCAGCAGCGGCAGGCCGACCCAGGACCGCTCGTCGGTGTGCTCCAGGAAGAGGTCGAGACTGCCCTGGCCCTCGAAATACTTGCGCAGGCTCTCGGGGCTCTCGACCAGCAGCGGGCGGCGGGCCAGGATGGCGGCGGTCATCACGCTCGGCAAGTCCAGCGGCATGTCGCCGGACGGCCCGCCGGGCACGTCCGGCAGCCCGGTCGGGTTGACCGTGCGCAGCCGCAGCCGCTCCGGGTCGAGCAACGCCACCGCCGAGCGCTCGGCGCCGATCGCGGACCGGCCGACCTCGGTGATCACCTCGACCACCTGCTCCACGGTGATGGCCTCGGCCAGCATCGACGTCGCCTGCTGCAGCCGCACCGTGCGCAGCGCGGCGGCCGAGAGCTGCTCGGTGAGGCGGCCGCGCATCTCCTCCGCCTCACGCTGGCCGGTGACGTCGGTGCTTGCCCCCACCCACTCGATGATCTTCCCGTCCCGCTCGATCGGGACGGCCCGCACGTCATAGTGCCGGTAGGAACCTGACTTGGTCCGGACCCGGTACCGGCTGTCGAACACCTTCCCGGTATCGACGCAGTCCAGCCACTCGCGCTCCACGCGCTCGCGATCCTCCGGGTGAATCGCGTCCAGCCACCCGCTGCCCAGGTACTCATCGACCGTCTGGCCGGTGATCCAGCGCCATTCCGGTGAATCCTCGGCAATCTTGCCCGTCGGCGTGGTCACCCAAACGACCTGCGCCCCGGCCTGGACCAGCGAGCGATAGCGCTCCTCGCTGCGCCGCAGCGCCTCCTCGGAGTTCTTGCGCTCGGTGATGTCGGTGGCGATCAGGACCACCCCGGTGATCTCCCCCTCCGGATCGTGCGAGGGGAACCACGAGAACGACCAGTGTCGAACCTGCTCGCCCGTCCCGACGGCCTGGTCGGCCTCGAACACGGCCTCGTCCGTGGACAGCACGCGGCGCACGGCCGCTTCCGCGCGCCCGCCGAGATCCTCCGGCCAGACCTGCGACGGCAGGCGGCCGATGTACTCGTCCTGGCCGATGCCGTGCAGGCGGGCCAGGGCCTGGTTCACCCGGCGGAACCTGCGGTCGGCACCGACGAAGGCGAAGCCGATCGGCGCCTCGCTCAGCAGCGTGGCCAGCAGCGCCGAATCCGACACGTCCATCCCGGACACGCGGGGCTTGGGCACGGAGGTGCCTGTGCTCACCGGGGGCTCCCCATACCCGTGCGAGCGCATGCCATGAACGGTTCCTTCCTGCTCACTGCGGACACAAGAAGGCTAGCGGCAACTGCGCGCACAAGAGTGCCACCGGCGACAACTCGGCGGCGGGAGCCGGCCGTGCGTGTCGCCGGCCGGTACCCGGACAAAGGCCGGACCGGGCCCCGTCCGCGCGCCCCGATGAGCAAGTACGTCCTCAATGCTGGATTATTGCGTGACTATTGCCGCTAATTCGGATTATCCCCGGCCCCGTCGCCGCCCCCCTGGTGAAAGGCCTGGTGACGACCTGGGATGGCCCCGGCACCGCCCGCGCCCGACCGCGCGTCGGGTCGTACGGCGCTGCCGGACCCCGTGCTCCATGGCACGATAGATGGAGCTGCGCCTCATCGTCCACCCGGCTGACCGTATGGGCGGAGTCTGCCAGTGTGAGGAGAGTACTCGGCTATGGGCGGTCTCGGCGGTATCGGCGGAGGTGCGGATGCGGGCGAAGGAGGCGACGACACGGGCAGAAACGGGCGGCACGCCGGGCGGGGGCATGGCATCGGGCGGCGTGCATCTGGAAAGCTAGCCTCGTGAATCCGCCGAGCCGACGCGCAGAACCTCCCGGCCGGCCGGGTCATCACGGTCACTCTGGCCCCCCGAAGCTGCGGCCGCCCGGGCCTGGCTCGGCGCCGCCGCCGAACGCGCTGTTCGCCGAGATGCTGCGGGCCGCCAGGGAACTGCTCGCCGTGCGCAGCCCGCTGGACGCCGAGCTGATGGTCAGCGAGCTACTCGGCACCTGGTGGGGGCAGCGCACGCTGAGCCCGGGAACCCGCCACCCGCGCCGGCGCCGCGCCGATGTCGAGGAGATCGTCGGCGAGGGCCTGATCGCCTACGCGGCCGAGCAGGGCAGCCCGGCCGCGCTGGCGCTGCTGTCCGGCATCGCCTGCCTGGGCACGCCGCGCCAGGCGGCCCGGGCCGAGCAGGCGGCCCTGGCGCTCATGGAGCGGGGCGTGGCCCGGCCGGGCTGGGCCGAGCACGTGGGCGCGGTGGTGGCGGCCGAGTGCTACCTGAACTCCGACGCGTACGGCGACCGCGACGAAGTGGTCTGCGTGTTCAGCTACGCCGGCCAGGAGCAGCACGCGCTGGTGGTGGTCGTCGACTACAACGCGGGCGGCCTGGCCCGCGACGGCTGGGTCACCTCCCAGGTGAGCAAGCTGCTCGACTACTGCAGCCAGTCGGCGTCCTCGTTCACCCAGGTTGAGCCGCCCCAGGCGCGCCGGCTGCTCGAGTCGGCGCTCGCGGTCAGCGAGCGGCTGGCCGACCCGCCGGTCAGCAGTTCGTTCCCGTCCTATCACGCGTTCATCCGGGCCCGGGTGCGCACGCTCCCGCCGACCCAGCCGGCGGGCCGCCTGGCGGCCGCGGGCGAAACCGGAAGCCCGCCGCTGCCGGCCAGCGCGGCGGCCGTCCGGCGCCAGGCCACCTGGCGCAAGGACCGCCGGGCGATGCTGGTCGCCGAGTTCCTGGCCTCCGACGAGGCCGAGGACCTCTCCGACCGCGAGGCGGCCAGCCGCTGCGCCGACCACATCGTCGAGTACGGCTGCGACCGGGACTTCGGCCGCCCGCTGCGGATGAGCCCGGCCAAGGCCGAGACGTTCCTGCTCGACTGGCTGCCGCGCAAGGTCATGCTCTCGCCCGCCGAGCAGCACGCGATGCCGCACGTGCTCGCCGCCTGGGTGCGCTGGGCCGGGATCCGGGAGGGCCGGGGCGCCGAGGCGATCGGCGCGACCCTCGACGCGGTGTTCGACTCGATGGGCACGTTCACCCGCGTCTATCACGATCCGGCCTCGTTCGGCCTGGAACCGAAGCTCGTGGCCCGGCTGCTGCCCGATTCCGACCTGGAGGCGCTGCCCCGCCGGGTCTTCGCGTTCGGGGTGCTGCAAGGCAGCTACCGGGGCACCGACCTGGGCGCGCTGAACCCGGCCCGGCCCGCGGACCGGCGGATCCTGCTCGCCGCCGACCACGACAGCCCGGCCGGGCAGGCGGCGGGCGACGAGCACATCGACCGGCACCTGGCGCTGGCCGACCGGCTCTGGCGCGGCGATCCGCCGGAACTATGGGAGGCGGCGCAGCGCCTGCTCGATCTGGGCGAGGACCGGCACGCGGTCCTGCACACGCTGATGGACACGATCCGGTCGGCCGGGCGCAGCGAGAAGGACATCGCCGCCGCGCTCGATGACCTGCCCCCGGAGGAGCCCGGGGCGCCACCTGCGGGATCATCTGAGTGACTAGCTGAGTGGCCGGCGGGTGACCGCCCTTGCTCCCCTTACTCCGGCGGTGACCCGTATCCGCCGCCGCCTGGCGTCTCGATCACGAACACATCTCCGGTGGCCACGGCCACGCAGTCGCATCCGCGCATCGGGGTGACCGAGCCGTCGGCATGCTCGACCCAGTGCCGCCCGAGCGCGCCCGGCTTCCCGCCTGCCATCCCGTAAGGCGGGACGCGGCGGTGGCTGCTCAGCGTGGTGACGGTCATCGGCTCCAGGAACCGGAGTTCGCGGCGGCCGCCGTCGCCGCCGGGCCAGCGCCCCGCCCCGCCGCTGCCGCGGCGGATCGCGTACCGCTCCAGCCGGACCGGATAACGCCATTCCAGCACCTCGGGGTCGGTGAGCCGGGAGTTGGTCATGTGGGTCTGCACCACATCGGTGCCGGCGAAGCCGGGCCCGGCGCCGGATCCGCTGGCTACCGTCTCGTAATACTGGTAGCGCTGGTTGCCGATGGTGACGTTGTTCATCGTGCCCGAGCCCTCCGCCATGACGCCCAGCGCCGCGTAGAGGGCCCCGGTGATCGCCTGCGAGGTCTCCACGTTCCCGGCCGCCACCGCCGCGGGGTACTCGGGCGCCAGCATGCATCCCGGCGGGATGATCACGCGGACCGGCTTGAGGCAGCCGGAGTTGAGCGGGATGTCATCGGCCACCAGGGTGCGGAAAACATACAGCACCGCCGCCATGGCCACCGACGACGGCGCGTTGAAGTTGCCCGGCAGCTGCGGCGAGGTTCCGGTGAAGTCGACCTCCGCCGTGCGGGCCGCGCAGTCCACCCGGACCGCGACCTGGATGACCGCTCCGTTGTCGAGCGGGTGAGCGTATTCTCCGTCGCTCAGCGCGGTGATGACGCGGCGCACGGCCTCCTCGGCGTTGTCCTGGACGTGCCCCATGTAGGCCCGCACCACGTCCAGCCCGAAGTGCGCGATCATCCGGCGGAGTTCCTGCACCCCCTTCTCGTTGGCGGCGATCTGCGCCCGCAGGTCGGCCAGGTTCACCTCCGGGTTGCGAGACGGGTAGGGCGCGGAGCGGAGCAGGTCCAGTGTCTGCGCTTCCCGCAGCACCCCACCCCGCACCAGCAGCCAGTTATCGATGAGCACTCCTTCTTCCTCAACCCGGGTGCTGAACGCGGGCATCGAGCCGGGCGTGATGCCCCCGACCTCCGCATGGTGGCCGCGGGATGCCACGTAGAAGAGAATCTCGCGGCCGGCGCCGTCGAACACGGGTGTGACCACGGTGATGTCCGGAAGATGCGTCCCGCCGTGGTAGGGATCGTTGAGCACGTAGACGTCACCGGGCCGCATCCGCCCGGCATTACGCCTCACGACGATCCTGATGCTCTCCCCCATCGAGCCCAGGTGCACCGGAATGTGCGGGGCGTTCGCGATCAGGCCCCCGTCGGCGTCGAAGAGGGCACAGGAGAAGTCCAGCCGCTCCTTGATGTTGACCGAGTGCGCGGTACTGCGCAGCCGTACCCCCATCTGCTCGGCGACCGACATGAACAGGTTGTTGAAGATCTCCAGCATGACCGGATCGACCGCGGTCCCGGCCAGGCGCCGCTCCGGTCGTGCCGCCACGCGGGTGAGCAGCAGGTCACCGCGCCCGGTCAGTTCCGCCCGCCAGCCCGGTTCGGCCACCGTGGTCGTGAAGTCCTCCACGATCAGCGCTGGCCCGTCCACCCGCTGGCCGGGCCGCAGGTCCCGCCGTCGGACGAGCGGAACGTCCGCCGGCGCGCCGGCCACATACATCGCCACCGTGGCTCCCGCTCCGCCCGCCTGCCCAAGCCCGGGTGGCCGGCCCCGCGGCATTCCGCCGTCCGGTGGCTGCCCGGCCAGCGCCGCTGACGCGGCGACTAGCTCGACCGACACCGCCTCCACGAGGATCGCCTTGCCGCGCATCAGGAAGGAGAAGTGCTGCCGGTATGCCTGCTCGAAACGGGCGACCATCTCGGCCACGCCGCCGAGGGGGACCGGCAGCGCGGTGTCGGTGCCGTCGTAACGCAGGTGGGCCCGCCGCGCCGACCGGGCCCGGCCGGGCCCGATTCCCTGCCGAGCCAGCTCGGCGAGCGCGTCGGCCTCCAGGCGGCCGGCCACCCGGTCCAGCTCCGGGAGCAGCCGGGCGGCGAGCGGTGCCTCGACCGCGGTCTCGCGCATCGCGGTCACGTCCGCCAGCCCCATTCCGTACGCGGACAACACGCCGGCCAGCGGGTGGATGAGCACCCGGGTGATGCCGAGCGCGTCGGCCACCGCGCAGGCGTGCTGGCCACCCGCCCCGCCGAAGGTCGCCAGCACGTACTGGGTCACGTCATAGCCGCGCTGCACCGATATCTTCTTGATCGCGTTCGCCATGTTCGCCACCGCGATCTCCAGGAAGCCGGCGGCGACCTGCTCGGGTGAGGGGGAGCGGCTGGACCGGGCGGCTGGACCGCCGGATGCCCGCGAGAGCGAGCGGCCGGCGGTCGCTTCCCCGATCCGCCGCGCCAGCGCGGCGAACCGTTCCCGCACGATCCCGGCATCCAGCGGCTGGTCGCCGCCCTCGCCGAACACGCTCGGGAAGTGCGCTGGCTGGATCCGGCCGAGCATGATGTTGGCGTCGGTGACCGTGAGCGGGCCCCCGCGCCGGTAGGCCGCCGGGCCGGGGTCCGCCCCGGCCGAGTCCGGGCCGACCCGGTACCGGCTGCCGTCAAAGTGCAGGATCGACCCGCCGCCAGCGGCAACCGTGTGGATGCTGAGCATCGGCGCCCGCATCCGCACGCCGGCGATCTGCGTCTCGTACTGCCGCTCGAACTCGCCGGCGTAATGAGACACGTCGGTCGAGGTGCCGCCCATGTCGAACCCAATCACCTTGGCAAAGCCCGCTGCCTGCGCGGTGCGGGCCATGCCGACGATGCCGCCGGCGGGCCCGGACAGGATGGAGTCCTTGCCCCGGAACAAGCGGGCGTCGGTGAGGCCGCCGCTGGACTGCATGAACTGCAACCGGATCCCGCCCAGCTCGCTGGCGACCAGATCCACGTAGCGGGCGAGGATGGGGGAAAGGTAGGCGTCCACCAGCGTGGTGTCGCCGCGGGACACCAGCTTCATCAGCTGGCTGGTCGTATGCGACAGTGACACCTGCGTGAACCCGGCCCGCCGGGCGATCTCGCCGATCCGGGCCTCGTGCGCCGGGTACCGGTAGCCGTGCATGCACGCCACCGCCACCGACCGGAAGCCCTCGTCGTACGCGGCCTGTAGGTCGCCCGCCACGCCGTCCTCGTCCAGGGCGGTGATGACCTCGCCGCGGGCGCCGATCCGCTCGGTAGCCTCGATCACCCGCGAGTACACCATCTCCGGGCGGACGATCTGCCGGTCGAAGATCCGAGGCCGGTCCTGGTAGGCGATCCGCAGCGCGTCCGCGAACCCGCGGGTGATGACCAGGACGGTGGGCTCGCCTTTGCGTTCCAGGAGCGCATTGGTCGCGACCGTGGTGCCGAGGCGGACCACGGAGACCAGCCCGGCCGGTATGGGAGTCCCTTCGGCCAGGGCGAGCATATGCCGGATGCCCGCGACGGCGGGATCGGCGTACCGGCCCGGATCCTCGGACAGCAGCTTGTGGACGGCGATCGTGCCATCCGGCAGGCGCGCGACCACGTCAGTGAACGTGCCGCCACGGTCGATCCAGAACTCCCAGCCGCTGCCCACGGTCCATTGTCGGGCACGCTGCCGCCCGGCCGCTGACCGGCCCGGCCTACCCGGGGCCGATCTCGCGGTAGGCGGCGAGCAGGTCAGCAGCGGCGACCGTGGTGAGGTCGGCCGGGCTGGCGAACTCGCCGAGCTGGGCGACCCGCAGGTCCCGCACCGCGCAGGCGCGCTCGAACAGCGAGCGCGCGAACCGGCCGTTGCCGAGCTCGTCGATCTTCCGGTGCTCGCAGGCGTCGCCGAAGATCTGGTCCAGCACCGGCGTTGTGTCGGGGCCGAAGTTGTCCCCGGCCTGCTGCGCGATCACCTCGGCGATGCTGGTCAGCTCCTGTGGTGAGTAGCTGGGGAACGAGATCCGCACGCCGAACCGGGACGCCAGGCCCGGGTTGCTGCGCAGGAACCGGTCCATGTCCGCGGTGTAGCCGGCCAGCACGATCACCAGCCGGTCCCGGTCGTCCTCGGCCCGCTTGAGCAGCGCCGCGACCGCCTCGGAGCCGAACGCGTCGCCGCCGGAGTAGCCGTCATTGTACAGCGCGTAGGCCTCGTCGATGAACAGCACCCCGCCCAGCGCCGAGTCGATCAGCTTGTTGGTCTTGATCGCCGTCGAGCCCAGGTGCTCGCCGACCAGGTCGGCGCGGTGCGCCTCGACCA
>Ga0335078_10004124_pt1 | contig 21552 bp, 16 predicted proteins | sample Lox_Sample_32_FD_206711 | JGI IMG/M metagenome (GOLD analysis project Ga0335078, IMG submission 206711) | Soil microbial communities from Loxahatchee National Wildlife Refuge, Florida, United States - Lox_Sample_3.2 | ecosystem: Environmental > Terrestrial > Soil > Wetlands | place: USA...
CCGCGCGGATATCGCCGCCCGGCCCAACTCCGATTGGCTACAACCGGAATGCGGCCTCGACCGGCTCGGCGCCGAGCAGGCCGTCGCGTATGTGCAAGCCGGAGCCGCCGCGCTCAACAGCATCCCCACGGCCGATCACATCGTGGCCGAGCGATTCTTCGACGAAGGCGGCGGCATGCAACTCGTGCTGCACGCTCCTTTCGGCGCGCGCATCAATCGCGCCTGGGGCCTGGCGTTGCGCAAGCGCTTCTGCCGGTCGTTCAACTTCGAGCTGCAGGCAGCCGCCACCGACAACGGCATCGTCATCTCGCTCGGCGAGCAGCACTCCTTCCCGCTCGAAATTGTTTTCGAATTTCTGCACCCAGACACCGTCGAAGACGTCCTGGTGCAAGCGCTGCTGGCGGCGCCGATGTTCAACGCGCGCTGGCGTTGGAACGCCGGCCGCGCGCTTGCCATCCCGCGCTATTCCGGAGGCCGCAAAGTGCCGCCGCCCATCCAGCGCATGCGCGCCGACGACCTCATGGCCGCCGTCTTCCCCGACCAGGCCGCCTGCGCCGAAAATCTCGAAGGCGAGGTCCGCATCCCTGACCACCCGCTCGTCAAAGAGACCATCGACAATTGCCTCTATGAGGCCATGGATCTGCGCGGCCTGCGCGCGTTGATTGAAGGACTTCGCGACGGCCGCATCCGCACCGCCGCGATCGACACGGCCGAGCCTTCCCCGTTCTCGCACGAAATCCTTAATGCCAATCCATACGCGTACCTCGATGACGCGCCGCTCGAAGAGCGCCGCGCCCGCGCCGTGCAACTGCGGAGCACGCTACGCGCGGATTACGCCGAAGGCGCCGGAGCCCTCGATCCGGAAGCCATCGCGCAGGTCGCCGCCGAAGCGTGGCCGCCGATGCGCGATCCAGACGAACTCCACGAAGCGCTTTGCGGCCTGAGCCTGCTGGCTGCCGCCCCGGAGCACGCGGATTTATTCGAAACGCTGGCCGCTTTGCGGCGCGCGACGATTCTCACGATCGACGACCGCGATTACTGGGTCGCCGCCGAACGCCTCAACCTGGTGCAGCGTGTTTATCCGGCGGCGACGATGAATCCCCCTATCGCGGCGCCTCCGAGTGCGCGCCCGATTCCCGAGGCTCAGGAAGCCTGTGCCGCTGAAATCCTGCGCGGCTGGTTCGAATGTTCCGGCCCGCTGCGCGCCTCCGAACTCTCTCGCGATTTGGCGCTGCCGCGTGAGCTCGTCGATCAGGCCCTCGCGCAGCTCGAAGCCGAAGGCCAGATCCTTCGCGGGAAATTCAAAGGTGGCGACGAGCTCGAATGGTGTCATCGCCGCCTGCTCGCCCGCATTCACCGCCTCACCATCGGCCGTCTTCGCCGCGAGATCGAGCCCGTCACCACCGCCGAGTTCTTTGCGTTTCTCAACCGCTGGCAGCACGTCACCCCGGGAAATCAACTGCACGGCCTCGATGGCACCTTGCAGATCATCAAGCAGCTGCAGGGCAGTGAATTCGCGGCCGCGGCCTGGGAATCGGAAATTCTGCCGCGCCGTGTGGCGCAGTACAAGCCCGAGTATCTCGACCAGCTCTGTCTGGCCGGCGAAGTGAGCTGGGGCCGATTGTCGCCGCATCCGGCGTTCGAGCGCGACAGCGAAGAAACCCGCCGCGTGCGTCCCACGCGGGTTGCGCCGCTCGCCGTCTTCCTGCGCCAGGAAGCGCATTGGCTGCTCGCCACGCCGCAGCCGGCGCCGAAAGATTCTCTCTCGCACCCGGCGCGCGAAACGCTCGCGGTGCTGGAAACGCGCGGCGCCTCGTTTTTCGGCGACCTCGCGCGCGCCACAGGCCGGCTCGCCAGCGAAGTCGAAGACGCGCTCTGGGAACTGGTGACCGGCGGCCTGGTGACCGCCGATGGCTTCGAGAACCTGCGCGCTTTGCTCGATCCCAAACGCCGCCGCGGGGAAGGCCGTGGCCGCGACGCACGGCCTCGGCACGCGCCCGGCCGCTGGGACCTGCTTCGCCACACCGAAATCGCGTCCGATGCCTACACCGAAGCCTTCGCCCGCCAGCTTCTGGCGCGGTGGGGCGTCGTGTTCCGCGATGTCGCGTATCGCGAGCCGCTGGCGCCGGCCTGGCGCGATCTGCTGATTGTGCTCCGCCGCCTCGAATTGCGCGGCGAAATTCGCGGCGGCCGGTTTGTGTCGGCGTATCTTGGCGAACAGTTCGCGTTGCCGGAAGCTCTCGATTTATTGCGCGCCGTCCGCCGCACCGGCGAGACCGCGCCGGCCCCGGAAGGCCCCGGCCCCTGGGCGGCATTGCAGGCGGGACAGACCCTGGCGCAGCCCGCCGCGCATTAGAGGACCGGGTGGGGCAGGCCCCCGGCCTGCGGCCGACCCCCGGTCGCCCTCTTCGGGATCCGCAAGCAGCGGGACGGGGCGTCCCGCGCAGACCGAGGGTCTGCCCCACAGCCCCGGCTTAGCGCAGTTCCCCGATATACACGCCGAAGGGTTCCAGCGCAAATTCCCCGTTTGCGTTCGCCTTCGAATTCCCAGACGACGCCAGCAGCGGAGCCGCTGCCTGGACGTCGAGCCGGATGGTCCGCGCCTCCGCGCTCATATTGAGCAGCACCACCACGCGCCGCTCCTTGTAGCTGCGCAGATACGCCAGGACGTGGGCGTCGGCCTCGTTCAGCGGCACGTATTTTCCATCGAGCAACGCCGGGTCGGTATGGCGCAACGCCAGCAGCCGGCGATAAAAGTTCAGGATCGAGTCCGGATCTTTCTGTTCGGCCGCGACATTATACCTCGCAAAACGCGGCCCGACGGGCAGCCACGGTGCGGCCTTGCTGAAGCCCGCGTTCCGGCTGGAATCCCACTGCATGGGGGTGCGTTCGCCATCGCGCCCCTTTTCTTGCGGCCAGCCGAGCTTGCCGATCGGATCCTTCACGTCTTCCCGCCGCTTCGGATCGTGATTCTCCATCCCCAGCTCTTCGCCGTAGTAGAGGATCGGGGTTCCGCGCAGGGTCAGGTACAGCGCGGCCATCAGCTTCGCGATCTGGTCGTTGTGCGCGCCGTCGCCGTAGCGGTCGTAGACGCGGCGGATGTCGTGATTGCTCAGCACGTACACCGGCCAGCCGCCCGCCCCATCCACGGCCGCGATCTGCCGGCGAAACTCCGGCGCCGATAGCCGATTCACCATGGTGAACAGGAAATCCATCGGCATGTGCAGCTCGTTGCCGTGCGCGCCGTAATACTGCTTGAGCTGCGCGACGTTCTGGGTCCAGGTCTCGCCGATCAGCACGGCGTTCGATTGATCCGCCACGCGCCGCAGCCGCTGCAGCACGCTGTGCACCTCGGGTAGACCTTTGTCGTAAATTTCGCGCTCGACCGGGTCGCCGTAGGCATTCTTTTCGTGATCGACCACCGGGTTGTCGCGCAGATCCGGGTCTTCGAACAACGTGTCCACGGCGTCGAGCCGGAACCCCGCCACGCCGCGCTGATACCACCAGCGCGTCACCCCGAACATCGCTGTTTCGACCTCCGGATTGCGCCAGTTCAGATCCGGCTGCTGCGGATAGAAATAGTGGTAATACCATTGGCTAGTGCGCGGATCGAACTTCCACGCCGGCCCGCCGAAAGTCGAAACCCAGTTGTTCGGCGGCTGGTGATCGCCGATGGAATTGCGCCAGATGTACCAGTTGCGCTTCGGATTGTTGCGCGAGGAAGACGATTCGACGAACCAGGGATGCCGGTCGGAAGTGTGGTTCATGACGAAATCGAGAATCATCCGGATGTTGCGTTTCCTGGCATCGGCAATCAGCCGGTCCATGTCAGCCAGGGTGCCGAACTCCGGGTTCACGTTTTCGAAATCGGAGACGTCGTAGCCGAAATCGACCTGCGGCGAAGGATACATCGGGGTCAGCCAGACCGCGTCGACGCCGAGCCATCGCAGGTAATCGAGGTGCGCGGCGATCCCGTTCAAGTCGCCGATGCCGTCATTGTTGCTGTCGGCGAAGCTGCGCGGGTAAATCTCGTAGAAGACGGCGTGCTGCCACCAGTGATGCCCCTCGGCGTCGACCGATTCACCGGCCGCGTGCAGCAGCCATCCGGCAAGCGCCGCGCCCGCGCAGGCCAGGAGCAGGAGACGGAAGCCTCGAACCATGGCTCTATTGTCCTCCGCGGACGCCGGCGGGTGCGGAAGAGAACCGGCTCTACAATTTGGATGAGCAGGGCAAAACCGCCACGGGTGGCGGGTTTGTCTTGTAACTCATTGATTCCCCGTTCAGAAACCGCCAATTCTGGCGGTTTTTGTTTTTTGGAGCAGCTTGCATGAACGATGAAAGAAACATGGAAGACGTTTTTGATTTAGGCGCGTGGCTCGATTCTACCGGGCCCGCGATGTGACCTGGGAACGCTTCTGCCAGGAATACGCCGGGATCAGCCGATCGGTTGCCGATCAGTTGATCCGGCAACTCGATGAATTCGGACCGGGCTATTTCCACATCGCCGAAATCGCGAAAATCACTCCCGAGAAATTTCGGCTCATCGCGCCGTCGGTGAGCGAAGAGGGCGTGAATTGCGATGGCGAGAGCATCCCGTTCACTGCCGAGAACGCGGGCAAACTTGCGGCCGCTGTGCAGCAACTGCAGGCCCGTGCCGAAGCGGGAAAACCGCCGGCCGCGGCAGAGGAACCCGGACGCCATCTCGAGCACGCGGCACGAGCGTTCACGGCAGCACTGGCCGAACTGGAGCGCGCCCGCAAGCTGCCGCGGAATCTGGTGGAGAGGCAGACGCAGCGCGCGGTGACTGATTCGGGCATCCAGCAACTCACGCGGCTGACCGGCATCGTGCCCAACCACTAGCGCCCGGCCGGGGCTGGCGGGCGGGTAACCATCGCCGCTACGGCATCGTATCTATTAGCAGAGTGTAAATTCGACGTCTCACATTCGGAGGAGGACACTTATGCTTGCGCGACTGCTACTGGTTGCGTTGCTGGCGGTTGGACTGGCCAGCGCGAAAACATACAATTTTACGTTGTCGAACTCGACTCAGGCCGGGTCCACGACGTTGAAAGCCGGAGACTACAAGCTGAGCGTGGATGGATCGAAAGTGGTTCTGAAAGACGCGGACGGCAAGAGTGTATCGGCGAACACAAAACTTGAGACCGCGGATAAGCCGTTCCACGCCACCGAGGTCTCGACGACTCAGAACAACGGGACCAGCAGAATCGAGTGGATCGGGCTGGGCGGGAGTAAGTCTAAAATAGTATTCGAATAGACGTTCGGACGTCAGCCGGCGGGCGCCGGAAGCAAGCGGCGCCCGATTTGGCTTTCGGGAGGGCGTTGCACGCAAAGGAGGATCGAAACGGCGATGACTCTGCGTCGGAGTCTCCAAATCGCAGGCTTGGCGGCCGGCCTGGCAGGACTGGCCTCGGCCGCCGAAGTCAAGGGAGTGTTGATGGACAAGGCGTGTTCCGGCAAAGCCGAAGTGCGCGTGCTGTCCACCGGAATTGAAGGCGGCATGATCGTAGCCGAGGCGCACACGCGCGAGTGTGCCCTGATGCCGGCCTGCGAGAAGAGCGGCTACGGAATCTTCACCTACGACAATAAATTCCTGGCATTTGACCAGGCAGGAAGCCGGAAGGCTCTCGCGGCCATCAAGGCTTCCAAGAAGCTCGACGATCTGGAGGTGGTGGTGACCGGCGAAATCAAAGGCGACACCATCAAGGTCGAGAGCCTGAAACTGCTGTAGCCCGCCGATTGCAGCGCCATCTGCACCTTCAGCCCGCGTAGTCTGTCTTTTCTCCCCTTGACATTCTACATATCCTGGCATATATATGTAGAACATCTAGGAGAGACCGTGGGGCAGGATGGAATCCTGCGGCCGATTGGCAATCGGCCCCACAAGGAGACACATGCCGCCGGAAAAATCCGATCTTTTGCAAGGGACCTTGGATATGCTGATCCTGAAGATCGTGGCTCTCGGGCCGGTCCACGGATATGGCATTGCGCTGCGCATCCGCCAGATTTCCAAAGAAGTGCTGCAGGTGCAGCAGGGCTCGCTCTACCCGGCGCTGCACCGGCTGGAAAAGCGGGGCTGGTTGAAAGCCGAATGGGGGGAATCGGAAAACGGGCGGGAGGCGAAGTTCTATAGCTTGTCACCGAAGGGGCGCAAGCAACTGGCGGAAGAGGAATCGAACTGGGAGCGGCTGGCGGGCGCCGTAGGCGAGATTCTTCGGGCGACGGAGGCCGAATCATGAGCCGGCGGCCGGACGATTCGCAGCTCGACCGCGAGCTGCGGTTTCATATCCAGAGACTCGTCGATGAGAAGATCGCCGCCGGCATCGCGCCGGAGGAGGCGCGGCGTCAGGCGCTTCTGGAATTCGGGGGGCAACAACAAATCAAAGAAGAGTTGCGGGACGTTTACCGGCTGCGGTTCGTCGAAAGCAGCATGAGAAATCTGCGTTCGGCATGCCGGTTCATGCGCGCCGCGCCTTCGTTTTCGATCACGGTGATGCTGACCCTGGCGCTCGGGATCGGCGCCAACAGCGCGGTGTTTTCAGCGATCCACGCAATTCTGCTGCGGCCGCTGCCCTTTCCCAACGCGGACCAGTTGGTGGTTCTTGCCCAGTACAATCCCAAGGGGCGGAATCCGATGACGCCGGTCGCGCCGGTCCGGGTGGAAGACTGGAATCGCATGAATTCCACGTTCCAGGCGATCACCGGGTATTACACCGAAGACGTGTCGGAAACTTCGGGCCAACTACCGGAAAAGATCACGCGGGCCTGGGTGTCGCCGCGCTTCTTCCAGGTGTGGGGAGTGGCGCCGGCGATCGGCCGCACGTTTGCTCCCAACGAGGAGCGGTTTCACGGGACGAACGCGGTGGTGATCAGCGACCGCTTCTGGCGGCGCCGGTTCGGCGGCACCCTCGAAGCGATCGGCAGGCGGCTGCGGCTCGACGGATATCCCTACACGATTATCGGGATCATGCCGCCGTCGTTCCTGTTTCCGGAGCGTGACGTGGACCTGTTCATCCCCTCGCCGGTTGATTTTCCGCTGTCGCAAACCAACCGAGAGCTCACCTGGTACACGTGCGTCGGAAGGATGCGGCCGGGAGTGGGGATCGCGCAGGCAAGAGCCGATCTGGCCACGGTGCAGGGCCAACTCGGACAAGAATTTCCCAAAACCGACAAGGACCTGGCGATCCGGATCGCGCCGCAGAAGGAGATTCAGATCGGCGGCATCCGCCGCTCCTTGTGGATCCTGTTCGGCTCGGTGTCGCTGTTATTGGTGCTGGCCTGCTGCAATATTGCTTCCTTGCTGCTGGCGCGAACGGCGCAGCGGGCACACGAAATCGCGATCCGTTTCTCGCTCGGGGCGTCGCGCGGCTCGGTAATCCTGCAGCTGCTGACGGAAACGTTCGTACTGGCGCTCGGCGGTTCGGTTCTTGGTGTTCTGGTGGCGGCGGGCGCGGCGAACGCGTTTCATGCGCTGGCCAAGAATCTGCCGCGCGGCGACGAGGTCCGGCTGGATTGGACGATCGTGGTGTATACGCTGGGCTGCTCGGTGATTGCGACGCTGCTGTGCGGCCTGCTGCCGGCGTTTCGCGCCACGCGCCGGAGTTTATCGGGCGCGATGTCGCAATCGAGCCGCAGGCAAGTCTCCGCGCGCAGCCCGCTGCAATGGGCGCTGGTCAGCCTACAGGTGGCGCTGGCGGTGACTCTGCTCGCCGGAGCCGGGCTTTTGCTGCGCACGTTTCAAGCATTGGGACGCATCTCACCGGGTTTTGATCCCAGCCATGTGCTCACGCTTCGGATCAGCGGAAATTACGGCGAGACCTCGGACATGAAGACGCTCACCGCGCGGATCAACCGTACTCTGGAGGAGCTGCGTGGTGTGCCGGGAGTGGAGACGGCGGCCACCTCTCTCGGCGTGCCCGGCGCGCCTTCCCAATTCCAGGCGGAACTGAAAATCTCCGGCGAGCCGGCCGAGAGCGAACGCAAGCTCCCGGTGATTCCGCGGTATGTGTCGGACGGGTATTTCGCCGCTCTGCGCATTCCGGTGCTCGCCGGCGAGGCCTGCCGTGATAACACGCTCAGCGCGCAAACCGCCGTGGTGAATCAGAGTTTCGTAAACACTTATCTGGCCGGCGGCCCGGTGATTGGAAGGCGCATCGAGCCGGTGCGGCCCGGGCTCTACGCGGCGCCTCCGGCCGAGATCCGTGGAATTGTCGGCGACGCGCGCGAGCAGGGGCTCGATCGCGAGCCGGCACCGACGGTCTATCGGTGTTTTGGTGCCGGCAATCCGACCCCGGTTTTCCTCATTCGCACCTACGGCGAACCCATGACCATGGCGGAATCGCTGCGGCGCAAGATTCATGAGATCGAGCCCGGCCGGTCGGTGTTCGAGGTGATGCCACTGGCCGATCACCTGAGCGAGAATTTCGCGGAGAACCGCATGCGCGCGGTGCTGCTCACGTTTTTTGCGCTGAGCGCGGTTTCGCTGGCGTGCATGGGACTGTACGGAACGCTCAGCTATCTGGCCGGCCTGCGGCGGCGCGAGATCGGGCTGCGGCTGGCGATCGGGGCGCTGCGCGGACAGATCGCCAGCCAGTTTCTGCTCGAAGGCTTGCGCGCTTCGGTGCTAGGTTGCGGGGCCGGTCTGATCCTGGCCGGGTTCTCGACGCGGCTGCTGGCCGGGATGCTTTATGGCGTCAACGCGCTCGATACGGCTACGTTTGCCGGAGTGGCCGCCCTGATCCTGCTGACGGGCACGCTTTCGGCGCTGCTGCCGGCGGCGCGCGCGGCGCGCGTGGATCCGATGCAGGCGCTGCGGGAAGAATAGCGTCAGCCGGCCGCGCTGTGGTTGCGCGGCCATCCGGCGCTGCATCTCTTCGGTCGAGACATCTTCCACATGGGTGGCAATCAACCATTGATTGCCCGCCGGATCACGCACGGTGGCGTTGCGGTCGCCGTAGAACTGGTTCACCGGTTCGCGGACCGAGGTAGCGCCCGCGCCCACCGCGCGGCGGTAAAACTCGTCCATGTCCTTCACGTACAGATAGAGCGTGGTGGGCATCGGGGGCGCTTCGCCGGATGCTTCGGAGATCATGATTCGCGAATCTCCGATTTTTAGCTCGGCGTGCCGGACGGTGCCGCCGGGGCCGGGCACGCGCTCCAATTCCTGGGCATCGAATGCCTGCTTCAGAAAGTCGATGAGCCGCGCCGCGCCTTGCGCTACGAGGAACGGCGTAACCGAATGATACCCTTCCGGGATGGGTCGTGGTTTTGGCATAAATTTGCTCCTCGTCCAAGACTTATCACGAGTCTGGTTGCAGCGACGGCAGGCAATCTTCAGGCCATAGTTTCCTGATGTTGGCGAACGCACAGCGCGCCGTTTCTCCCGCCGGCGGGCTTCAGTCGCGGCGGCAGCGGCGCCGGTTGGCAACCGGCAGCAGGATGCCATCCTGCCCCACCGTCACAGCCGCAGGATGAATTCGCGGGCCTCGGCGAGTTCTTCGGGGCTGACGATGTGGGGGCGGCCTTGGTAGATGTGCAGTTCGACGTCGGCGCCGAGATCGCGGAGGGTGCGCGCGGTGGCTTGGGTGCTGGCGAGCGAGATCCAGTCGTCGGCGTCGCTGCCGGTGAGGAAGACGCGGAGGCCTTTCAGATGGTTCGGCGGAAAGGCTCGGGGTTCCTCGGGAGCGCCGAAGATGCCGCCGGTCAGCACGACAATCGCGCCGCATCGGCCGGGACGGCGTAAGGCATATTCAAGCGCGAGACAGGCGCCTTGCGAAAAACCGACGAGGAAGATTTGTTGCGGACCGAGGCGGCCGCCTTCGCGGGCTTCTTCGACGGCGGTGTCGAGTTGTTCGATGGCTTGGGAGAGATACGGTTCGTTGGCGGCGAGGGGATCGAAGAAGCGGCCGGGATACCAGCTTCCGGTGTCGGCGGCGGGCGCGAGCCAGCGGATGTGTTCGAGGCGGAAACTGGAGGCGAGCACGACCTTTTCTTCGCGGGTGCGGTCGCGCCCGTGAATTAAAATGCCGGCCAGCCGCGCGGTTCCTCGCGGCAAGCCGGCTTCTAAATAATCAATCTGCGGGTTTCCCAAACACCCAGTGTAACTGGGTAACGAAGCCTACTTGTCGCCGCCGATGAAGGTGGCGTCGCGGCGCGACATGGTGACGCCGGAATCCTTCTGCGAAGCACCAGGGCCGACGCCCGGCGCAGCCGTACCGACCGCAACCTTGCCGTTGTACTCGGGCACTTGGATCGGTTCGAGCATGGCAACGATCTCGCCGCGCTTCTCTTCGAACCACGGCGGCAGCAGCAGCGAAGTACCGAGCTGGTCGGCCGGTTCGTCGCGCGCGAATCCGCCTTCGGCGGTGGCGGCGCACTCCACCAGGATGCCGCCGGGGCACCGGCAGTAAATGGAGTGGAAGTAGTTGCGATCTTTCACTTCGGAGCAATCGGTGTAGCCGAGCTCGTCGTAGATGCCCTTTTGGGTCATCAGATCGTTATCGGTCGGCACGTTCATCGCCACGTGGTGCGGGGTGCCTTCGCCGAAGATCCAGCTTCCCTGCGGCTTGTCGGGTTCATGATGAAGAACAACGGTTTTGGCCGCGCCGCCGCCGGCCACTTCGAGCCGAGTGAACGGGCCTTCCTTGCCGGTCTGCTTGAAGCCGAGGGCGTCGACGAAGAACCGCTCGGTTTCGGTGGTTTCGCGCACCGAGAGAACCGTGCCGAAGAACCCGCGGACGGAGGTGTCCATCTTGATTTCGGGCGTCTCCCAACCGACGCGCTTGTCGGCGGGGTCTTCCATGACTTCGAATTCGAGGCCAGACGGGTGAATGAAGCGGATGAACTTGTGGCCGAACCGCTCCTGAATGCCGCGGTTTTCGATCTTGTGATGGTTGAGATGATCGAGCCAGAACGACATGGTCCCGCCGGGCACCGTGTACGTGGTGGCCTGGATCTGGCCGGAACCCTTCCGGCCTTTGATGCGCTTATACGGGAACGTGGTCATGACGCTTCCCGGCTCGGCATTCGCGTTTGAATAATAAAGATGATAGTGGGCATAGCGGCCGTCGAACAGGATCGTTTGCTTGATCATTCGCTGGCCGACCACTTGCGTGAAGAAATCGATATCCGGCTGGGCCGCGCCCGCACAAGCGGTGACGTGGTGAAGACCGGTGACAGGATAATCCATCCCCATCCTCCTGGGGCGCGATTATATCAGAACCGCACCCGAATGCTTCTGAAGTAAATTCCAACGGTTTCGCTGGACGCCGCTCACGGGGCGATCGCCGAGGGCGGTCCGCGCGGGGAGAGGCGTGCTCCTATGATACTGGAGCGGCCGGGAGCCTGCAATCCGCCGGTGGCAGTACAATGGCCGAAGGCGACGGAGGGGCAAATGGCGAAATTTCGGATCGCGCCGCACATGCGGCTGCACGAATGGGTGGCCGAGGAGAAGGGCTATTTCACGGCCGAAGGGCTCGATTACGAATTTCGCGACGAAATCCTTTCCAAAGACGGAAAGAAGCACGATCTAGGCGATAAGGTTGGGGCGTACCAGACGTTCGAAAAGGGGCGGTCCACCGATGTCAGTTGCGCGTGCCACTGGACGGTGAACGTGGCGGCGTCGAACGGGCACGGAAAGCTGTACCGCGACGCGTACTCGGTTTCGCCGGCCGGTGTGTTTGTGCCGCCCGAATCGCCGATCCGGCATCCGGCGGAACTGGCGGACGTGCCGATTTCGGTGGGGTATCAATCGGGAAGCCATTATTCGACGATCCAGGCGCTGGAACAATATCTGAAGCCGGAACAGATCAAACTGTCGTTTTCCGACGGGCTGCTGTTCAAGCGGATGGAACTGCTCATCGACCGCAAGGTAACGGCGGCGTCGCTGTTCAGCGGGCCGTATTATTTCATGGAGCAGTTGGGATTTCGCAAGATCATCGATACCACGTTCATGATGGCGTCGATGATCACGGGCGATCCGGATCCGGAGGACTTGCAGAAATATTTCCGCGCGCTGCGGCGGGCCCAGCGCGATATCGATCTGCGGCCGGAGCTGTATACGCATTACTACAAGAAGGAGTTCCCGGAGCGGTTCCTCGATCAGATGGACACGCGGCGGTGGGGGCCGGGCGAGCGGATCGTGTTCGAGCCGTACACCAAGGAAGTGTTCGAGGAATCCTTCGAGTGGATCGCGCGGCGCGGCATTTTCCCGGCGGAGGAAATGGGCTCGGGCAAATACGAAGAGGCGACGCTCTCGCTGCCGGTGAAATAAGCCGCGGAGGTGGAGTCACGTTCGAACGGTACACGGAGAAGGCGCGGCGGGCGATTTTTTTCGCCCGGTACGAGGCCACGAACCTGCCTACCGGGTACATCGAGACCGAGCACCTGCTGCTCGGGCTGCTGCGCGAGGACGCGCTGCTGAAAATCAAACTGATCAACCAGAAGGGTTCGGCGGAAGGGCTGCGGAGTGAAGTCGAGCGGGGCATTCCGAAGAGCGGGCAGGTGATCCCGGAGTCCGCCGATATGCCGCTCAGCCACGAAGCCAAGCAGGCGTTGAGCCACGCGGCGGACGAGGCTGAGGAACTGAAGCATTCTTCGATCGATTCCGGCCACCTGGTGCTCGGGGTGTTCGCCATGAAAGGGAAGGCGGCGGAGGCGCTGGATCATCAGGGGGTTTCGCACGCTGCTTACCGCGAGGCGCTCGCCGGTTCCGCCGACCCGGTGAAGCCCGTACCGCCTGTCACGGGCCCGGTAAGCAGTTCACAGACGCATCCGGACGAAGCGCCTGGGCGCGAAACGGCCGCGCCGTCGCTGCGCGAGCCGGTGTCGAAACTGAGCCGGATCGTCGAGCAGACGTTCGTTTTGGTGGCGGTGAGCACCGAGAACTTCGGGTATCAGCGCCTGAAGCGGAAACCGTGGACGCGCAAGGAAGCGCTGGGACATCTGATCGATTGCGCGGCCATTCATCACGGTTGGTTTGTGCGCGCGTCGACGGAACCGAATGTTTCGGCGAGCGGGTATCCGGAGGACAGCTGGGTCGCGGCGCAGCGATACACGGAAATCTCCTGGAGGAATCTACTGGAATTGTGGGCCTCGCTCAATCGGCTGCTGGTGCACGTTCTGGCGAATGTGCCGGAAGAGAAGCTGGGGATGAGCTACCGGATCGGTGTCGAAGAACCGAAGACGCTGGGGGAACTGATCACGGGGTATGTCGAGCACGTCGAGAATGTGGTGGGGCAGATGCTCGCGCACGGGTAGGGTCCGGGACCGCTAAAGCGGTCCGCAGGCTGAAGCCTGCCCTACGTTACGGCTTCTTTTCCGCTTCGCGGCCGCCTTTGAGGATGCCGATCATGGCGTAGTTGCCTTCGTGGCAGGCGTACTCGATCAGCTCGAACTTGGGATCGCGGTTCAGCGGAAACTCGAGGGTCCACGGCTTGGTCCAGGTTTCCGGATCGTCGATCGTGGCTTTGTAATCGATGGTGTTTGCGTTTATCCGGGTGAAGCGCTCGACCAGGCGCATGTTGGCGCTGTGCGGGACTCCGTTGCCGTTGAGACCGATGCCATTGGTGCCGCCGAGGAAATTGGTGGTTTCGACGACCAGCGTGTTGCCTTCCCAGTGGCCGCGCGGATCACCCATGTAGGAACGGACGCCGCCGGCGACGTGCGGGCGGCCATCGAGCGGGATGATGCGGGTTTCGTGGATCATCTCGTAGCGGATAATGACCAAACCGGGCGCCTGTAGGATCTGGTTGCCGTTGTTGTAAATGACCGGCAGGATGGAGCCCATGACGCCGCGCGAGATGCAGCGGTCGTAGTAGCTTTGATCGGTCCACGACTCGTTCGGGGGATGCGTTTTCCGATACGCCGTGCGTTCGTCCTGCCATTGCTGCGCCTTCGCGGTGAGCGGGGGAATTCGGCCATCCGGTGGATCGACAACCAAAGATGCCTGGCGGCTCGGCTTGCCGCGCTCGAGCCAATAGGCGGGCGGATTGATGCCCACCGGCGCCTCGGGGTTGGCGAACTCCTGCTTGTCGGCCTCGGCGGTCCGCTGCGCGCGCTTCTCGCGATCGGCGAACTCCTCGTCGGTCAGGACCGAGCGCGTGCCGAATTGAGCGGGACGCTGCATCGGAATGCCGATGCTGTCGGTGGCGGGCCAGAGGCCTTGCAGGTCCGGATCGCCCCAGGAAGTTTTGGGGACGGTCCAGGTCTGCGCGACAAGAGGTAGCGCCAGCAGCGCGGCGGTAAGGAAAGGCCGAGCGCGCATGGTCAGATCTCCAGCTTCGCGGTGCTGTCGCCGAAGGCGTCCTGCGGCACGCCCATCTTGTCGAGCAATGCCAGCATGAGGTTCGCCATGTGGGTATGGGGCGGGAAGACCAAGTGGCGTCCGCCTTGCAGCCGGCCGGACGCGCCGCCGGCAACGATGATGGGCAGCGGGTCGTGATCGTGCTGATTGCCGTTGCTCATGCTGCTGCCATAGAGGACCACGGAATGGTCAAGCAGGTTGCCATCGCCATCGGGCGCCGCTTTGAGCTTCTCCAGGAAATAGCCGAGCATCTTGACGTGATATTGGTTGATGAGCGCGAACTTGTCCATGTTGGCGCGGACATTGGAGTGGTGCGAGGCGGTGTGGAAGCCGTCGCGCACGCCGCTGCCGGGATAGGTGGCGCCGCTGGTATCGCGGGCGTACATCAACGTGGAAATGCGGGTGATTTCGGCGCGGTAGGCGAGCACCTGGAGATCGAACATTAACTTCAGGTGATCTTCGAAGGCTTCGGGAATGCCGACCGGGGCTTCCGGGATATCGACGTTATTCGCGGATTGCTGCGTGGCTTTCTGGATGCGGCGCTCGATTTCGCGGATGTCATCGAGATACTCGGTGAGGCGGGCGCGGTCGCCGGGATCGAGGCGGCCTTGGAGGCGCGCCACTTTATCGGTGACGGAATCGAGGATGCTGCCATCCTGCTGTTTGCGCGAAAGGCGCTGCGCGGCATTGGTGCCATCGCCGAATAAGCGTTCGAAGACAACTTGCGGACTGTTCTCCATGGGGAGCGGGAGCGTCGCGGTACGCCAGGAGATGGTGTTGAAGTACGCGCAGCCGTAACCGGAGCCGCAGTTCAGGCCGACTTCTTCGATGGCCAGCTCGATGGAAGGCAGCGGCGTATCCTGGCCGACGTGCTCCGCCAGGACCTGGTCGATACTCATGCCGGCATGCACGGAACCCTTTTCCGGGTGCGCGCCGGTGAGGAAGACCGCGGCGGAGCGGGCATGGTCGGCGCCGGCATCGGAGCCGACGCCACCGGCCAGCGGATGTGCCAGGTTGCTCACGATGTTGACGCGGTCGCGCAGTTTTTCGAGCGGTTTCAGGCTTTCGGTGAATTCGAAGCCGGCGCCTTCCTTAGCGGGAGTCCACTTGTCCATCGTCGCGCCGTGCGGGAGATAGATTCCGCAAAAGCGGTTCTTGGGAGCCGCGGCGGTCTTGCCGAGCGGCGTTTGGGCGGGGACCATCGAATCGAGCAGGGGCAGCGCGAGGGAAACCCCCATGCCTCGCAAAAAGGTACGCCGCGGCAAATGTTTTTTGGTGATGAACATGATCGACTCCTTAGTCGGCTTTTCGGTTGTTGGCTTCGAGATCGGGCGCCTGTTTGACCTTCATCTCAAACGGCGCGCTCTTCACAATTCCTATTACCAGGTCGGATAGCCGGTAGCGATGGGGGGCGGCTTCCCGCATGACGGCGCGCACCACGGGCATGTCGTAGTATTTGGTTTCGCGGCCGACTCCGTACATCATCAGCTTTTCCGTCAGGGTTCCAACGAACGCCTCGGGCCGGTTCAGGAGCGCCTGGCGCAAGCTGGATGGACTGTCGATGGGCGTGCCATCGACCAGTTGGCCGGAGGCGTCGATTTTGGCTCCGGAATCGGTGGTACGGTAGCGGCCGACGCCATCGAAGTTTTCGAGCGCGAGCCCGATGGGGTCCATGATCTTGTGGCACCCGGCGCAGACGGGATTGGCGCGGTGCTGTTCCATGCGCTCGCGCACGGAGGTGATGGCGGCGCCCCCTGAATTTTCCTTGAGCGGCGGCACGTTGGGCGGCGGCAAGGGCGGCGGGCTGCCGAGCAGATTTTCCAGAACCCATTTGCCGCGCTGCACCGGCGAAGTGCGGTTGGCGTTGGAGGTGACGAGCAAGAAACTGCCTTGGCCGAGCAGGCCGCGGCGGGCGTCGAGAGGAACCGGGACGCGGCGGAAGTCCGGACCGTAGACGCCGGGAATGCCGTAGTGCTTCGCAAGACGCTCGTTGACGAAGGTGTAGTCGGCATTCAGAAGATCGAGTACGGAGCGGTCTTCGTGCAGGACGCTTGCAAACAGCATTTCGGTTTCGCGCTGGAACGCCTGGCGGAGATTGTCGTCGAAATCAGGGAACTCGCGGGCGTCGGGGTTTGCGTTCTTAAGATCGCGCAGATAGAGCCACTGCTCGGCGAAATTGGTGACGAGGGCGCGCGACCGGGGGTCGGCCAGCATGCGGCGTGTCTGCTGTTCGAGGACGGCCGGTTCGTGCAGCTTGTTCTGAATGGCGAGGTTCAGCAACTCGTCATCGGGGATGCTGGACCACAAGAAAAAGGAGAGGCGCGAGGCCAGTTCGGTGTCGGTGATGCGGTACGGCCGGCCGGGCGGGACGGCGGCGGGCGGCGGCTCGAAACGGAAGATGAATTCGGGGTCGGCCAAAATACGGCGCAGCGCTATTTCGATTCCAGCTTCGAATCTGCCTGTGCGATTGCGCTCCTGCTGATAGAAGCTGAGCAGCGGTTCGAGATCGGCATCGGTAAGTGCGCGGCGGAATCCTCGGCGCACCAGGTCCGAAAGGATGCGGCGGGCGCAGGGAATCTCGTCGGTCTGGGCGGCGGGGTGGCAAAGGAAGATGCGGCGGCGGCTGGGCGTGTCGCCGGAGCCGGTGGCGTTGTAGGGGCCGGTGATATCAACGCGGGCGAGGTGCGGCACGGTGTCGTAGCCGTACTGCATGCCGATGTTCGAATCGAACGTGCTGTTCATCGGACGGTGGACAAGGTCTTCAATCGCATCGTGGTCTTTCTGTAAAAAGGCAACGGCTAACGTCTGCGGCCCGGCTTTGACCTGGAGCGGAAACTCGAGGTGGATGTCGGGGCTCATCTTGACGCGCTCTTCGGTGGGATCGCTGAGCGGCGCGAGAGGAAACGGCTGGCCCGGAATTTCGCGCATGAAGAACATGGCGACTTCGTCGAGCTTGTACAACTTCACGCGCTGGCCATTGAGGGTGACTTCGAGCTCCTGGCCTCCGGCGCCTTCGCCGAAAACCTGGCCGAAGCTGAGCTTGGCGAGCGACAGCTTGATTTTGTATTCGCCATCCAGCGGGAAATTGTGCTCGATGCGAGTGCCGCCGCGGGTGCCGAGCGGCAGGCCGTCGAGCGTTTCGGTCTGCGACAGATCGCCCTTGAGCGTGTAGGTGACGTCGAGCGGTGCGGTTTCGGGATCGCCGACCGCGAGGCGGCTAATTTTGGCGGCAGCCGAGACATAGCGCTCGAGCAGCGCTGGCGAGACGCCGAGCACGTCGGCGATATTGTCGAAGCCGTTGCTGGAATCGTCGGCCGGCAGCAAGGTGGTTGGGTCGACATCGACCGCGAGCAGGTCGCGAATCGCGTTGGCGTACTCGGCGCGATTCATGCGGTGGAGCGGCGCGCGGCCGGGATTGGGATTGGCGGCGGCAGCCGTGTCGAGCGCGGTTTCGACGGAGGCGGCAAATGTATCGAGCGCTTGCCGAGGCGGACGGCGCGCGCCGGCGGGCGGCATCATGCCGGCCCGCACCTTGCGCACGACCTTTTCCCAGGTCTCGGCATTGGGGCCGACGTGCTGCAGGTCGAGCTTGTCGAGTTCGAGGCCGCCGGTCTTCAGCTTCTGGTTGTGACAGGTGATGCAGTATTGATTGAGCAATGCCTGCGGCTCGCCCGGCTGGCTCGAGGCCAGCGAAGCGAAGAACAGGGCGGCTGCGGCGATGAGGCTTGCCCTCATTTTTCGGCCACCTGGTTGGCCATCAGTTTCTTCAACAGCGCGATGGCTTTGGGCTTCGCTTCCGGCGGCCGGATGGCGAGGAAGATGCCTTGCGCGAAAATCATCGGAGTGCGGCCGGCGTTGTCCTTCACGTCGAGCTTGGCGCCGTGATCGGCGAGGATCTGGATGATGGATTCCCATCCGCGATTGGCGGCCCCGTGGATGGCCTGCATGCCGAGAGAATTCGTCGCACTCACGTCGGCGCCCCGGTCGAGACACAGCTTGACGGCTTCGAGGTAGTCGGCTTCGGGGTGGGTGTAGGTCTGGCCCGGGATCCAGTTGATGCCCGAGGCAGCCATTAACGCGGTGCTGCCCTGGGCAGTCGCAATATTCGGATCGGCGCCGTGTTCGAGCAAGAGCCGCATCACTTCGATGTCGCCGGAGAGTGCGGCGCGGATGAACGGCGTCTGACCATCGAAGTTCACCCAGGAGCCGTCGAATTGCATGAGGCCGTGGACGGGATACGTGTCGGTGCGGCGGTTGGGGTCGGCGCCTTTTGCCAGCAGCTCTTTGATCAGCGGAAGCGGGTCGCGGCCGTCGGTGGGCAGGTCGCCGTATTTTTCGTGGTTGAAGTTACGGAGATCGATGGCGGCGAACAAGGCGGCGCGATGGTAATCGTCGGCGGCGTTGGGATCGGCGCCGCGCGCGAGCAGTTCCGTGGCAAGACCGACCTGGCCGTTGATCAGAGCAATCAGCAAGGGCGTGGTGTGGTTGCCTGAAGAGGCATTGATGTTAGCACCGTGCTCGAGCAGCAGATGCACCATGTCGGTGTTGCCGTCGCGAATGGCAAACAGCAGCGCCGTCATGCCGCCATCGGGCGTGGGCAGCGCGCGCTGGCGGATGATGCCGCTGCCGGAGGCAGCAGCCGGGCGGGCCGGCACATATTCGCCTTTCGGGATCGTGACCTTAGTATGGGCGTTGATATCGGCGCCGCGGGCGAGCAGCAGCTTCACCATGTCCGGGTGATTTTCGAGCACCGCCCACATGAGCGCGTTCTGCTCGTGAATTTCTTCTTGCGCGTTGACGTAGGCGCCGCGATCGAGCAGCAGCGTGACCGCATCGACCTTGCCGGTGCGGGCGGCCGTCATCAGAGCCGTTTCGCCACCGGGGTTGGTGCTGTTCGGATCGACGCCGGCATCGAGGAGCTTGCGGATCATGGCCGCGTCTCCGTTCATGGCGGCCAGTGCGATGGGCGTGACGCCGTAGCGGTTCGCGGCTTTCACATCGGCGCCGGCTTTGATGAGGGCGTCGGCGGTGGCGAGATCATCGTGCCGAACCGCCCAGTGCAGGGCGGTGGTGCCGTCAGGCTGCGGAGTGTTGATGCTGGCACGGTCGGCGAGCAGAGAGGGCAGCGCCTGCTTGTCGGAGTGCATGACGGCATCCGCGAGCCGGGCATCCGGGGCGGCAGAGAGGACGGCCGCCAGTCCGAACAAAATTCCAATCACGAAACCGCTGCGCATCCCATGCCTCCGTTCGCGGCCCCACTTGCATGCAGAAGCCGAATCCTTGTATTCGATCATTCTCGGATGCCAGCGTCAAGCCCCTTTGCTTTGTTCAGCTTTGCTATGGTACGCTCGGTTGCGAAATGACGCGGAACGCGGTGTTGGTCACAGTACTGGCGGCAGTCGGATGCGGGGCATGGCTCGCCGGCGCACAGGAATCCAGAACGGGTGCGCGCGGCGGGGTGGAAGGGCGGCTGACCTGGTTCGACCGGCAAGGGAAAATCGTGGGCCGCGTCGGCGAAGCGGGGTTGTACCGGACGCTGACGATCTCACGGGACGGGAAGCGGATCGCGGTCGAGCGCACGGATCCGCGAACGCAGAACCGCGACATCTGGCTGGTGGATGTGGCAAACGGGGCGATGACTCGATTTACGTCGGACCCGGGGTGGGAGGCGTTCCCGACCTGGTCAACGGACGGAAGCCGCCTCATCTTTACGTCTAACCGGAGCGGCGTGTTTGATCTCTATGAGAAGCCGGCGAGCGGCGCGGAAAACGAGACGCTGCTTTACCATTCGATGGAAGGCAAAGGCCCGACGAGTTGGTCTCCCGACGGCAAGTTTCTGGTTTACTACAGCCTGGGGCAGCCGACGCACGTGCGGCTGCTGGCGGTGAGCGGGGCGGCGGACCGGCAGCCGGTGCCGGTGGTCGATCCGAAGTTCAACAGCATCACGGCTCGATTTTCGCCGGACGGACGGTGGATCGCGTACACGTCGAATGAATCGGGCAAGAACGAGGTTTCGGTGCGGCCATTCGATGCGGCGACCGGCTCGATTGGCGAACCGATTGTCGTCACGAAGGACGGAGGCCGGACGCCACTCTGGCGCGGCGACGGCAAAGAGATCTTCTATATGGCCGGCGACGGAATGGCGACAGCGGTAGAAGTGAAAGCCGGAAGCTCGTTTGAGGCGGGAACGCCGAAAGCCTTATTCCCGGTGCCGTCGGGCGTGCTGTTCTGGGATGTGGCTCCGGACGGGACGCGATTCCTGATGCCAGTACCCGGGGCATAGGAAAACCAGGGTCGCTTCGCCGGCCTGATTTGCATAAAATATGGCGACAGGAGGGGAAGTGTCCCGGTCTGACACCCGTAGGTTCAATCGCCGTGAAGCCGTGGCTCTGCTGGCGGCAACGGCCGGTCCCTGGGCGGCGCGCGGGCTGGCTGGAGAATCCCAGTTGCCGCTAGACACCAGCGGCCTCGAGCACATCGGGATGACTGTGCCCGACCAGGAGGCGACGGCGAAGTTTTACGGGATGATCTTCGATCCCCAATTGTTCCAGGAGCGCGATCCGCCGCCGCGGTTTTATGTGCGGATGGGCACATCGTATATCGCGTTTGGCGGGATTGCCGCGAACGCCACCAACACGCAGCCCAGAATTGATCATTTCTGTGCGCTGGTCAAGGATTACAAGGTGCAGGAGATGCGCAAGGCGCTGGACGAGGCCGGCATCCCAATGGGCCAAGGTCCGGGGGGCATGGCGAACGATCCCGATGGGCTGCGGCTGCAACTGCTGGGAACGCCCGGGGGGCTGGCGCGGACCATCATGCCGGCGACGCGGATTTCGACCGGGGAACCGGCGGTGCTGGCGATCGGGTTCGATCATATTGTGCTGGCGGTTTCGGACCTGGAGAAATCGGCCGCGTATTACCGGAAGTTTTTTGGGATGGAGGCGTCGCGCGGCAGGAAGCCGGAGCGGGTCTGGTTCCAAGTGGCACGGACGAAGCTTGGGTTGCAGAAGGCGGCCTCGGGAGAGATGCCGAGGGTGGATCACGTCTGTATTAAGGTGGCGCGGTTCGATCGGCACGCGGTTGGCGAAAAATTGAAGAGCTTGCACGCGGATGTGATGGCGTCCAGTGACGAAGGATTGCTGCGGTTTCGGGATCCGCACGGGATCGTCATGGAATTGAAAGCGGTAGTTTAGCGGGAGGGAGAGGGATGTCGCTCAGAATCATCGGTGCCG
>Ga0335078_10004125_pt1 | contig 21547 bp, 18 predicted proteins | sample Lox_Sample_32_FD_206711 | JGI IMG/M metagenome (GOLD analysis project Ga0335078, IMG submission 206711) | Soil microbial communities from Loxahatchee National Wildlife Refuge, Florida, United States - Lox_Sample_3.2 | ecosystem: Environmental > Terrestrial > Soil > Wetlands | place: USA...
CCGGGCGCTGGGTTGAGAGAAAACCCACATTCATGGGATGGAAGCCATCGACATCTTTGGCAGGGTCGACCGCCATCAGCACTTTCTTTGCATCCACCTGAGAAGGCAGGGGTAATTGAACGAGGATACCGTCAATCTCATCCCGCCGGTTCAGGTCCTGCACTAGATCAAGCACTTCTCCTGTCGAAATCGTATCAGGCGGCGTGAGCTGCTCGCTGTAAATTCCCACTTCTTCCGAGCTTTTGACCTTACCGCGAACGTAGATCTCCGAAGCCGGATTATGGCCCACCAGGACTACCGCCAGGCCGGGTCGCACGCCGGCCTCAGCCATATTCCTGACCTCTGCCGCGACTTCAGCGCGGATTTGCTCTGCGATTTTCTTGCCATCAAGAATCGTGGCCGCCATGCACCCTCGGGTCTAGGAATCAGCTAACAGAGGATTCTATCCCAGGCAGAGCCATGGATGTGTTCGGGCGAAACCTGCTTGTTGGGGAGGACAAAGCAAACCGCGCCAAATATCCGCACGGCGAACAATTGACAATTGCCGACAGCCGGCTCACAATTTTTACATGGTTGCCCCCGACCTGCTCGAGATTTTGGTTTGCCCGGTCTGCAAAAAGCCGCTGGCCCTGAAAGACGAAGGGCAAAGCCTTAAGTGCGGAGAATGTCGCCGGGTGTATCCAATTCGGGACGACATTCCCATCTTGCTCATTGACGAAGCCACGAGCGATCCCTCCTGAACCGGCCCCGTTTTTTCCCGCTTTTCGCGATAACAATCGTGGTTGTTATGGGTTGTCTGCCCCATTGCGGTGTCAGAACGACACAATGTGTCAATTACGAGACTGGAAGCGTTCGCCTCTGCCGGAATGACCCCACCTTAAGAATCGACCGCAACTTCACTCACGATAAAGGGTTTAAGAAACCAAATGCCCTTGAAACACGTATCTGAATTGGAAGGCTGCGTACGGCAGGGAAATTGCATGCAACGTTATCAGCGCCGCGCGAGTCTAATAGGGCAAAGAGGTAACGAGGTGACGGTCGGAGGTGACGCCATGAGGGAACGATTTTCAAGTACCGAACTGACCGCCTTGCGGAACGATCTGCTTCAGGGCGGTTTGATTGATTCGCGCGAGGCGGCTGAGCTGTTGCAAGTGTTTTTGATGGGTCGTGGTTATGGAGTATCTCCGCAGGCGGCTTTGGACGCGGTGGGCCGAGTCGAGATGTCGGGCTGTTCCTTGCCCGTCCTGCAAAAAGAGTTGGAGAGCCTGGCGCTGGTAATGTAAGGGTGCAGGCGGCGACGGTGGCGTAGCAGCAAAGTTTGGGTAACAACGGTGAGGGGAAAAATAAGCCGGGCCAACCAGCCCGGCTTTCCTGTTTGCCTGTGGCTCACTCGTACCTTAGGCTCTCCACCGGATCCAGCTTGGCGGCCCGCGTGGCGGGCACAGTTCCGAACAGGATCCCTACCAGAGAAGAGACCACAATGGCCACGATCGCCGAAATGCCGGAGATTGGTAGACGATATTCGGTGAAGAATCGAACCGAGAAGGGCAAAGCCAGTCCAACGACAACTCCTACCAGCCCTCCGCCCACGGAAATCAAAATCGCCTCAGAGAGAAACTGAAAGCGGATTTCGCGGTTGGTCGCGCCCAAAGCTTTGCGAATGCCAATTTCGCGAATGCGGGCGCTGACCGTCGCCAGCATGATGTTCATAATGCCGATTCCGCTGACTATCAGCGTTATCGTGGCCACTAGTAACAAAACAATCGTCAGGGCATTCGCGGTTTTTTCAGCGACGGCGACCAGTTCGGTGAGGTTCTCGACGTGATAAACAGATTCCGGCCGGTGCCGCGACTGGAGCACGCGCTTGATCTGGGCCGTGACCGGGACCACCATGGAAGGATCTTCCGCAGAAAAGTAAATCTGTTTGACAGTGGGCGTGTCGCTGAAGTAGCGCGACACACTGTAGGGAATCAGCAGGGTGTTCGTCGTCACCTCGGACTGCCCGAAAGTATCGACGCGCTCTTTGAATGTTCCGATAATAGTAAAAGGGAGTCCGCTCAGCTTGAGCACCTTGCCGATGGCATTGTCGGCCGAGCCGTAGATTTCTTCCGCCATTTTTTGCGTGATCAGGCCGACTTTGTTGTGCGCTTGCTCGTCCTGCGCATCGAAGAATCTCCCCGTGATTACCACGAGATTGCGAACGATGCGGTAGGTGCGGTATACGCCGAGAATCTGGATATCCCGCTCCTTGCCATCGCCGACGGAGACGCGCTCGTTGAAAGTAGCGACGGGAGATGCCGTGGCGATGCCAGACACCTGCTGCATGGCAGCCTTCATGTCGTCTACGGTGAGAGGATCGGGCGAGGTGTTGGTGATACGCTGCCCTCCACCTTCGTACTCCGCGTAAATCAGATTCGCGCCGATGCCCTGAATCTGGTTCAGTACGTATTGCTTGCCGGTCATACCAATCGTGACCACGAGGATGAGTGAAGCGGTACCGATCACCATGCCCAGAGCGGTAAGCGCGAAGCGGACTTTATTGCTGCAGAAGGTATCGTAGGCAAAATTCAGGATTTCACTGAAGACTAGCCGGGGCGGACGCCGCGCGGGGACCACGGTGGTGCCAGTAGCCATGCTGCATTAGATGCTACCCCTGGTGCGCACGAGTCGCAAACCAATCCGGGTCGAACGCCAACCGGTTGCCGTCTCTCGAACTCCTTGCTACATTCGGCAAGGTCGTAAAACTCTCCCGGAGCGAAAATTGAAAGCGAAAGAGGTGTTCTTTCTTTTATGCCTGACTTTCGGGGCGCTGCTGGTTCATGGCTATCATCCCTGGGCGGAAGATGCCGAAATCTATCTTCCCGGCGTCGAAAAAATTCTTCATCCCCATCTATTTCCCCATAACGCGGATTTCTTTGAAGTGTATGCCCGCATGAGCTTGTTCCACCGCTACCTGGCGTGGTCAGTGGAGTTGAGCCACTTACGTCTTCCGGTCGTGCTGTTTCTCTGGCAAGTGGCTTCGATCTTTCTCTTTCTGCTGGCGTGCTGGCACTTGAGCGGAAGATGCTTTGCCGATCCCAAGGCACGCTGGGCGGGCGTGGCAATGGCAGCTGCGTTACTCACTCTTCCGGTCGCGGGAACGGCTCTTTATGTCATCGACCAGTACGTGAACCCGCGCAATTTTGCGGCCTTCGCGGCGGTGTTTGCGATCGTGGACGTCCTCGAAGAGAAATATTCTTGGGCGACGCTGTGGCTGGTTTTTGCGGCCTCTGTCCATCCCTTGATGGCGGCTTTCGCCTTGTCGTTCGCGGCGCTTTTGATGGTGATGAAAAAACTGAAGCTCGACTTCGCTTGGTTAGGCTCACTTCTGCCAATCAGTTTTTCGTTTCAGCAACCTTCCCGGGCCTACCATGAAGCGGCTCTCTTTAAGTCCTTCCATTACATCCAACTGTGGCAATGGTATGAGTGGCTGGGAATCGTAGGGCCGATTCCGATTTTGTGGTGGTTTGCACGCATGGCGCGATCCAGGGGTTCGCGGGATTTGAATCTGCTCTGCCACGCGCTGATTATCTATGACCTGGTTTACTTGATCGCAGCGTTGATCGTTGATCTGCCGGCGCGCTTTGAAAGTCTGGCGCGAATCCAGCCGCTGCGCAGTTTGCATTTGCTATACGTTCTCTTAATTGTCTTCGCCGGCGGATTTATCGGCGAACGTATTTTGAAGAACCACGTCTGGCGCTGGCTGGCATTGTTTGTTCCCCTGTGCATAGGAATGTATATCGCGCAGCGCCAGCTATTTCCCGCCAGCGCTCACGTAGAATGGCCCTGGGCCGGGCAACGCAATCCCTGGGCGCGGGCGTTTCTCTGGGCTCGCGAGAATACGCCCGCCGATGCTTTCTTTGCCCTCGACCCGCTTTATAACCGCATTCCGGGAGAGGACATGCAGGGCTTTCGCGCCCTCGCGCAGCGCAGCCGGATGGCCGACGGCATTAAGGACAGCGGTGCCGTCACAATGTTCCCTCCGCTTGCGGAAGAGTGGTACCGGCAAATGCAGGCTCAAACCGGCTGGAAAAATTACACTGCATCGGATTTCCAACGGTTGCGGCGCGATTATGGAGTGAGCTGGGTCATCGTGCAACAGCCTGGGGTCAGCGGGCTCAGTTGTCCGTATCGCAACTCAGCTGTGTTGGTTTGCCAGTTGAATTAATCTGGAAATTAGCCAAGCACTTGCGCGAGTCTGTAAAATATAAGTCTCGCAGAAGAACGCAGATTCCGTAGGGTACAAAAGGACAGCATTGATCTCCTCTACCCAGGTTGAAAGCTCGACTTCGCTTTTCCCATACGAAAAATGGGCCCCGCAAGTATCCGGCTTGGCCCGGCAATACCGGGAGAACAGCCCCTTCCCGCATATTCGTCTCACCAATTTTCTCGCGCCTGAGATCGCCCGGACGATGGCCGAGGAATTTCCTGGCCCAAACACCGACGCGTGGACGCAATACAAGCATGCCAATGAGAACAAGATGGGCCTGGCCAAACGGGCGCTTTTCCCACCGCAACTTGGGGCGGTGGTGGACGAGCTTAATTCGCAGGAATTTGTAAGCTGGCTTTCGCGGCTCACCGGCATTGCAGATCTGATTCCTGACCCGAGTCTCGAAGGCGGCGGTTTGCACCAGTCGGCGCGCGGCGGGTTTTTGAACGTCCATACCGATTTCAGCAACCATCACTACCACAAGCATTGGCGGCGGCGCGTTAACCTGATTCTCTATCTGAATGACAACTGGCAGGATGAGTGGGGCGGAGCGATTGAGTTCTGGGAAACGGCGATGCGCCGTTGCGCGGCGAAGTATTCGCCGCGGTTGAATCATGCGGTGATCTTCACCACAGACGAACGCTCGCTGCACGGATTTCCCGAGCCGCTGCAATGCCCGCGAGATGTCTCACGCAAAAGCCTGGCGCTTTACTATTACACGGTCGGCCCAGACACAGTGGAAATGCGCTCGACCAACTACCATGCCCGGCCCGGCGACGGACTTGTGAAATCAACGATGATCTGGCTGGACAAGCAGGCGGTTGATCTTTATTCCAAGGCGAAAACCCGGTTCGGGTTCTCAGACGCCTTAGCCAGCAAGATTTTGCATTTCCTGAGCAGGAAATAACTGGAAATTAGTTTCTGATGTAGGTTCAGGCGGCGCTGCCGCTGCCCGGGCCGGCAACGGTTCGCGCGTAGTAATTCGGATATCCCGGCTCCAGGCGCCGTCCTTTTTCGCTGAAAATCCGGAAGTGCACCAGGCCCATGCGCTGCAGAACAAAAGCCAGGGCCGTCCCCAGAACGCCAATTCCATAAGTCACGCTGCGCCGGAAATTGATGGAAGAGGCCTCGTCAAAATACTTGGTGGGACACGAGACCTCGCCGATGCGGAAACCAAAATGCACGCATTGCGCCAGCATCTGGTTGTCGAAGACGAAGTCGTCGGAGTTCTCAAGCAACGGAAGTTTCTCCAGAACTTCCCGGCTAAAAGCGCGGTAACCGGTGTGATATTCCGAGAGCTTCACACGCAATGCCAAATTTTCTGTGAAAGTCAGAATGCGGTTCGCGACGTACTTATAAAAGGGCATTCCGCCACGTAGGGCAGTGCCGCCGATAATGCGTGAGCCAAGCACGACGTCGTACACGCCGTACGCGATCATGCTGGCCATAGCAGTCACGAGCCGCGGCGTGTATTGGTAATCCGGGTGGACCATGATAATGACATCGGCCCCAGCGGCCATCGCCTCGCGATAGCAGGTTTGCTGGTTGCGTCCGTAGCCGTAATTCCGATCATGCACAAAGAGTTGCAGGCCGAGGCGCTTCGCCACTTCAACCGTCCGGTCGGAGCTGTGGTCGTCCACGAGAATGCGGATATCGACCAAGTCAGGCAACTCACTGACGGTTGCCTCCAAGGTCTTTTCCGCGTTGTAAGCGGGCAAAACCACGGCGATACGTTTCCCATTGATCATGGAACGCTCAGACTCTCTCAGGACGACACCGTAAACGTCGAGGCCATATGATAACCCGGCAGAATGCTGTACGGCCATAACCGATCCTGAGGGGGCTGGCATCCCCGTCCGGCAGCACGCCCGAGACGACCCGTCCTCCATAGCTTCTGGGCCGGCGCTTTATTGGTAAACTAGTCAGAACCTGATGTCATCGGCACGCACATTATTCGAAAAGGTCTGGGACGAGCATGTAGTGTGCGCCCCACCCGAGGGCTTGCCTCTGCTTTACATTGATTTGCATCTGGTCCACGAAGTTACGTCGCCTCAGGCTTTTGACGGCTTGCGGGCAGCGGGAAGAAAAGTGCGACAGCCGTTGCGCACCGTCGCGACCGTCGACCATAACGTGCCCACGGAACCGCGGGGAACTCCGATTACCGATCCGATTGCAGCCCGCCAGATTCAAGCCCTTCAGCAGAACTGCAAGGAGTTCGGCGTGCCGTTGTTCGACATGCACTCGCCAGATCAGGGGATCGTGCACGTGATCGGTCCCGAGCTGGGATTGACTCAGCCTGGCGCGACCATCGTTTGCGGCGACAGCCATACCAGCACGCACGGCGCTTTCGGGGCGCTAGCCTTTGGCATTGGCACTTCCGAAGTAGAGCACGTTTTGGCGACCCAATGCCTGCCCCAGCGCAAGCCCAAGAGCATGCTGATTCTGGTGAAGGGCAAGCTCGGCGAAGGCGTTTCTGCGAAGGATTTGGCGCTGGGAATCATCGGGCAAATCGGCACCGACGGTGCGACCGGGCATGTCGTCGAGTACGCGGGGCCGGCCGTGCGTGGGCTTTCTATGGAAGGCCGCATGACGCTTTGCAACATGAGCATCGAGGCCGGCGCCCGCGCCGGCATGGTCGCGCCTGATGAGACGACCTTCCAATACATGCATGGCCGCCGCTACGCGCCCAAAAATGGAGAATGGGGCGCCGCAATCGCGCGCTGGCGCAATCTGCCTTCCGATCCCGGTGCGCACTACGACCGGGTCATCGAAATCGAGGCTTCCGAGCTTTCGCCGTTCGTGACCTGGGGCACAAATCCAGGCATGGTTGTGCCGGTGCGAGGACACGTGCCGGAATTGCACGAACTCTCCACCGAAGCTGACCGGCGCGCCGCAGAGCGAATGTTCGAATACATGGGCCTTCAACCGGGAGAACCGATCGCCAGCATTCCTGTGGATCGGGTTTTTATTGGCTCCTGCACCAATTCGCGCCTGGAAGACTTGCAGGCCGCCGCCCGCGTGGCCAAGGGATATCGCGTGAGCCCGAAGGTGCGCGCCATGGTGGTGCCCGGATCGCAGACCGTGAAACGCGCTGCCGAGAAGGAAGGCTTGGACAGAATTTTTAGAGACGCCGGTTTTGAGTGGCGCGAGTCGGGATGCTCGATGTGCCTGGGAATGAATCCCGATATTCTTCAACCGGGCGAACGCTGCGCTTCGACCAGTAACCGGAATTTTGAAGGGCGGCAGGGACGCGGTGGACGCACGCACCTGGTTAGCCCCATGATGGCTGCCGCCGCGGCCATCGTCGGCCACTTCACCGACATCCGGGAATGGAAATTCTTATGAAATCGTTTCGAGTTCATAAAGGCAAAGCCGCTCCGCTGCACCGTGCGAACATCGATACGGACCAGATCATCCCCAAGCAGTTTTTGAAGAGGACCGAGCGCACAGGCTTTGGCGAATTCCTGTTTCATGACTGGCGAAGAACGAAAGACGGCAACCACGATCCCTCGTTTCCGCTGCATCATCCGCGCCACGCAGGAGCCAGCATTCTGGTTACCGGCAAGAACTTTGGCTGTGGTTCTTCGCGTGAGCACGCCGTGTGGGCCCTCGACGACTTCGGATTTCGCGCCGTGATTGCTCCTTCGTTCGCCGATATCTTCGCCAACAATTGCGTGAAGAACGGCGTGCTCACCGTCGTCTTGACGGAAGAAGAAGTCGAGGACCTGGTTCGGCGCGCATCGCAGATTCACGGCCACGAACTGACGATTGATCTTGAGAAATGCCGCGTGCATGACGAGCACGGGTTTTCGGCGAACTTCGAGATTGATGAATTCACCCGCCATTGCCTGCTGCATGGGCTGGATGACATCGGATTGACGCTTGAGCACGAAGGCGAGATCGCGGCCTATGAGGCGAGGCATCCGCTGGCAAAGAGTGCGCAAGGGCTGATGTCTGTGTAGGCGCTGCACGAGCGGGACGCTTGCGGCGCCACACAATCTTCGCGCGGACAGGAGTGTCCGGCCACATGACTACACCGGGGGTCCCGGCGGAGCGCCGGATTCTTTGATCTTGGGCGTGTTCTGCGCCGGATTCTCCAGAAACAGCTTGATCTCCTGATCGATGCGCGGCAGATCGGGAGTGAGGGCGGGATTTTTCTTTATCGCGTCCTGAACGTTTCTCACACCGGATAACGCGGCGGAGCGCACTTCCGGCGTGGCTTGCGCATCGGCTGCGAGAATCATGAGCCGGTCGGCTACTTCGCTCTGCACAGCGCCGAGCAGATCGCGTTGGGTTGATGTTTTCGCCGAAGCAGCGAACGCCACGTTGACCAGCCCGGAAATCATCGCGCCCGGCGAGGGAGCATTCGCATCCTGCTGAGCAATCACCGACAATCGTTCGATGCGCTGGCGACCGAGCAAACCACCCACAACGATCTCTGCCACGGCACGCGCGCCATCCTGGGGACTGAACAAATAACCGGCGGAAGAACTGAAGCGCTCGGAGTTGCTGCCGCGATTTTCGTTCGGAGCCAACCAGGCCCATAGTTTTGCCGGGACTTCGAGCTTGGCTGGATCTAGAGACGAGAACAGCAGCCGCAAAGCCTCTTTCTGGCTGTCCGCGGGCCAAATGCCGATCGGAGCCTGGCCGTCGCCGGAGAGCGAAAGCGGGACTTTTGCGCTGCCCACTACGTTTACCGCGGCGGCGAGCGCGTAGCGATGAAACAAATAGACGAGCGCGAAACGGGAGGCCAGCATTGAATTCTGTTCGCCCGGACGAAGCAGGTTCGCGTTGTAATGAGCCAGCAGCGCATCGCGCACAGGCAGAACTTCCTTCAGCCAGGTCACCGGATCAGTGCCATCGTCATACGCGTTCCAGCGCGGATCATCGTAATTGCCCCAAACAATTCCTTTCGCAATCGAATCTTTCACGATCGTATCGAGGCGAGCGTGCTCCTGGTCGGCGGAGGCGCCGGGTTTGCCCTGGCTGTAACCCCATTCCACCGCGAAGCGGTCGTAGCTGCCGACGCCCTGCATGTAGGCATCTGAGAGATCGGCCGAGCCATCGGAGCGGATCCGAATGCGGGGGGCGTAATAATCCATGACCGAGCCGCGGTCGAATGTGCTGGCCACGAAGTTGTGTTGCAGGCCAATCGCATGTCCAACTTCGTGGCAGGTGAGCAAGGCAAGCCGGCTTACCAGAACTGTTTCTTCGTTTAATTGAGGATCAAGACTATCGAGCGCGGCGAACAGATCGACCGAGGGCTCGGCGGCATCGCGGCCGGAAGGAATCGTCGATTGCCAATAGTTGTTGACTGTGCGCATGCGGTGCGAGTCAAGCTGCACGACCGCGTGAATAATTTCCCCCGTGCGCGGATCAACCTGAGATTGGCCAACTGACCAGCCGCGGCCGGAGCGGTTCGTCCACTGAATGGTGGAATAGCGGATATCCATTGGGTCGGCGCCTTCCGGCAAATCTTCGATACGCAATGCGTTCTTGAATCCTGCCTGCTCGAAGGCTGCGTTCCACCACAGCGCGCCTTGCCGCGCCGCCGAGCGAATCGGCTCGGGAATCGCGCGATCGAGATAAAAAACAATCGGCTTGACCGGTTCACTCAGAGCGGCGGTCGGGTCTTTCTTCTGCAAACGCCAGCGGCACGCGAGATAGCGCCTGAGCGGCCGATTGTACGGCTGGGAAAAATCGTCGAAGTCGGCGGTGAAAAAACCCACACGCGGGTCTTGCTCGCGAACCTCATAGCCGTTTTCCGGAAGGGCGACAAACGAATGATGCTCGCGAACGCTCAGGGCATGCGAGTCAGGCTGATTGAGATCGCCTTCGGAATCGGTGGTGAACGTCAGCAGCATTTCAATTTCCGTGTTCAACGGGAAACTGCCGCTGTGGTCCGGAGCAAAAATACTGCGATCTTTATCGAGGCGCCACTCGCCTCGCGGACTTGAATCGCGCACCATCGTGCCGCCCAAAACGCGAGTTGGGTGACTCAGCTGCGAGAGCAGGTCCGCGGCATCGCGCACCAGCAAAGGGCTGGCATTGACCAGCACAGTTCCATCCTGCTCGGCCTCGATAGGCAAAGACGCGAGAACGGACGTCGGAAAACTTTCCTCCACGGAATGCTTCAGTTCGGAGCTGCCATTTTCCGCGCGAAAGCCGGTGTTCTCCTCCACCACGAGCACTCGCGATCCGATGCGGCGAAGACGGCAAAGGGCGGAGTCTCCAAATGAGCTGCGATCGGCAAAGACTTCCGTCGAGCCAACGCCGCTTCCCAGACCCGTGAAGTATAAGAACTCCCGATCCAGAGCGGCAGGAGAAAGCTCGAAAAGCACGTCGCCTTTCTTCTCATCGAAGTAGTAGGGGAAAAATCCGTCGTGTCGGGTCAGGCCTGCAGTCCGTGAGGCGAGTGCCGCTTTTTCGCTGGATGATGGAGTGGCGGTCTGGGCTGCGACCTGGAAATCTATCGCGAGCAGAAGAACAAGCCAGAAAAGAAGTCGATTCATGGTCTGCCCTTATACATCACGGGAACCGAATCGCTCAAACCCGAGGGATTTGCGCAATCAGTTGGAAAGGGAAAGGTCAGCGTTTCCAGAAAGCCAGGATGGCAAATACGACAGGAAGGTAGATAACCGACGCGTGCACCACTTTGCTAGGCAGCGCTTTCGAGTCCGAAGCCGCCAGCTTCAGCGTGTAATAGAGGAAGAAGCTTCCGATTGCCAGCATGGCGAAAGAATAGAACGGAGCGGGCGATCCAACGAAAACCGTCGCCAGCACCAGCAAAATCGTAAAGGCCACGATTTCTGCTTTCGTGAATTTTCCTTCCAGATCAAACGCCGGCAGCATATGAAAACCCGCGCGAGCGTAATCTTCGCGATACATCAAAGCAATTGCCAGAAAATGCGGGAATTGCCAGAGGAACAGCAGGGCAAACAACAACCACGCCTGACGGTCGACTCGCCCTGAGCCGCCAGCCCAGCCGATCAGCGTGGGCATGGCTCCAGGAATCGCTCCCAGCAGCGTGCAAAGCGGGGTCAGTCGCTTCAGCGGCGTATAGATCAGCAAATACGAGAGCAGAGTCGAAATCGCCAGAATCGCCGCCAACCGGTTCACAAAAAGCGCCAAATACAATCCGCCCGTCACGCTCAGCAGAAATCCAAAGGCAAGTGCTTCGCTTTTACTCAATCTTCCGCAGGCCAGTGGGCGCTTTGCCGTCCGGCGCATCGCAGCGTCGTAGCGCCACTCCATGAGTTGATTTAGCGTGGCCGTGCCGCTGGCAACAAGCAGCGTCCCCAGTAAGGTGCATAGAAATCTCCCAACCTGGAACGGGCCGGACGAAGCCAGATAATACCCGACCGAAGTCGCCATCAGAATGAGCAGGTTCACTTCCGGCTTGGTGAGAACGCAGTAGTCGCGCAGCTTGGATTGGAAAAGTGCGATTGAATTCGGGGCCGCTGCAGTCGTTGCCATTGCTTGGGGATAAGGCCGCAACATTCTATCCGTTTTTTTTCTTTTCGTCTCCTGCAAGCTTGAGCAGCAGGCGCTTCGGCGCGGGGCTGGCAATCCAGAACGGGCCAGATGATATCATGCTCGCCAAAGATCAAAGAAAGACCGCCTCACTCGGAACCTGCACATGGACGAGCCGCACAGTTCGCGCCGTGAATTTCTGGTCCGTTCCCTCTCAGGAGTGAGTTCTGCCTGGCTGGCGTTGCAGTGGCCAGCGGTCCTGGCGGCCCATGAGCATGCCCGCATGGCCGCAAGTTCCTCATCTCCCGCGGCTTTCCAGTTTCTATCTGCCGAACAGGCCATCGAGGTTGACGCCGCCGCAGCACAGATTATTCCGGCAGACGATACTCCCGGGGCCCACGAAGCTCACGTTGTCTACTTCGTCGATCGCGCACTCGTGACATTTGATCGGGACAAGCAGCCGAATTACACGCAAGGCTTGAAAGATTTACAAGCCAAAGTGGTCGAAATGTTCCCGCAAGCCGGAAAATTCTCCGCCCTCGAGGCTGCGCAACAAGTGAAAGTGCTGCAAGCCATCGAGCACTCCGAATTTTTCGAACTGCTGCGGTTGCACACGATCATGGGATTTCTCGCTTCGCCGGAATATGGCGGAAATTATCAGCAGATCGGCTGGAACCTAATCGGATTCGAGAACAAGCCGGTTTATTCCCCGCCCTTCGGCTATTACGACGCGGAGTACGACAAGGGCCACTAAGCGGCGCCGGAGCCAGAAATGACCAAATTTGAAACCACGACCGCGGTCGATTTCGTCGTCATAGGCGCAGGCGCGGCCGGTGGCGTGGTTGCAAAAGAGCTTTCCACCGCGGGATTTCAGGTAGTCGTGCTCGAGCAGGGGCCATACTTGCGGGCGGAAGATTTCGATCACGATGAGCTGAAGAGGAAGTGGCTGTTCGCGCCGCCTTACATCGGGCAGGACGTCCTGACCAACGACCACGCCCTGCAACCGAATACCTTTCGCAAGACGGAGAAAGAGAAAGCCAAAATTTTCCCTTCCGTTCAGTATGGGAGGTGCGTGGGCGGCGGAAGCGTTCACTTCACCGCCAATTTCTGGCGCTTTCACGAAATCGACTTCATGGAACGCAGCCGTTGGGGGGCGGTCGAAGGCGCCGGCCTCGCAGATTGGCCCATCACCTATGCTGATCTTGAACCTTATTACACCAAAGCAGAATGGGACCTGGGTGTTTCCGGCCTCGCAGGCGCCAGCCCATTCGATCCTCCACGCTCAAAACCCTATCCGTTGCCGCCCTTGCCGGTGAAATCTTCCGGCGTGTTGCTGGATCGCGCGGCGCAGAAACTTGGCCTGCATTCCTTTCCCGCGCCGCTGGCCATTCTGTCCCAGCCGTATCGCGGACGCGCTGCATGCCACCATTGTGGTTTCTGCATTTTCTTCGGATGCGAATGGGGAGCAAAATCCAGCGCACTGGCCAGCGTCATCCCGATGGCCGAGGATACCGGGCGCTGTGAAATCCGCAGCGGCAGTTACGTAAGCCGGATCTCGACTGACAAACGCGGGCGCGTCGACGGTGTCGCTTACTTTGACCTCCAGCGCAACGAACAATTTCAAAAGGCAAAAGCGGTCGTGCTATGCGCGAATGGGGCGGAATCGCCGCGCCTGCTGCTGCTTTCGAAATCCAATTTGTTTCCGGATGGATTGGCCAACTCAAATGGATTGGTGGGGAAGTATCTGATGTTCGATACCGATTCCGGGGCGACCGGGATCTTCGAGCATCCTCTCAACGAATACAAAAGCGTGGTAGTGAGCCGCGTCATACATGATTTTTATGACGCCGACCCAAAACGTGGTTACTACGGCGGAGGTGGCATCGACGCCCGCCTGGGTTCTTATCCCATCGAATTTGCTTTATTTGCTTTGTCGCCGGACACGCCGAAATGGGGAACCGGTTTCAAGAAGGCCCTGCGCGACGACTATAACCGTACCTTGATGGTTTTCACCCACCTTACCTCGCTGCCGGTGGAGGCCAATAGCATCACGCTCGATCCTGAGGTGAAGGACGCCTGGGGCCTTCCCGCCATGCGCGTGACCTATAAAAATCATCCCGATGATCTGAAAAATATGGCCTTCTTCACCGAAAAAGCCCTCGAGCTGCTGGAGGCGGCGGGGGCGCAAAAGAAGTGGCCGGTTCCTCCGCATGAGAGTGAAGTCTCTGTCCATCTGATGGGAACGTGTCGCATGGGAAATGATCCGAAGACATCGGTGACAAACAAGTACCATCGCGCCCACGATGTTCCCAATCTTTTCATTGTCGATGGGAGCAGTTTCGTAACCAGTGGCAGAAACCAGCCCACCTGCACCATTCAGGCGCTCGCCTACCGCGCCGCCGATAACATCGCGCGCATGGCAAAGAGCGGCGAAATTCCAAGTTCCACCTGATGGATTGCGATTCCGTTAGACTTTCGAAGCGACGACTACGAGTGACGTGCCCAGGGACAGAGTGTGGCCGCGCGCCAGCCAGCCTGCCTCCAAATTCAGCAACCAGCGAAGCAGGTTATTCACAAGAGGCACGATTCGAAATTCCTTGCCGGCGAGGGTTCTGGCATCGCCGGCTTTCTTCTGATGCCCGCGGAAGATTTTCCGCTGCATCCACATCAGCGGAAAAATGCACGCCATGAACTGGCTCAGAAATTCCACTCGGAACCCCGCCTCGTTCAGCTTCTTCTTGATTTCTGACTCTGAGTAGCGCCGGCAATGTCGCGAGGCTTCATCAAAATAACTCCATAAAAACTGGTGGGCTGGCAGGGTGAGAATGAACTTGCCACCGGGAGCCAGCGCGTCTCGCACCGCCACCAGGGTTTCGTGCTCTTCTGGGATGTGCTCGAGGACATCGAACATTCCAACCACATCAAACTGAGTACGAAAAGGCAAACGCCTTACGTCTCCCTGCACCAGCATGGCATCGGTGCGCTGGCGAGCGTAGCGCAGGCCGTCAAACCAAAGCTCCATACCGATTACGGTGCCGCCGCGACAAGTTTGCCGCAACGTGCGCAACACGTTTCCCGTTCCACAGCCAATTTCGAGAACAAAATACCCGGGCCGCTGGCGCTGACAGATTTTTCCGATCAGTTGACGGATCAGCGCGTTTCTGCCGCGAAACCAAAAATGCCGGTCTTCGATTGCGGCCAGCTCGTTGAAAAAAGAAGGATCATAACCGCCGGATGTCTCCGCATGGTTCACCGTGGCCGTCGCTTGTGCCCGGCTCATGGTCTTGTAAACCACCGGTGAAACCAGATTTGAGAAGAAAACGGCTGAAAACCGCAGCGTTGATAAAGCCGCTGTGCGGCGAGGTTGCGCCCTTGTGTGACCACTGTCGCACGGCGCGACCCAAGTTCAGCTGACCACGCCAGAAATTTCCGAACTAACGCGCTTCCCAGGCCTTTGCCGGAGTGAGCTTCTGCCACTCCCAGCAGCCCGATCATCGTTTCATTGCCTTGGGCCTTTTCTCCTCCGATGTGACACGAAACGTAACCCGCCAGTTCTCCGTTCGCCTCAGCCACAAAGACCGCCTGCGCCCAGCCTTGGCAGCTCTTCTCGATCCATGTCTCGTACAGCAAATCACACTGTGCGCGGTCGAAGTTCTTATCAAAATAAAATCGCGTGTCATGGTGAAGAACGCGGGCCATCTCGCGAAGTCTATCCAGATCTTGCCCGCTGGCAGGACGTATGCAACAACCTTCCGGTTCGTGAAAGTCTCGGTCTTCCGCGTTAACTTCCCGCTCGAAAGTCATGCGCACATCCACTTCTTTGAATCCATGTTGCCGCGCGAGCGCGGTTTCGGTGTCGTCGGCAAGCCAGTAAAGGCAGTCGATCTGGTTCTCCTCACACCACGCCAGCAGCTCCCGCACCTCGGACTCGTTCAACTTCGTCCGCGTCACGCGAGCGATACGTTTCTTAAAGAATTCCGAATCCCACGGCAGGTAAGAGCAAAGATCCGTGCCTGTGCCGGCCACAGTCATACTGCTCCCAATTTGATTGGCGCGGCTCCCGAGGGCACAGAAAATTCGGTCACCGCACCGACAACTCGATCCAGTTCCTCTTCGGTGAGATCGTTGTAGAAGGGCAATCGCAGCAGGCGCGCGCTGATGTTTTCTGTGACCGGGCAATCTCCTTTTTTTCCGCCGCATCGGAGGCCCATTTCTGAATCATGCAGCGGAACATAATGGAACACGCTCAAAATTCCCTGCGCCTTAAGATGTGCGATTAAGGCTTCGCGGTCCTCGAATGAGGGCAGCAGCAGATAAAACATGTGATACGCCTGCGCGCATTCGGCAGGAACATAAGGCAGCCGCACGCCGTTTTCCTGTGCCCACCCGACCAGATGCTCCCAGTAGTGTTCCCACACCCGCTTGCGCTTCCTCTGAATCTCGTTTTTTGCTTCGAGTTGCGCCAGCAAAAAAGCAGCCAGGATATCCGAAGGCAGGTAGCTCGAACCCAAATCAACCCAGGTATATTTATCCACTTGCCCGCGCAGGAACTGATCGCGATTCGTGCCCTTTTGCCGGAGAATACTGGCACGCTCGATCAAATTGGGATCGTTCACCACCAAGGCTCCGCCTTCGCCGCAGGTAATGTTTTTTGTCTCGTGAAAACTCTGTGTGCCCAGGCATCCAAATGTCCCGGTTGCTTTTCCCTTGTATTGCGCAAACAGACCGTGCGCGTTGTCCTCGATTACTCGAAGTCCGCACCGATGCGCAATCGTGCAGATCTTGTCCATCTCGCACGAGACCCCGGCGTAATGCACGACCACCACGGCCTTGGTTCGAGGCGTGATCAGCGGTTCGAGACGACTTTCATCAATGTTCAGAGTATCCGGCCGGATATCCGCAAAGACGATTCGCGCTCCCCGCAAAGCAAAGGCATTGGCCGTGGAAACGAAGGTAAAAGACGGAAGTATTACCTCGTCGCCCGGCCTGCAATCGAGCAGTAAAGCCGTCATCTCCAGGGCATGCGTGCAGGATGTGGTGAGCAGAACCCTCGGCGCCTGAAGCTCCCGTTCCAGAAATTCGTGGCACTTGCGGGTAAACGGCCCGTCGCCCGAGGCATGGCCGTTGGCAATGGCTTCAGCGATGTATTTGTACTCGTTTCCCGCGAGGCACGGACGATTGAATGGGATCAGGTAGTTCATGGAACGACTCACAAAAATCAATTGCTAGGGCAAATTGCCGTCGTCTTTATTCGTGCCTTCCTCAACCAGGCTCGTCCGCACCACGTACGGAGGCTTTTGCATACTCCGGAAATGCATTCTGGCCAGGTATTCTCCGATAATACCCAAAGCAAAAAGCTGCGCTCCAGAGAATAAGGCGATAATCGAAGCAATAAACGGAAAGCCAGGGACGGGATCGCCGGAAATAAAATAACGCAGCAGGACCCAGGCCAGGATTCCCAGTCCGAACAACGTAAAACCAAAACCCACCAAACTCGCTAAACGCAAAGGCACGGTTGTGAAACCGGTCATCATATTCATGGTATGAGTAACCAGCTTGCGGAAGGTGTAGCCGGAGGTTCCTTGTTTCCGGGGCTCATGACGCACGGAGGAGGCTGCGAACCGGCTTGTACCCCAGGTCAGCAGCACGTCGATCGAAACGAATGTGCCTTCATAATGTGCAAACGATTTCGCCACGTCGGCGCGAAACGCGCGAAAGGCGGAGACCTTGCTCGCGATCTCCGCCCCCATCACATTCTGCAGCGCCATTTTTGTGGCGACCGAGGCAAAATCCCGCCATAGGCCGTGCTCTTCCCGCTCCGGCGTCCCGTAGACCACGTCATATCCCTGATCAAGAATCGCGAGCAGTTTTGGGATCTCCTCTGGCGGATGTTGCAGATCGTCATCGATGGTCACAATCACGTCGTAGCGCGCGGCGCGAATGCCGCACAGCAAGGCATTGTGCTGCCCATAGTTCCGCATCAGGTCAATCGCGCGGACCCAGTGATTGCTCGCAGCGAGACTGGATATCACCTCCCAACTGCGGTCGGGACTGCTGTCGTTCACCAGCACCAATTCGTAATTGGGCGAAATTCTGCTTAGAGCTTCTCCCAGCCGCCGAACCAATTCTTCCAGAATGGCTTCACTCCGGTAGACCGGCACGACGACCGACAATCCTCGCGTTGAATGGGAAGAGGCATGCTTGCTCGGTAAACTGGATCTCACACGCTTGAATTTGTCAGGTTCTTGCTTTATCGTACAGTAAATTTTCGTCTTTGCGCCCTTCCCGCTGTTTCGTCTCTTAACTCCCCTGAAACTTCGTGGCAGGTTATCGCGATTGAGATTTCACTGGGGCCAAAACTTTGGTGACTGTGAGCTTGGCGTTGCACCGGAACTCCAAGCCTGATTGGCTGTAGCTTGGATTATAATGAAACCCATTCCCTCCCCCGCCGGCGTGTGTCCATGGAAAAAACCTCGGCGGTTTTGAGCCCTGAGCGAGCTGTTGATCGCGGTGCCTCACCCCGCCTCAAATTACTTCTCGAACTGGAACCCAGACACCGGGCATTCGTGCGCAATCTTTGCGACCTGCTGCTGCGCCGGACCGTTCCTCGCATCTTCACCACTTCCAGGCCTGCACCCTTCTGGAACGATGTTTTTGTGGATTCCCGTGTGCCGTGGCCGGCGTTTCTGGAATCGATGCTTTGGCACATCACGCTGGTGGTCGCGGTTGTGTGGGGACTGTCTCCTGTGTGGAAACAAAACGCGCTGTCTCCGCAGCAGCGCTTATTGCACGATTCGTCAGTCGTTTATTACAAGCCTGAACATCCTTTTTCAGCCGCCAAGAGCAGCCGGCCGCATTTGCCTGTTCGCCCTAGAGCGGCAGCTCTTCCTAAATCGGCGGCTCTTCGTTCGCGACAGCGTGCAATTCCGGTCACCCCGCAAAGCAAGCCCGCGCTTGTCACGCCTCCGGATATCAAGCAAGCCCTGGCGAAACTACCGAATGTTGCACCCGGAAATTCCATCGCACCGGAGGTGCCGTCGGCGGCCCTCCAGCACTCGCGACTTGGAAGATCGGGCAACTTGCCTTCCGCCGTCGCTCCGGCTCCGCAATTGGGCGAGACTGAAGCGCGCCGCTTGGGTGGTCCGCAGGCTTTCGCGGTGGCTCCTGCGCCGGATTTGGAAGGTGCGTCGGCCCGCCGTCAAGCCTCCGTCTCTGGATCAAGAGTGGTCGCGCCCGCGCCGACGGTTTCAGGCCTGTCCGCGAGCCGCGGAAATATGAACATCGGCCACTCCAGGGTAGTTCAGCCAGCTCCTCAATTGGCTATGACCGAGCATCACGCGGGACCCGGGATGTCTTCAGCGAATGTACCCGGTGCGGCAACCTCGGTCGTACCGCCCGCGCCGACGCTCGGCCGCTCGATCGTTCATTCCGGGGCGCCGGGATCGTCGATCTCCGCATCGGGCGAGCAGATTGTTCCGCCGCCGCCCTCGATACAGGCTGCTGCCGCGGCTGCCGAACCACGTCTGGGATCATCCGGCTTCAGTTCGCAGGCGGTTCCGCCTGCTCCATCGATGGCGGGAGCCAGGCATGCCGGAGTAGGCAGATCGCGGGCTGGTTCATTACCAGGGGCCGGTTCACAGGTCGTGCCTCCGCCACCTTCGCTAGCCAACGCTAAAGGCGGTATGGGTTCTTCGGGCCGCGCCGCGATAGGCTTGCCCTCCGGCACGGAGACTTCAGCCGTTCGGCCAGCGCGATCGCTCACAGGCGCCGGAAACTCAGTTGCCCGGGGGCCGGGCCCTGGTTCGTCGTCTGGCAACGGTTCCTCCGCGGTGCCGCCCGCGCCTTCGCTCAGTGGAATGCAGGACGGAGCCGGTTCTTCAGCGCGCGAATCGGTTGGTGCAGCCGCCGTCGCCAGCGCCACTGCCCACGCACTGCCTCCTCTGGTTGAGGACGCCAACAACCCGGGCGGGAAACAGCCCCTGCCGCCAATGGATCCCTTGCCTACTGATACCGCGGATCCACCGGTATCCGAAAAGCAACCCGCGCTCACGCCAACCACTGTGGAACTCCCGCCGGGCTTAGTCGGATTGGTATTCGCTTTGCCCGGCACATCTTATTTTTCCAATTACGAAGTCTTCGTCGCGAAAAGACGGCTTCCCAAAGACCAGTTGCAGTTCATCAAGCTGGTCTATCAATTTCTTCCCTATCAGCGGCGCTTATCTGAATATGGAATGAATACGCCGCGTGTGATCAAACTGAAAGTTGTCCGAGACGGTAGCTGCGACGAATCACTCGGCGAAATGCTGCGGCCTTATCTGGACAAAACGCAGCCCGAAATACAGTACCCGGAAATCCCCGAAGCGCTGCGGAAGTTCGACCAGAACGTGAAGCTGCCCTGCTTCCGCACCACGGCTGACGATTATCGCGACGCAATGGAGCGGTCCCACTGAGCTTCTTGCTATTGGGATTTATTTCTTAGCTACTGCCCGCCGGTAAGCCGCGACATTCTTGTTGTGTTCTTCCAGGCTGCGGGCAAAGCGGTGATGGCTGTTGCCATCGCTGACGAAATAAAGATAATCCGTCATCGCGGGATGAAGTGCGGCGGCCAACGAGTCTTTGCCCGGATTGCCGATTGGCCCCGGCGGCAGTCCGACGTGAGTGTAAGTATTGTAGGAAGAGTGAAACTGCATATCGGCGTGGTGTAACGCACCAGTGTATGAGTTCTGAAGCAGTTCCGCGTAGATCACACTGGGATCAGCCTGCAGCGCCACATTGCGGGCCAGCCGGTTGTAGTAGACGCTGGCCACCAGAGGCCGTTCTTCTGGAACTGCCGTTTCTTTTTCGATGATCGAAGCCAGCGTGACCGTCTTCTGCACATCTTCATTCAGCCCAATTTCCCGTGCCACCTGGCGAAACTGCTTCACCATGGCAGCGGCAATGTCGGTCATGCTTTGCAGCCGCGTAAATTCGTAGGTACTGGGAAACAGATAGCCTTCCAGGGTTTCTGCTTCCGGCGCAAGATCGGAGATGAGCGCGGTATCCGATTGGGCCACCTTCAAAAAATCCTGGCTTGAGCCCAGTCCGGCCTGCTCGACGGCCTGCGCAATATCGAACATGGTGTAGCCCTCTGGGATGACGACGGTATGAACATAAACGTCTCCCCGCACCAGGCGATCGTGAATTTCGCGGGCGTCAGCCGTCTTATCAAACAAGTATTCCCCGGCTTTCAGCGATCGCTTGTGATGGAGATAATGCCAGAAAACGAAGGCGCCGGCGCTGCGGATCACTCCGGCTGCTTTTAACTCATTGGCGATGCGACGCGTGGAGTATCCCGGATGCAGAAGCACAAACTTCTGCCCCGGCGGCGTGATGGGAGTCGATAGCGCCCAATACATCCAGCCGCCGACGCCGGCCACGGCAAGCAGCAATAGTGCGAGGAGCTTACGCAACTTACCCCTTAGTTTAGATGAGGATGGGGCCGGATGGAGTAGCCAGTAGTTGTTGGACTTTGGTAGCGGTTTCTCTGTCTCCTCAGTGTCCTTAATGTGGTGAGGAGTTTGGCTGCTACAGATGCGAAGTGTTGCGTGCCTCCATCCAGGATTGCAGAATCAGCACCGCCGCCAGCCGGTCCACCACTTCCCCGCGCCGCTTGATCGACATCTCCGACTCGCGCAACACCCGGTTGGCCTGGGCCGAGGTAAGCCGTTCATCCCAAAGGTGAACTGGGAGATTGAAGCGCTTTCGCAGTCCCTCGGCGAACTCACGCATCTTCTCCGACTGAGTTCCTTCAGCTCCGCTCAACCGCAAGGGGTATCCGACTACGAT
>Ga0335078_10004127_pt1 | contig 21545 bp, 19 predicted proteins | sample Lox_Sample_32_FD_206711 | JGI IMG/M metagenome (GOLD analysis project Ga0335078, IMG submission 206711) | Soil microbial communities from Loxahatchee National Wildlife Refuge, Florida, United States - Lox_Sample_3.2 | ecosystem: Environmental > Terrestrial > Soil > Wetlands | place: USA...
CTGTTTCTCGCCGCCGATCAGGTGCTGCCAAACATCTCTCCCAATGTCAGCGTCGTTGCGGTCGACCCTGAAGGCGATCCACTCGGATATTACTTGCGGTCCTTGAATGCGCTGAGACGGGATTTACCCGACGATATGCTGGTGCTTCCGGGGCACAATCTGCCGTTCTACGGGCTGCACCCGCGCGTCGCAGAACTGATTGGCCACCATCAAGCCCGTTGCGATCGAATCGTGCAGGCTTGCCGCGCGGGGCCGAAATCGGCGGCCGAGCTGATACCGTTCGTGTACGCGCGGACGCTCGATCCCCATCAGATGGGTTTTGCCTTCAGCGAGGTCCTGGCGCATGTGAACTACATGCTGCGGCAAGGTTCACTCAACCCGGCCGCCAGCAGCGACGGCATTGGCCGGGTCAACGCGGCGTAACTGAACTGATCCCCAGGTTCAACGAAAAAAAAGCGCCCTCGCTCGTCAACTGCGATTGGGTGAAGGGCGACGGCAGTCTCAAGTCGATCGAACAAGTGATTGCCAACGGCGTGCCGAAGCCGCGTAATTATTCAGATCCGATGCCGCCTAAAGGCGGCGCGGAGTTGTCCAACGCGGACGTTGCCTCCGTCGCGGCTTACGTCTGGACGATCAGCCATCCGAACGGAAAATAGCCCTCGATAACCAAAACAGAACGGCCGCCCGGTTACCCGAGCGGCGCCTGCGATGTTGTCCGCTGAAACAGCGAACTCGAACGGGTCGCTCAGCCCCACCTGATGGCGATGGCGCCTCCGATCGGCAGCGGGCGAGTGCGCACCCTGCCGCCGTCATTGCCCGATTCAATGAGCCACATGCCGTTCTCCTGGCCAACGATCTTGCCGACGTGATGCGGCCAGACCACGACCGCGCCGACGCCGGCCGGCCCGGGCTGTCCCCAGCGCGCCCAATTGCGGGCGAGGTTGAATTGCGGACCCGGATCGCTGCCGACCAGTTGCCGCATCTCCCAGCCGCACCAGGCGCGCGGACGTCCACCGAGTCCACCATGGTATGTGGCTCCGGCGGCCCAGGCGAACGTGGCTGCTGCCGAGCGCTGCTCGCCCCACGCTGAATCGTCTGAACCGCCCCAGGGTAAATATCCTCCAGCGCCAATATCGCGCCTTGCTTGATGGAAAACGCCATGTCGGGCGTAAACGGCATGCCGGTAGTGATGCTCCCGTGCGTGCGCGGTTTGCGCAAATGTTAATGCGATTGCGAACGCCGCCGTTAAGGTCGTTAACTTCATCAGAATACTCCTCGTGCTTTTCTCGTCTTGCACCCGCAGACAAAAACCTCGCCCAAATCGTGAGATTTGGACGAGGTTAAAACGGATGCAAATGCCTTACTGAACGCGAGGCACGGGGGCTCATAGCATCTCTGAAAATTTTTGAGCTGCCCTAATTTGCATGGCAACTATTTGTTTGCCGGCCGGCGGCGCCAAATTTTCGCCCCTTTTAGGCGACCCAGAGGTATTAACGATTTTGTTGATTCTGTGGAGCGCGAGTGCGCCCGTTAACGAATTCCGTCCGCTCACTTGAAAGCAGTTGAAGTGTCATTCACCGGCTGGTGCGAGTCCATTTTGATGAACCGGATCCGGTCCTGCGTCGCCGCAAGCGTCTTACCAGATCGACGCTGCGGATCGACTGATCGTGGTAGGTCCTGAAATACCAGCGCAGGTTTTTCAGTTCCCGGCGGCGGAGCTTCGGCCGGGCCGATCGCCGTACGCACCGGCCCGCGCTCGCACGCCCGAGACGATTTGTGTAAATTGAGCTCATGTCACAGCATCCGGCCCTCGCGCGCGCCGCCGCATTTTGCGAGGCCTTCAATCTGCGCGTGCCGATTTTGATGGCGCCGATGGCCGGGGCCTGCCCGGCGTCGCTGGCTATCGCTGTTGCCGACGCCGGCGGCCTCGGCGGCTGTGGCGCACTCTTGATGCAGCCGGATGCGATCGGGAAATGGGCAGCGGAAGTACGCGCCGGCAGCAACGGCGCATTTCAACTCAATCTCTGGATTCCTGATCCGCCGCCCAAGCGTGATGCCGCCGCTGAAGATGCCGTGCGGCGCTTTCTCGGCGATTTCGGGCCGGAGATCGCCCCGGAGGCCGGCGACGTCAGACCGCCCGATTTTGCCGCACAGTGCCAAGCCATGCTGCAGGCGGGACCGCCGATCATTTCCTCGATCATGGGCGTCTTTCCGGAGCATTTCGTAGCCCGGATGAAGACAACGGGCATCAAGTGGTTTGCGACAGTCACGACCGTTGCCGAGGCGAAGGCCGCGGAAGGCGCGGGCGCCGACGTCATCATCGCGCAAGGCATGGAGGCCGGCGGACATCGCGGTGCGTTTGATGCGGCGAAAGCCGAAGCCGGCATGGTCGGCCTGTTCAGTCTGCTGCCGACCGTTGTCGATGCAGTGCGCGTTCCCGTCGTTGCGTCAGGGGGAGTTGCCGATGGGCGCGGGGTTGCCGCGGCTTTGTTGCTGGGGGCCTCGGCAGTCCAGGTCGGCACTGCGTTTCTCCGTTCGCCCGAAGCAAAAATCGCCGCCGCGTGGGCCGATGCAATTGGGCGAACTGCGCCCGAAGACACCATGGTCACCCGCGCGTTTTCTGGACGGCATGGCCGCAGCGTCGCCACCGCTTACGCGCGAGCGGCAGCGGCGCCGACGGCTCCGGCGCCCTCTCCTTATCCGGTTCAACGCGGTCTCACTGCGGCGATGCGGGATGCTGCAGTGAAGGCGAACGACATTGACCGAATGCAGGCCTGGGCCGGTCAATCCGCGAGCCTGGCGAAAGCGGAGCCCGCCGCAGAGATCGTCCGGCGATTATGGGACGACGCGCAGGCGCTGCTCGGATAGCGCACTGCCAATCATCGCTCCGTCGCCAATGCGACGCCGCGCTCGTCGCGCCGGTGGCGGGCGATATTATTTCGGCAACGCTGCCTGGATCGCCTTCCAGTCGAATTTTTTCGCCAGCGTCAGCGCTTCGTCATCGGCGAGTCCGTTGAACGAGACGCTGAACATCGCGTTTTTGCTGAGCGCGACGATAACGGCGCCCGACTTGTCCTTGAAGTTGAAGGTTCTGCTGGCGGGGAAGCCATCGATGGTCGTCGTATTCATGCGCCCATCGCTGGTCTCGATATTCATTCCGGTTTGCGTGGCCGCCAACGCTCCCTGTGCGGCCGCGCCGGTGATGATCTGCGCGTGCAAGCGTGCGGCACCGCGCTGGTATTCGCGGGTCGCAGTGATCATGCTGTTGCCGGGCATTTCCATCGACAGGCCGTCCGCCTTCTTGCCCTGCCAGCCATCGAGGTCAATGAGGAACGGAATAAAGCGCGCAAACGCCTGCTCGGCGAGTGCCGTCGAAGAGCGGAGCAGCCAAGCGAGCGGTAATGCGGCCAAGACAAGATGCAGTGCGCGGCGACGGTTGATCATCTGACACCCCCCGGGAACAATCACTCAGCCACTCTACCACGCCCGGCTACACGCGGAATGGCAAATCAAGCTGTGGATGTAAGCTTCGGCGCCATGCGACCCGCGTGATCGAGCATCGTCTGGCCTAAAGACTCGAAAAACGCGCAGGGAGTAACAGCGAAGAGGATCAAGCTTCGCCGTTACTCCCGCTATTTCACATTGAGCTAAAAGAGCTATGGGCAGGGATGCTGCTGGCCGTCATAGCCCATATACATTCCGGTTGACGGATTGTACGACCGGAAGCGCGCCTGACATGACGCTACAGTTCCGGAGTCTGGGCCGCCTTGCACTACGACGGTGCCGGGCGGTGCATAGCTGTACCCCGGTGAGTAGTCGTAGTAACGGGGCGCATCATAGGCCGGTCCGTAGGCGTAACCGGGCTCGTAGTCATAGTAGCCGGGCGCCCATAACGGCGACGTCGCCGCCGCTATCGTGCCGCCGATCACACCGGCGGCCATCGCGCCGGGACCGTAGCCCCATCCGGGACCCCATCCCCAACCAGGACGGTACTGTGCGGAAGCGGGTCCGACGCTTGCCAGAACGGCGCAGCCCGTCAGCGCCAGGGCCGCGACGCCACCTAAAAGTTTTGCTCTCATCTTGCTCTCCATTGTTGGAACGAGGTTCCAAAATTGCCGGAACAAGGTTCCAAGTTGTTTTCTTGAGGCCTTGCGATCGGTCTTTGCGACCGCATCACTGACCGCCAATGATCGAGAGCAAACTCTTGTTCCCGGCCGCGACGTTCGTTCTCAGCCCGGGAACGGTGATAGTTCCACACCACAGCCGAGTGAACCACGCGGGAACAATCCGTCCGCCGCGGCGAAATCGCGCGCGCGACTTATCGCGGTCGCTTGCGTTCCTGCGGCACAAGCGAAGTCGTGAGCCGCTCAGTCCCGCGCAGGACGTCAAACGCAACGCTCCGGCCGATTTTCTCGCCGGTGAGCGCGCGGATCAGATCGTCCGCGCCGGTGATGGCGACTCCATCAAGGCCGAGGACGATATCGCCCGGCTTCAGCCCGGCGCGGTCGGCGGCGCTGCCCGGCTCGGCGGCCGAGATCACCACCGCGCTGTCCTGCGTCAGCTCAAACGCGCGGCGGAGCCGCGGCGACACGGCGGTCTGCTGGGCGGAGATGCCGATAAAGGCGCGGCGCACCCGGCCGTGCCGCACCAGCTCGCCGAGCACGAAGCTCGCGGTGTTGGCGGCAACGGCAAAGCAGATGCCCTGTGCACCCATGATCACAGCAGTGTTGATGCCGACAACCTCGCCATGCGACGAGACCAGCGGGCCGCCGGAATTGCCGGGATTGAGCGCGGCGTCGGTCTGGATCACGTCGTCGATCAGGCGGCCGCTGCGGGCGCGCAGCGAGCGGCCCAGCGCCGAGACGACGCCGGTGGTCACCGTCGATTCGAAGCCGAGCGGATTGCCGATGGCAATCACCAGCTGGCCGCGTTTGAGCCGCCTGGAATCGCCGAGCGGCGCGGCCGGCAAAGTCACCGGTTCATCGATGCGAATCAGCGCGAGATCGGTATCGGGATCGTCACCGACCAGGCGCGCGTGCAGGTGCTGGCCGTCGGCGGTGGTGACCTCGATGCGGGCGGCGGCGCCGGCGACGTGGCTGTTGGTGAGGATGAGGCCGTCGGGCGCCACGACGACGCCCGAGCCCGAGCCGCCGCGCGCCCCCTCCTTGCCTCCCCGGCGTGCGGGGGAGGAAGAGTTGGCAGCAATATCGACGGCAAGGCCGACCACCGCCGGGCCGACCCGGTCGACGACATCGATCACCGCGCGCGAATAGGCGTCAAGCAGCGCCTGATCCTCGGGTGGAACTGTGAGCTGACCGGCTGCGGCGGGTTGGCTTCCGCCCCAGCCGGCATCGTGCAAGGGCATTATTTTCACGGAAATTCGCCTGTTTGGGTTGGCTCGCTTGGCGCAAGCCCGATCCGATATATGGGAACTTCGCTAAGGCCCGGGAAGGCCGACAATTTCTGCTGCGGTTGACAGCGGCCATCGCATATGGTGCGGACGCCAGAGCACTGATTGGGGAGGCCTCATGGCCATCGCCGAGGCGGCGCCCCGCGCCGCCACTTTGACAAAGCCGGCACGCCGCACCGCGCGCCTGACCGAGCCGGCCAAGCCGGCCGCTGTGGTCCTTGTTGTCGCGGCACTGTTGGCCCTCGCCGGGTGCGGTCAAGGGGGCCAGCAGCAGAGCGGCGGTCCGCCGCCGCCGACCGTAACGGTGACCAAGCCGGTCCAACGCTCCGTCGTCGATCAGGACGAATATGTCGGCCGCTTCGTCGCCGTCGACTCGGTCGAGGTCCGCTCGCGCGTTTCCGGCTACCTGTCCGAGATCCATTTCACCGACGGACAGATGGTGAAAAAAGGCGATCTGCTGTTCGTCATCGACCATCGGCCGTTCCAGATCGTGCTCGACCAGATGCGCGCCAATCTTGCGCAGGCGCGCGCCAACCTCGCCTTTACCGAGGCCGATCTCGCGCGCGGCCAGGAGCTGGTGCACAACAAGACCATCACCGAGCAGACCTACGACCAGCGCATTCAGGCCAAGCGGGTGGCGGAAGCCTCCGTCGCCGCGCAGGAGGCGATGGTCCATCAGGCCGAACTCGACCTCAACGACTATTCCGAGCTGCGCGCGCCGGTCGACGGACGCATCGGCGACCGCCGCGTCTCCGTGGGCAACCTCGTCACCGGCGGCAATGGCAGCAACACGACGCTGCTCGCGACCATCGTCTCGGTCGATCCGATCCGCTTCGAGTTCACCTTCGACGAAGCGTCGTATCTTCGCTATCAGCGTTTTGCCGGGGCCAACGGGCAGATGGGGAGCACTGAAGGCGGCGCGGTGCCGGTGGCGCTCAAGCTTATCGACGAGACCGACTTTACGCACATCGGCAAGATGGATTTCGTCGACAATGTCATCGACCGATCCTCCGGCACCATCCGCGGCCGTGCGGTGTTTGCCAATCCCGGCGGCCTGTTCACGCCCGGCATGTTCGGCCGCGTCCGCGTTCCGGGCTCGCCGCCTTACGCCGCGCTGCTCATTCCCGATGCCGCGATCGGTACCGAGCAGGCGCGCAAATACGTGCTGGTTGTCGATGACGGCGGTGTCGCCCGGCAGAAATACGTCATTCCCGGCCAGCTCGACGATGGGCTTCGCGTGATCAAAGATGGTCTCGCGCCTTCCGACCGCGTCATTGTCAACGGCCTGATGCGCGCGCGGCCCGGCGTGAAGGTGGTCGCGGAAGAGCAGGGTGCTCCGGCCGCCTCCTCGGCAGGCAAAGCCGCCGCTCAGGTCAAGGCGGACTGAAACGGGCATGCGCATCTCGCATTTCTTCATCGACCGGCCGATCTTTGCCGCCGTGATCTCGATCGTGTTCGTGATCCTCGGCGGGGTGTCGTTCTCGCGCCTGCCGATCGCGCAATACCCCGAGATCGCGCCGCCATTGATCAGCGTCACCGGCCAATACCCGGGCGCCAGCGCCGAAGTCGTGGCCTCGACCGTGGTCACGCCGATGGAGCAGCAGATCAACGGCGTCGAGAACATGATCTACATGGCGTCGAACTCGACCGCCGACGGGCGATTCTCCATTGCGGTCAGCTTCGATCTCGGCACCAATCTCGATATCGCGCAGGTGCAGGTGCAGAACCGCGTCGCCATCGCCCAGCCGCGGTTGCCGGCCGACGTGCGCAATATCGGCGTGACGGTGCAGAAATCATCGCCGGATTTGATGATGGTGGTGCACCTCTATTCGCCCGACAAGTCGCGCGATTCGCTGTTCATCTCCAATTACGCCACGCTCGAAGTGACCGATGCGGTCACCCGCGTCGACGGCGTCGGCTCGATCATCGTATTCGGCGCCCGCGACTATTCGATGCGCGTCTGGCTCGATCCCGATCGCCTGCAATCGCTGGGGCTGACCGCGACCGACGTCACCACTGCGCTGCAGGGGCAGAACATCCAGGTCGCCTCCGGCATGCTCGATCAGCCGCCGGTCTCCCATCCCGGCGCCTTCCAGATCGCGGTGCAGACACTGGGGCGCCTGGCCAATCCCGACGAATTCGCCTCGATCGTGGTGAAAGAGACGCCCGGTGCCGTGGTCCGGCTCAAGGACGTCGGCCGGGTCGAACTGGCGGCGCTCGACTATTCGTCGAACTCCTATCTCGATCACGACCCGGCCGTGGCGCTCGCCATTTTCCAGCGTCCCGGCTCGAACGCGCTGGCGACCGCCGAGAGCGTCAAACGCCTGATGGCGGAATTGTCGAAGCGCTTTCCGCCTGGCATCAAATACGACATTTTCTTCAATCCGACCCAGTTCATTCAGCAATCGGTCGACGCCGTGATCGAGACCATCGGCGAAGCGACCCTGCTCGTCGTGATCGTGGTGATCCTGTTTCTGCAGACCTGGCGCGCGGCGATCATTCCGCTCATTGCCATACCGGTATCGCTGATCGGCACGTTCTTCTTCATGGCCGCGTTCGGCTTCACCCTCAACAATCTGTCGTTGTTCGGGCTGGTGCTGGCGATCGGCATCGTGGTCGACGATGCCATCGTCGTAGTCGAGAACGTCGAGCGCAACATCGCCGCGGGCCTGCATCCGCGCGAAGCGGCGCGCAAGAGCATGGACGAGGTCGGCTCGGCGCTGGTTGCCATTGCGCTCGTGCTTTGCGCCGTGTTCGTGCCGTCGGTCTTCATTACCGGCATCTCCGGGCAGTTCTACCGCCAGTTCGCGCTCACCATCGCCGGCGCCACAATCATTTCACTGATCGTTTCGTTGACGCTGTCGCCGGCGATGTGCGCGCTGCTGCTCAAGCCGCACGACGCGGCGCACCGCGACCGCTGGTGGGAGCGGCCGATCCACGGCTTCTTCGCCATCTTCAATCGCGGCTTTAACGGGCTCGGCGCCGGCGTCTCCTGGCTGGCAACGCGCACGGTGCGCCGAGTCGCGGTCATGGTGGTCGTCTATCTCGTCGTGATCGGTTTCGGCCTCAATCAATTCCGCCTGACGCCGGTCGGCTTCATCCCGCAGATCGACGCCGGCTACATGATCGTCGTGATTCAGCTGCCGCCCGGCGCAGCGCTGTCGCGCACCGACGCCGCGCAGCAGCGGGCACTCGACATGGCGCTCAGCGTGCCCGGCGTCGCGCACGGCGTGAACGTGGTCGGCTTCTCCGGCGCGACCTTCACTAATTCTCCCAATGCGGGCGCGATCTTCCTGGTGCTCGACTCGTTCGAAAAACGCGCGCGCGATCCCCGCCAGTCGGCGCAGGCCATTCAGGCCGAGCTCAATCGCCGGCTATCGAAGATTCAGGATGGCTTCTTTGTCGCAGTGCTGCCGCCGCCCGTGCGCGGCATCAGCAATGCCGGCGGTTTTCGCATAATCGTCGAGGATCGCGCCGGCAACGGCTCGGCGGCGCTGCGCAGTGCGACGGCGGCGCTGATGGCGCGCGCCGCGCAGACGCCGGGCCTGACCAACGTCTTCACGCTGTTCGAGACTTCGACGCCGCAGATCTATCTCAATATCGACCGCACCAAGGCGCAGCTGCTCAACGTCAACGTCACCGACGTGTTCAATGCGCTGCAGGTCTATATCGGCTCGTCCTACGTCAACGACTTTAATTTATTCGGACGCACCTTCCGCGTCACCGCGCAGGCGCGCGACGAGGACCGCCAGGACATCGCCGACGTGCTCAAGATCCGCGTCCGCAATGCCAATGGCGACACCGTACCGCTCGGCTCCTTCACCACCGTGAGCGATATTTCCGGCCCGTTCCGGGTGCCGCGTTATAATCTCTATCCCTGCGCCGAGCTCGATGGTGCCGCCGCGCCCGGCTACTCGCAGGGCCAGGCGATCGCGATCATGGACAAGCTCGCGGCGGAGGCGCTGCCGGCCGGCTTCGCCACCGAGTGGACGTCGCTGGCCTTCCAGCAGATCAGGGCCGGCAATACCGCGATGTTCGCCTTCGTGCTGGCGGTGGTGTTCGTCTTTCTCGTCCTTGCCGCGCAATATGAGAGCCTGACACTGCCGCTGGCCGTGATCCTGATCGTGCCGATGTGCCTCGTCGCCGCCATCACCGGCGTCATCCTGCGCGGGCAGGACAACAACATTCTCACCCAGGTCGGCTTCGTGGTGCTGATCGGGCTTGCCGCCAAGAACGCTATCCTGATTGTCGAATTCGCCCGACAGCTCGAGGATCAGGGCCGCAACCGCTGGGAGGCGGCGGTCGAGGCGACGCGGTTGCGGCTGCGCCCGATCCTGATGACGTCGTTTGCCTTCATCCTCGGCGTCTCGCCGCTGGTCTGGGCGATCGGCGCCGGCGCCGAACTGCGCCAGGCGCTCGGCACCGCGGTGTTCTTCGGAATGATCGGCGTCACGGCGTTCGGGCTGATCTTCACGCCGGTGTTTTATGTCATCGCCCGCTACATCGCCCAAGTCGGGCCGCGCCTCAGCAAGAAGCGGCAGGCGAAAGCGCAGCCTGCGGAGTGAAAGCTATTCGACGCGTCCGAGATCGCCGGTGCGACCCGGCAGGCAGCCGACATTATGGATCGAAGCGGGTGAGGCGGAGCGCCCGTTTTATTCCAGGCCGGGCACGTTGCTGTTGAAAACGGGCGCTGCTGCCGACTTTTCGGCAACCTCGGCGAACTCTTTCACCAGAGCGGTTTCGAGTTTGCCCTCCATCTCCTGCAGGATATTGAACGCCAACGCCGGCTGTATCGGCTGCCGGTATGGCCGGCGCTCAATCAGTGCGGCGTAAATGTCACAAATCGTCACCAGCCGCACCAGATCGGGGATTTGCGGGCCGGCCAAACCATCCGGGTAGCCGCTGCCATCGAGCAACTCATGATGCCGAAGCACGACGTCGAGCAGCTCCGGCTCGTAATCGCCCTGCTCGCGCAACATTTCGTAACCAATCCTGGCGTGGGTGCGCATGATTGCAAGTTGTTCGCCGGTCAGAGCCTCCTGCTTGTTCAAGATGGTAAGCGGGATTTTCGCCTTGCCGATGTCGTGCAGCAGCGCCCCTCTTACGAGATGGTCCTGATCGCTTTGCGTGAACTGCAGCCTGACAGCGAACTCCGCGGCGAGGCCGGTGACCAGCAAGCAATGCTGGTAGGTAGCGTCGTCATGCGTCCAAACAACTTCGAGCCATTGCCGGATGCCGCCGTCGGTAATCGCTGTCATAACCGACGTTGTCGCCCTGTCGACTCCCGTTCGGCTGACAGGCGCCCCGCGTGCGGCGGCGCCAAAGAGGGCCCCAAACTCGAGTCGAGCCTGCTCGACCCTCTGCGCCGGCGTCAACTTTGCGACCGGCGCGGCGATGGGGATTGTCGATCGAATAACCGGCGCGAGCGCCGCGGATATGTCGGAGATTGCTGCGTGGGCGGCCAACAAAGAGGTCGCGCCAACTGCAGCCGCTTGAACCCGTTCCAAATGACTGTCGTCCCGCAGGATCGCGACGATTGGCACGGCCGACGCGCGCGATTGCAACAATAAGCTGCGCAAGCGCTCAATGTTGCGCGGGTGGCGCAAGCCCACATCGGTGACGATTGCGACAACCGGTCCTGCAGCTGTCTTTTCTTCGTGCAGCCCGATCGTTCGGCACGCGCAAAGGTGGCTGAGCCCGCGCGCCAGTTCCGAGCTTTGGTTTGCGCGATCTGAGATCAGAAGGATCGCGTGCTCGCTAGCCATAATCGGCGCACCGCATCCGTCCCGTCGCCAACGAAAGAAAGACTTCTTATAGACGGCCGCTCGATAATATTCGGTAAAACGATGCCTGATTGCGCCTGCAAAAACTTCGCGTAATTCGGGTATGGCGGGAGACTTCTACGTCAGGCGCCGGGTTGCATTCGCCCAAATCTGTTACGCGGCTGACGCCGGCTATAGCCGTCTAAATACCAGACGTCTCCGCGATAACCGGACACTCTGGTCGGCAACTTGGTTTTCCGCTCAGTGTAAGATAATGCCAGAACCTCAATCTGCGGCCGCAGGACCATTTCGAGCTCTTCCGTGCACAGCCCGTCAAACATCGAAACATCCTGGCCGGACGCGATCCACGCGCACTTTCGGCGCGTCGGCATTCGCCAAGTCGGTTACGTGCCGGATGCCGGCCATAGCCGGCTCATTACGCTCTGCCGCGACGACCCGACCATCGCCGATGTGGTGTTGACGACAGAGGAGGAGGGCGTCGGGCTCGTCGCCGGCGCTGCGCTGGGTGGCCAGCGCGCGGCCTTGCTGATGCAGTCGAGCGGCGTCGGCAACTGCGTCAACATGTTTTCGCTATTGCGCAATTGCGGCTTCGGCTGTCTGGTGCTGGTGACCATGCGCGGCGAATTCGGCGAATTCAATCCGTGGCAGGTGCCGATGGGCGCGATCACCGGGCAGGTAATGCGACTGTGCGGCTTTCTCACCTATCGGGTCGATAGCGCCGACGCCGTGGATGAGATCGTCGGCGCCGGCTGCGACATGGCGTTCGACGGCAATCTCCAGATCGCGATCCTGTTGTCGCAGCGGCTGATCGGTCGCAAGCAATGGACGCGATAATGCTCGACCGGCGGGATTTCGTGCGGCAGCTTCTCGCCGACCGCGGCGATCTGCTGGTCGTGTGCGGGCTCGGCTCGGCGACCTGGGATGTGGCCGCGGCCGGAGACCATCCGCTCAATTTTTATCTATGGGGCGCCATGGGCGGCGCCGCGATGATCGGGCTTGGGCTGGCGCTGGCGCGGCCCGATCGCCGCGTTGCCGTCGTCACCGGAGACGGCGACATGCTGATGGGCATGGGTAGCCTCGCCACCATCGGGGTCAAAGAGCCGAACAATCTCGCCGTCGTGATGCTGAACAACGCCCGTTACGGCGAGACCGGCATGCAGCCGAGCCACACCCATGCCGGCATCGACCTTGCCGCCACGGCGCGGGCCTGCCGGTTCAAGCACGCGCGCACGATTTCGCGAATCGAGGAAGCTGCCGACGTCCGCGCACTCCTGCATGCCGGCGATGGCCCGATTTTCGTCAACGCCGTCATCAAACCCGAGGACGTACCGCGTGTGCTGCCGCTGCGCGACGGGCACGCGATCAAGCAGAGGTTTATCGCGGCGTTGAGTTCTGATTTGGCGCGTTAGCAGCGCCTTCGTGATTCATCCCCGTAGCCGGCAGCCGCTATGACACGCACGCCTTGCGGCGAGCGCCGTTAGTTCAGGCTCAGTGCGTCGGGTTCATTCAAGAAATTCATGATTTCGCGGAAGAACTGCATCCGGTTCTTCTCCATCATGACGGTGTGCGTGCCTTCGCCGATCTCCACATAGCGCTTGTAAGGCGCATTGGTCAGCTTGGCGAAGTAGCCGCGGGCCTGATCGCTCGGAAGGTCGGCGTCCCACTCGGCGTGAATGATCAGCGTCGGCATGCGGACGTCCGCCGGATCGTATTGCGGCTTGCCGGCGATCCAATAGGTGCGAAAATCCTGCAGGACGCCGTTGGGCGCGCGCAGCACCGGCGGCGTCTGTTTGGAGCCGACCGGATCAGTCGCCCAGGTCGCGTCGGCCCATTGTTCGAACCAGCCGGCCGGGATCAGGTCGCCCTGCTTGTTCTCCGGCACGCCTTTGAGCCAGCGCTGCTTGGCCGAGTCCCTTGTCACGGTGCGATAGGCGCCGAGCGGGGCTTCGCCGCCGCCGATCGCAGGCCGGGTCGTGAAAATCCAAGCCGGAGCGTAGAGCACCAGCCGGTTGACTTTGTCGTTATGCCCGGTGGTGTACATTCCCGTGATCGCCGTGCCCCAAGACCAGCCCATCAGGTTGATCTTGGCGACGCCGCGCCTTTGCAAAATGTGATCGACGGCAACGCCGACATCTTTCGCGGCGGTCGGCGTGTCGACGACGGGTTTGTTGTCGGCGGCCGGCTGATCCATCTCGGGGGGCCGGGTTGAGCCGCCATAGCCGCGGACATCGATGAGATAAACGTCGAAGCCCTGCTGCGCGATATAGTCCATCATCGATCGGCCGTTCAGCGGCAGGTCGAACGACGTTTCCGACGGATAGGTCGCGCCGTGCACATAAAGCAGAATCTTTTCGCCGGGGAAGTTTGTTACCCCTGCTGGATGTTTGTTCCTGACATAGAGCTGGATGCCGGGGTCGGCTGATGGAATGAGATAACTTTCGGTTGCCAATTTCGGCCCGTCCGCCAAGCTCGCCGAAGCCGACAGCACAAAGCCCAACGCCGCCAACCAGCGCGCAGCAATTTGAAGGGTCATTTCACGCTCCCCGGAAAAGCTCTGCACGAAGGTACAATACCTTCGCGGCTGCGCGAAAGCGTGGCCAGCGCCCATGCTGCCGAGCCGGCTGCCGGCGCGCACGAACCCGAACCCAAGTCAAAACCGCTAGGGATAGGCGGTCCGCCATAACCGGGAAGCGGCATAGCACCGTCGCCCATTTGATGCGGGTGAGCGGGGGGTACGGTTTCGTGACTTTTCCGACCCGCCATTTGCCCCTAGTCTCGCCGCCGGTGGCGAAGGGCCATCCGGTGACGCAGTATGCGCGGCGCACCGGTGAAAGGGGAGACCAATAACATGATCCGTACCGTGTTTGCCGTCGCAGCCGTTGCGCTGGGCGTCACCGTCGCCGTTGCCGAACAGGACCCGATCGCCGCCCGCAAGGCGCTCATGAAGGCCAATGGCGACGAGGCCAAAATCGGTGCCGCCATGATGAAGGGCGAGGCGCCGTTCGATCTCGCCGCGGCGAAAAAGATTTTCGCCGCATGGGAAGATGCGGCGGTGAAGATGCCGGAGCTGTTCCCGGACAACTCGAAGACCGGCGGCGATACCGCCGCCCGGGCCGAAATCTGGGAAAACATGGCCGACGTCAAAGCCCGGTTCGCCAAGCTCGGCGCTGACGCCAAGGCCGCGGCCACTTCGGTCACCGACCTCGACAGCTTCAAGGCCGCGTTCGGCAACATCGGCAAGAACGATTGCGGCGGCTGCCACGAAAAATATCGCGTCAAGAAAAGCTGACCTGTAATCATTCTCCCCCGCTTTCGCGGGGGAGAATGGATAACATGCGAAAGCTCGTGCTCATTGCGGCGGCCGCAGCTGTTGCGGCGGCGGGTGCCCTCTGGCTACTGACGATCCCGGCGACCGTTCCGGCTTCGGCGCTGCCGCCTCACACGCCGGATATCGGCAACGGCAGGACGATGTTCGATATCGGCGGTTGCGCGTCCTGCCACGCCACGCCCGCCGCGGAGCCCGGCAAGGTCGAGCGCACGCGCCTCGGCGGCGGGCTGGCTTTGAAATCGCCGTTCGGCACCTTCTATGTGCCGAACATCTCGCCCGATGTGCGCGACGGCGTCGGCGCCTGGAGCGAGGCGGATTTCGTCACCGCGCTGTGGAAGGGCACGTCGCCGCGCGGAAGGCATCTCTTCCCGGCCTTCCCCTATACGTCCTACGCCCGCATGGCGCTTTCCGATGTGCGCGATCTCTTCGCCTACATCAAAACGCTGCCGCCGGTCGCGGGCCGCGCCCCCCGGCACGATCTGAAATTTCCCTTCAACGTCCGCCGGCTGGTCGGCGTGTGGAAGCTTCTGTTCTTCCACGTCGCGCCGTTTCCCGATCAAGCGGCGGAAACGACCCGTGGAGCCTATCTGGTGAACGCGCCCGGCCACTGCGCCGAATGCCACAGCGCCCGCAACTTCCTCGGCGCCATTGTCGAAAGCCAGCGCTTTGCCGGCGGTCCCGCTCCGGACGGCAAGGCTTGGGTACCGAATATTACGCCGGCGGGGCTGCAGCACGACGATCCGGCGTGGTCGGAGAAAGAGATCGCCAGCTTTCTCGGCGATGGCATGGACCCGGCCGGCGATTTCGCTGGCGGCGCAATGGCCGAGGTTATCCGCAATACGTCGCTGCTCAGCGCGACCGACCGCGCGGCGATCGCGGCGTACATTTATTCCCTGCCGCCGCGGCAGGGGCCAAAGCCGCCGCCGAAGAGGGAATAGCGAGCTACGACCCGCCGAATGCCTTGAAGGTGATGATGGTGCGCGTGTCCTGCACGCCCGGGACGGTCTGCACCTTCTCGGCGATGAAATGGCCGATGTCGGTGCCCTGATCGACGTAGAATTTCACCAGCAGGTCGAAATCGCCGGCCGTGGAATAGATTTCCGAGGCGATCTCAGCGTCCGCCAACCGGTTGGCCACCTCGTAGGATTTGCCAAGCTGGCACTTGATCTGGACGAAAAACGGAACCATGCGCATCCTCCGCCGAGCGATCAACCTACAGTACGAATAGCCGAGCCGGCTGCAAGAGCTGAGCTCCTCATAGTATCCTGGCGCCGAAGCCGAAAGACCACCCAAATGCATTTGCCGAGCGAGTTCGCCGATGGTGCCGCCGAGGTTCTGGCGCGCGTGCGGGCGCGGACGCCGCGCGTGCATTGCATCACCAACAGCGTGGCGCAGCAATACACGGCGAATCTGCTGCTGGCGGCCGGCGCGGTGCCGTCGATGACGACTTCGCCCGAGGAGATCGGCGCCTTCGCTGCCGGCGCCGATGCACTGCTGGTCAATCTCGGCACCTTCGATGCCGAGCGGCGCGCGGCGATCGACGTGGCGATTGATAGGGCCCATGCGGCGGGCAAGCCGTGGGCCCTCGATCCGGTCTTCATCGAGGTGGCGCCGTCGCGCGCGCAGTTCGCGCGCGAACTGCTCACCCGGGGGCCCGCGGTCGTGCGGCTCAACGCCGCGGAATTTGCTGCGCTCTCGGGCGACGATGCCGCGGGCGATGGGCCGGTGCGCCTCGCCAAGCATCACGCCACCGTGGTGGCGCTGACCGGCAGCTTCGATCTCGTGACCGATGGCACGCGCCGCGCCAAAATCGCCAACGGCGACCCGCTGATGCGGCTGGTGACCGCGATGGGCTGCGCCGGCTCGGCGCTGGTCTGCGCCGCGCTCGCGGTCGAGACGGATCCCTGGCTGGCGGGGACCGCGGCGCTGACGGTTCTGGGAGTCGCCGGCGAAGTGGCGGCGCTGGAGGCGCGCGGGCCCGGCAGCTTCGCCGTCGCGATCGTCGACGCGCTGTACCGCCTTGATGCGGCGACGTTGTGCAAGCGCGCGCGGGTGTCGTGATGCGGATCGATCTTCGCCTCAACGCCATCGTCGATCCCGAGCGCGCCGGCAGTCACGATCTCGTCGATCTCGCGCGCCGCGTCGCCGCGGGCGGGGCCACGCTGGTGCAGCTGCGCGATAAGCGGAGCGAAACGCGGGCGATGGTCGAGAAGGCGCGAGCGATCAAGGCGGCGCTGGCGCCATTCGAGGTACGGTTCGTTGTCAACGACCGCATCGATGTGGCGCTCGCGGCGCTTGCCGACGGCGTGCATATCGGGCCGGACGACATGGCGGTTGAAGATGCGCGCCGCCTGCTCGGGCGAGACGCGATCATCGGCCTGTCGATCAAGACGGCTGCGGAGGCTGAAGCAGCGCCGGTCGCGCTCATCGACTATGCCGGCATCGGTGGCGTCTATACGACGCTCTCAAAACAGCAGAAGGCCGCGCCCATCGGGACGGAAGGGTTTTCCCGCGTGGCCGCTGTGCTTCGCCGCCGCGTGCCGCAACTGCCGTTATGCGGCATTGCCGGCATCGATGCCGGCAATGCAGCCGCGGTTATCGCCGCCGGGGCTGACGGGATCGCGGTCATTTCAGCCTTGTCGCTCGCCCCCGACCCGGCTGCCGCTGCGGCCGAGTTGCGCGAGGTCGTCGACGGCATGCTGGCGAAGCGCGGCACATGATGCGTGCCGCGACAGCGTCATTTACTGGTTGCCGAGCTGATCCCGCGGCGTGGACGCAGTCCGCGGCGGGCCCATGGTGTTGAACTTCGCTTTCTGCTCGTCGCTCAGCGAATCGTAGAAAGCCGCGAGCTTTGGCCGCACGGTTTTCATGGCGTCTACCATGGCGCTGAGCCGCATCTTGACCGCGTCGAGCCGCGTCACCGGAGTCTGCGGCATCTGCGCCGGGCATGATGTCTGCAGCTGTTCGGCGGCATTATCCGACGCCCTCTTAAGGCCGTCGAAGGCGTCCCGCTGTTGCGCGTTGGGGTGCACAACCTGCTCGATCCGCTGGACCGGCAGCTTGGCGACGTCGCCCGGCTGATGGCCGCAAAGCGCCGCCACATCGCCCCCGGCCGGCGCATCTTCCATCTGGTCTTGCGACCCACCGGCTTTTCCTATGGCGTTTAATTGCTGCTTCTGCTCGTCGCTCAGCGCGTCGTAGAATTTCTCGAGCGGGTCGCGGATGATTTGCACGGCATTGATCATGGCATTGAGCCGCTGCTCGGCAGCATCGAGGCGAGCGACCGGGGTCAGCGGAATCGCGGTCGGGCAGGACGCCTTCATGGTGTCGCTGGCCTTGATCGACGCTTCCCGCAGATCGTCGAGAGCGGCGACCTGATCGCCCGTTGGCCGGACGTCCTTTCGGATCTGGGCGATCGGAAGATCGGTCACGCCGGGTGCCAGACCGTTGCAGCTTTCTGCGGCGACCTCACTCATTTGCGCAGCCGCCCGGCGCTGAGCGCTGGTGGTGCCATAGTAGACGTTCGGAGCACCGGAATTGCCATAGTCCGGCCCATAGCCGTAGGCAGGACCGAACATGCTGGCAAAGACGAAATCGGGGCCTAGCGCCCAGAACGGGTCATCATTGCCATAGGGCCAAAACGCGTAGGAGAAAACGTCACCATAGAGGAACGGCCAGAAGACCGGGCCGGCCCAGCCGCCCCATCCGGCACCCCAACCCGCTCCCCAAAAGCGATTGCCCCACCGGTTCCAGCCCCGCCCATTGCCGAAGGCGTTGCGGTTGAGCCCGGCGCGATTCAAATTGTACAGGCCGTGGAAATCGCGCGCCGCGAACCGGCTGTGAGCGAAGTCGCGGCGGCCGGCGAACCGGCCAGCGGTGCCGACGCGATTTCCGGCTAAGCCATGCCCAACGAAGCCGTGGCCGACATGGCCGGCAATGTGCTGGCTCGCAAAGCCGTGGCCCGCATGGCCGGCAAGGCCGTGGCCAGCAAAGCCATGACCGGCGAGACCATGGAAGCCGCCCCCGTGGAAACCACCACCGTGGAACCCCGCGACACCGCCATGGAAACCACCGCCATGAAAACCACCGCCGCCATGAAATCCGCCACCTCCGCCATGGAACCCTCCGCCACCCCCGCCGCCGCGCCCGAAAGCTGACGCGTCAGTCGAAATACCAGCCACCACTACCGCGACGCTGGCGAGGAGCGTGATCACAGTTCTGCTCGACATGGCACGATCTCCTTGGGCTTCTGCAATGGGCCCGTGCCGCCCCAACTGGAACTTTCTCCGCGGGCGGAGGTTGCGCGTATTTGTTGTTAAATTTTCGCAATGGTTGCGTTGCAATAACTCAGCGAGCAATACGCGTGCCGCTTTCCGCCTCGCGCGTCTTTCCCGAATGCTCCAAAAACTGGGCAATTTCCTCAATCACTTCGGTCTGGTGCCCAACGGCCAAATGGCCGCCATTCTCGTAACCAGTAAATCTGGCGCTGGGAATCTTGCTGGCCGTGTATGCGGCGCCGGAGAACGTGCCGTAGCCGTCGTCCCGAACGCTCAGGACAAGCGTTTGCGCGGTGATCTTCTCGAGTTCATAACGCGGCAACGAATTGGAAACCCGTGCGTCGTTGAGGATGCCGCGAATACGGCTGCTGATCGGCTGGATGGTTTCCAGAATGCGGCGGACGCGCGCCTGCTCGTCCGGGCTTGCCCGCCGCACGATTTCAGGCGGCGTGCCGAGAACCCTTTTGATGACCTCGTCGCGGGCGAATCTCGACATCAGCCAGAACACGAAGTCCGAGCCGACAATGGTCATCAGAACCGTTTCGGCCCAGGGGAGACACCTTTGGCACCGAGGCGGCCAACTCTGACGGCTTGTAGGTCAGCGGTACGAGCAAGACGAGTGCCGCACACCTTTCCGGGTATCGTATGGCGAATTGTACCGCCGAAGGCGCTCCGGCCGAAGCGCCAAGGATCGCGGCACGCACGATGCCGAGCGCGTCCATAAGGAGTGCGTGAGCGTCGGCTTGCGCCGCCGCGGACGCGTCTGCTGGCAATGGAGTAAGCAGATAGCCAAAGCGCGACATGGCGATGATTCTGAACCCACGGCTCAATAGCGGCCGGCCGAGTTCCAATCCCTGATCGAAACCGCCGCCCGCACCGTGCGATACTAGCAGAGGCGCGCCGTCGCCCGCTTCCGCGAACTCGATCGGGCCGGATGCAGTCTTGGCAATGCGGCTGGAATCACGCAACCGGTTCAGGCTTGCGCGCAGGGTGCGCTGGTACGAGGCGTAACCCGACGACATGCCGATCGCGAGCAATGCTAGAATGGAAAGCCCGACGACTGCGGCAAGCTCAAGCATGGCATAGCCTCTGGCGGGTGCCTGAAACGGCTGGAGCAGGGCTGGCGAAATCGAATGTCAGCACTTAGTCCGTCCTGCGCGCGGCGCCATTGCGCTACGTCAATCGCGGCGGCAGGCGCCCGGAGATACGAACGATGAGCACTCCCATCGCCCTAACCATCGCCGGCTCGGATTCGGGCGGCGGCGCCGGCATTGAGGCCGATCTGAAGACGTTTTCCGCACTCGGCGTCTATGGCGCCGCCGTCATCACCGCGGTCACGGCGCAGAACACCAAGGGCGTGTTTGCCATCCACGACGTGCCCGGGGATTTTATCGCGGCGCAGATCAATGCCGTGTTCACTGATTTTAGTATCGGCGCGGTGAAGATCGGCATGCTTGGCAATGCGGCGGCGATCGATGTCGTCACCGCCGCGCTCGACCGTTATCATCCGCCCAACGTCGTGCTCGATCCGGTGATGGTCGCAAGCTCAGGCGAAAGATTGCTGCGCGAGGACGCGCTCGGCCGGCTCCGCGATCTGCTCTCGCGCGTGCGCGTCGTCACGCCCAATCTGCCGGAAGCCGCAGTGCTGCTCGGAGCCTCGCCGGCGCGCGACGAAGGCGAAATGCGCGCGCAGGCGCAGGCACTATTGTCGCTCGGCGCCGGCGCGGTGCTGATCAAGGGCGGCCACGGCAGCGGACCGGAGAGCGTCGACCTTCTGGTCGGGGCCGACGGCTGTCTGCGGTTCGCCGCGCCGCGTGTTGCGACGCGCAACACCCACGGCACCGGCTGCACGTTCAGTTCGGCGATCGCTGCCGGTCTTGCCACAGGGCTTTCCCTCGAAGACGCGGCGGGACAGGCCAAGGCCTATGTGAGCGCGGCCATTGCCGCGGCGGACCGGCTCGCGGTCGGCTCGGGCCGGGGTCCTCTGCATCACTTTCACGCCTGGTGGTAGCGGCCGACGTCGATCATGGCCTTCCGGGCGACTTGGAAAATTGCTACCGCTTGCGCAACGGAAAAAGTTTAGCGGAGATGTCGACAATGTTCTCTACGCTCACCTCCATTGCCGCAGTGGCGACGCTGCTGGCAGCCGGGCAGGCGTCGGCGGCGGAATATGAGGTCGCAAACCATCCCGGGCTGGTGTTCGCCGAGCACGACGGCACCAAGCTCATCGGCGATCTTTATCTGCCCAAGGGCCGGAGCAAAGCCCCGGTGCTGGTGGCGGTTCACGGCGGCGGATGGCAAATCGGCACCCGGGAGTTTTACCGCTACTGGGGCCTGTTCCTCGCCCGCAACGGCTACGCGGTTTTTGCGATCGATTACCGGCTGGGCAAGCCGGGCGTTTATCCGGCCGCGGTCTACGATACCAAGGCCGCCGTCCAGTTCGTGCGGGCCAAGGCCGCCGAATACGATCTCGATCCCGACCGCATCGGTCTGATCGGCGATTCCGCGGGCGCACATCTTTCCGCGCTGGTTGCCCTTGCCGGCGACCAGTACACCTCAGCCTATCGCGACGATGCCAACGCCGCCGTTCCCGCCAACGTCAAGGCGGTGATCGGCTTCTATGGCGTCTACGATATGCACGGGCAGTGGACCCACGATCTGACCACACGTCCGCGGGACCTTATCGTCGAAAAATTTCTCGGCGCTTCGCCGATGCAGAACCGGCGCGTCTATTTCGATGCGTCTCC
>Ga0335078_10004128_pt1 | contig 21544 bp, 15 predicted proteins | sample Lox_Sample_32_FD_206711 | JGI IMG/M metagenome (GOLD analysis project Ga0335078, IMG submission 206711) | Soil microbial communities from Loxahatchee National Wildlife Refuge, Florida, United States - Lox_Sample_3.2 | ecosystem: Environmental > Terrestrial > Soil > Wetlands | place: USA...
CTGATAGAGTATAGCGTTCAGCACCTTCTGCACATCGGCGACATTCACCTTGCCGTCTCCGGTCAGGTCGTGCCCGCCTTGCGATTTGCCCAAAGCCTCGTTGACGATTTCCTGACCGTCGGCGATGGTGAGCGTGTTGTTGCCGGCGACTTCGCAGGCTGCCAGGCCGCCGCCGGATTGGCCGGTGATCAGGAACAGTCCCGAAGCCGACACCATGGAACCGGGATTGACTACCGTGACGGCGGCCGTCCCCGGCGACGCGATGCGGGCGGCCGGGACAGCGGCCGTGACCTGCGACGGTCCCACATAGGTGGTGGCGAGGGTGGCGCCGTTCCAGTTCACGGTGGAACCGGAGACGAAGCTGTTGCCGTTGACCGTGAGGGTGAACGCGGGCCCGCCGGCAGGTGCGCTGGAAGGCATGAGGATCGACAGATTCGGTCCGCCGGCCTGCACGGGAGTGAACGTGTCGCTGGCCGAGTCGTTGTTTTTCGGCTCCGAGATGGCATTGTTGTAGTCGAGGTCCCAGCGCAGGGTGTGAGCGCCCGAGGTGGCGCTCCATCCTTGCGTGCAGGACGACAGGTACGCGTTGCCGGCGACCACGTTGCTGGAGCAGGCGCACAAGGTGGCGCCGTCCAGGACGGCGCGTTGGGTGACGGCGAGACTGCTGGCCGCGCCGGTGATCTGCCAGGTAAGCGTTGGATAGACGGTCTGCGAGACCGCCGGCGGCGACAGTTCGATGCCCGCGCCGGCGGGAGCGGTGTCCAGGTATGCCTGCTGCGCCACGATGTCCAGCGTGGGGGTAGCGCCCGCCGCCGTGAAATTGTCGATGGCGCTGTCGTTGTTGATGTTGGTTTCGGGAACGGTATTGTTGTAATTCAGGTCCCATTCGAGCACGTGAGCGCCGGCGGTAGCGGTCCAACTCTGGGGGCAATTGCTGGTCCAGCTTCCCAGCGCGACCGTGGAGCTTAACGTACAGAACGTCGAGCCGTCGAGCACCGCCCGCTCGGTCACGGTGGCGGCGGCGCCGCTGCCGTTCAACTGCCAATCCAGGAAGAAATACACGGACTGACCGATGGAGGGCGATGCCACCACCGAGCCGCCCGTGGCCGCGGTCTCGAGATAAGCGTTGACCGCCACGATATCCAGAGTCGCGCCGGAGGAAGCGGTGGTGAATGCCGCCGTCGCGGTGTCGTTATTCGGATTGGTCTCGGACACGGTGCTGTTGTAATTGAATTTCCACTGAAGCGTGTGGCTGCCCGCGGTCGCCGTCCATCCGGCGCCGCACCAGGAAGTCCAACTCGTGCCGGGAGCGGCGCTCTGGCTGCCGGTGCAATAGACGTTGCCGTCCAGCAGGGCCTCCTGGGTGACGGCGACGGAGTTGCCACTTCCGGTGACTTGCCAATCGCCGTAGAAGTAGACGGTCTCGCCCATCGCCGGTGGCGTGACCTCGTTGCCGCCGCCGCTCGCGGCGGTCCGCAGGTAAGCGCGCAGCGCGGCGATATCGACCGTGGGAGTGGCCGCGGCCGGCGAGAACACAATCGAGGCCGAGTCATTGCTCTTGTTGGCTTCGGGGACAGAGTTATCGTAATTCAGATCCCACTCCAGGGTATGCGATCCGGCAGTTACGGCCCACCCGGTAACGCACCAACTGGTCCAACTCGAACCCGGCGTGACGGAGAGGCTGGAGGAACAATAGGCCGCCCCATCCAGAAGAGCGCGTTCGGTGGCGGTAACGGCGGTGCTTCCCGCGCCGTTCACCTGCCAATCGAAAGTGAAATACACCGTCTGGCCGAGGGTAGGCGTGGAGGCATCCACGCCGAGCCCTCCGGCCTGGGTGCGAAGATAGGCGCGGGTGGCCACCAAATCGACTTCGGCCGTGGAGAAAGTCAGGATGGCGCTGTTGTTGGTGTAGTCGATCTCCGCTATGGAGTCGTTGTAGTTGATATCCCACTCCAGCGTGTGAACGCCGGCGGTCGCCGTCCACCCGGTGTTGCACCAGGCCGTCCAATTGCCAGCGGCGCCGCTGGCGTTGAACGAACAGTAAGTCACGCCGTCCAGCACGGCGCGGATGGGCGCCGTAATACTGCTGTCGGCGCCGGTCAGTTCATAATCGACGGTCAGGTAAACGACCTGGCCGGTGGCGGGAGAAGTCACCTGCGAGCCGTTGCCGCCCGAGGCGGTCAATAAGTATGCCCGCTGCGCCACGAAGTCGGGACCGGTGGCGGTGAAGACGGTGGAGGCGCTGTCATTGCCATAATTGGTCTCCGCGACGGCGCGGTTATAATTGAAATCCCACTCCAGGGTGTGAGTTCCGGCGGTGACCACCCAGCCCTGGGTGCACCAGGTCATCCAACTGCCGGGAGCATAGGACGGATCGTCCGAGCAGAATACGGTTCCGTCCAGGACGGCGCGCAACGGGACATTGATCGCGCCGCTCGCGGAAAGCAACCAATCGGCGGTGAAGTACACGGTCGCGCCGGCGGGCGGCGAGTCGATCTCGGTTCCGCTTCCGGCCGCGGTGAGGAGATAGGCGCGCTGCACCACGATATCGCCCGCGGCAACGGTGAAAGTTGCGCTAGCGCTGTCATTGCCGTAGTTGATCTCCGGGATGGCGTTGGCATAATTGAAATCCCATTCCAAGGTATGACTCCCCGCCGTGACCGTCCAGCCGGTGTTACACCAAGTGTTCCAATAGCCGTTGGAAACGGTCAAGTTGAACGAACAATAGACGTTCTGGTCGAGCAGGGCGCGTTGGGCGACGCTGAGAGATCCCGGCGCCCCGGTGACGACCCAATCGGCGTTGAGGTACACGGTCTGGCCCAGGCTGGGCGCGCTTACCTCGGCACCGGTGCCTGTTCCGGTGAGGAGATAGGCCCTCTGCGCCGCTATGTCCACGCCGGTAGTGGTGAACACCGCAGAGGCCGAGTTGTTGGCATAATTGATTTCGCCGAGCGAATTGTCCCAGTTGAAATCCCATTCGAGAGTATGGGTTCCGGCGGTTGCGCTCCAGGCGGAATTGCACCAGGAGTACCAGCTTCCGTTGCCGAACGTGGCGGAGCCGGAACAGAACACGGAGCCGTCGAGCAGGGCGCGATTGGTGACCGCGACGGAGCTGGATGCTCCGGAGACTCCCCAGCTTGCCGTAAAGTAGACGGATTGTCCCACTGACGGCGCGGTCACCAGGCTCCCGTTGTTTCCGCTCGCGGTCTGGAGATAGGCCGATGTGGCAGTGACATCCAGACCCGTAGGCGTGAAGGTATCGACGGCGGAGTTGTTGTTCTCGTTGGTTTCGGCGATCAGATTGGTGTAATCGAGATCCCATTGCAAAGTGTGGGTGCCGCCGGCGACGGTCCAGTCGCTGTTGCACCAGGAGGTCCAGCTTCCCGATGCTTCGCTCACCTGCCCGCTGCAAAATACGGAGCCATCGAGGAGCGCCCGCTGATAGAAGCTTACCGTGCCGGTGGCGCCGGTGATTTTAAAATCGATGGTGAAATAGACGGTCTGGCCTAATGTAGGGGTGGTGACGACGCTGCCGCCGCCGCCCGAAGCGGTGCGCAGGTAGGACCGCACCGTGGCGATATCGACGCCGGACGAAGCGTGCGCTACCGGCGCGCCCGCAGCGGAGCGAAAGGCGGGCGCGGCGATGAGCCAGAATTCATCGAGGCTTCCCGCGGCATTGGCGTCGGCATTGGAGACAAAGAGAGTCCAGTGGGAGGAGATGGGCGCGCCGCTAAGTTCGGTCGCGAGAACGCGGTCCAGCGTGACGTTGGCGTCAGCCTCTGGATCGTCGTCGAAACCGGCATCGGAAGTTCCGCCGCGTCCATCCCAAAGCACTACTTCGCGGCCGCCGGCAGCCAACCAGACGGTGATGCGATCGAGATGAGGATGGGAGAGCTTCAAGTGGAAGCGCACGGAGGAGGCCTCGCGATCGGGCGCCTGGCCCCGGAAATCGATGTCGAATGCGGAAATTCCCGGCGCTCCCGCGGGGCTCGCCGTGGTCAGCGCGAAGGGCGACGCGAGGCCCGCGGAAGGCGAGGTGGAAGCCGATTCGCCGGTCATGGCGGAGCCTCGGATGGGCTGGCCGGGCAAGGCGCCGGGGAGAACGTGCCGATAGGACAAACCGCGCGACCATAAGGCCGCCTGGCGGGCGGAATCGTCGATGCGGACCCATCCGGTTTCGAGCGAGGGGTTGATGGCAGAGAGCGCGGCCGCGGTGTCGGCATCGAACCAGAACTCGTACCAGCCGGTTGCAATCGCCGAAGCGGGCTGGCGCGGGTCGGTATCGGTCACAAAGCGGCGCCCGACGATTCCGGTATTGACCGGCTGAGGTCTGACGGCGGGAGCGGAGGAGGAAGAAGCGTCACTTTGGGCTGGGGGCGCAAGCTCAGACGCCTCGGGGAGAAGCAGTCGCGCGCCGCCGGAAGATACGGGCGCGGCTGACGGGGGAACGGTAGCCGGCGCGGGAATTCGGCGCCGCGAACCGCCGGTTTGCGCAGTGGACACCTGGCTGGCGGGAGCCGCGCTCAAGGCAGGGGGACGAGGCGCCGCGGAACCGCCGCCGGCCGCGGTCACGGGACGTTGCGCGACGGGAGTTTCGAGGAAGCCGGTATGAGCGCTCGCCGCGGCCCCCGGCGTCTGCGGCCCCGCCGGAGCGGCCGGACCGGCTACCTGGCGGACGCCGATTCCGCCGGCGGACGTGGGGGTAGCCGCGATGGTGAAGCGATAGCTCCAGGTTTCGCCACTGCCATCCGGCTTGGCGCGGCGCGTCCACGATCCGCCGGGCGGAAGGTTGGAAGCAGCCGGGGTCATGGTGGAGGACTGGGGAAGAGGCGGGGTTTGCGAGAGCGTGGCCCCCGACGCCTGGCCGGTAAGGGTGGCCGAACAGGATCCGGGCGCGCTGGTGGTGGGAGTCGCGCTGAAAAGACCGCGGCCGTGCGTAACGGCGATGATCTGGCTGCCCTGCCAAAAGAGCTGGTCAACGGAAACGTTGGCCGGGCCGTCCTGCGGCACGGTCCAACTGGCGCCTTGATCGTTACTGCTGAAGACACCCACTTCGGTGGCGGCGTAGAGCGTGCTGGAGTTGTTGGGATCGATGAGAAGATCGCGTACCGGGGCGGCGGGAAGCGAATCGACGCCGCTGCCTGAGGCTGAAGTCCAGGTGGCGCCGCCGTCGCTGGTCGTCCACAGGTTGTTTTCCGAGAAACCGCCAAAGCCCACGTAGGCCCGGTTGTTGTTATTGGGATCGACGGTGACGCGCAGGATCATGGTGCGTGGCACAGCCGCGGGGAAGGAGATGGTCTGCCACGTGACGCTGGCTGCCGAGCAGTTGGTGGTCTTGTACACGTTGCCGAAATTGTCCCCCACCCAGCAGGCATTGGAATTTCCGGGAGCGACGGCGATGGCGCTCAGCGGGACGCCGGTGCTCGCTTTAATGGAGGTCCAGGAAGGAGTCGCGGCCTTGATGTTGGTGCTGCGCCAAAGTTGCGTGCCGCCGGCCAGCATGGTGTTGGGATTATTCGGATCGAGGATAAAGGGCGCGATAAAGTTGGCCGTGCTGCTGTTTTTCGCGTCCGGCGGCTCGGGACTGATATCGAGAGAGGTCTGGCCGCCATCGACGCTGCGCTTCAACTCGAGGAACGTGTGTTCGCTGTAGAAGTAATTGGAATTGGCCGGATCGGCGGCACAGATGCCGCCATCGCCACTGGCCATGACGGTATAAGCTTGTGCGCCGCCGGCGGAAGTGTAACGGACGGTCCCGTTGTCTTGCGCGCCCGCAATGATGGTCCCGGTGGTGGTATTGCCCGCGCCACCGTAGAATTGCGTGATGCCGAGGTTGTGATTCTGCACGACCCATCCCGATTGGTGGGCGGCGTCCGAGCCCACGGTATAGACATTGGACGTGGAGTAGACTCCGCCATCGTTGCCGAAGATCACCGTTTCCACGGAAGAGCCGTCGAAATTCGGCACCGAGACGATGGCGTGATGGTCGGCGTGGGAGGAAGCCGGCGCGTTCTCCCATTCGCTGATTTGCGACCAGTTGAGGCCTCCGTTCGTGCTGCGGTAAAGGTCGATGCCGCCTATCACGACGACGCTCGCATCGGTTTTAGTCGGGTCCACCCAGACCGCATTGTCGTACCAGCCTTGCGAGCCGATTCCGCCGTTGAAATGGCCGGGAGTGGAAGTGAGGGTGTAAGTGGCGCCGCCGTCCTTACTGGTGTAAAAGGAGCCGTTGTTGTAATCCTCGGCCGCGTACACCGTCGTGGGAAGCCCGGCGGCATAGGCGATCTCGACGCGCCCACCCAGATACACCCCGGTCGCCGGAGCCAAACCGGATGCGGCAGTCCAGGTGTTGCCGCTGTCGGTGGAATACCAGGCTTGGGCATAGCCGGAAGCCACGGCCTTGGTGGCGTCTTTCGGATTAAAGGCGAGATCCAGGGCGGCGCCCGAAAGGACCGACTTGAACGTGGCCCCGTAATCGACGCTGCGAAAGATGCCGGTATTGGTGGCGGCCAGGAGAACGCCGGCCGATGACACGGCGAGCCGGTTTACGAAATAGAAGTCGCCGGTGGCGGTGGAAGAGAGTTGATTCCAGGTGGCGCCGCCGTCGGTGGATTTGAAAATTCCGGCGCCACGAATGGCATCGAGATTGTCGAAGCCTTCGCCGGTTCCGGCATAGATGGTTGCCGGGGCGCCAGGCTGCATCACCATGGTGGAGACGGCGAGGTTGGCCATGAAGTCGTCCAGAGCAGTCCAACTGGCCCCGGCATTGGTGGTCTTCCAAATGCCGCCACCCACGCTGCCCGCGTACCAGACCGAAGTGTTGGTGGGATCGACGAGAATGGAGCGAACGCGTCCGCCGACGTTGCCGGGACCGAGCCACGTCCAACTGGCGTTGTCGATGCCTCCGGCGCCGGCAGCGCCGAGGGCGACCCGGGCCGCGGCGGCCTGGCGCGCCTTGGCGCGCATGGCATCGACGTGGGCTTTGGCGCGCAACAGACCGTCGGGCGGGACATCCCCATTCCGGTCCTGCAACTGGAGCCGGCGAAACCTGGCGGCGTCGCCGGGGGCATCGGGGCGGTCCAGGTCGTCATCGGCTTGCGGTTTGGACGCGGCCGATCCTGGTTTACCCGCCGCTTCCCGAGCGGGCGGCGGCGCGGACCGCGATGGAGAGCTGGGGGCGGCTTTCGGCGGGATTACGGGCGGGGGACTCGCGGCAGCCGGCGCTGAGCGAGGGTGAATTCGCGGTTTGAGAACGGTAAACCATGCCAGGCAGCCAACCAGCACCAGGCAGATGCCGAGCCATTTCTTTTGCACCTCAGTCCTCCGATTAGAAATGGGACCGCGCCATCCGGGATCCGGCGGCCGTGACAGGCCGGGCCTCCGGGCGGCGGTTCGCCAGAAGATTGATTCTGAGCTAAGCGAAGAGCAAAAGCAAGGTGTCTCAGCGCGTCAAGTTATAGATCAGTCCGTACGGATCGCGGACGTAGCAACGCGGAACTTCGGGCTCGTCTTTAACGATCACGCAGCCGTTCTTCACCAGCCGCGCTTTCGCCTCCTCCACGTCATCCACCGTCACTTCCAGGACCGGCCCCAAGGGTGGTCCTGGTTCAATGAAGAGATTGATGTGATCGCCCTCGAGGCCGATCATGGGCGTCTCGCCGGTGATTGCAAACCCGAGTTGGTTGACATAGAAGGCCGCCGCAGCCTTGGGGTCGGGCGCTTGAATGAGAATGTCGGTCCCGAATTTGTTGGCCATCTGACGAGCATACCCCAAAATTGTCAGCGCCCTTTCAGATATTCGATGGCCCGGCGCACAATTTCGCAGCGCGCTTGGAGCGGAGTGAGAAGTTGCCCGCCCACGCGAACCGTGGCCAACCAGAACGCCGCGAAGGCAGATGAGGATGAAAGGCAGGCATAGCGCGGTTCGTCAAGGTTGGGAAACCGGCCGAGGCTTTCCCGAAGTTCGCGCAAATCGGACAACTCGATCCACTCGGGCACCCGCGGATGGGGCGGTTCCAATTGGCGCTCCAAATCCCCTGCACGCCCCCACAGCGCGAGCGCGGTCCTGGTGAGCCGGCGGGCGCGTGCGTCCGCGCGCGCGGCGTCCGCACTGCCGAAAGAGCGCAGGGTGTGGGTAGAGAGGAACTCTTCCTCGTCCATCACACGTTCGCCGTGGAGTCGCTTTTGATGTCGTTTTTCACGAGCGCCAGCAGCTTGTCGTCGAACTCGAAGGTCGATGTCCGCGGCTTGTGATTGCGTGTGTACCAGCGGTATGTCTCTTTCAGTCCAACCTCGAACGGCGTCGGCTTGAGCTTGAGAATGCGCGCCACCTTGCCGATGTTTTCGGTGATCGGCGGGACGTCGAGGTATTCGCCGAAATAATACGGCTCGTTCAAGGCGTTCCCGCCGGCTTGCTGGATGATGTCGCGCGGCATCCGCACAAGGGTGACTTCGGTATTGGCGGCGCGCGCCAGTTTTTCGGCGAATTCCACCTGCGTGACGGGCTTGGGATCGCCGATATTGAACGCCTCTCCCACGGCGCGCGGCTCCTCCAGCACGCGCGCCATGGCCGCCACCAGGTCGTTCAGATAGACGAACTGCATGAGGCGATGGCCGTCGCCGGGGATGATGATCGGTCTTCCGGCGCGCAGACGGTCCCAGAAGAACTGCTCGCGATAAAAGGGATTGCCCGGACCGTAAACGAACGGCGGGCGGAACGTCACCAGCGGCAGTCCGCTCTGCGCCTGCATGCGAAACAGCAGCCGTTCGGTGGTGGCCTTGTGGCGCGTGTACGGAATGGGGTGGTAATCGGGCGCCAGCGGGTCGCTCTCCTTATGATTCAAACCGTCGCCGTAGGCCGCCACGCTCGATAAGAATACGTAGCGGCTGAGGCGGTCGCCGCAGGCGCGCACGGTGGCCTCGACCTGGTCGGGCGTAGTTCCGCGATCCCAATCGTAGACGTTATCGAAAACGGCATCGAAACGGCGCGTGGAAAGAACTTCGCGTATGGCCGCGGCATCGTTCCGGTCGGCCTGAATATTGTCCACCCGGCGTCCAAAATCGTGTTTGGGCTTGCGGTGCAGTACCGCGACTTCGTGGCCCGCCTTCACCAGCTCGTCGACCAGGGCGCGGCCGATGAAGAGCGTCCCCCCGATTACCAATACCTTCATATGCTCCTAAGACAATATGACGCGGCGGTCCGGAAGTCTAGCGCTTTCTCCGGCCACCGGCCCTGAAGAGAACCGGGCTAGTCGTAATATTCCAGGCCCAGGTGCGTGATCAGATCCTCGCCGCGCATCCAGCGCAGAGTGTTCTTGAGCTTCATGAGCTGAATGAAAATGTCGTGCTCCGGATAGAGCCCGGCGGCGTGCATGGGGGCTTTGAAATAGAAAGAAAGCCATTCCTGGATGCCGCGCATGCCGGCGCGCTGCGCCAAGTCCATGAAGAGCACGATATCCAGCATCAGCGGAGCGGCCAGAATGGAGTCCCGGCAAAGGAAATTGACTTTGATCTGCATGGGATAACCGAGCCAGCCGAAAATGTCGATGTTGTCCCAGCCTTCCTTGGCGTCGCCGCGCGGCGGGTAGTACTCGATGCGGACCTTGTGATAGAACTCCTTGTACAAATCGGGGTACAAGTCTTTTTGGAGAATGTATTCGAGCGCCGACGACTTGCTGACTTCCTTGGAGCGGAACGAACCGGGTTCGTCGAGCACCTCGCCGTCGCGATTGCCCAGAATATTGGTGGAAAACCAGCCTTTGAGGCCCAGCAGGCGCGACTTCAGGCCGGGAGCGATCAGGGTTTTCATGAACGTCTGGCCGCTCTTGTAATCCTTGCCGGCCACCGGCACGTTCCGATTGCGCGCCAATTCGAGCAGCGCGGGCATGTCGGTGGTCAGATGCGGCGAACCGTTGGCGAATCCCATGCCGCTCTTGAGCGCGGCGTAGGCGTAAATCTGGCTGGGCGAAATCTCGGGATCGTTCTTTTGCAGACCGCACTCGAAATCCTTCAGTGTGGCGTGTACCGGAGCGGCCTCATGATAGACTTCCGTGGACCCGCACCAGATCATCTGCATGCGGGCCACGCCGGTGCGCTCCTTGAAGGAGCGGATGTCGTCCATGAGGCGCTGGGCGTAGTCCATTTTGGACCCGCCGGTCATGACGTTCGGTCCGTGGAGGCGCTTCACGAAATTCTGGTCGAAGACCGCCTTCATGGGCTTGACAGCCTGCATCGGCTCTTTGACCTGCTCGAGGAGCGACATTTCCAGGACGCCGGCCTTCACGGCGGCTTCGTAGGCGTTGTCTTCGAAAATGTCCCAGCAGGCCACTTCAATATCGCTGATTCCGGCCAATGGCACGAAATCGCGGATGGCGGGGCTCCGTCCCTCGGTGCGTTTCCCCAGCCGGACCGTCCCGAGCTGGGTGAGAGAACCGATGGGTTTGGCGAGCCCTCGCTTGATGGCTTCCAGCCCGGCTATGAACGTGGTCGTCACCGCGCCCATGCCGGGGACGAGGATACCCAACTTCCCCTCGGCGGGCGCGATTTGGACGTTGTCTGGATTGGGCAAAATACGGTCTCCTTTTTAGTCGAAATGCTATAATACCAACTCCATGCGGGAACGCGCGACAGCCACCCTTTCGACAGTAGTGGTGGACGACGAACAACTGGCCTGCGACGAGCTTTCGTACCTTCTCAAGGATTTCCCAGAAATAGATGTAATTGCAACCGGTTCCAACGGACTGGAAGCCATGGACCTGATCCGCAAAATGGAGCCGGACCTGGTATTTCTGGACGTCAATATGCCCGGCCTGGACGGCATGGGTGTAGTGCGGCGGCTGCGCGAAAAAAGCGTGGAACTGCCGCATGTCATTTTCGTCACGGCGTACGACCAATATGCCGTGGAGGCGTTTCGTCTGGAGGCGCTGGATTACCTGCTGAAACCGGTCGATAAGGTGCGGCTGGCGGAGAGTATCGAGCGAGCCAAGCGGGCCATCCTGGACCGGAGAATACCCGAGATTTCCGGAACCGCGACGGGAGCGGCGACAGCGCCGGCGCCGCAAACCGCGCCGCGCAACAAACTGGCGGTGCGCTGCAACAATCGCCATTTCATCGTGGATGCCAACGACGTAATCTACGCCACCATCGACAGCGGCCTGATTACTCTCGTGACCACCAATCTCGAAGGCCACTCCAACTATCGCACCATCGAAGATTTGCAGGCCGCGCTCGACCCCGATCAGTTCTGGCGGGTGCACCGTTCCTATCTGGTCAATATCAACAAGATTAAGGAAGTGGTTCCCTGGTTTAAGTCCAGTTACCAGCTTCGCCTGGACGACAAGAAGCACACGGAAGTTCCCGTAAGCCGCGCGCAAACGCGCCGGCTGCGCGAGCTTTTCAAGTTATAAGTCCGCACTGCACCGTTCCCTGGGGCCGCGGCTCATGAACCGCGCGCCACCGGAGCCCACCATGCGGTATCGTATTCTGCGGAGAATTCAGATGGAGCCGTTCCGTTTCCATGTGTTCGTCTGCAATCAGCAGAAGCCCGAAGGCGCGCCGTGCTGCTCCGGACGCGGCTCGGCCGAGGTGATCGACGCGTTGCGCCGGGAAATCGCCGCCGGCGGTTGGGACGACGAGGTGCAAGTGACGCTCTGCGGGTCGGTGGGACTTTGCGATCACGGGCCCAACATGATCGTCTACCCCGAGGGTGTCTGGTACTGCGGCGTCACGCCGGCCGATGTGGCGGAAATTGTCGAGTCGCACTTCCGCCACGGCAAGCCTGTGGACCGGCTGGTGCGCAGGGATATGGCGCAGGTGCGGGCGGAAGTGACCGGAAATCGCGACCAGATGCGGGCCGCACTGCGGGCCAAGGACGCGGCGGGAGCACTCCCCGACGATTTGCAGATGCGGATTCGCGGATTTCAGGAGAGCCGCGTGATCCTGACCGCCCTGGAACTCGATGTGTTCACGGCGGTGGGTGAAGGGGCGAAGGCGGCCGAAGTGGCGGCCCGTTTGCAGACCGACGCACGCGCCACCGAGATGCTGCTCCACGCGCTGGCGGCCATGGAACTGCTGGTGAAACAGGACGGTTGGTTCCGCAATACGCCATTGGCCGCGCGCTATTTCAGCGCCGCCTCCGCCGATTGCGCGCGCACGGCGCTGCTGCACACGGCCAACCTGTGGCACAGTTGGTCCACTCTCACGGGGGCAGTGCGCGCGGGCACCGCGGTGGCGCCGGAGGCGGAGGCCGGACATGACGCCGGGTGGGTCGAGACCTTTATCGCCGCCATGCATCGCAACGCAACGGAACGCGCGGAATCGGTTGTGCGTGCGGTAGGCCCCATCGCCGGGCGCATGCTGGACATCGGCGGAGGATCGGGCGCTTACTCGATCGCGTTCGCCAAGGCCAACGGGCAGCTCGCGGTGGATTTGCTCGATCGCGCCGAGGTCACGCCGATCGCGCGATCACACATTCGCGAGGCCGGGCTCGAGAACCGCATTCACCTCGTTGCGGGGGACTTGCGAAGCTCGTTGCCGCCGGGGAGCTATGACGTGGCATTCCTCTCGGCTATCTGCCACATGCTGAATCCGGAAGAGAACCGCGCGCTCATCGGGCGATGCCACAGTGTTCTCGCGCCTCGCGGCCGGATCGTGATTCAGGATTTCATTCTCGAACCGGATAAGACGGCGCCTAAATCGGCGGCACTATTCGCGCTCAATATGCTGACCGGGACCCGCGGGGGCGGCACCTACAGCGCGCCCGAGTACGCCGCATGGTTGGAAGCCGCCGGCTTCGAGGGGCCCCAGCATGTCCGGCTGCCTGGCCCGGCAAGCCTGATGGTGGCCGCGCGGGAGTAAGCGGTGGCGATAACTTGCGCCAGGCGGACAATGTGGCTGGAGGTTGACAGCTCGATGATCTGGGGTAAGATAAGGTGATCGGTTAATTGCCGATCTCAGGATTCTTAGTCGGGTTTTGAGTGTCTTGCGATTCCAGGTTCATCCAAAGATGCCCGCGGTTCTGATTATCGACGACAATCTGCTGGTGCGCGAGGGCCTGAAGCATTTACTCAATCAGGCGCACCGCGGCCTGGTATTTGGCGAAGCATCCAATGGAGAGGAAGCGCAAAGCCGTCTTGGGAAACGCAACTGGGATGTCGCCGTGGTCGATGTATCGAACCCGGTGCACGACGGATTTCAAACCCTCCAGGAAATCCGCCGGATGTCTCCCGCGACGCGCATTCTGGTGCTGAGCCCGCACTCGGAGTCCGAACATGTCGCGCGCGCCCGGCAACTCAGGGTTTCCGGCTGTTGGGCCAGGAATTCATCGCGCACCGAACTGCTCAAAGCGTTTCAGAACGTCCTCGCCGGCAGGGAGTACTTCGGAGGCGTCACACAGGACACGCAGGGCGCGCCGGTGCGCCACCCACCGCTTTCCACGCGCGAACGCGACGTGCTGGCACGATGCGTCGCCGGCAGGCGCATGGGTGAGATCGCGCTGGAATTGAATCTCAGCATCAAGACCGTCAGCACCTATAAACGGCGAATCCTGGACAAATTGCAGCTCCACTCAATCCACGAGCTGGTGCGCCACGCCGTCGAACATAAACTCTGCTGACGCCTGCGAGGGGCGTGCCGGCGAGCTGCCGGCACCCCGATTCCGTACCGAGTGGCGGGATGGTGGTGCGAATGTATTGCATTTGTCAGAGAAATTCCGCGGCGGAACTCACCTTTTAGTCTGCGGAACGATTCGTGATCAGCCCAGCGTTCGCCCAACGCTCACGGATCTCCACTCGCGCCGATGCGCGCGATCCATCGCCAGGGGACATTCCGAATTCCGGCCTATCGTCCGTGAAAGTGGGGACATATGCAATGGTACGCACTCACCGTCAAACCGCAGCACGAGAAGGCGGCGGCCGAGCAACTCCGCTTTAAGGGGCTCGAAACCTATCTGCCCATGTATCGAACCCGGCGGCGCTGGTCCGACAGAGTCAAAACAATTCAGCTTCCGTTATTCCCCCAATACATTTTTTCCCGTTTCTATTATGCAGACCGTATCCGCATCCTGGAGACGGCGAGCATTCTGTCCATCGTAAGTTTTGGCGGCGTGCCGTGCCCGGTGGAAGCGCGCCAACTGGAGGGCCTGCGAGCGATTGTCGGTTCGGGCCTGCCGTACTGTCCGTGGCAGCTCTTGCGCGCCGGTGAGCGCGTGCAGATTTGCGCAGGTCCGCTGGAGGGAGTGGAAGGCGTTCTGGCGCGCGAAAAGTCTGAGTGGCGCGTGGTGGTGAACCTGGAACTTTTGCAACGCGCTGTGGCCGTGGAAGTGGATCGCGACCTGGTCCGCCCGTGCGGCGGAGGTGCGGGCGGCCTGTCACCTTCGCCGGTTCGCCTGGGCGTAACGAGAGTCGCTACCGACGGTCTCACCTGCCGGCTGACTGCCTGAGTTGGATCGCCACATCGCGCAGCACCACATATCCCGCGATCCGCGTGGTCCCTGTCCGTCTTCGATACTCCAGCGAGAGCCGCACCATGCGGCAGCCCTTCGGAACCGTGAATCTCATCCGCCCGTTCACGGGATCGTCCGACGACAACTCCTCGCCCTCCGCGATCATTCCGCCGCTCAGATCGGCCACCCGCCACGCCAGACCCGATTCCGCTGCGAGATCGCCCGTCCGATAGGCATACCTCAACTCGTACACCGCGCCTTCCTCGACCGGCACGAACTCGACGAGGGGCTCGGCCAGTTCCGCCTGCATCCCCGAAAACGTCAGCCGCAGCCCCGCCAAATCCTCCTCGCGTGCCGCGCTGATGCCTTCCAAGTCGGGCAAGCGCCAGTCGAATCCATGCCCCGTCGGCGAGATCGCGAAGTCCCCATTCGTCAGGATGGACTCCGTCCCCGCCCGCGCCGGGAACGGCAGCCGGCCGGCCCGCGAAAGCCCGTCCCAAATCGCTTGCGCGTCATCGGTCCGCTTGGCATCGATCAGGCGGTCGCAAGCGTCTAGCAGCAGCGGAACATCCGCCGCGCGATTGGCCGCGACGAGGCGCCGGCTCGCGGCGCCCGCCAAGTCCGGACGCCCTGAATCCAGCAGGTAGAACAGGTATCCCGCCTGAATCTGCGGCTTCTCAATCTTCAGCCGCTCGATCAGCTGCCCGTCTTCCTCCACCCGCCCGCAAAGGTGAAAAAGCGGCAGCGGATCGCCATAAATCATCGGCACCGCCGCCTTCGCCCAATACCAGAAGCGTTCCGTATCGTTGCGGCGGAAATAGTAATTCAGCAGGGTCCACCGCGGCAGGTAGGTTTTGTCTACGTCCGCGGCTTTTAGCAAAGTCTGTTCCGCGTGGGTGAAGTCCCTGGTTTCCTCCAACCGCAGCCCGAATTCCACCCACGCGCGGCCGTCGTAAGGATTGAGTTCCACCGCCTGGCGCAGCGCCGCCAGCGCCCTGGGCGGATTTTCATCGCCGACCAGCAGCGCCAGCCGCACCAGGTATTCCGATTGGTCCGGCGTCAGCAAGACCGCTTTCTCGGTCGCCTCCGGCGTCTCTTGTTGAAACCAGTAGTCGGCCTGTCCCAGGCGCACCGACCACGCCCCCGCCACTGCGAATCCCGCCGCGGCCACCGCCGTGGCGGCCATGCGCCCCGCCGCCCTCCCGGTCATCGCACCTGCTCCCGGATCAATCTCGACGTTCCCGATGCCAGCTTCGCATGCCGTCCGAACTCCGTGGTCCACCACGTGATTCTCATCATGTTCGGCCCCGCGAGCGCCAGGTCCACATCGCCTTTCGCGCCGTCCGCCGCGGTCCACTTCAAGTGCGCCGCTATGCCCGGCGGCACGTCCCCTTCCAATTCGAATGCCACGTCCGGCGACACGGCGCGATCCAGGATCCGGTATTCCGCCCGATATGTCCCGTGCAGCCGGCCGTGTTCTTCCCCTAGCAGCAATTCCACAAATTTGGCCGGATACAACCCTGGACGGTTGCCTTCATTTGGATCGGGTACGTACAGCCAATTCCCTGCGAACGGCGAAATCCGTGGGCTGGCGGCAGGCGCGCCGGCCGGATTGCCCGCCTGTGGGGGACTCACGGGAGGGGGCGCAGGTACGGGGACCTCGATTCTCTCCCGAGCCCGGTTTTCCAGCGGCTTCGCCGCCACGTGGACCTCTTCTCCGGAAGCTTCACGCGGACTCGGCATGGTCTTCGCCGGGGCGGGCGGCTTCGAGTCCGCTGGCCGCGCCCTTGGCGGCGCCTCAATCCGCCTGGCCCTCCGGGCGTCGGCCGGGTGCCTGGCCGCCTTCGTCTGCCGGGCCGGCATGCGCCGCGCGACCACCGCCGATGCCTTGTCTTCCACGGGTACTTTCGCAGCCGGCGACCTGTTGTCCGCACGCACCTGCGCCAAGTACCATGTGCCGACCCCGATGACCACCAGCGCCAGCGAAATCCAGAACCAGTTCCGCGCCACCGGCCGAAGCCACCCCGGCAGGCACGCCATTCGCGGATCTATCCGCTGCCAGCGCAGGTCCGCAACGGCGACCGGGACGAGGGAATGGCTGGCGTTTTCGAGCCCCGCATCGTACTCCCGCCGTGCCTTTTCGTCGATCAGCGTGGCCAGAATCTGGTTGAGCCGCTTCATCTGGCGCTCCGCCATGTCGCGGACGGACTGGTTCGACTGTCCGTCCGGGTGCACCAGCCGCGCCAGAACCTTATATGCGCGGCGGATTTCCTGGACGGTAGCGTTGCGCTGTAGTCCCAGTTCTTCGTAATAATCCATCGAAGCAATTAGAGTATGCCGCGTGTTTTACTTATCTCACATTCGTATGACACTGAAAATAAAAGAAATTAGGTCTAAATTACTATTGCAAAAGAAATCCTGCTAGTTATACTAAAACAAGACACGTTAAGGTGCCATAGAAAATGAAGAAAACAGTTTTTTCGTTTCTCGCCACCAGCGTCCTTGTGGCGATATGGGCGGCGCCATCGTCGATCGGTTTTGTGCGCTCCGCAGGCGATTTCCGGGTCGACGGCTCGCTGGTACGCGGCAACAGCACGATTTTTGACGGCGATGTCGTCGAAACCGCGGCCTCACGATCCGTCGTGCAGCTCAGTGGCGGCCAACTCACTCTCGCTCCTGAATCGCGCGCGAAGATCTATCACGACCGCACGGTGCTCGAGAAAGGTACCGGCATGCTCCGCGACGCCGCCGCCCAGCTTTTCCAGGCTGACTCCTTGCAGATCGCCCCGGCAGCGAAAGACTCGGTGGTGCAGGTGGATGTGAAAAGCGCTTCTCGCGTCTCCGTTTATGCCTTTGCCGGCAGCGCCCAAGTCCGCAACTCGTCCGGGCTGCTGCTGGCCAGCCTGGATCCTGGCATGGCACTCGATTTCGACAACCCGCCGCAAGCCAGCGGCAGCACAGCGGTCACCCTGACCGGCATGGTCAGCGAGCCAAACGGCAATTACTTCATCACCGATTCCACTACCAACACCGTAGCCCAAATCGAAGGTAAGGATCTGGCCAAGCTCGTCGGCAAGCGCGCCACCGTCCAAGGTTCGCTCATCCCCGGCGAAACGCCTGCCGCCGGCGCAAGCGAAGTCGTGTCGGTAGCTACGGCCCATATCGTGGGCGCGGGCGCCGGCGCCGCGGTTGCCACCGGGCTGTCGGTAGGCGCCAAAGTCGCCATTATCGGCGGAATAACAGTGGCCGGAACAGTTGGCGGGCTCGCCGCGGCGGGAACCTTCGGCAGTTCATCCGCCAGCCCACAGTAGGCGGCCGGCGCAATCGGGGACAGCCCCGTATACTGTGATATCGTGCGCATGCACTTCGCTCTTGCGGCGCTGTTTGCCTTCGCGATTCTCACCCTCTGGGTTCCGGCCCTCTGGCCGGTCGCCGTCTTCCAGGTGGGGATCTTCGCTCTCTGCGTCTGTGCGCTTTGGCGCCACTTTCCGCCGCGTCTGCCGTATGCTGCGATTCCCTTCATGGCCGCTGTCGCTTGGGGGCTTCTCCAATTGGCATTGCACTTTACCGCCTACCCCTTCGCCACTAAAACCGCCATCCTCCGTTTTGCCTCCTTCCTTGCCAGTTTCCTCACAGCCTATTGTCTCTTCCAGGATTCCGGTGTCCGCCGCTGGTTCCGCTCCGCAATGCTCTGGTTCGCCTTCCTCGTTTCCATTGTGGCGACCCTACAGGTATTCACCTCGGACGGCCGGGTTTTTTGGAGCTTCCCCACCGACTACGGGAACATCATGGGACCCATTGTTTATCACAACCATTGGGCCGCCTTCGTTGAGGTCGTCCTCCCCATCGCTCTGTACCAAGCCTTCCGCCGCAATTCCACTTCGCTGCTCTATGCCGGCATGGCCGCTGCTCTCTACGCCTCTGTCATCGCGTCCGCTTCCCGCGCCGGCACCATCCTCACCAGTGCCGAAATCGTCGGCGTGGCCCTCCTGATGGCGATGCGTGGCTTCGCTACCGGCCGCGCTGTTGCCGGCGCGTTCCTCCGCATGGCCATCCTCTTAGCCGCCTTCACCACGGTGGTGGGATGGACCCGCGTCTGGGACCGTCTGGTCATGCCCGACCCTATGTCGGGTCGCCGCGAATTCAACATCTCTTCCCTCCACCTCATCGCCGCTCATCCCCTCACCGGCACCGGTCTCGGCACGTGGCCCACCGTCTATCCTCAATACGCCGTCATTGATGTTGGCGCTCTCGCCAATCAGGCTCACGACGATTGGCTGCAATTCGCCGTGGAGGGCGGCATCCCCTTCGGACTCGTCATGTTCAGCCTGTTCCTCTGGAGTGTTGGCCCCGCCTTCCGCACCATCTGGGGTCTCGGAGTCGTCTGCGTCTTCCTCCACGCCGCCGTCGATTACCCTTTTTCGCGCCCTGCTTTGGGCTCCTGGCCCATCCTGGTCATCGCAATGCTGGCATCCTGCCAGAAGCGCCCGCGGGCATCGCGGGCTGACCCGGTCGCAGCAGGCATCCCGCAAGGAAGCGTCCCATGATCGACACCCATTCCCACGTCGTCTGGGGCGTTGACGACGGCTCTCCCACGCTCGAAATCAGCCTCACCATGCTCCAGCTCGCCGCCTCCAACGGCACTACCGACATCGTCGCCACTCCTCACGCCAACCCCAAGTATCTTTTTCAGCGCGACGTGGTCCTCGATCGCATCCAGGCGCTCAACCAGGCAGCCGGGGGCTGTCCCCGCGTCCATTTCGGGTGCGAATTTCATCTCAGTTTCGACAACGTCGATCCCCTCATGGAGAATCTGCGGCAATATACCATCAACAGCAAGCAATACCTGCTCGTCGAATGCCCCGACGCCCACATCGGCCGGCACACCGAGAGTGTCTTCCGCCGCATGATCGACGCCGGCATCGTCCCCATCATTGCCCACCCCGAGCGCAATCCCGTTTTGCGCCACAACCTTGCGCGCGCCGAAGAGTGGGTCGAACTCGGCTGTCTTCTCCAGCTCACCGCTATGTCCATTACCGGCAGGTTCGGCGCTTCCGCCAAATCGGCCAGCTATCGCCTCCTCGACTGTGGATTGGCGCACATCGTGGCCAGCGATGCCCACGACCCGGAGCACCGCAGCCCCATCCTTACCGATGCCCGCCAGGCCGTTGTCGCTCGCTACGGCGAAGACACCGCCGAAATCTTATTCAACGAGAATCCCCGTGCGATCATCGGGGGCGCTCCGCTCCTCGGCGGCAGGTTCATTTCCTGTTCGCCCGCTCGAAAGTGGTATCAGTTTTGGAAAAGATAGAACAGTTCGATAGAATTGACGTTAGAATACGCTTTAGTAATTTCACCGGGAAAAAGCGCACACTGTGGTCTGTCCAAAATGCAAGGCCGACCGGGCCCACCGCTCACACCGCCGGGACCTGTGGGAGAGTATCGTTGCCCAGTTCGCCATCTACCCCTATCGCTGTCACGCGTGCGAATACCGTTTTCTTCGCTTCCGCTATTCGGACAGTCCTCTTCCGGCGGCCACATCCAGCGCCGAGCGCGAAGTGAGAGCCAGCCGGCGGTCCATCAAGTGGAAGCGCAAACGCCGGGAAATACTTCTTTACGGCCTCGGCTTCCTGCTTTTCCTGGCATTTCTTTACTACATCACCCGGCAGCGCGACAGTTCCGGCGAAGGCGGTTGACCCGGCGATCGCGGGAACGAGGCGCGCGCCAGGCCGGCATTCTCTCCGGCAGGTGAGATTTTTCCCGCAGTGTTCCAACTCCATCAGTTTCAAGATCAAATGATCGTCTGAGTCTATTCAATCTCAGCCGGGCGATGCGATCAAAAGATACTGGGTATTAACTATTGACGAATAATTTGAATTCATGATACGTTTTACCATAAGAATACGGGTTCGTCTTACAAACTGGTAACCGTGGCGCCCACCCGGTAGCCGGTGTCCCCACACGACCGCCGCTCATTCTGGAGACAGCAGAATGGGACTGACGACGGCGAAGCTATGCGCCGCCGCGGCTTACCCTTCTAAATCCCAACTCTTACCGTTGCCGGATATCGGGCTTCGGAGCTCCCTATGAATACTCGAAAACGACTCATCAATTTCCGGGTCACCGATGAGGAATTCCTGCGTCTCAAGCAAGCTTCTTCTCTGCGGAACGCCCGCTGCTTGTCCGACTTCGCGCGCACCGCCATTCTGGAAACGGCTCGCGCCTCCGAAACGCCGCGCGAAAGCGACGGATCGCTGGTCGGACAGCTAGAGGCCTTCGACCGCCGTCTCGCGCGGCTCGAATCCCGGATGTCGCGAATCTTCGATGCTATCGTCGATGTGCAATCTCCGGCCGTGAATTCCGAAGGGTAGGTCACTTATGCGTCCCAGTATCGCAGCCATTATTCTCACAGCCATCGTCGCCCTGCCGGCGCCCGCGCAAGAGCAGGCGTATCCGCCGCGCCCCGCCGCCACGCCCGAAATGGGCGCCAATCTTCCCGCTCAGCCCATGGGTCCCAACGACCTCATCGCCGTTTCGGTGTACGATTCGCCCGAGCTCTCCCGCACCGTTCGCATCGGCGCCGATGGCTATCTCCGCCTGCCCATGCTGAAGCAGCGCATCAAGGCCCAGGGACTACTGCCGGCCGATATCGAAACGGCCATCGCCACGGCGCTCAAGGAAGAACAGATCCTCGTCGATCCTTTCGTCACGGTCACCATCGCCGAGTATCACAGCCGCCCGATCACCGTGGGTGGCGCCGTGAAAATGCCGCTGGTCTTTCAAGCCGAGGGGCCGACGACGCTTCTCGACGCCATCTCGCGGGCGCAGGGCCTGAACGACAACGCCGGCACCGAAATCCTGGTTTCCCAATCGCAAATGGGGCCGGAAGACAAGCCCGTCACGCTGACTCGCCGGGTCCCGGTGCACAGTCTGATCGACGATGCCGATCCCACCTTTAACCTGATGCTGTACGGCGGCGAGGAAGTCCGCGTGCCGGAAGTCGGCCGCATCTACGTCGTCGGCAACGTGAAAAAGCCCGGCGCATTTCCGATGCGAAACGGCGGAGGCGCCACGGTTCTCGAGATGATCGCGGTTTCCGAAGGC
>Ga0335078_10004129_pt1 | contig 21542 bp, 17 predicted proteins | sample Lox_Sample_32_FD_206711 | JGI IMG/M metagenome (GOLD analysis project Ga0335078, IMG submission 206711) | Soil microbial communities from Loxahatchee National Wildlife Refuge, Florida, United States - Lox_Sample_3.2 | ecosystem: Environmental > Terrestrial > Soil > Wetlands | place: USA...
TGGGCGTGCTGGAACTGATCGGCGTTATCGGGCTGGTCTGGTGGCGGGGCCGGGTGTGGTGGGGCAGGCCGCTGCTGCTGCTGGCCGGCGGCATCTACGCCTACTGGCTGCTCGGCCTGGCGTCCTTCATCGTGGCCAACCACCACCTGCTGCTGCAGGACACCCCCCGGCTGACCAGCCTGGTGCTGGCGACGGCGGGGGTGCTGACCATCGTGCAGGCTGCCCCCGGCGTCGTGCGGCGGCTTTCCGTCCGTACCGTCCCGGCCGGGCTGCCGGCCCTCGCCCTGTGCCTGCTCATCATCTGGACCGGTTTCACCGCGTGGCAGGCGTGGATGCCGGGCGGCCCGACCTCGCCGACCGGGCTGCTTCAGCCCCCGGTGAACTCGCAGCGCAATGACACAACAGCCGCGTTTACCACCGCGTTGCCCGGCGGAAGCTATTCGCGTGCCGCGCCCGCCAGCATACGCAATCCAAAGTTCCCCACCGGCATCATCGGCAAGGACGTGGCATCCGTGCGCGGGGGGAGTGCCGCACCGGTCACCCTGTCCGCCTCAGAGCAACTGTTCGCCTTCGTGAACTGGCCTGGCTATATCGGCGTCACCTGGGGCGCGGCCGGCATCGACACCAACTGGCCGGCCAGGTACGCCGCCCTGGAGAAGCTGTCCCGCGTCACCGACCCGGCCGCGTTCAGCGCCGCCTCCGCCCGCACCGCGTTCGGCCCCATCGACGCATTCGTTCTCCAGCGCACCAGCCCGTCCCGCTGGACCTGGCAGCCCGCTGGCTCTCCGGAGCCCGCGATCACCTTCACCCCCGCCCAGTTCAGCCCGGACGCCTTCACCGTCTTCGCCGACCTGCCGGGGAACTTCGTGCTGGTCGTCCGGCAGCCACCGGGGAACGGCTAGTAGCAGAACAGGTAAGCTTCGCGTGATTCGGCCCGTAAGGGGGCGGTGGACATCGGGTTGACCGATCAGGCGAGCGCCCGGCGAGCCAGCGCGGGACGGTCGCTGTTCACCGAGCACATGCGGCGCTTCACGCAGTGGTCCCGGCGTCACCCGAGGCTCGCGTGGGTGACGGCCGCGGCGGTCGTCTGCCTGGTGCTGTTCTGGTGCTACCTGCGACAGGCCCAGACGTATCAGCTCAACGTCGACCCCGCGGGACAGGCGCTGCAGGCCTGGGACATGTTGCATGGCAACCTGCTGCTGCGCGGCTGGTGGCTGGGAGACGTCTCCTTCTACACCGTCGAACTTCCGCTGAACATGATCATCGAGATGATCGTCGGGCTGCGACCGGTCGAGGTCAGCATCCTCGCGGCGCTGATCTACACGGCGGTGGTGCTGCTGACCGCGTTGCTGGCCAAGGGCAGCGCACGCGGCCGGGAGGGCGTCGTGCGGGCATTGCTCGGCGGGGGCATCCTGCTCGCGCCCTCGCTGGTGCTGGGGACGCGGGTGCTGATGCAGGGACCGGACCACCTGGGCACCGCGGTACCCATCCTGCTGGCGCTGCTGGTGCTCGACCGGGCGCCGGAACGCTGGTGGGTACCGGTCGTGGTGGGCGTGCTGCTGACCCTGGCGCAGGTCAGCGACGTGCTCGCCACGTTCGCCGGCGCCGCGGCGGTGGCGGTGGCCTGCGGCGTGCGGGTCGGCCTGGAGATCGTCCGCGGGCGCCCGCTGAAATCCGCGGGCTACGACCTCTGCCTTGGCCTGGCCGCGGTCGTCTCCATCGGGCTGGCGCATCTGGTCCTGTGGGGGATCAATGCGGTCGGCGGCTTCTACATGCGCCCGCCGAAAAATGGCCTGGGCCTGGCCCCGATCTCCGCACTGCCGGCCCATGCCGGGGACATGGGCTACAACCTGCTGATCCTGTTCGGCGCCGACTTCTTCGGGCAGCACACGGTCGTGGGCGTGGTCCTGGCCCTGCTCCACCTGACCGGGGTCGCCCTTGCCCTGTGGGGGCTGCTGGCCGGCCTGTCCGGTTTCTTCGGCCGGGCCGCGGACCGGGTTACCCAGGTGCTCGTGGCCAGCACCGTCATCATCTTGGCGGCGGGAACCTTCGGCAACTACATGTCCGAGATCGTCGGCGCCCACGAGATCGTCACCGTGCTGCCGTTCTGCGCGGTGCTCGCCGGCAGGCTCCTCGGCGGCGGTCTGGTCAAGGCGAGGCTGGTGCCGCTGCTCGCCGTTGGGCTCGCCTGCTACCTCGGAGCGCTCGCCTACAACGACACCCAGCCGGTCCGGGCTCCGTTGCACACCGATCTCGCGGACTGGCTGGAAGCTCACCATCTGACGTCGGGCCTGGCACCGTACTGGGAATCGAACATCACCTCGCTCGATAGCGGCGGCCGGGTCAGGCTCGCGCCGCTGAAGCCCGGGGGTGCCTCCGCCAATCCGTACGAGTCCGATTCGGCGTGGTATGACCCTGCCGTGTCGCGGGCGAACTTCGTCGTCACGGTGTCCTCTCCGCCGTCGGATGCCGCCCTGGTCACGCCGGGTCAGGTGCATGCCGAATTTGGCCCGCCTGCCCGCACGTACCACTTCGAGGAGTACACCGTCATGGTCTACGACTACAACCTGCTGACCCGGCTGCAGGTACCGTCGCTGGGAGGGTTCTAGGCGGGTCACGTCTGCTAACGTCATCGGGTGCTGGAGGATCTGCGGATGCACCTAGCGAGAGTTCCCCGCAGGACACGGCGGCCAGTGTCTGTGAACCAGCAGCGCACGGGGGAAGAACCACAGGGTAACCGCTCGCCGCGCTGGGCATGGCCCGCCGCGTTCGCGGTCGCCGCCATCGCCCTGTTCCTCTGCTTCCTCCGGTTCTCCGGGACCTATCCCGCTACCTCGGACGGCGCGGACCAGGCGCTGCAGGCGTGGGACATGCTGCACGGCAACCTGCTGCTGCACGGCTGGACCATCGCGGACGTGACGTACTACACGACCGAAATCCCCCAGTACGCGCTCATCGAGGCGGTCCGGGGCCTAGGGCCCGATGCGATACACATCGGGGGCGCCAGTACCTATACGCTGCTGGTGCTGGCGGCCGGCCTGCTGGCCAGGGGACGCGCGACCGGGCGGGACGGGCTGATCCGCCTGCTGGTCGCGGCCGGGATCATGCTCGCGCCCCAGTTCGGCAACGCCACGCACCTGCTGCTCTCCCAGCCCGACCACCTGGGCACCCAGCTCCCGCTGCTGCTGCTGTTCCTCCTGCTGGACCGCGCGCCGCGCCGCTGGTATATCCCGGTCACGGCCGGCGCGGTGCTCACCTGGGTCATCATCGCCGACCAGGTAGCCTTGCTCGACGCGGTCGTGCCGCTCGTCCTGGTCTGCGGCTCCCGCGCCCTGCTGGCCGTCCTGCGGCACCGCAGGTCCCTGGCCTCCCAGTGGTACGAGCTGTCCCTGGCCGCAGCGAGCGTCCTTTCGTATGCCGCGGCCACGCTCGCCGTGCGGCTGATCAGCGACCTGCACGGATACCAGGTCCTCCCGCTAGCGGCGAAAGCCGCCCCGATAGACGAGATTGCGCAACACGTCGTGCTGACGCTCGAGGGCATCCTCAACGTCTACGGCGCCGACTTCTTCCACCTCTCGAACGGTTCCTTGCTCGGTCCGGGCCTGGGCGGCCTGCCGATGGCCGCCGGAATCGCCCTCGCCACGGTGCACCTGGTCGGCGTCGCCCTGGCGGCGTGGGGATTCTTCCGCGCGTTCCGGCACTTCTACGATCCCAGCGATCTGGTCTCTCCCGTCCTGGCCACCGCGATCGCCGTCAACGTGGCGGCCTATGTGCTCAGCGTTATCCCCGTCGGGGTGTTCGACACCCGGGAGATCCTGGCCGTGCTGCCCTTCGGCGCAGTCCTGGCGGGACGCATGGTCCCGGGACAGCTGGCCGGGATACCACGGCGGCTGAAGCCGCCGCTGGCGTACGCCTCAGCGGGCGTACTGGCCTGCTACCTAGCCGCGCTTGGCTACGGCGCCGCCCAGCCCCCGGTGGCAGACAGCGAGCAGGCGATCGTTCCCTGGCTCGAGGCGCATCACCTCACCACCGGGCTTGGTACTTACATCGAGGCGAATCTCATCACGCTGGACAGCGGGGGCCGCGTCGCGATCAGGGCCGTATCATGGCAATTCACCCGCAATGTCCCGCGCAGTTTCGAGTCCAATGCGGACTGGTTTGACCCGCGGCACAACTTTGCCAACTTCATCGTGACCAACACCGCCGACACGACCCCGAACCGCGACAGGAGTCTTCGCCGGAGTTCCATGATCCCCGGCGCGGCCATCGCGGCCCTGCACGCGGGTCCGCCCGTGCATGTCTACCACTACAAGACGTTCACCATCATGGTGTGGGATCACAATCTCCTCGACAACCTGGGCGGTCCGCCGACGACCTTGCCAGGTGAGATCCCCTGTTACGTCAAGTGCGTGTGAGGCGGCCCCCGTCGGCCAGAGCGGGCGGCGTGCCCTGACCTCCCATGGCCGGTTGCCCGCTGGAAGGTTCGCCGGTTATTGCAGTCCGGTGTTTCGTACACTAGCGGAATGATCAACGGCCGCCGGGTCGGTGTTGTACTGCCGGCCTACAACGCAGCATCAACGCTGGCGCGCACGCTAGCCGAACTTGACCGGGACGTCATCGACGAGATCGTGCTCGTCGATGACGCCAGCACCGACCAGACGGTCCCCGTGGCTCGCGAGCTTGGCCTGGAGCCGATCAGCCACGAACTGAACGTAGGCTACGGGGGAAACCAGAAGACCTGCTACCGGCGGGTGCTGGAGCTCGGCGCGGACATCATCGTCATGGTGCATCCGGATTATCAATACTCGCCGCTGCTCGTTCCGGCCATGGCGTCGATGATCGCTTACGGCGAGTACGATCTCGTCCTCGGCTCGCGCATCCTCGCCCAGAATTCGGTCGCCCGCGGCATGCCCCGCTATAAGTATGTCGCCAACCGGTTCCTCACCCTGGTCGAGAATGTATTCCTCCGCCAGAAACTGTCTGAATATCACACTGGCCTGCGCGCATTCAGCAGCACGCTGCTCGCCGCCCTGCCGTTCGAGCGCAACTCCGATGATTTCGTTTTCGACAATCAGATCATCGCCCAGGCCATCTCCGCCGGCGCCAGGATCGGCGAGGTGTCCTGCCCGACTCGGTACGAGACCGACTCGTCGTCGATCAACCTGAGCAGGAGTGTCCAATACGGCTTCGGCGTGCTGCGCACCTGCGGGCAGTACCAGCTCCACAAGCACGGGTTCCGTCGTTACGCCTTCCTCGACCTGGAGCCCGGCGCGATACAGGCCCGGCTGCGGTCGGCCGCTGCTGCCGCCAACCCGGTACCTGAGGTCAGGGACTCGGCTCACGCCGACGGCTAGCGCGGAGGCGGGCGTGCGCGGGCACAGAGGAAACATGTCAAAGTCATCCGACGCGGATGCCCCGCTCCGCCAGGACGCGGGCCGGGCCGGGCCGACGGCGGACGGGCCGGAGCAGGCACCGCGGAAGCGCTCAACGGGTCGTGCCGAGCGTGAAGGAACACCAGGGAGGCGTCATTTGACCATCGCCAGCGTTGCGCTGTTGCTATTTGCCGTCGCCTCAGCGGCGACGGGACAGGTCATGCTCAAGCACGGCATGCAGGTCGCATCGGCCCGCGCGGCCGATTCCGGCGGATCGCTGGCGCTTCGTGCCGCCACCTCGCCGTGGGTCCTGCTCGGCCTGGTCGTTTTCGGCGTCTCCGCGGTAGCCTGGCTGGCCGCGCTCGCGAAGGTACCGCTGAGCGTGGCCTACCCGTTCAATGCCCTCGGCTATCTCGTCATCCTGACCGCGAGCGTCGTCGTCTTGCACGAGCGTGCCAACGTGCTGACCTGGGTAGGCTCCCTCATGGTCGTGTCAGGGCTGCTCATCGTGGTCTTGACCAAACCGTAGGCGGTGGTCGAAGGGGGCCGCCCGCCGCGATAAGCTTCCGGACCGTGAAGGCCCTCGTCCTGGCCGGAGGATCGGGGACGCGGCTCCGGCCGATCACCCACACCTCGGCCAAGCAACTGGTTCCCGTGGCTAACAAGCCCGTCCTGTTTTACGGCCTGGAGGCGATCCGCGACGCCGGAATCACCGAGGTGGGCATCGTGGTCGGCGATACGGAGCCGGAGATCCGTTCGGCGGTCGGCTCAGGCCAGGCGTTCGGACTGGAAGTGACCTATATCCAGCAGTCAGCCCCGCTCGGGCTGGCGCATGCGGTCCTGGTGGCCAGTGAGTTCCTCGGCGACGACGACTTCGTGATGTACCTGGGTGACAACTTCATCGTGGGCGGCATCACCGAGCTGGTGGAGGAGTTCCGGGCGTCCAGGCCGGACGCCCATATCATGCTGACCGCAGTGGTGGACCCGCGGCAGTTCGGCGTTGCCGAACTCGACAGCTCGGGACAGCTTATCGGCCTGGAGGAGAAACCGCAGCGGCCCAAGAGCGATCTGGCCCTGGTCGGGGTGTACCTGTTCACGCCGGCGGTGCACGAGGCGGTCGCCGGCCTGGCGCCGTCGGGGCGCGGCGAGCTGGAGATCACCGACGCTATTCAGTGGCTGGTGCGCCATGGCCGCAAGGTCACCTCCACGGTCATCTCGGGGTACTGGAAGGACACCGGCAATGTCACGGACATGCTGGAGGTCAACCGGACCGTGCTGGAGAGCGCCGAGCCGGCGGTGGCCGGCGTGGTGGATGCGGCGAGCGAGCTGATCGGCCGGGTGGTCGTCGACGCCGGAGCCAGGGTCAGCGGGTCGCGGATCGTGGGTCCGGCCATCATCGGTGCCGGTACCGAGGTGACCGACTCCTACATCGGCCCGTTTACCTCGGTCGCCCCTGGGTGCGTGATCGCCGATAGCGAGATCGAGTACTCCATCGTCCTGGCCGGGGCGTCGATCCGGGGGGTCCGCCGCATCGAGGCCTCCCTCATCGGGCACCATGTCGAGGTGACCCCCGCACCCAAGGTGCCCAAGGCGCATCGCCTGGTGCTCGGGGATCACAGCAAGGTACAGATCAGCTCTTGAGCGCGGAGGCTGCGTGAGGATCCTGGTGACAGGCGGGGCCGGATTCATCGGCTCGCACTATGTGCGCACGATGCTCTCGGGCGGGTACCCCGGCTACGAGGATGCGACGGTTACGGTCCTCGACAACCTGACCTATGCGGGCAACCTCGCCAACCTGGCCCAGGTCTCCGCCGACCCTCGGCTGCGGTTCGTGCGGGGCGACATCGCCGATGCCGCGCTGGTGGGCTCGCTCGTGCCCGGGCACGACGCGGTGATCAACTTCGCCGCTGAGACTCACGTGGACCGCTCGATCAGCGGAGCGGCGCCATTCGTCGTCACCAACGTGGCCGGCGTGCAGGTACTTCTGCAGGCATGCCTCGACGCCGGGGTCGGGCCGGTGGTGCAGGTTTCAACGGACGAGGTATACGGGAGCGTGGCGTCGGGTTCCTGGACCGAGGAGGCGCCGCTGCAGCCCAACTCGCCGTACTCGGCGGCTAAGGCCGGCGGCGACCTGATGGCCAGGGCCTACGCCCGCACCCACGGGCTGGACGTGCGGATCACGCGCTGCTGCAACAACTACGGCCCTTACCAGTATCCGGAGAAGGTCATTCCGCTGTTCGTGACCAACCTGCTCGACGGGCAGCCGGTTCCCCTCTACGGTGACGGCGGCAACGTCCGCGGCTGGATCCACGTCGACGACCACTGCCGGGGGATCCAGCTGGTGCTGGAGCACGGCCGGCCAGGGCAGACGTATCACATCAACGGCGACGTCGAGCTGACCAACCTGGACCTGACGGCTGCCCTGCTTGAGTGCTGCGGCGCGGGCTGGGACATGGTCACGAACGTGCCTGACCGCAAGGGGCACGATCGGCGCTACAGCCTCGACGATAGCGCCCTGCGGGCGATGGGATACGCGCCTGGTATCCCGTTCCGTCAGGGCCTGGAGGCAACGGTGCGCTGGTATGCCGGCCACCGCGCCTGGTGGGAACCGCTCCGGCGGCAAGGCGCGGCACCTGCTCCGGCAGAATCCGGGCGGATGTCATGACCCGATGGCTGGTCACGGGGGCAGGCGGCATGCTCGGCACCGACCTGGTCGCCGCCCTGACCGCCCGCGGTGAGCCTGTGACCGGGATGGACCGGGTCGGCTTGGACGTGACCGACGCCGCCGCTGTCACCGAGGCGATCGCCCGCTGCGGGCCCGATGTCGTCGTCAACTGCGCGGCATGGACCGCAGTCGACGATGCCGAGACGTCCGAGGAACAGGCCCGGGCCGTCAATGCCGACGGCCCGGCCAACCTGGCCGCGAGCTGTGCGAAACTCGGCGCCCGCCTGGTGCAGGTCTCAACCGACTACGTCTTCGCCGGAGATGCTGGCCGACCGTATGCCGAGAATGATGTCCCGGCGCCGCGCACCGCCTACGGACGTACCAAGCTGGCCGGCGAGCGAGTCGTGCTCGACCGCCTGCCCGGCTCGGGCTATGTCGTCAGGACGGCGTGGCTGTACGGAGCGCACGGGCCGAACTTCGTCCGCACGATGATCAAGCTCGAGCACCAGCGGCCGACGGTCGACGTGGTGGACGACCAGCACGGCCAGCCCACCTGGACCGCGGACGTGAGCAGGCAGATCATCGCGCTGATCCATGCCACGGCGGCGCCCGGAATCTACCATGCCACGAGCAGCGGGCAGACAACCTGGTTCGGGCTGGCCCGTGAGATCTTCGGCTTGCTCGGCGCCGATCCGGCCCGGGTGCGGCCGGTACCGAGCAGCGCGCTGTCCCGGCCGGCGCCGAGGCCCGCCTACAGCGTGCTCGGTCACGACGCCTGGGCCGGGACCCGGGAGCCTCGCGTTCCGCCCATCGGCGACTGGCGGACGGCGCTGCAGTGCGCCCTTGGAGAACTCATCGCCGCGCAGCAGCCGGATAGCCGCCCCGCCGGATAGCCGGCCCGGATAACCGGCCCGGCACCGGGCTCCGCGCATCCGCCGCCCGGCGCAGGCTCCCCAGGTAGGCCTCGCAGTCGGCGTAGACGGGCAGCAGCCCGGCCTGGCGCGCCTGTTCGAGAGTCGGGGCCGCGGCGTCCTTTCCTGACAGCACGGGTTCCGCATCCGTCGGCCACTCGATGCCGATGTCCGGGTCTAGGGGGTGCACGCCGTGCTCGCGTCCCGGCGAGTACGGGGTCGAGCACAAGTAGATGACCGTCGCCTCATCGCTGATGGCGGTGAAGGCATGCCCCAGTCCTTCAGCGAGAAACACGGCGCGCCGGCTTGTGTCATCCAGGCGCACGGCCTCCCAGTGCCCGTAGCTGGGCGAGCCGACCCTGACATCCACGATCACGTCAAGGACGGCGCCGCTGACGCACGTGACGTACTTCGCCTGCCCGGGCGGAACGCTTGCGAAATGGACACCCCGGACGACTCCCCGGCGGGACACGGAGCAGTTGGCCTGCGCGACCTCCGGCCGGTACCCGAGCGACTCGGATAGCTCAGCCGCCCGGAACCATTCCAGAAAGCATCCCCTGTCATCTCGGTGAAGGGCGGGCGTGAACGTCCAGGCACCGCTGATGCCGATCGGCTCCATGTGTCACTCCTTCACTTGGCGGTTCTTTATCGCTGGACAATATCGTGACTGCCGTGACCGGCCCCGCGACAGATCGCCGGGCGCAAGTCGCCAGGTGCCGAGACCGGCATCGAGGCACGGCGAAGCCAGACCGCCGCTATGCTTCTCTGCGACCGCGAGGGAACGCTAGGAGGACGATCCGTTGCCGAACGCAAAGTCACTGGCAATCCGCTCCGAAGGCAGGCGCGAAAAAAACGGTTCGCTGCGAGGAACAAGCAACACCGTGGCGTATTCACGCACTCAGGCGCCTCCTGCCGTCGAGTGCGCCTGGTGCGATCACCGGTTCGACGGCACCGACGAATACCTTACCGGCCGGGTGCGGTGCGCCCGCTGTGGCGTGGCGACGACGTCGCCCTGGCCCAGCGATGAGCAGCTGAGCGCGGCCTACGCTGACTGGTACCGCCCGGAGTCAGGCCGGTTCTCCGGTCTCGGGGACAAACTGCTTCGCCGCACGCGCTCAGCGCTTGCGGATCGTCTGCACCGGGTCCTGCCGCCCGGCCCGGTTCTCGACGTGGGAGCCGGCGACGGGACCCTCGTCGATGCCTTCGTGCGCCACGGGCGTGATGCTGTCGGTCTCGAGCCGCATGCGTCCGGGCCGCACATCCGCAACGCCGAGGTCGAAGACGTGGACGGGACCTGGTCGGCGGTCATCTTCTGGCATTCGCTTGAGCACCTCCGCCGGCCTGCCCGGGCGCTGAGCCATGCGGCAGGTCTCCTGTCTCCGGGCGGGACGCTTGTCATCGCCGTGCCCAATGCGACCAGCCTCCAGGCTCGCGTTTTCGGCGATCGCTGGCTTGCCCTTGATCTGCCTCGCCATCTCGTCCATCTGAGCCCTCCGGCATTGCTGTCCAAGCTCGAGGCCCTGGGCTTGCGGGTGGAGCGGGTCAGCTACCTGCGGGGCGGGCAGGTCGTCTTCGGATGGGTCCACGGCTTCGTCGGCAAGCTTCCCGGGCACCCCGACGTGTACGAAGCCATCCGTCGCACCGAGGCGCGTCAGGCCGCCCAGGGTCCGGCCTTCCGGCTGTACGCTCTCGCCGCCGCCGTGGTTTCTCTTCCGTTCGCCCTGGCGGCAACCGTCGTCGAGGTGGCGGCCCGGTCGGGCGGCACCATCTACATCGAGGCGCGCCGGGAACCGGCCACGGAAGAGTCCCGGCGGTAGGGGAGGCGGACCGTCACGAGCCGGTGAACCTGCGCTGCGCGATTACGATCAGGGCGGGCATCGTCAGCGCGGCCAGCTCGGGAAGCACCCACCGGCCGAGCGTCCGCCGGGGGGTGCCCAGCAGGATGACCACGGCCAGCAGGTACACCTCGATAAAGGACCGCATGTCGGCGTCCAGGCTGTTCCAGGTGCTCGGCGTGACGATGCAGATCTCGATCAGGTAGAGGATGAAAGCCAGCCGTTCGTGTACCGGCGCGCTCGTGGCGCGCAGGCAGAGCAGCGCCGCGACCGAGAAGCAGACGAGGATGGCTAGTTCCAGGAACCACAGGTCGTACTGCTCGAACTGGTGCAGGTGGATGTGGGCGAAGTTGTGCCTGAACGCCTGGAGCGGCGCGATGAACGGCGCCCCCGCGTTCCGGCCGCTGTCGGCGAGCAGCGGGACGCTCCCGGTCGCGGCCTTCACCACAACCTGCCAGGCCGCGAAGGCCACCGAAGGAACCAGCCAGGCCAGGTCCTCGCGGCCGGGCCGCGCCCCGGTGGTCTGGCGGCGGAGCATGCTCGTCACCCGCATGATGGCGATGGCCGCCACGGCCACCATGACCGTCTCCCTGGTCAGCGCCCCGTAGGCGAGCAGCACGGCGGCCAGCACCGGGCGGCGGCTCCGGACGGCGAGCAGCCCGGCCAGCAGGCAGACGGCGGCGAGCGGCTCCGCGGTGTCCCGGGACAGGCTGGTAAGGAGCCCGAAGTACCCGGGGATCAGCAGCCCGGCCAGCGCGTGCCGTCCGCCCCGGATGGCGAACATGGCACCCAGGTAGCCCAGCGCCCCGATGGCGGCGATATTGATCAGGACCAGCATGACCGGGACCAGGAAATGCTGCCCGGCCGAGACCAGCCAGGTGAGCGCGGGATAGCCGATACGCATGTACCGGTACGGCCTGTCCATCGTGATGCCGTAGGCGGTGTGATGGAAGTTCAGCGGGTTCAGCGCCAGCCGGTAGAAGAACTGCCCGTCGTAGCCGTACGTCTTGGCCACCGGCATGCCGTGCGGCAACTGAGACGGTATGGCAAAGTGCCGGCCGACCAGGATGAACCGGCTGATGTGGCCGTCCGCCCAGGTCTGCCAGCGAGCCAGGGTGAAAGCGGCCGCGGCGAGGCTGGCGATCAGGGCGGCCACGGCCGGGCGGTTCGTCCTGGACGCCAGCGAGCTGGACGGCGGGACGCGGGACGCGCCCGGGGCGCCGTGATCGGCGGACTGATGATCGTCAGGCACGGCCGAATCCGGGACCCGCGCGCGGGCCGCCGGAGGCTCCTGACCAGGCATTCTGCATTCCTCACGAAGGGCGGCCCGGACACCGAACACCGCCAAGCTTGCGCGCCGCGAGCTTACCGTACGTAGCGCACGCGCGCCGCCGAAGGCGGCAACGCCAGCGCTGGCGGAGCCGGGGACGCTGCGTTCCGCTGTCGGGAAACTTGGCGTTAACGCCAGCCCGGTCAGAAATGGTTTACGGCGGCAACGGGATAACAAGGCCGGTTGCCGGGCTGCTATGGCGGTAAGGTGAAGCGCCAGACACGTGACGGGGGCCTTTCACGATGCCTCCGGGGCCTTCGGAGGCCTGCCGTAAATCAGCCGGAGGAATACACGGTGACCAATATGCCTGATCAGGTCAGCCGAGATGTGGTTGTCATCGGGGGGTGCGGGCATGTTGGCCTGCCGCTCGCGATCGCGTTCGCCGACCGGGGTGCCAGGGTCGGTATCTATGACGTGAGCGAGGCAGCGGTCGCCACGGTCAACTCGGGCCAGATGCCGTTCGCCGAACCGGGCGCCGATGAGGCGCTGAGCCGGGTGCTCGCGGCCGGCCGCCTCGTGGCCTCGGCCGATCCCGCGATCGTGGCCACGGCGGAGCACGTAATCGTGGTGATCGGCACGCCCGTTGACGAGCACCTGAACCCCAAGCAGATCGCCATCACCAAGGCGCTCGGCGGCTGCTCGGAATTCCTCAGGGACGGGCAGCTGCTCATCCTGCGCAGCACCGTGTTCCCCGGCGTGACGGCACTGGTAGAGAAGATGCTGGCCAAGCTGGGGCGGCAGATAGAGGTCGCCTTCTGCCCGGAGCGGATCGCCGAGGGCAAGGCGATGACCGAGCTGTTCGAGCTGCCGCAGATCGTCTCCGCCCGCACGCCCGCGGGGACGAAGCGGGCGTCCGCGCTATTCGCCAGGCTCACCGGCAAGATCGTGGTGATGACTCCGGAGGAGGCGGAGCTGGCCAAGCTGTTCACCAACGTCTGGCGCTACATCAAGTTCGCCACCGCCAACCAGCTCTACATGATGGCCAACGAACAGGGCCTGGACTTTGACCGGATCAGGCGCGGGCTCGCCGAGGACTACCCGCGCGCCGCGGACATGCCCGCCGCGGGCTTTGCCGCCGGGCCCTGCCTGTTCAAGGACACGATGCAGCTCGCGGCGTTCAATCACAACAATTTCCCGCTGGGCCACGCGGCCATGGCCGTCAACGAGGGCCTGCCGCTGTACCTGGTACACCGGCTGGAGCAGCGGTTCGACCTGGGGTCGATGACCGTCGGGATCCTCGGCATGGCGTTCAAGGCGGGGTCGGACGACATCAGGTCGAGCCTGTCCTACAAGCTCAAGCGGATCCTGGCGTTCAAGGCCGACGAGGTGCTGTGCACCGACCCGTACGTGACCGCCGACCCGGGCCTGCTGCCGCTTGAGGAGGTTTTGCGGCGTTCTGACCTGCTTGTGGTGGGCGCGCCGCATCCTGAGTACCGGGGATTGGCAGTGGACAAGCCGGCCGCCGACATCTGGGATGTGCTCGGCAGCGGGGTCCGGGTATGACCGAGCGTCCCCGCGTCTCGGTGGTGCTCCCCGCCTACGACGAGGGCGAGGCTGTCATCAGCGTGCTCGACCGGCTGTTCGAGTCGGTCCGGCTGCCATCCGAGGTGCTGGTGGTCGTCGACTCGGCCGACGACACGACCGTCCCGGTGACCGAGGAGTACGCGCGGAAGGAACCGCGGCTCAGGTGCCTGGTCAACACCTACGGGCGGGGTCCGGCCAACGCGATCAGGTTCGGCATCGACGCGGCGAGCGCACCGGTGGTCGTGGTCACCATGGCGGACGGCTGTGACGACGCCAGGCAGATCGATGAACTGGTCCGGCTGGTCGAACGGGGGGTCGCGGTCGCAGCCGCGTCCCGCTACATGCCCGGCGGCCAGCAGGTCGGCGGCCCCGTCCTGAAGGGCACGCTGTCCCGCCTGGCAGGCCGCTCGCTCCGGACGTTCGCCCACGTCGGCACCAGGGACGCGACGAACTCGTTCAAGGCTTACTCCACAGCGTTCGTCCGGCAGGTCGGAATCGACTCCAGGGACGGGTTCGAGATTGGCATCGAACTGACCGCGAAGGCGAAGCGGCTGCGCCTGCCGGTGGCCGAGATCCCGACCATATGGCTGGACCGCCAGGCCGGAGTGTCGAATTTCAAGATCGCGAAATGGGTGCCAAGCTATCTCCGCTGGTATCGTTTCGCGTTCGGACCGCGGCTGACCGCCGATCAGCTGCGGCACCGCGGGACGTTCGGCCAGCCGGAACAGGAGCAACGGGAAGGAGCGCAGGAGTCCTGATGGAGCAGGTGCTGGTCAGCGGGTCCGCTGGCTTCATCGGCGGGTATGTTGTCGAAGAGTTGCTGAACCGCGGCTACGCCGTGGTGGGCCTGGATGACTTCTCCAAGTACGGGAAGGTCAGGAAGTCCTACGACGACGATCCGCGCTACCGCCTCGTCGAGGGCGACGCCAGGGACGTCGGGCTGATGACCAGGCTGCTGGCCAACTGCGATCATTTCATCGCCGGCGCGGCCATGATCGGCGGGATCTCGTACTTCCATACCTATGCCTATGACCTGCTCGCGACCAACGAGCGGATCATCGCCGCGTCCTGCGACGCCGCGATCGCCGCGCGCCGGGACGGCCGGCTGCGCAAGGTTACCTACCTGTCCTCCTCGATGGTCTTCGAAAGCGCCGACGAGTGGCCGTCCTACGAAGGGCAGCAGCGGGAGATCCCGCCGCCGCTGTCCTCCTACGGATTCCAGAAGCTGGCGGTGGAGTACTTCGCCCGGGCCGCCTGGGATCAGTACAAGCTTCCCTACACCCTGGTGCGGCCCTTCAACTGCGTGGGCATCGGGGAGAGCCGGGCCCTGGGTGACCAGGAGATCCTGTCCGGCAACGTCGAGCTCGCGATGAGCCACGTCGTCCCCGACCTGGTGCAGAAGATCCTCAAGGGCCAGGACCCGCTGCACATCCTCGGTTCCGGCGAGCAGGTACGGCACTACACTTACGGCGGCGATCTCGCGGCCGGGGTGGTGACGGCGATGGAACACGCTGACGCTCTCAACGAGGATTTCAACCTGTCGACGGCGGAAAGTACCACGGTCCGGCAGCTGGCCGAACTGATCTGGCGCAAGGTCAAGGGGGAGGGTGTCCCGCTGCGGCTCGTCCACGACGACCCGTTCCAATATGACGTCCAGCGCCGGGTGCCCGACACGGACAAGGCCAAGAAGATCCTCGGCTTCGAGGCCACCACCACGCTCGACCAGATGCTCGACGAGGTCATTCCCTGGATCGAGGCGGCCATCAAGTCGGGAACCATCTGAGTCATGACGAGCCGCGGTGAGAAGGTGCAGGCAGCCGGGCTCACCGAGGTTCCCGCCCTGACCCCCGGGCCCGCGAGGAAGCCGGCCGCCGCGCTCGCGGTCCGGGCCGGCCTGGTCGCGCTGGCGGCGGCGGTCTTGTTCTTCTGCTACTGGCGGCAGTCGCAGGCGGTGCCGCTGTCCTCGGACGGCTCGTCGAACGTGCTGCAGGCCTGGGCCATGCTGCACGGGAACCTGCTGCTGCACAACTGGTGGGTGTCGGACGTGTCCTTCTACACCACCGAACTGCCGCAGTACATGCTGATCGAGGCGCTGGCCGGTCTCGGCCCCTGGGTGGTGCACGCGGCCGCGGCCATGACCTACACGCTGCTCGTGCTGCTCGCCGCAGTGCTAGCCGCGGGGGGGCGACCCCCCGGAACCCCCCGCTCCTTCTTCCGGGGGGACCCATCCCCCCGGACCCCCCTTGGGAAGGGCTACCCGCCCCCCCGTACCCCCCGGGCCCTGCTGGCCGCCGGCCTGATGCTGTCGCCGCAGCTCGGTGCCACCTCGATCCTGCTGCTCTCGCCCGACCACACCGGGACCGCGGTACCCCTGCTGGTCATCTGGCTGCTGATCGACCGCGCCAGGCCGCACTGGTACGTCCCGGTGATGGTGGGCCTGCTGTTTACCGTGACGATGGTGGGCGACTCGATCATCTTGCTCACCGGCATCGTCCCGCTGGTGCTCGTCGGCGCGGGGCGGGCTGCGGCCGGGCTGATCAGGCGCGGGAAGCGGGACGCGTCCACGTGGTACGAGCTGGGCCTGGCCGGCGCGGCGGCCGGGGCCGGGGTGGCCGGATCGTTCGGGCCGCGGGTGATGGCCGCCCTGGGCGGGTACCGGCAATCACCCATCGCGGCTGATACGGACCTGAGCCAGCTGCAGCACGGGGCCTGGGTGACCTTCCAGGGCTTCCTCGAGCTATTCGGCGCGAATGTCTTCAAACCCACGTTCTTCGGCACCCGGCCCGCGCTCGAGGTCGTCTTCGTCGCGATTCACCTGGCCGGGGCGATCCTGGCGGTATGGGCGCTCGGGGTGGGCCTGGCGCGGATCTTCCGGCCCGGCGAGCTGATCGTGCCGGTGTTCGCCGTGGCCATCGTGGCGAACCTGGGCGCCTACATGATCAGCACGCACGCGCAGGACCTGCTCGGCGCGCGCGAGATGGCGGCGCTGCTGCCGCTCGGCGCGGTGCTGGCGGGCCGTCTCCTCGGCGACCGGATAGCGACCTGGACCCGCGCGGCGAGGCGCTGGTTCGTCCCGGTGATTTCCGTGCTGACGGCCGGCTACCTGGCCGCGCTCGGATTCGGTGCCGCCCAGGCCCCGGTTCCGGCTGGGGGCGAGCCCCTGGCCGGCTGGCTGGCGGCGCACGGGCTCACCCGCGGGCTGGCCAGCTACTGGCAGGCCAACAGCACGACCGTGGCCAGCAGCGGTCACGTGGTGGTCAGCGCGGTGGTGCCGGACGTCCGTGACCATCTCGTGCCATACCTGTGGGAGAGCGACCTCGCAAGCTACGACCCGGCCCGGCATTTTGCGAACTTCGTCGTGGCGGACGGCCCTTCCGTGTGGCCGGGTATGCAGCTGTCCGCGCAGCTCACGTTCGGCCACCCGGCGCGGGCCTATCACGTCGACGGCTACACGATCCTGGTCTGGAACACGAACGTGCTGGCCAAGCTGGACAAGTCGGCCTGAGCCTGCGTCGCCGCGTACGCCTGTGTCACATGTACAAGATGCGGCGCCTGGCCACCACCGCCAGCGCCGGCAGCACGCAGGCGGCGATCGTGCCGAGATAGCGCCAGGACAGGGCGCTCCGCGGCGTGCTCACCATCAGCACCAGCGCCATCAGGTAAGGCTCGATGAGCGAACGCCCCTCGCCGAAGGTGCTGGTCCAGATCTGGCTGGACAGCAGGCCCAGCTGGAGCACGAAGAAGACGAACGCGAGGCGCTCGTGCCCGGGCGCGGAGGTGATCATCAGCACCGCGAACCCGGCCAGGATGAAGATCGCCAGCGTGGCGTACTCGAGCATGGCGATGTCGATCGGGCTCAGGTGCGCGGTGTTGATGTGCGCGGCGTTGTGCTTCAGCGCGTCGGCGAGCGCGGTGAACGGCACGGTGAGGTTCCGGCTGCTGTTCGCGAGCAGCGGGAACTGGCCCTTGACCACGAAGTGCACCGCGACTTCTATCAGCCCGTACCCGGCGGCCGGAACGAGCCAGGTCAGGTCGGCCAGGCCCGGGCGGGCGCGGCGCCTGGCCATCGCGATCAGCCGGGTGACGGCGATCGCGGCCGGGGCGAACAAGATGGTTTCCCTGGTGATGGCGCCGTACGTGAACAGCGCGGTGGCCAGCAGGTACATCCGGGTGCCGCCGCGCCGGAAGGCGAGCAGGCCACCGAGCATGCACGCCTCGGCCACCGGTTCGGCGGTATCCCGGCCCACGCTGATGACCAAGCCGAAGTACGCGACGAAGGCGAGTCCCCACAGGGCGTGCCGCCCGGCGTCGCGGGCGAACATTCCGCCGAGCATGGCCATGGCCGCCACCGCGAAGAGGTTGAGCACGACCAGCACGACGGGCACGAGCTGGTGCTGGCCGAGCGAGAAGATCCAGGCCAGGATCGGGTAACCGATGCGGGTGTACCGGTAGGACTGATCCATCGTGATGCCGAACGCGGTGTGGTGCCAGTTGGCCGGGTCCAGCGCGAGCCGGTAGTAGAACTGCCCGTCGTAGCCCGCGGACGGCACCCGGAGCAGCCCGGGGGGCAGCTGGGACCGGTGCGTGTAGGTGTGCCCGGCCATGATGAACAGGCTCAGATGTCCATGGGCCCAGATCTGCCAGCGGGCTAGGGCAAAACCGAGCCAGCCGAAGAAGGCGATGATCCCGGGTACCAGCGGCCGGTTCAACCTGGACCATAGTGATCGCGGGCTGTGCCGGAGAGACCTATCCTCTTCCGACGTCGACGTGAGCTGCAACCGCAAGCCTCCACCAGGGCTATCTCAGCGTGAAGGGAATTCTTGGCCAGGCGCGCGCAGCTTACCAGAGCCCGCTGCCCGCGACTCGTTCACGTTCATGAAGCTCCAATTACGGATCGAATCGGCAGCAGTCCTCATCGCCATACGCTGTGGCATGCTACGGCGAATAGCATTCACTCGCGAGGATGACACCGAGCCGGAGGACATGGTGGCTGCCGTGCCTAAAAGCGGGACGCCGGAGGCGTCCTCCGCCCTGCCCGTCGCCGCCCAGGCCGGGACCGGGGATGGGCAGGGTGCCCGGCCCGCCGCCCAGCCAGAGACCCAGCCAGAGACGAAGCGCGCGCCCGGCCGCCGGGTGTCCGCCCGCCACCTGCTCGCCGCCGCCGCGGTCGCGCTGGCCGTCGCGCTGCTCTTCCTCGCCTACCTGCGGGTGTCCCGGACCTACCCGGAGAACTCCGACGAGTCCAACGACCTGCTGATGGCCTGGGACATGCTGCACGGCAACGTGCTGCTGCACGGCTGGTACCTGTCCGACGTCTCGTTCATCACTACCGAGCTGCCCCAGTACGCCCTGCTGGTGTGGCTGTTCGGGCTGCACACCGACACTGCGCACATCGCGGCGGCGATGACGTACACCTTGGTCGTGATCCTCTCGGTGCTGCTGGCCCGCGGCCGGGTACCCCGCCGCGAGGCCCGGCTGCGGATGCTGCTGACGGCGGCCCTCATGTTCGCCCCTCAGCTCGGCGTCGGCGTCTTCGTCCTGCTGCTGTCCCTCGGCCACATCGGCACGGCCGTGCCGCTCCTGCTGACCTGGCTGGTCATCGACCGGTGCCCACCACGCCCGTGGGTGCCGGTCCTGGTCGGGCTGCTGCTGACCTGGGTGCTCATCGCCGATCCCCTCGTCCTTCTGGTCGGCGTCGTGCCCCTGGTGGCCGTGTGCGCGCTGCGCGTGTCCCGTGACCTGGCCCGGCGTCAGGACACTTCGGTCCAGGCCGTGCTGCGCGCCCGCTGGTACGAGCTGTCCCTGGCCGTGGCGGCCATCGCGGCCCAGGGCCTGGCGTCGCTAGCCGGACGCCTCCTCCAGGCTTACATACACCCGTTGGCGTACCAGCTCGCCCCGGTGCACACCTGGGCCAGGCACGCATGGGTAACCGGCAAGGGGCTGCTCGTGCTGTTCAGCGCCAAGCCCGAGGGGCCGCCCGCCGCGATGGCCTTCGCGCTGCTGCACCTGGCCGGGGTGGCGCTGGTGGCCTGGGCGGTGCTGCGGGTGGCGCGGCGCTTCCTATCCTGGCCTGACATGATCAGCCAGATCCTGCTCGTCGCGATGGTGCTCAACGTGGTCGCGTACGTGCCGAGCACGCTGGCCAACGCTACCGACCTGAACGCCCGTGAGTTCGCCGTGGTGCTCCCGTTCGGCGCGGTGCTGGCCGGGCGGACGCTCGCCGCCAGCCTGCAGGCCGGCCTGCGTCGGCGGCCACGGGCCGCGGTCCTGCTGGCCGGGGCCCTGCTGGCCTGTTACGCGGCCGGCCTCGGCTACGCAGCGGCCCAGCCGTCGGTCCCCCCGATGAATGGGCGGCTCGCGAGGTTCCTGGCCGCGCACCACCTGACCAGCGGCATCGGCGGTTACTGGCTGTCGAGCGTGGTAACCGTCGGCAGTGAAGGAGCCGTGACGATCCGGGCGGTAGCCTCCCTCCCGCTGGCGCCGTACCCGTGGGAGGCCAAGAGCTCCTGGTACGACCCCGGCCCCAATCGGGCGAATTTCCTGGTCACCAGCAACGCGCCCGGATTCTTCAACCACTGGCAGCCCAGACGCGGCGTACTGCCGGCGCTGGGCCGTCCGGTCAGGACGTATCACATCGGTCACTACACCGTGTACGTCTATGACAAGAACCTGCTGGCTGAACTTTCTCACCAGTGACCTCACGGGTCGGCAACACGCCGGGGATGCTGTCGTCAGTGGGCAACGGGACGTAGCCTTGGCGTGTGGATCGGCGAATATTCGGGGTCGAGAACGAGTACGGCGTTACGTGCACCTTCCGCGGGCAGCGCAGGCTCTCGCCCGACGAGGTGGCGCGTTACCTGTTCCGGCGCGTGGTGTCATGGGGCCGTAGCAGCAACGTCTTCCTCAGGAACGGGGCCCGGCTCTACCTCGACGTGGGCAGCCACCCGGAGTACGCCACCCCGGAGTGCGACAACGTGCTCGACCTGGTGGCCCACGACAAGGCCGGGGAGCGGATCCTGGAGGGCCTGCTGGTCGACGCCGACCGCCGGCTGCGCGAGGAAGGCATCGCCGGCGACATCTACCTGTTCAAGAACAACACCGACTCCGCGGGCAACTCCTACGGCTGCCACGAGAACTACCTGGTCGGCCGGCACGGCGAGTTCGGCAGGCTGGCCGACATCCTGATCCCGTTCCTGGTCACCCGGCAGGTGATCTGCGGCGCGGGCAAGGTGCTGCAGACACCGCGGGGCGCGGTGTACTGCGTGAGCCAGCGGGCCGAGCACATCTGGGAGAGCGTGTCCTCGGCCACCACCAGGTCCCGCCCGATCATCAACACCAGGGACGAGCCGCACTCCGACGCCGAGCGCTTCCGGCGTCTGCACGTGATCGTGGGCGACTCGAACATGAGCGAGACCACCACGCTGCTCAAGATCGGGTCGACCGACCTGGTGCTGCGGATGATCGAGGCCGGCGCGATGATGCGCGACCTGACCCTGGACAACGCGATCCGGGCGATCCGCGAGGTTAGCCACGACATGACCGGGCGCAGCCGGGTCCGGCTGGCCAACGGGCGGGAGCTGTCCGCCCTGGACATCCAGTACGAGTACCTGAACCGGGCCAAGGACTTCACCACCAAGAACGGCGCCGACCCGGTGAGCAAGCGGGTCCTGGACATGTGGGAGCGGGCGCTGTCCGCGATCGAGACCGGCAACCTGGACATGATCGCGCGGGAGATCGACTGGGTCACCAAGTACCAGCTGATCGAGCGCTACCGGGCCCGGCACGACCTGCCGCTGTCCTCCCCGCGGGTGGCCCAGCTCGACCTGGCCTACCACGACGTGCACCGCGGCCGCGGCCTGTACTACCTGCTGCAGCGGGCCGGGGCGGTGGAGCGGGCGGCCCGCG
>Ga0335078_10004130_pt1 | contig 21538 bp, 27 predicted proteins | sample Lox_Sample_32_FD_206711 | JGI IMG/M metagenome (GOLD analysis project Ga0335078, IMG submission 206711) | Soil microbial communities from Loxahatchee National Wildlife Refuge, Florida, United States - Lox_Sample_3.2 | ecosystem: Environmental > Terrestrial > Soil > Wetlands | place: USA...
CTGCAAGCCGCGATCGGTGAGATTTGCGGTCCGGTGGTCTATGTCGCCCGGGGCGGCATATCTCAGGTCTTCGCTTACAACAAAGATCAGGTTCACATTACCCGCACGCAGAGGGCTGGGAGCCGGCGCGGGCGGCGTTGGCGGATCGGGCTGGGCAGAGCCGCCGCATCCGGCGAAGCAAAGCGTGAGCAGGGCAAAGAGTAGGACGGCGACAGACCGGTTGACCATGGCAACGAGCTCTCCATGCTCATTTCATGCCGAGGGTGCAACGCCAGGCGGTGATGTGTGGGAGGGCTCGACGAGTTTTGCTGGCCATAGAGTTCAACTATGGGTGTGCTCCCTATTTGGAAAAGGACGGCGTCCGTCTTTAGCAATCTTCGGCGGCCACCCCCTTCCCACTTGCGGCCCGGCGACGTAGAGTAAGGAAGATGGAATTGCGCAAAGATCCCATCACCCGCTCATGGGTGATCTGCGGCGATGAGCCCGAGGCCGGTGCCTCGGCAAGCGGATTCTGTCCGTTTTGCCCCGAGTCCGGCTTGCCTCTGCAGGTGGTGGCGACGACACCCACGGTCAACGGCAGCCCGTGGTCGTCGCGGGCGGTCGTGCACCCGCATCCTCTCTATGGCATCGACGGCGATCCGGCGCGATCCGGCAACGGGCTTTACGACACCATGCGACCGGTGGGCGCGCACGAGGTGCTGGTGGAGAACGCGCGACATGATCGCCACTTGTGGAATGCCGACGATCGCGAGATTGAAGAGTACCTGGCGCTCTGCGGGCAGCGTATCCAGGATCTGAAGGGCGATACGCGATTCAAGTACATCAGCGTGTTCAAGAATTACGGCGCGCTGTCGGGGCAGGAGTTCGATCACCCGACGTCGGAGATCGTGGCGACAACGTTCGTCCCGCGGCGCGTGCTCTACGAGTTGCGTGCGGCGCGCGAGCACTATCGCGTGAAAGAGCGCTGCGTGTTTTGCGACATCCTGCATCAGGAGCAGGAGCAGCGACAGCGCGTGGTGGAAGTTCGCGGCGAGTACATCGCCGCCTGTCCGTATGCCCCGCGCGTGCCCTACGAGACCTGGATTGCGCCGCGCAATCACGAAGCATACTTCGAGCGCAGCGCGTTGAAGTCGGGTGCGATGCGGGATTTCGCTGCGCTACTCCGGCGCACGCTGTTCCGCATCCGCACCATCGCCGACGGCTTTCACATGGTGTTGCACACCTCGCCCAACACGGTGCATCGCTCGGAGACGCTGGGCTTCTGGAAGACCATCGAGGACGACTACCACTGGCACCTGGAGATCCTGCCCATCATCGGCAACAAGGCAAAGTCGTACACGTTCAAAGAGGTGTATTACTCGCCGGTCAGCTCGGAGACTTCGGCGGCGATTTTGCGGGAGAGGCCGACGGAGTGACTCGGTACGAGTCACTCTCCCAGCGTCGACGGAATATCTCGGCTTCCGTGGTAGATGTGGAGAATCAGTACCACTGCCTCGGCTTCGATACGATAGACAACCACGTATTCGCCGATCGGAAAGGTCCGTAGCCCGGCTCGTAGATCGTGGTCGCGGCGGCGGCCGAGATAAGGATGTTCGGCGAGCAGCCAGAAGTGGTCGGTTATTCTGTCGATGAGTCGATTGGCAACTTCGACGCTGCCACTCGACGAGCGATGTGCAACCAGATATCGTCTAGCTCAAGCTCCGCTTCCGGGGCGAGGCGGAGTTCAGCCATCAGCGGCTATCCTGCGGGAGAGAGGATTTTGCGGAGGAACGCTGCTTGACATCGCGAGCCAGTTGGGTCAGTTCCTTGCGATTGGTTATGGTCCGACCTTCACCGCGCGCGAGGGAAGCTTCGGCGCTATCGACGGCCGCGAGGATCTGCATGCGCCGTCGCTCGCGTTCTTCCCAGAGCAACATGGCCTCTCTAATCGCATCTTCTTCGCGCCCAATTCGGCCGGATTCAAGAGCGTCACGAATAAAGGCGCGCTGATCGTCAGTAAGGTGTACTTCCATGCTCATAGCGTAGGCAGCCGCTGCCATTCGTGTCAATCCATGGCCTACGTATCCCGTCTGGTGATCCCGCCAGGCATAAAATAACGAGTGCTTATGCCGGTGCGCCTCAATGCTTATACCGCACAGACGGGCTACGTCTATCAGTACTACTTTGTCGGCAAGCGGCCGGCGCTGGATTCCGACCCGGAGGCGCCTTCCACGGAATACATCTTCGACGTCACCGCGGATCGCAAGACGACGTTCGCCGTCAGCATCTTCCTGCAGCCGCAGGCGGTGGAAGCCTGGTCCAGCAGCCGCGGTCGCGATCTCAGCGAACCGGAGCAATACGCCGCAGTCAAACTTCGCCTGATGCAAGGCTTCGACGAGATCGTCGATATGCTGAATGAAGGACGGCGGCTGCGGCTGGATGCAGAGCTGCTGGCGGGCCTGTTGCAATCGATTGGTGTGGAAGACTGAAGGTCGCGCTTGAGCCGTTGTCTGTAGCGCCCACAATTGATCGCGGTGGTCGTCTAATTGGAAGGCCAGGGAATTGGGACGAGTACCAGCTTAGGTGCCGTACAGGGCCGCCGGTTTCGGCCCATAATCGTACAGCTACGGGGTGAGTAGCCGATGTTTCAGCCGTTGCCGCAGCCGGAACGCAGACGATGGAGCGCATCCATGGTGCTCTCGTTTGCGGTGCAGCTTGCGCTCTTGTTCGCGCTCGGCTACGCGGCCGCTCCCATCTTCGTCACCCCTTCCGACGCGCAGCTGGGAATTCCGGGATCGTCTGGGTCGCTGTCGATCGTCTACGTCGCGCCGGTTGGGCCGGAGCAGCCCAAGCCGGAAGATGACAAGTCGCGGCTGACATTGCGCGCTGCCGCTGCGAAGAAGCCGAAGCCGCCGAAGCCTCAGCCCAAGCAGGAAGACGCGGCGACGGTTGCCGATAACGGTGCCGAGCAGACCGCGCGCGGCGGATCGCCCTTTGGACGGGTTCCCGGGTCGCCACTGACCACCGACGAAATCGTGCCGGCCTTTCCCGACGTTTATCCCGATCCGCCCGTCTCGCGAGCGGATTTGCCGAAGGGCGTCACCGGCGACGTGATTGTCGAGGTGACGATCGATCCCCGCGGCAACGTCACCGATACCAAGCTGATTCAGGGAATTGGTTATGGGATTGAGCAGAAGGTGCTGGAAGTTCTGCAGCGCTGGCACTTCCATCCCGCCGTACGCGATGGCGTGACCATCGCCTCGCAGCATATCGTGCACTTCCATTACCCCAGCTAGGCGGTAGAGCGGACCTCCAAGTCCGCGTTCAGAGGAGAGACCTGAGTTTCGCCGCCGAGATCGAGCCGTCTTGGCGGCGAAGTTGTTTTTGGCGATGCGAACGCAGGCCTGGGGGCATGCTCTAGCCCTCTAATTCATGTACTTAGCCCCGTGTGACGGAGATCACAGGGGGTAGTGACATGCATACTCGGCTGACGACGCTATGCGGCTATACTTAACCCAGTAGAACGGCGGGTGACCGTTCCATGGGGTTTATGCCGCTAATCTGGCTTCGAGTTGCGGTGGTTTGCTACGGCGTGGGCCTGGTGTACTCGCTGCTGCTGCTGAGTAAGCGGGGTAACCTGCTGGGCAGGATTGTGGAACCGGCGGTCGGGCTGGGCCTTATCTTCCATTTTGTTTCGCTGGTGGAATCGACAATCCTGATTGGCCACCTGACGCTGGCGTCGATTCACTATTCCGAATCGCTGCTGGCGTTTCTGGCAATGGTGGTGTTCTTCGTTTTCTTTGTCGGATATCGCACGACTTCGCCCGGCATCATCATTTTTCCGATCGTGTTTGTGCTTACCTTCGCCTCGGCGATCGGGCAGAAGCCGGTGACGCTGAGCTCGCCACTGCTGCGCAACGGTTGGATCTTCGTGCATGTCGTCCTGATCTTTACCGGATATGCGGGGCTGTTTCTCAGCTTCGGGGCGAGCTTGCTGTACCTGGCGCAGGAGCGTGCGCTGAAGTCGAAGCGGCAGACGCAGCTGCTGACGTGGCTGCCGCCGCTGCAGACCATTGACGACATCGGCTATCACGCGTTGCTCTTCGGATTTCCATTCATGACCTTTGGCATCGTCACCGGCTCGGTGCTGGCGATTGCCAAGTACGGGCCGATGTTCTTTTACGATCCCAAGATTTTGCTGTCGTTTCTGATGTGGGCCGTGTACCTGTTGTTGCTGTACACGCGGTGGACAGCGGGGTGGCGCGGGCGCCGCGCGGCGTTTCTGGCGACGGTGGCCTTCGTGGTCGCGATTGGCGCGTGGGCGGCGAATAACTTCAGCCGCGTACACAGGTTTATTGCCTCATGAACTTCGTCCTCATCGGCGTGAATCATCGCACGGCGCCGGTCGAGGTGCGCGAGCAGTTCGCCATCCCTGAGGCACGGCTGCCGGAGGCGGTCAAAGAGCTGGCATCGTATCCCGGTGTGGAAGAGGGACTGATCGTTTCCACCTGCAACCGGGTGGAGCTGCTGGCGCGGACAACGAACGGGACGGCCGACCTCAACGGATTTCTCAGGCAGCTTTACGGCTTCGACCCCACGCCTTACCGCGAGCACTTGTATGAATATCGCGAGCGCGATGCGGTGCGGCATGTGTTTCGTGTGGCGTCGAGTCTGGATTCGATGGTGGTGGGCGAGCCGCAGATTCTGGGGCAAGTGAAGGAAGCTTATGCTACCGCGCGCGCGGTGGGAGCGGTCAATTCGCAGCTCGACGCGCTGTTGACTCGGGCGTTTGCGGTTGCCAAGCGGGTGCGGAATGAGACTTCGGTGGCGACCTCGGCGGTATCGGTGGCGTCGGTTGCGGTTGATCTGGCGAAGAAAATCTTCGGTAATCTGCAGGGCAAGACGGTTTACCTGGTGGGCGCGGGCAAGATGTGCGAACTCTCAGCGCGGCATCTGCTGGCACATGGCGCCGAGAAAATCTACGTAGCCAACCGCACGTACGATCGCGCCGCGGCGCTGGCTAAGAAATTCAACGGCGAAGCCATTCCATTCGATCAGCTCTACGAGACGATTCCGCGCGCCGACATCGTAATCAGCTCGACCGGCGCGCCGCATGCCATCTTCCGCAAAGAGCACGGCGAGCGCTTCCTGAGCAAGCGCCGCAATCGGCCGATGTTCTTCATCGACATCGCGGTACCGCGCGATATCGATCCGGAGATGAACAAGCTGGATGGCATTTTCGTCTACGACATCGATGACCTGCAGCAGGTGGTGTCGTCGCATGTGGCCGACCGGCGCGTGGAAGCGGATCGCGCCGAAGCCATCGTGCAGTTGGAGGTCGAGAAATTCCAGGGACGGCTGCAGACGCTGGACGTGGTACCGACAATCGTGTCGCTGCAAGAGCATCTGGAGACCGTCCGGCAGGCGGAGATCGATCGCGTACGCGGCCGGCTGGGAACGCTCTCGCCCGAGCAGGAACTGGCGGTCGAGGCGCTGAGTCGAGGCATCATCAACAAGATCATGCATACACCTATCACCACACTCAAAAGTGCCGCACGGGAATCGGCCGAGGTCACGACGGTCATCGACCTGGTACGTAAGTTATTTGGACTGCGCGATTCGCGTGCCGCCGCTGCCACTCACGAGGACGACGCCATAATCAGCGAGAAGACAGGAGCGCGGCGCTAATGGCCCGGCTCAGGATTGGTTCTCGCGGATCGCAACTGGCGCTGTGGCAGGCCAACCACATCTCAGCTCTGCTGCGCGAGCAGGGGCACGAGGTCGAGCTGGAGATCATCAAGACGACCGGCGACAAGATCACGGACGTCGCGCTGGCGCAGGTCGGCACCAAAGGAATGTTTACCAAAGAGATTGAAGAGGCGCTGGCCGACGGGCGCGTCGATCTCGCAGTACACAGCTTGAAGGATTTGCCGACCGAACTGCCGCCGGGGTTCGAATTGGTGGCGATTACGACACGCGTGAATCCGCGCGATGTTTTCTTGTCGGTGAAGTTCGACAACGTTGCGGCGCTGCCTAAGGGAGCGCTGGTGGGGACCAGCAGCTTACGGCGGCAGGCGCAGTTGAAGGTGGCGCGGCCAGATCTGGAGATTCACGCGCTGCGCGGGAATGTGGACACGCGCGTTCGCAAGCTGGAAGAGGGCGAGTACGACGCGATCATTCTGGCTGCGGCGGGCCTGACGCGACTGGGAAAGACGCAGCTGGTGAAGGAAGTTCTGTCGGAAGAATTCATGTGTCCGGCGGCAGGGCAGGGAGCACTGGGCATCGAGATTCGCGCGGGCGACGAGGCGATGCGGAAGCATCTGGCGTTTCTGGACGACGCGGCCGCGCGGGCAACGACCACGTGCGAGCGCGCGCTGCTCAACAAGCTGGGCGGTGGTTGCCAGGTCCCGATCGGGGCGTTTGCGGAGTCGCGCGATGGCGCGCTGCAGTTGACAGCGATTGTCGCACGCGCCGATGGATCGGTGATTCTACGGGAGACGCAGAGCGGCAGCGATCCCACTGCTCTCGGTGAGTTGGTGGGCGAAACCCTGCTGCAGCGCGGGGCGGATCAGATTCTGGAAGATGTCTATGGAGGGGCGGTAGCTACGCCGCAACAACCGTGAAAACCAGTGCCCAGTGGCCAGCGCTCGGTTGTCAGTTAGTGTGAGCCGGATGGAGAACCTTGGTCTTCCGGCCGAGCTGTTCACGGGCCGGCATCAGCCCGAAGGGCAGCAGAATGTAGCCCAGGACGTAAGTCCTGGGTAGGCGATCCAAAACACCTTGAGTCCCGTAGGGACGGCAGATTCCCGAGTGGTCGTTCCTCGCATATACCCCTACATGAAAGCCTTTCAGAAAACGGAAACTAAGTCACCGCTGTACGGGTGCCGCGTGCTGGTTTCTCGGGCGAGGAAGCAGGCAGGCGCGCTGTCGTCGCAACTGCGTGATCTTGGCTGCGAGGTCATCGAGATTCCTTTCATTGAGATTCGAAAACCAAGATCATTCCGGCCGCTCGACAGTGCTCTGAGAAATCTGCCGAGCTACGATTGGCTGATTCTCACCAGCGTAAACGGAGTCGAGGCGCTGTTCGAGCGCATGGCGAAGAAGAAGCTGGCTCCATCGGATCTGCGGCATTTGCAGATTGTGGCAATCGGCCCAGCAACCAAAGCGGCAATTGAGAAGCACGGATTGCCCGTAAGCGTTACGCCGAAAGAATACGTTGCGGAATCAGTTGTGACCGCCTTACGGGAGCGCGTGAAACAGAGACGGGTGCTGCTGGTGCGCGCGAAGGTGGCGCGGGATGTGATTCCGCGCGAACTGCGCAAGGTTGCGGCGGCGGTTGATGTGATGGAAGCGTACGAGACGGTTGCGCCGAAGGCGTCGGCCACGAAGCTACGGGCGGTCCTGGCCAAGGAAAAGCGCAAGCCGCACGCGATCACGTTTACGAGTTCGTCTACGGTAAGGAATTTTGTCGGATTACTTGGCTTGCGCGCGGCGCGTGCAGCCTTGAAGAAGACCGCATTGCATCGCGGGACACACTCGGCGTCGATCGGTCCGGTTACGTCGGGGACATTGCGCGAGTTCGGATTGCCGGTGGACATTGAAGCGGCGGAGTACACCACTCCAGGTTTGGTGAAGGCGATTGTGCGGCGGGCAGAGAAGATGCGGAAGGCCTGATTCGTATTGATCTGCCTGCTGTGCGGGCCTGAACAGGCTGTTGAGAATTAGCTGCAACGAGGCTTATGCCGTCGGCTGAAGCCGACTCGGGAACGAAATGGAGCGCTAGCGGCACGACTGAAGTCGTGCCCTGATACAAACCAATCCAAGTCAGAGTTTCTCAAGCGGCCGGTAATGGCGTGCCACACCCGACAAAGACCGAGCCAGTTCTCAATGAGGCCTCTCGTCATCGCGGGCTTGGGAGCCCAGCACTGGCCTGAGTCGATCCCACATTATTTCCGGCAGCTGGCGCAGTAGCCGCCGATCTCGAAGCGGGCGACGAGGATGTGGAAGTGGCAGTCGCGCTCAACCTGTCCTTTGACGCGATCGAAGAGGTCGCTCTCGAACTCCTGCACTTTGCCACAACGCAAGCAGGTCATGTGCATGTGATCGCGCTGCGGGCGGCGCTCGTAGAAATGACCCTCGCCTTTGACGTGCAACAGATCGAGCTCATCGACCAGGCCGTGACGCTTGAGCAGGCCGAGGGTGCGATAGACGGTAACGCGATTGATGTTGGGGTCGATGCGGACGGCTTTGCGCAAGATTTGCGCGGCGTCGAGGTGCTGAGTCGCGGTCTCGATGATTTCGAGGATGACGCGACGCTGGCGAGTCATGCGGATTCCGCGAGTCAGCAGGGCAGTCTGCAGGGCACCGGGGGCTTCGGTTTCCGGAAGGGGCATTAGAATTCCACCAAAGTTGCAGCGGTTTGCAATCCTGTTGCAACAAAATCAGATTAAGCACCTTGATTTAGGCCAAACTTCTGCATTACATTAAATCAAGCTTAATGCAAACGAGTTGCAACTGTAATGCAGCTGTAAGTATAGCGTCATCTTGGGCCAGCGGTCAAACAAATAATTGGTACACCTTCATTGCTTGTTATGAGAACGTGGCGAGTTCCTGCACCTAGATCGCGGTTTGTTCTTGTCGTCCTCTTCCTTGTGATCGCGATTTCTTTGGCGCCGGCCACTTATGCCCAAGAGCGGCCGTATTTTGTCACCTACTCGGCGGACATGGAGGAGCCGGGGAACCTGGAGCTGGAAACCTACAATGCGGTGGGCAATCCGCGCGGCGGGGATGCGTTTATCGGGTCGGACGTGGAAGCGGAATACGGCGTAAAGACGTGGTGGACGACCGAGTTCTATCTGGACGGACAAGCCACCGCGAACCAGAGCACGATCTTCACCGGATTTCGCTGGGAGAACCGGCTGCGGCCTTGGCTGGGAAACCACGCGGTCAACCCGGTGTTCTACGCCGAGTTTGAGGACACGAGCGCCGATAAGACGCTGCGCGAGGTGGTTGGTCATGACGGCAATCCCGACTTCCTGGTACCCAACGGAATTGCCCGCATGGACAAAGAGCGGGAGTTGGAGCTGAAGCTGATCCTGGGCAGCAACGTTCACGGCTGGGATATCAGCGAGAATTTCATCACCGAGAAAGATTTCTCTGATAGCTTCTGGGAATTTGGATATGCCGTCGGGGTCAGCCGTCCGCTGCAACTGGCGGCGAGCGCGAAGGAATGCGTTTTCTGCCGGGAGAAGTTCCAGATGGGCGCGGAGATGTATGGCGGCCTGGGAACGACCAATGGATTCGGTACGAACCTGACCTCGCAGTATCTGGGACCGACGATCAACTGGACAGCGCCGAACGGCATGACCGTCGGCATGTCGCCGCAGTTTGGATTGAACAATTACAGCATTCCGTTTCTGTTCCGCTTTTCTATTCAGTATGAGATCGAACAAGTCTTCAGCCGCTTTCATAAGTAAGGTATGAACCGTCATCGAAATTTGATATTGCTGGCCGTTATCGTAGTGTCGACGATCGCGCTGTTCGCGTCGTCGAACGGGGCATGGATGGAGAAGGTGCCGGCGCCGTATCGCGACAAGGCCAATCCCTACCATGATCAACCGGACGCGATTGCCGCGGGACGCAGGGTGTTTGTCGATCACTGCGCCCACTGCCACGGCGAAGATGCGGAGGGCACGAAGAAGCGGCCGTCGTTGCGCTCGGCGCGGGTGCAGCAGGAAGCCACGGAAGGCGATTTGTTCTGGCTGCTGAAAAACGGCAGCATGGGCTACGGCATGCCGACCTGGGCGAAGCTGGGCGATCCGCAGATCTGGCAGGTGATCACCTACGTTCGATCGCTGCATCAAGAACAAGCGGCCAAATGACAGCCAGGCGGTGGATCAAGCGAACGATGGTTGCCGTGGTTGTCTTTCTCGTCGTCGCGCAATTGATTCCTGTCAGTCGCCGGAATGCGCCGGTTGATCCCTCGAAGACGATCTACGCGAAAGAAAAAGTGCCGGCGAAGGTGCAAGGCGTGTTCACGCGTTCGTGCCAGAACTGCCATTCCAATCAAACCGCGTGGCCGTGGTACAGCTACGTGGCGCCGGTGTCGTGGATGATTGCGGACGATGTTCACAGCGCGCGCAAGAAGATGAATCTTTCGGAGTGGGGCGGGTACTCGGCGAAGAAGAGGGAAGAGACGCTGGAGGAAATCTGCGAGCAGGTGACCAACGGGGATATGCCGGACGCGAAGTACTTGCTGATGCATCGCAGTGCGCGGTTGAGCGCAGAGGAACGGGCAGCGGTCTGCCAGTGGACCGAAGACGAGCGAGAGTATTAGAAATCGGTTGTCGGTTGTCAGTCGTGAGTTGCCGGTTGTGGGCGTTCACACTTGGAACGGTTCTAGCAATGTGCAGGAAACCTCGGAGCGCGACTTGGGTGTCGTCGGCAGAAGCCGACTCAGAAAAGGGAATAGCGGCCTGGGCGCTGGCCTAAAGGCAGCTCTACCGGAACAGCCTCCCTGTAGAATGATGGTGCGGAGGAAGATCTTTGCAAAACCGGGCCTCGTCTTGGATTCTGTCTGCCACTTTGTTTCTGCTAACCGTCCTGTTCATCCTTCCATCGATCGCGCAGCAGGCGACCTTTCGCAACGCACCCGCGTCGGCTGCCGCGGACAAGAATCCTTATGCGGGAAGTGCTTCAGCGGCGGCGGCGGCGGGTAAGCAGCTCTACGCGAAGGATTGCGCGCAGTGCCACGGCGCCAATCTGCAGGGAATGGGGCCGGCGCCGGCTCTCGACACGCCGTCGGTGCGAAGTGCGAAGCCAGGCGAGCTGTTGTGGTTCATCACTACCGGCAAGCTGAGTTCGGGCATGCCATCCTGGGCGAACCTCTCCGTGAAGGAGCGCTGGCAGATCGTGACATTTCTGGACTCACGACCGGCTACAAAGACTGCGACGAAGTAGCAAGTCATGACGAGTACTCCGCAAGCGTCAGCTAGGATGGTGGGACGAAGCGCGGTGCGCGGGGAGGATGCCATGAGTCCTGCCAAGGGCACGCGGTCAGCTACGGAGTGAGCTCCCAGACGACACCCAGATCGTTCGTTCCCTCGTATGCCGTCGTGCCGTAAAGATTTCCACTGGCGTCGATCACGACGCAAGATTTGCAGTGGTTAGGTTCATCGTGGCGCGCACGCTGCGGAGAGAACCGTTATCGTAAACCATCCGAGCCAGGGGAAAGGGGCCTTATCGTAGCTAGTTCCCCGCAGCGATCGCTAACGCCGACTATGTTGCTCCGGCAAGCCATTCAAGACGGTGCAGCCCTTTTGCCTATGCCGCTCGCCGTTTTCCCACCTTGGGAACAACAGCTATAAACCTTCGGGAACAACAGCTATAAACCTTCGAATCTCTGGGTACGGGTTCAGCAGAGCTGCGCGACAATAGGCTTGTCTTACTCTCGCCTCCCCGAAGAGCCATATCCCACCAAGGACGCACCACCCCCTGAGGCGAGGGTCACGCGCTCCCGATCAGTGCAACCCGTCTGTGGAGGAATGTCATGAAAAAATGTGCGTTCGCAATCCTGATCCTGGCTTGCATCGCAGCCTTTGCGATCGAGCCGCCGCAGCCGCCCACCCTCAGCATCAATCCGACAGCCAGCACTCTGCCGCCGGGAATGAGCGTGTATCTGGTGGCCCACTTCAACGACGGCAGCCAGATGCAGTCGTGCACGTGGGCGGCGTCCGCCGTAGGCTCTAACGGTGTCAAACTCACCACGACAAATGAAGAGTGGGCGGTGTTTTCGGATGGCACCCTGCGCGGGGTGACCTACATGATCACTGCTGCCTGCACCAACAATGCCGGCATCCACCGGAGTGCGGTCGCGCTGGTGGCAGTGAAGTAAACCGCGCCGTCAAGCTAATGAGGGGTTCACAACCGGTTTCAAGGTAGCCCAAGGTCGCCGTTTCGGCAGCCTTGGGTTTTTCCATTTGGGCTGTGGTGGCTTAATTATCTCTGGCGATGTTCACGGTGCAGTTAGGGTTTTGCTGGACAGACTTCGCTAAATTCCTGGCTGCTGATTACGAAATGGAACACGCGCTTGCCGTGCGCAGATCGAGATGGGCGGTGTCGATCCAGTCAAGCGAAGCCTTGTAATCAGGATCATTAGGTACCGTGTCGCGCAGCATCTTGCCATCCGGATTGAGTATTACCACGTACCAGTCGCCTTCCGATATCGTGTCGTCTGGGAGATCACTCCGTAGGCGTACCGGTCGTTCACAAGCTTCTTCAGTTCATCCAGAATGTAAACAGACCTGCGCTGTTCACGCCCGGTGAGGGTACAGCACAAACTGGACCCGATTTTCCCGTCAATGGTGGATCGGGTCCAGTCCGGAGAGCTGGTTGGTTATTTGCCGGCGTAAGTGTGGGCGGAACCGATCCCGGTGCACAGGTCCCAACCAGCTTTGCAGCGCCGATCACCCTGCGTGATGTCGTTGAAATCCGCATGGTACTGGATGGGGCTGGTCATCTCGTTGTACATCATGGTGAGCTCAGCCGCGGACGACTGCTCCAGGCGGCCGGCCGCGTTTACGATTCCGGCAAAGGTGGGAGAGGCCCAACTGGTGCCCCCGACCGAACCCCAGCCTCCCTCGAGGTAAATGGCAGCGCAACAAAAGTCGGAAGCGACATCAGGATAGCCGCGAAAGTTTCCTACGATGCTTGCAATGCCATTCTGATACTTGGGACGCGGCTCGTATGGACTGATGTCTCCCCCACCGCCGCCCGTGTAGTACTGCTCGTAGGTGAAATTGCCGTTATTGTCGCGGTTAAAATAGGTTCCTCCAACCGATACAACATTCGGTGAGGCGCCCGGATAGATGCTCACGCCGAGTCCCGAATCGCCGGAGGCGGCAAAGTAGACGACTCCCGGGGTAGTGAAGTATTGATCAAAGCTGGTTTCCTGAGGAATCTCCGCATCGCCAAAGCTCATGCTGACCACGCCGCCACCGTTCTGAGCCACCAGAGTTCCGGCGAGCTGCACCGCTTGCCAGGTGGGATCAGTCGCGCATTGCGGGCTTTGACACAATGCCGACACCACCAGGAATAGCTTGGCGTGCGGCGCCATGGCGTGAGCCCACTCGATATCTAAGGCCTCCTCGACCTCCCAATCGCCGTAAACGGGTGGCCGTATCGGGCCGGGCCAGACCTGCGTAATGGTCGTAGCCGGAATGCCGAATTGGGTGTCGAAGGCGTCCAGGTCGGCCTGCGCGGTCGGATAGTAACCGGCGTCGACGATGGCAATAGCGCCAACACCACCGTTGGGCACGGTTGTGCTGGTGGCGATCGGGCAACCGCTCGGGCCTGCTACCAACTTATATACGCAGCCTAATGATCCTGGGGTCTCATCACCCGGGTCGGGTTGAGGGGTTGGTTGATCCGAGTCGACGAAAAAGTAGTTCGTATGCTGGCGACCGGGCCAGGGGATGCTGGATGCTGGATAGATAATCCTGTGCCCGTTAAGAACGGATTCGTAGCGGGTTTGTGCAGATGCTGGGCAAAGGGCTGCACCTGCAAACAAGACAACTGCAACCATCGTTAACATTCCAAACTGGATGTCTCTGCGGAAAGTAGTCATTCATTGGCTCCTGCGTGACGCCCCGAAATAATGCAGGGAGTTCATGGAAAATGCAAGCTTCCCGATTCTCCGCCCGTGGCCCTGCAGTTTTTTCAAGGCTCGCCCGTGGAAGTACACTTCAGCCTCTCTGGTGTTGCGATTGTTGGCGAAAACAGGGCCGGCCGTCCTGCGCCGTCCGATTGCTTGCGTAATGGGATGTTGCGCCAGCTACAGCAGAAAGGCACTCTGCGCGCCATCGGATCGCAGCTACGGCATGACCTCGAAAGCTACGCTGCCGTTTTTTGATCCTCCTACCGATGCAGTGCCGTAAAAGATTGGCTGAGGTGTCGAAGGTTATTCCACCCGACGGCAATCCGCCATCCAATCCGCCGGTAAAAGCCTAGACGACGCTACGCGTCCACTGACCTCCGGACCGACGGATTCACGCTCCAGGCTGATCACGGAATTCCGTGACCAGGATCACCGACGCTGCTGAGTCCATTGAAGGATCATTAGCCTGCGGGGATTTATTCATCCGGCTTCATAAAGGTTGGTGATGACTTCCCAGGCGCCGCCCCGCACTTCATATTGCGCCTTTATTTCTTCAGACTCCTCACCCTAGGGCAGATTTTCTGTCTTTCCGCACACCAGCACTGAGCGCTTGCAAGGCCTGAGTCCTGGCTGAAGGCATGGCTCAACGCCTGTCACGGCCACCGAAGCACCCGGAGGGCCGACATGATCGTCGGCTTGGGAATTGATCTCATCGACACCGACCGCATCGCCAGGGAACTGGCTCGCGAGGAGTGGGCAGCTGCGAACGGAATTTTCACGACGGCGGAGCTTGGTTACTGCAGAGCTGCCAGGAAGCCGGAACGGCTACTCGCGGCATGCTTCGCTGCCAAAGAGGCCACGCTGAAGGCGCTCGGTACGGATGTTGCGGACTTGGGAATTTTTCGTGAGGTGGAGATCAGCTTTGATGGCGAAGACCGCCGCGCGGTGCTGCTTCACAAGCGAGCCGGTGCGATGGCCAGGCAGTTAGGGGCGCGGTCTGTCAGCTTGTCGCTCGCGGTGAGAGCAAAGAGCGCTGTCGCGATGGTCATCCTGGAATCGTGAACAGCAGCAGTCGACGGGTGGAGGAGTCTATGAGCCGTTCAGCTGTGGCGGAAGTGGCAGCCAGGTCGTATGAGGAACTGATGCGCGACTTCGACTGGTCGATCGCCGAGCGTGAACTGGGCTACAAGCCCGGTGACCGAATCAATATCGGCGAGGTGTGCACCGATCGCATCTGCCGGCTGGGCATGGCCGACAAGGTCGCGCTGGACTGGGAAGACTACCAGGGCAATCAGCAACGCTTCAGCTTCGATGACTTGCGCGTGCTGTCCAACACCTTCGCCAAGTTTGTCTGCGACCTGGGTGTTCAGCCCGGAGAGCGTGTCTGTATCTTCATGGATCGCATTCCGGAGCTGTACATCGGCTTCTTCGGCATTCTGAAGACGGGCGCCGTTGCGCAACCGCTATTTTCCGCGTTCGGCGACGAATCGCTGCTGGTGCGGCTGCAAGATGCCGAGACCTCGGCCGTCATCACGCAGAAGAAGCACGTCCATAAAGTCCGCAAGATCCGCGAGCGGCTTCCGCATTTGCGCCACATCGTGGTCGTAGACGCGCAGGACGGCGCGTTGCAGGAGCGCGAGGTCTCGCTGAACCTGATGGCGCTGCCTCGCGTCGACGACTTCCCGGTCTATCCGACCACCGCGGAGTCGCCGTCGGTTCTGCATTACACCTCGGGCACGACCGGGCAGCCCAAGGGCGCGCAGCACGTTCACTACTCGATCGTGTCGCAGTACCTGACCTCGAAGTGGGTGCTCGATCTGCAACCGGACGACGTCTACTGGTGCAATGCCGATCCGGGATGGGTGACGGGAACTTCCTACGGCATCATCGGACCGTGGTCGAATGGTGCGACCCAGGTGGTGCTGGACTCCGGATTCAACGCCGAACGCTGGTACGAGTTCATCGCGAAGCGGCGGATCACCGTGTGGTACTCCGCGCCCACCGCGATTCGCCTGTTGATGAAGGAAGGCACGGACATCGTTCGGAGGCACGACCTGTCCAGCTTGCGGCACCTCGCCAGTGTCGGAGAGCCGCTCAATGCCGAGGCGGTCATCTGGTCGGAGCACGCCTTCGGCAAACCATTTCACGATACCTTCTGGCAGACCGAAACTGGCTGCATCGTCATCACCAACTTCCCCGGCATGCCGATCAAACCCGGCTCGATGGGCAAGCCGTTTCCCGGCATAACGGCGAGGGTGCTCAACACCAAGACCTTCGAACCTATCACCCAGACCGGCGTTGCCGGAGTCATCGGTCTGCGACCCGGCTGGCCTTCGCAGATTCGCGGCTATTGGCATAACGAAGCGGGCTACAAAGCGAAGTTCAAGAACGGCTGGTACCTCTGCGGCGATCGCGCTTCCATCGATTCGGACGGCTACTACTGGTTCATGGGACGCGACGACGACGTCATCAATACCGGCGGCCATCTCGTTGGTCCCTTCGAGATTGAGTCGGCGCTGCTGGAGCATCCGGCGGTGCACGAGTCCGCCGCAGTTGCTAAACCTGATCCGGTGAACATGGAAGTGGTGAAGGCCTTTGTATCCCTGAAGCCGGGTTACAAGCCTAACGATGATTTGGAACTGGAAATCATGAACCACATTCGCAAGCGACTTTCACCGCTTGCCATGCCGCAGGAAATCGAGTTCGTCGATTCTCTGCCGAAAACGCGCAGCGGCAAGATCGTTCGCCGCGTCTTGCGCTGCAAGGAATTCAACGAGCCCGTCGGCGATCTTTCCACCATCATGAATGACTAACGCGAAAGAAAAAGGACACGCTCATGGATGACATCAACAAGATGGTTCGCGATTACATTGTGCGGGAATACCTGGAGGAGGGCGACGACCGCGAGATCACCGACGCCACCAAACTGATCTCGGGCGGAATCGTCGATTCGTTCTCCATGGTCTCGCTCAAGCGCTTTCTCGAGAAGAAGTACCAGATCCAGATTCCCGACGCCGAAGCCACGCCTGACGCCTTCGACACAGTGCAGAGCATTGTGGCCCTGGTCGCGCGGTTTCAGAAAGCAGCGCGCGTCGGCGTGTAGGCAGACGATGCACAGCCCGGCACAACCACGCACATTCGCTGAGGACAAATACTATGGCCTTCATATATGCACTACGTAGTCGCTATCAGAGCGAGATCGAAGGTATCAAAGCCGCAGGTCTCTTCAAGGACGAACGTTACATTCATTCACGCCAATGGTCGGAGATTGAAGTGGAATTTCCGGCTGGCTCCAAACCGAAGAAGTGCATCAATATTTGCGCCAACAACTACCTCGGCCTCTCCAGCCATCCTGACGTGATCGCGGCCGCGCATGCCGGGCTCGACACTCGCGGCTACGGCATGTCTTCCGTGCGCTTCATCTGCGGCACGCAGGATATCCATCGCGAACTGGAGAATCGCCTCACCGAATTCCTCGGCACCGAGGACACGCTGCTGTTTCCTTCCTGCATGGACGCCAACGCCGGCTTCTTCGAAGCCTGTCTCACTGAGCAGGACGTGATGATCGCCGACCGTCTGGTGCACGCCTCGATCGTCGACGGCATGCGCCTGTGCAAAGCCATGCAGGACACATACAAGCACTCGGACATGAGCCATCTGGAAGAGAAGCTCGCGGAGCATATGGACAAACGCTCGCGCATGATCATCACCGACGGCGTCTTCTCGATGGATGGCGACTTCGCTAAGATGGATGAGATCGTCGAGCTGGCGGAGAAGTACGATGCCATGGTCTTCCTCGACGATTCCCACGCCAGCGGCTTTATCGGCCGCACCGGACGTGGCACGCACGAGCACTTCGGTGTTGTTGGCAAGCTCGACGTGATCACCACTACGCTGGGCAAGGCGCTGGGCGGGGCATCCGGTGGATGTGTGAGCGGACGCCGCGAGCTGGTAGAGATGTGCCGGCAGCGGGCACGCCCATTTCTCTTCTCCAATTCCGTCGCTCCTGTGATTGTGGCCGGAGCGCTCAAGGTGTTGGAGCTAATCACGGCGACAACCGATCGCCGCGACAAGCTGGAGTGGAACGCCAAATACTGGCGCGGACTGCTCAAGGATGCGGGCTTCGACATCAAGGAAGGCGAAAGCCCGATCGTTCCCGTGATGCTTTATGACGCAAAGCTGGCGCAGGACTTTGCGCGCGATCTGTTCGAGGAAGGCGTGTACGCGGTGGGATTTTTCTTTCCCGTCGTCCCAAAAGGACAGGCGCGCATTCGTACCCAGCTGTCCGCCGCACACGAGAAGCATCATCTGGACTTTGCCATCGAGGCCTTCATGAAAGTCGGCCAGAAGCACGGCATTCTTGGTCTTGGAAAGAAAGAGTTGCTGGCACGCGCCGGCGCATGACGTCCACGCAACCGCAGAGAGTAATGGCTCTGCTCATCGCAATCGATCTTCGGCGGTCGCACTGCGCCGGCAGGCGGCCGCCCACAACCGCAGCCATCACTCCGTGACGCGAAAGCGTTCATGATGCGGAGGCCGATATGATTTGCGACGAGCTGGAACGGCTTGAGGCCGAGTTTGACGATGTTGTGACCGCGCTGGAAGACGCCGAGCTGACTGACGAGGAGAAGAGATCTCTCGAAAGGGAATATGCTCGCCTCAGCCACGTCATCCAGGACCATCAAAAGTCGGGTCACGGTGGAGGCCCCTGTTTTGAGGAGTAGTCGACTGTCGACAACGATCAGGGCTGAGTTGGCCGACCAGGTGGTTCCGCACTGCTGGCAGTTACAGCTCGACGTCCGACTTTCCGCAGCGGCAGTTCCACACTGTCTTGGGGTAGGTGAGGATGCCGACTTCGTAGTCCCTGCCCCCCAGCAGGCCGTAAACGACGTCGTACTCGTACAGTTTCCTCTGCGGAGTAAACGAGGCGGGACAGTTGCTGGGACATTGCAGCTCGTTAGCACATCGCTGCGCGGCGGCGTCGTTCGGCAGGTCGGTCACTGTGGCTTCGCCGATGGGCAGGTCGCCAGGATTGAGAAAGTTCATGTACATGGCGACAATGTCGGCTCGCTTGTCGCAGCCCTCGTCCTCGACTAGTCGGACGGTCGTGTCAATCTTGGCGGTGACGGGTACGAACTTGGCTTTGGGATGGTACGAACGAATACCAGCCAGGCTCGAGAGCAGGCGTTGGGGTTGGGCGATTGCGCCGGTGAAGGGCGCGCCTTGAAGAGCTGTGAGCAGGGTGCGTAGCGTGCGCGTGAGCGCCGGCGCGGCTTTCCTGGGCTTACGCTTTGGCATGGCGGGAATTGTGGCATACGCACCTATCCCTGAACAACCGGATAAGGATGGGTTGTTGTGAAAAGCACAGGGTAGCGCTCGCCGGCTGCCGTGTAGCCGGGTGCCGGAGTGAACCTGTTTTTCGAAGCGATCACCCAGGCAGTTGTCGGTTGTCGGAAAAGAGCCGTCACTTGCGGATGATTTCCGCGAGAACCGGCGGCGGACCGCTGACGCCTCCGTCAATGCTGCATGGAATCTGAGGGATGATACGCAAGGTACCGTGCTGGTCCTCGAAGATCATGCCGGTTCCGGTGGACATTCCGGCGTATTCGCCCCATTCCGCGGGAATGACGACGGTGCAAGGTTTGGGAAATTGCTGGGCGTGAGCCCGCACCTGATAGCCTCCTACGGCCGAGACCGATACCAGAACTGCCACTGCGGCAATGCGATTCCACTTCATGGCCGGCTCCTTTCACCATGCTATGACAGTGAGTATGACGGGAAAGTCTGCTGTGCGGTGGTTAAGTGTTGTAAAGCGGTGTCGGAAGGGTCGGCTGTCAGCCAGAGATTACAAGGGAGGGATTAGATGGGTGGAGTTCGCCTTCAGACGTACAGAACATGCGCAACGCGGTTAGCGCGCTCTAGCTCTTCGGGTAAAGCTCGTGTTACCGCAGCGGCTACAGCCGCCTCCGATTGCGAGCTGTACTACACCGCTGAAGCGGTGCTCCGTTGCCGGTTGGCGGAAAAGACCCAGGCACCCGTATGGAAAGAGGCGTTGTCGGTTGCAGGGAGCGGCGTGAAATGACGTGCGGTTTCAATTCGGGAATCAGGGTGCGAGGCCGAACAAACAGCGGTTCGTTTGTGCGGCCTGCTATCTATAATTCTGGTTATAAGCGTGGCCCGCGCTTGTCCCGAGGTTATTGTGTGCGCGGTAGCGGCACACAGTCTGCGGAGGCGCCCATGAACAGGCACGCCACTGCTGTCGGACCACAAGGTCACAGCCTCCCAGGTGCCCGGGTCGATCCCTGCGACGACTTCTTCAATCCTGCCGAGCTTCGTCAATTTCGCGAGACCACGGTTGCCTTCGATCCGCGGCAATTTCTGGCGAAACTTTCTCTGGGCCGAACCACACGCGAGTATGCCCGCGGCGAGGTGATTTTTTCGCAGGGCGCGATCGCCGACGCGGTGTTCTGGATTGTGCACGGGGAAGTGAAGCTCGGGGTGGTCTCGCCGGAAGGCAAAGAAGCGGTGATCGCCATCCTGTCACGCGGCAATTTCTTTGGCGAGGGATGTCTGGCGGGCCAGCCGCTGTGCAGCGCGACGGCCACTGCGGTACATCCTTCGACGGTGGTTCGCGTGCCGCGGGAAGCGATGACCAGCCTGCTCCATCGCGAGCCGGAATTTGCGGAAGGCTTCATTGCGCATCTGCTCACGCGGCACGTCCGCATGGAACAGGATCTGCTGGACCAACTCTTCCATACCAGCGAGAAGCGGCTGGCGCGCCTGCTGCTGTTAATGGCCCGCAACGGCGACAACGGCGAGACGCTGCCCGTGGTGGAGAAGCTCAGTCATGAGACGCTGGCCGAGATGATCGGCACCACGCGCTCGCGGGTGACCTTCTTCATGAATCGCTTTCGCAAGCTGGGGTTCATCGACTACAACGGGGGAATGCACGTGCACAGCTCACTGCGTGTCGTGCTGCACGAGTAGTCGGCGCCGGAGGGAATCGCAGACAGAAAGGCCTTGACTGCGAGCGGGCTCCAAGCAGTGCCGCCTTTGCGCTGATTGGGGTCGCGAACGGGCTCGTCAGTCAAGGCCTTCAGCGCCCCCGGGAATCGATGTCCCGGGGAAGAGCGCGTACGTTATCCCGCCATCAACGGCGGATTGGGAAGCGGATTGCGAGGTGGATTCGGTCCCGGTCTCCGCGGCGGATTCGGCCCTGGAGGAGGTAGCGATGGTGGCGGAGTTGTCCCCGCCATCAACGGCGGATTGGGAAGTGGATTGCGAGGTGGATTCGGCATCGGATGCCGAGGCGGATTGGGCGCTGGCGGACCCGGATTGTGCACGCCTACCATCAGCGGCGGATTGGGTAATGGATTACGCGGTGGATTCGGCAAAGGCTTCCGCGGCGGATTGGGCATCGGCGGATTGGGCTGATGCACGCCGGCCATCAACGGCGGATTGGGTAACGGATTGCGCGGCGGATTGGGCAGAGGTTTCCGCGGCGGATTGGGCATCGGCGGATTGGGCTGATGCACGCCGGCCATCAACGGCGGATTGGGTAATGGATTACGCGGCGGATTCGGCAAAGGCTTCCGCGGCGGATTCGGCATTGGCGGATTGGGCGGATGCACGCCCGCCATCAGCGGCGGATTGGGTAACGGATTACGCGGCGGATTGGGTAAAGGCTTCCGCGGCGGATTGGGCATCGGCGGATTGGGCGGATGCACGCCGGCCATCAGCGGCGGATTGGGTAACGGATTGCGCGGCGGATTGGGCAAAGGCTTCCGCGGCGGATTAGGCATCGGCGGATTGGGCGGATGCACGCCGGCCATCAGGGGCGGATTGGGTAACGGATTGCGCGGCGGATTGGGCAAAGGCTTCCGCGGCGGATTAGGCATCGGCGGA